>Ga0136630_1000104_pt1 | contig 25116 bp, 25 predicted proteins | sample AntDrymUQ5682106_2_FD_105496 | JGI IMG/M metagenome (GOLD analysis project Ga0136630, IMG submission 105496) | Polar desert sand microbial communities from Dry Valleys, Antarctica - metaG UQ568 (21.06) | ecosystem: Environmental > Terrestrial > Soil > Desert | place: Antarctica: Dry Valley...
ACGTTCGCCAAAAGCCGCGGTCGGAGCGTCGTGAGCGTCATGGAGGACTCCATCGCGGAGGCCGCATTAGTCGAGGAGGCCACGGCCTGAGACCGCTCCGCGGGGGTTTGTAACCCCCTTGCAGTTTATTGATGAAGCCCGTTTCGTCGTTCGAGCCGGACGCGGCGGCGATGGCAGCGTTTCTTTTAATCGCGAGAAATACAAACCTCGCGGCGGCCCCGACGGAGGCCGGGGCGGCGACGGTGGCTCGATCCTCATTCGCGCCACCGAAGACCTCGCCACTCTCGAACACCTCGCATGCCGGAACGTCATAAAGGCCGACCGGGGCCGACACGGCTCCGGAAGCAACCGCACCGGAGAACGCGGCGAAAACATCACCCTCGAAGTCCCACTCGGAACCCTCATCTTCGACGACGACGGACTCCTCGCCGACCTCGCCGAGGAAGGCGACGAGTTCACAGTCGCCCGAGGCGGCGAAGCCGGACGCGGAAACGCATCCTTCGCCACCTCGACGAGACAAGCCCCGGCCTTCCGCGAACGCGGTTTGCCCGGCGAGGAGCGCGAAGTTCGGCTCGAACTCCGCGTCCTCTCGGATGTCGGACTCGTCGGACTCCCGAACGCCGGGAAGTCGTCGCTCCTCGCCGCTCTTTCCGCGGCCCGCCCGAAAGTCGGCGACTATCCGTTCACCACGCTCTCCCCGAGGCTCGGGGTCGTGGACGAGAAAGGGTACGCCAACCCGTTCGTCGTCGCGGATATTCCGGGACTCATCTCCGGGGCGAGCGAGGGTCGCGGTCTCGGGAACCGGTTCCTCCGGCACATTGCGAGGGCGAGGCTCGTCGCGATCATACTCGACGCGAGCGAAGACCCCGAGGGCGCGGAAGGCACCCTCCGAGCCGAGCTTCACGCCGCCAGGCTTTCGGGAAAGCCGACCGTCGTGGCTTTGAACAAAGTGGATCTCCTCGACGAAGAACTCCGCGAATACCTCCGCGAGGCGTTTCCGGGCGCGCTTCACATCTCCGCCGAGACGGGCGAGGGTGTGGAAAAACTCCGCGACCTCCTCGAAGCGAAGCTACGCGAGATGCGGGCCGAACCCGTCGAGAACGGCGAGGATGGCGAAGAGAGGCGCGAGCATCGCACCTTCCGCCTCGAGTGGAAGGGGATGCGCGTCGAAGAAGAGGATGGTGTATTCGTCGTCTTCGGCGAGGAGGCCGAGAGGATCGCGTTGAAAACGGACTGGGACAGCCGGGAGGGAGCCGAGCATGGATGGCGCGAACTCGACCGGAAAGGGGTCATCGCGGCGCTTCGGAGGGCCGGGGCCGGGGAGGGCGACGAAGTGAGGATCGGCGAAATGGAGTTCGATTTCCAGTGAGGGATTTCCAATGAGGGTCGGGATATTCGGCGGGACGTTCGATCCGGTGCATCTCGGGCATATGATCATCGCCGAGCAAGTCATGGAGGAGATGCGCCTCGAAAAAGTCCTCTTCGTGCCGGGCGGCATACCGCCCCACAAAGCCGCGTCGAGCGTCCGGGCGAGCGCCGAGAATCGGTGCGGGATGGTTCACGCCGCCGTCGGGAAGAACGAGTTTTTCGAGGTGGATCGCATCGAGATAGACGCCGGACGCGCCATGCACACCGTCGAAACCGTCCCGCTCCTCAAAGAAAAGCACCCGGATAATGACTGGTTTTTCATCACCGGAGCGGACGAAGTTTCCAATCTCCTCACGTGGAAAGAGCCGGATCGCCTCCTCGAAGAAGTCGTCATGGTCGCGGCGACGAGGCCGGGTTCCGACCTCTCGAAGCTCGACCATCTCGAAGCCGGGCTTCGGAACTTCGACCGGATATTCCCGGTGGAATGTTCGAGGGTGGATATTTCGGCGACCGGGATACGGCGGAGGATTTTGCAGGGAAAGAGCATCCGGTACATGGTTCCGGAGGGAGTTTACGAGATTATAAAGTAGAAGAAATTGTACATCGGAGATTTGCGGCGGAACGACGACAAAGTGGAGAGAGGAGCGCGTTTGAAGGAGAGAAGCACATGAGCGGAAGCGACAGCGGGGCGGCCCGGCAAAACGCGAGCGTCACGGACGACGGGCAGGCGACCACCCGCGAGATGGCCGAGACGGCGGCGAGCGCGGCGAGCGAGATGTTCGGCAAGGACACGACCATCGTGGATCTCCGCGGCCACGTCTCGTACACCGACTATTTCATAATCACGAGCGCGGAGACCGACCGCCAAACGAAGCGCATCGCCGAGGAAGTCGTCGAAAAAATGATCGAAGCCGGGCATCGTCCGCGAGCGAAGCGCCTCGACGACGGATCGCAGTGGATCAGCCTCGATTTCCTCGATGTCGTCGTCCACATCTTCACGGACGAGGCGCGAGATTATTATCGGCTCGAATCTTTGTGGAGGAGCGCGCCGCAGGAAAAGTGGGAAGCATAGTTTCCTTCGCGCGTGGTACGGTCGCGTCCGAAGGAGGTGAGCGCATGAGCGAGAAAAAGACCGGGAAATTCCTCGGAATACCGTACGATTTTCGTCGGCCAACGCGGTCGCGCTTTACGAAAAATATCTGGAATTCGGAAGATCGGCGTTTGTTCGCGCCTCGGGTGATGGGGTGGGGATACTCGATAAACTTTCACGAACTTGCGCGTCGCTTCGGACTGACCCGCTCGTAAAAGAAATCCGGGCCGGGTTTCTCGACGTTTGGCGGAGGGAAGATCGGCTCGCCGCGATTCTTTCGCGTTGACACTTCCCGGCCCGGTCAATATACTTTCCGGGTTCACGGGGCCGTAGCTCAGCTGGGAGAGCGTCGCGCTGGCAGCGCGAAGGTCAGGGGTTCGATCCCCCTCGGCTCCACTCTTTTTTACTCCGAACCAAAGAGCCGTGGGGAAAGCGGTTGCCGGATATTTTCGACACGACGACCCGCAAACTACGGGAGCGCGACTCCCGAAACCCGACCGTGCCATCCGAATGGCGACCCCGAATCATCGTCGCATTCCTCGTCGTCCTCCTTCTAGTCGGCGGAGCTTTCTATGCTTCGCGTATCTCCGAGAACGCTCCCGAACTCGTGTATACGGCGTCTCTCGAAGAACTCGCGGCGGAGGAGGAAGCCTCCCTCGCGATAAACATAAACACCGCCGACGAGGAGGAATTGGATGAGCTTCCACAGGTCGGGCCGGCGACCGCCGAGGCGATCATCGAGCATCGGCTCGCGAATGGACGCTTCGACTCCGTGGACGAATTGCAGGAAGTCTCCGGCATCGGGCCGGAGACGATAAAGAAGATAAAGCCTTTTGCAAAAGTCTGAAACGCATTCCGAGTCCCGTCCCGGAGCCGCTCTCGATCTCGATTTGCGACCGCCCGTCCGGCTCGATTTCTGGGCGATCACCGTCGCCGCGAGCATCGCCCTCGCCACCGTACTCCCGCCGATCGCCCCGGTTCTCGTCGTCGCGGGCGTCGTTGTCTCGCTCGGGGCGGTTCTCTCGAAAGACCTCGTGCCCGGCGAGTGGCGGCTCATGGCGATCCTCGCTTCGCTCTTCGTCGTTGGCGGAACCGTGGTCGCCGTTCTCCATATCTCCGTCCGCGATCCTTTGGAAGAACTCGCCGCCATCGAGCCGGGCGAAGTCTCCGTCGTCGGGATCGTGTCCTCTCCGCCCGTGGGGACGGGTTTCGGACACCGTGCCGATGTCCGCGTCGAGCATCTTTTTCATGATGGCGAGGAGGTTCTTCGCGGTGGCGGGGTCGAGGTTTTCGGGCCGGGCCTCGACGGGGCCGGAGTGGGGGATCGTGTTCGGGCGGACGGGGAAATATCCCTCCCGGCCAACGCGGAGATCGGCTTCGACTATGCCCGGTATCTCTCGACGAAACGCATCTCCGCCGTCATGGACGCGACGAAGGTGGAGGCGGTGGGGGACGAGCGTGGGTGGATCGGAGCCGTCCATCGCGGCACCGACACCGCCCTTGGATACGGCGTCCGCCCGAAGGAATCCTCCCTCGTGCGCGGGATGGTTCTCGGCGATCGCTCCCTCATCCCCGAGGAAGTCGAAGTGGACTTCCGAAAGTCCGGCATAACGCACGTACTCGCGATATCCGGGCAACATGTCGCCATCTTCACGGCGATCATATATTTCGCGCTCCGTTCGTTCGCCGTGCCGCTCACCCCGAGAGTCTTCATCACACTCGCGCTCGTATGGCTGTATATCCTCGTCGCGGGGGCGCCGCCTTCGGCGATTCGGGCCGGGGTGGTGGCGACTCCCGTCCTTCTCGCGGGGGTTCTCGGACGGCAATTATCCCCGCTCCACTTTATGACGGCGATGCTCGCGCTCGTCCTCGCATACAACCCGATGCTCGTATACAGCGCGGGCTTCCAGCTTTCCGTCGCCGCCGTGTTCGGGATTCTCTTTCTTCGGAAGCCGCTCAAAAAGCTCCTCGAAAACACGATTCTCCGGCCATTCGGAAAGCCGCCGGAAGTCGTGTCGAACCTTCTCTCAATTTCGCTCGCGGCGCAGATTGCGACCGCCCCGATCATCGCCGCCTCCTTCGAGGAAGTGTCGGTGGTCGGGGTGTTCACGAACCTCGTCGCGGTTCCGCTCTCCGGCCCGATACTCGCGCTCGGACTCGTCGCGGCCATCGTCGGGCAAGGACTCTCGCTCCTCGCCTTCCCGCTCAATTTCGTGAACGGATTTCTCGTCTCGGCCCTCGAACTCGTCGCGGGGTTCGCCGCGTCACTTCCGTTCGCCACCGTTTCGACGCCGGGTGTTTCCTTTCTCATGATCGTCTTTTCTATGTCGGATGCGTCCCCGCCGCGCTTTGCGAGAGGTTCATCCTCGAAGAGCGGGGGATTTTCTGGGCCGCCGTCCTCGTCGTATGGACGACGCTTTGGCTGGCGTTTGCGAGCCTCGGGAGCGTTTGAAAGCGCGTCATCGGGACATCGGGCGGAGTCGCCGTCCACAAACTTTGTAAAATGTTCCAATGACCGTTTATTTGTTCCTCGGGGACGACGAGGAGAAGAAAGCCATTCAAATAGAAAAACTCCGGGACGGCCGCCAGGCCGAGACCTTCGACGCTTCGGAGGCGACTCCGGAGGCCGTGGTTTCGGCGTGCAATTCGAGTTCTCTTTTCGGGGACGGGACGTTCGTGCTTCTCCGGAACCTCGACGCATGGAACGCCGCCCAGAAAGCGAAGGTCGTGGCGTACATCGGGAATCCTTCGGAGGATGCCGACCTCGTGCTTGCCGGGACGAAGCTTGGGGCGAGGGAGAAGCTCCTCGCCGCCGCCGAGAAGTCCGGCAAATTTCACAAATTCGAGCAGCCGACGGGGAAGGCTCTCGTGAAATGGGCGACGGGGCGGGCGAGGAAGCTCGGCCTCGAATTGCCGGAGGACGTTGCCGAAGACCTCATCGAGCGTTGCTCGGGCGACAAGATCCGCCTCGCGCGCGAGATCGAGAAACTCTCACTTTATGTCGGCGGCGAGGAGAGGGCGACGAAAGCGGATGTGGATCTCCTCTGCCCGCCGGGCACCCAGTCGAATATCTTCGCTTTCGTGGATTCGCTCGCCGAGGGGCGGCGCGGGAAGGCCGTTGAGATGCTCGAGAAACTCTCCTCGAACGGCGAGGCGCCGATGAAGATAATGGTCATGGTTCGCCGCCAGTTCCGATTGATTTCACGCGCGTCGGCACTTTTCGAGCGCGGCGTCCCGAGGAGCGAGGTGGCGAAGGATCTCAAAGTCGCCCCCTTCGTCGTGAAGAAACTCGAGGAGCAAAGCCGGAAGCTCGGCGAGCGAGACCTCGAACGCGCCCTCTCGCTCATCCTCGAGCTCGAACGCGGACTCAAAGGCGGCTCGGATCTTCCCGAACTCCTTCAAGTCGAGCTCGCCGTCGTCGCGCTCTCGGGACGCGACCGCCGATAAAAAAACGCCCGGAGAAAATCCGGGCGCGGAGTGAGTCTGTTTTCTCCGGGATTACTCGGAGGTTTTGGCGAGCGCCTTGTCGAAGCGGCCGACTTTCCTCGACGCCTTGTTCGAGTGGATTATGCCCCTCGACGCCGCGCTGTCATAGGATTTCTGGGCGTGGTTCCGAATGTCGCGAGCCTTCTCCATGTCGCCGGACTCGACCGCCTTGTAAAAGTTTTTGGAGATGGTTCGGAGGTTCGTTCTGTCGCCCCGCTTTTGCTCGAAGCGTTTGAGGCTTTGCTTGTCGCGCTTGGATGGTGCCGGCACGTTTTTGCTCCCGTCGAAAGTTATTAACCGTTAACCCGAAGAATGTAACACAAGCGGAACAAAGGGGCAATCATGGTAAACTCCCGCCCAATGGAAAACCTCGAACGCACACGCAATTTCTGCATAATCGCGCACATAGACCACGGAAAAAGCACCCTCGCAGACAGGCTCCTCGACCTCACCGACGCCGTCCCCGAACGCGAACGCATGGATCAAATCCTCGACACGATGGACATCGAACGCGAGCGCGGCATCACCATAAAAGCCCAAGCCGTCCGCCTCATCCACAAACGAGACGACGGCGACTATACGCTCAATCTCATCGACACTCCGGGACACGTGGATTTCACATACGAGGTTTCCCGCGCCATCGCCGCATGCGAAGGCGCGCTCCTCGTCGTGGACGCGAGCCAGGGAATTCAAGCCCAAACCCTCGCCAATCTCTATTTGGCGATGGAGCACGACCTCGAAATCATCCCGATCCTCAACAAAATAGACCTCCCAATCGCCGACGTGGAAGGCGCGACCGAAGAAATCGTCGAGCTTCTCGGTGTGGACGAAGAGGATATTTTGAAGATTTCGGCGAAGACGGGGGAGGGGGTTCTCGACGTTCTCGACACGGTCGTGGATCGCGTCCCGGCCCCCGAGACTTCCCGCGAGCAAACTCGCGCGATGGTCTTCGACTCCCACTACGACCCGTACCGCGGCGTGATCTCTCTCCTCCGCCTCTTCGACGGCACGCTGAAAAAAGGCGACAAAGTACAGGCGATGGGTTCCGAGGAAGAGTTCGAACTCCTCGAAGTGGGATGCTATTCGCCGAAGCCGACCGCGCTGAAAACCCTCGAAGTGGGCGAGGTCGGATACGTCATCGCCGGACTCAAAGACATCGAAGCCCTCCGGGTCGGCGACACCGTCACGAGGGTGGAAGATCCCGCGACGGAGCAGCTTCCAGGCTACGCGCAGGTTTTCCAGACCGTTTATTGCGGCCTCTATCCGACCGAGGGCGACGAGTTCGAGCGGCTCCGCGACGCTCTTTCCAAGCTCCAATTAAACGACGCCTCGCTCGACTTCGAGCCGGAGAACTCGCGCATGGGGTTCGGCTTCCGGTGCGGCTTCCTCGGGCTTCTCCACATGGAGATCATCCAGGAAAGGCTCGAGCGCGAGTTCGACCTCGACCTCATCGCCTCCTCCCCGAGCGTGAAGTACGAAGTTGTCGTTGACGGCGAGACCACCGAAGTCACGAACCCGAGCGATTTGCCGGAGGACTTCGATGAGATCCGGGAGCCGTGGGTTCGCTCGACAGTCATCTGCCCGAAGGACTATATCGGGGCGGTGATGGGACTTTGCCACGAGAAACGCGGTGTTTCCATCGGCATGGAGTACATCTCGACGCGGCGCGTCCAATTGACATACGACCTTCCCCTCGCCGAAATCATCACCGACTTCTTCGACCAGCTAAAGAGCCGCACCCGAGGATACGCTTCATACGACTATGACTCGAAGGGTTATGAAATCTCCGACCTCGTTAAAGTTGAAGTTCTGGTTTCGGGTGATGTCGTGGACGCGCTCTCGATCATCGCCCACCGGGAGAAGTCGTATATGCGGGGCCGCGCCTTCGTCGAGAAACTGAAAGAACTCATACCGCGCCAGCAATTCGAGGTTCCGATACAGGCGGCGGTCGGAAGGCGGATCATCGCCCGCGAAACCGTCCGAGCATACCGGAAAGACGTCACCGGAAAATGCTACGGCGGCGACATCACACGCAAGAAAAAGCTCCTCGAACAGCAAAAAGCCGGAAAGCGGCGCATGAAGCAAGTCGGCAAAGTTGAGATTCCACAGGAAGCCTTCCTCGCGGCGATACGGATTTGAGCCGTTCGGGTCGCGAAGCGACCTGAGACACAGCCGTTCACGGTGGTAAAATCCCGGTCATATGAAGCATCCTGAAATCACTGACAGGCAGCGGGAGATCCTGCTCAAGACGCTCGAACTGTATATTTCCACCGGCTCTCCGGTGGGGAGTCATGTCCTCGCCGACGAGGTCGGGACGAGTAGTTCGACCGTCCGGGCGGAACTCTCCGACCTCGAATCCCGCGGTCTTTTGACCCACCCCCACACCTCCGCCGGGCGCGTCCCGACCGACGCGGGATACCGTTTCTACGTGGATTCCCTCATAGACGTCGGCCCGGAAACGAATGCCCCGCTCGAGGCCGTCGAGAGGCACGACAACCTCGACGAGCTTCTCCGGGACATCTCGGAGGGAATGAGCGATGTCACCCGGCTCCTCGCCGTCGTCGCCGGGCCGAGCGCCATCGGCGAGTCGCTCTCGCGGGTGGATTTCCTTCCGCTCCCCGAGAAATCCCTCCTTCTCGTCGTCTCGATGGAGAGCGGAGCCTCGTCGAGCGCGACGGTCACGCTCCCCGCGAACGTCGAGGAGGACGAACTGCGTGAGATCTTCACAGCCCTCAATTCGTGGCTCGGGGGGCGTGAGATCGGACGCGATTTCGAGCTTGCGAAAGCCGCCCGGAAAGCGCTCGCCGACCACGACCCGCTCGTTATCGAGGCGGTTCTCGATGCGGTCGAGGCTCTCGGACGGGCGAACGAGCGTGGCGTTTTCGTGCGTGGCGCATCGGCGCTTCTCTCGCACCTCGACGATTTGGATCCCGAGAGCGTCGCGGCGGTCGTCGAGATTTTCGAGCGGCGACGGTGGCTGCTTCGGCTCATGGGGGATGCTTTGCAAAGATCGGTATCGGCCGGGGGGAGCGGCATCATCGTCTCCATCGGAGCCGAGAACGTCTTCCACGGCCTCGGAGGCACGAGCCTCGTCGCCGCCGCGTATTCGAGCCACGAAAGGCCGTTCGGCGTCGTGAGCCTCATCGGCCCGAAACGGATGGACTACGACTCCGCGATCACGACCGTGAGATCGGCATCCGAGACACTAACCCATTACTTGAACGCTAGGTTTTAATATTGGCTAATTCGAAGCGCGATTATTACGAAATTCTGGGCGTGTCCCGCGAGGCGACGGCTCAGGAAGTGAAGAAGTCGTACCGCCGCCTCGCCCGCGACCACCACCCCGACGCGAACCCGGACGACCCGAGCGCCGAGGAACGTTTCAAGGAACTCACCGAAGCCTATGAAGTCCTCTCGAACGCGGAAGCCCGGCGCGCATACGACACGTACGGCCATCAGGTTCCGCGAGGCTCCGGTGGCGGACAGCCCGGCGGCGACCCGTTCGGAGGCGTTCAGGATATTTTCGAGGCGTTCTTCGGGGATGGTTTCCGAGGCTCTTCGATGTTCGGCGAAGGTTTCGGGGGGGCTTCGCGCGGCCCGGCTCGCGGGCGGAATTCCGAGGCAGACATTGAAATTGACCTCGCCGAGGCGGCCTTCGGGGTCGAGCGCGAGGTGAACTCGCAGACGATCAAAAACTGCTCGGTCTGCGAGGGATCGGGCGGCAAGGAGACTCATCTTTGCCATACGTGCGGCGGGGCGGGCGCGGTGAGGACGGTGCGCGATACGATGCTCGGGCAGATGGTGAGCCAGTCGGCTTGCCCGGATTGCCGGGGGGCGGGGAGGATCGTGGACGTTCCGTGCGACGAGTGCCGGGGGAGCGGGAAGTTGTCGAAGATCGTCTCCCGGAGGGTCGCGGTTCCGGCGGGTATCGAAGATGGTATGCGCCTCCGCGTCTCCGGGGCGGGCCACGACGGGGAGTCCGGCTCGCCTCCGGGAGACCTTTATATAAACTTGAAGGTGAAGGAGCATCCCGAATTGATGCGGGACGGCGAGGATCTCATCCACAGGATGAAGGTCAATTTCGTACAGGCGACTCTCGGGACGGAGTTCCGGGTTCCGACTTTGGATGGGGATTCTCCGGTGATGGTCGAGCCGGGGACGCAGCCGGGTGCGACGGTGCGTCTCCGGGGTGAGGGGATGCCGAGGATCCGCGGTCGAGGCCGCGGGGATATAAAGGTCGTCGTGGACGTGATGATGCCGACGCGGATCACGGCGGAGCAGCGCGAGCTTCTCGAGAAGTTCGAGCAGATAAGCGGCGAGGAGACGTACAACGGGGGCGGCGCTTCGTTCTTCGAGCGCCTACGAGGGGTTTTCAGGTAGGGCCGGGTTACGCGAGCCGATATCACACGCATCTTTGTGAAACATGCTCCGCATCCGAACGCGGCACTCGAACTTCCCGAAGCGGAGTCCCACCATCTCATGGATGTCCTTCGGGCGAAGCCGGGCGACACCTTCGAGGTCGTCGGGGAGGACGGGAGGGTTTTTCTCGCGGAGCTTTCCGAAAGCGGGGAGGCGTTCGTCGTCGAGGAGGTTTTCTACGACGAAGGCGGTGACTATGAGGTTGTGCTTTATCAGGCGGTGCCGAAGGGGAAGCGTATGGATCTCGTGGTGGAGAAGGCTTCGGAGCTTGGCGCGGCGAGGATCGTGCCTCTCGTCACCGACCGCTCCGTGGTGAAGGCGGGCGAGGGGAACAAACTCGACCGGTGGCGGCGAATCGCCGAGTCGGCGGCGCGGCAGTCGCTTCGGCGGACGGTGCCGGAGGTCGCGGCTCCGATGCCGTTCCGGGAGGCTATATCGGATGCGGAGGGGGCGGTTCTTCTTCACAATGGGACGGGGATTCCTTCGCTCGAAGAAGTCGTGGTTTCGTCTCCGTCGGGGCTTTTCGTCGGGCCGGAGGGGGGATGGAGCGACGACGAGATGAATATGGCGGGAGAACGCGGAGTGTCGCTTGCGAAGATCGGGGCGTATCGGCTGCGGAGTGAGACTGCCGGAATAGCAGCGGTGGCGAGGGCGGGGGCGGTTCTCGAAGCGAGGGGGATCGGCGAGGGCATCGAAACTATGAGGAGAGGAATATGAGCGTATCGGATCGAATGCGGAGTCGCGCCGGATTCGGATGGACAGCGGATTTCGGGAGTATCGAGCATGTGGGATGCGGGTTTCAGGCGTCAGGCTTCATGCGGAATCCGGATGAAGAGTTCCGTGTGCGCGAGCGGAGATTCGCAGAGACGTAGCATGATGCGTCTCTTCCGGGAAGACACGTCCGCCGCGGAGAAGGAAGCGACTGGCCGCATCCGGCGTCGGGTGTCGGGGACACGCGGGTTCGGACAGGCCGGAGTTCTCGGAAGCTGGGAAATTGGCGAGAGACATCGAAGTGATGGGAAATTGCGAGGAGAAGAGATGAGCGTATCGGATCAAATACAGGCGGACATAAAGACGGCGATGAAGGAGCGCGACAAGGCGAGGCTCGGGACGCTTCGGATGGTCGGGGCGGCTCTCAAAAACGCGAGCCTCGAGACCGGGGAGCCGATATCCGAGGGGGATGAGACGGCGATACTCCGCCGCCAGCTAAAGCAGCGCGAGGAGTCGGCGGAGGCGTTCCGGAAGGCCGGGCGCGAGGAGTCGGCGAACGCCGAGGCCGCCGAGGCGGAGATCATCCGCGGATATCTCCCGCAGTCGCTCTCCGAGGATGAGATGTCCGCCATCGTGGATCGCGCCGTCTCCGAGACCGGGGCCGAGGGCATGAAGGACATGGGACGCGCGATGGGAAGGGCGTCGGAGTTGTCCGAGGGACGGGCCGACGGAAAAGAACTCTCCGCGCTCGTGCGGAGCAGGTTGCAATGAAGCGCGTCAGCATTGCAGCACGCTTCGCTTGTCAGCCAAAACTCGGGCGGCGAGCCGATGCGAGATTTCCGGACGGACTCGAAAGAATCGGCTCGGAGAATGTGGCGCGAGTCGGAGACGGTTTCGCGCCGCGTCGAAAAAAAGTCGCCAGCCGTCGGCAATCGGCTGTCAGCCTGTTTGTTTGTGGGCGGAGGGGCGAAGGGATGACCGGGCGCGGTGGGTTGCCGGAGGTTTGGAATTGTGGAAGCGCGCGGGCGAGGGACGGCCTCGCGCCGAAAAAAGCTGAAAAGCTGACACGCTAACAAAGAAAGGAATTATCAACATCACAGCGGATAGTCAAATCGAAGCGAGGCTCGTTATACCGCCCGGAAGGATGCTCGATGTTTTCGGGGAGCGCGACATGGTGCTTCGGCGCATCGAGGAGATCGTCGAGTGCGAGGTCGTCGTGCGCGGAAACGAGATTTCTTTGAAGGGGAGTGAGGATGCGGTGAACCGGGCCGAGGCGGTTTTCAACGGCCTCGTCGAGCTTTCGGAGAAGGGACATCACCCGACGACCGAGACGGCGGAGCGACTCTATAAAATGAGCGAGGGCGGCGACGGTCGGGAGGTTCTCGGGGACGTCATCCTCACGCACCGGGGGCGGCGGGTCGCACCGAAGACGCGGAACCAGAAACAGTACACCGATGCGATCCGGAAGAGCCAGGTCGCGTTCGGGATCGGGCCGGCCGGGACGGGGAAAACGTACCTCGCGGTCGCGCTCGCGGTGGAGGCTTTGAACCGGGGGGACGTCGCGCGCATCATACTCACCCGTCCCGCCGTGGAGGCGGGGGAGTCGTTGGGATTTTTGCCGGGCGACATGATGGCGAAGGTGGATCCCTATTTCCGCCCGCTATACGATGCGCTTTACGAAATGGTGGATCCGGCAAAATTCCAGGCTCATCTCGAGCGTGGCATAATCGAGATCGCACCACTCGCGTTCATGCGGGGAAGGACCTTGAATGACGCCTTCATCATATTGGATGAGGCACAAAACACGACTCCGCAGCAAATGAAGATGTTTTTGACTCGCCTCGGGTTCGGATCGAGGATGGTCGTGACGGGGGATCTCACGCAAGTGGATCTCCCACGCGGGACGACGAGCGGGCTTCACGACGCGAGGCGCGCCCTCGATGGGGTTGAGGGAGTATCATTCGTGAGTATGGGACGGGACGACATTGTGAGGAGCGACCTTGTGATGCGTATAGTGGACGCGTACGAAGAAGCCGACGAGCAGTCGGAGAATCCCGGAGGATAAGGCGGAGAGCGCCGGAGAGCCATGCCCCTCAACGACAAATCCATGCAGAAAGTCAACGGGAAGCGTGTGGACGAGTTCCACCGCCCGCCGACGGCGTTCGAGAGGTTCCGGGCGTGGGTGGACGGGCTTCCCCGGCTCAAGCTGTACGTCGCGCTCGTCGGGGTGACGTGGCTCGCCCTCACCGCGATCATCGGCCTCGACTCGAGCCACCTCTCGGCGGTCGGACTCCGCGCCGAGCCGGGCTACCAGGCGGGGGACATCGCCTCGCGCGACGAGTTCGCCTCGCGGGCGGTGAGCTATGAAAACCCGGCCGCGACCGAGGAGGCGAGGAATCAGGCGTCGGGCGCGGTCGCGGAGATTTACCAGCAAAGCGACACCGTCCCGCAGCAAGTCGAAGATGGCGTCTGGGAGTTCTTCGACCGCGTTCGGGATCTTCGGCAGTCCGACACGCCCGAGGACGAGAAGGTGGCCCGCGTCTCCGACACCTCGCCGTTCTTCATCTCCGACGACGTCGCCCGTGCTTTGATCTTCATCCCCGCCGACGACCTCGACGACGTCGAACGATACGTTTCGGAGAACCTCGAAGAACTGTACACCGCCGCCATAGTCGCCGAAGACAGCGTCATGGACATCCCGCCGTCGGCGATCCGACTCACGGAAGCCCGGAACCGCCTCTCGGAGTCCGCCGACAGCGACGCCTCGGGGGAGGTGGGGCTTCTCACCGAGGCGCTCAGCCGCGGGTTCCTCCAGCCGAGCTATGTCATTGACAGGCAGGCGACGGAGGGGGCGCGGGAGGCGGCGGTCGCGCAGGTCGAGCCGGTGCAAATCACGGTTCAGCCGGGGGAGAGGATCATCGCCCGCGGGGAGGTCATTGACCGGGAGAGCGTCGCGCAACTCGAAGCCCTCGGCAAAATTCGGGACACGAACCCGTGGACGGTCCTCCTCGGCATCTCGCTCGTCGTCGCGGCGCAACTCGGGATCGCATGGTACTTTCTGGAGCGCTTCGGGAGGCGCCTTTTCAAAAGCAAGGTCGCGATACGGCTCCTCCTCGCGGCCTCGCTCATGGTTCTCTTCACGCTCATGGCGCGGGCTTTCGTGCTTCTCTCATTCAACGCGTATTTAATCCCGCTCGCCGGGCTGTCCATACTCGGGACGATACTCCTCGGGCCGAGGCTCATGTTTTTGATGGTCGTCGTGTCGAGCATAAACGTCGGAGTCATCGCGGGAAACGACTTCCTCCTCGCGGCGGCGCTCCTCATCTCCTCGGGCTTCGCTATTTATACGGTGGTGCGCGTTGACTCGCGCGAGCAACTCCTCCGGGCCGGACTCATCATCACGCTCGTGACGGGTGCCGTCACGTTCGCCATAAGCCTCGTCGGGGGAAGCACCATGAGCGTCGCGCTTTGGCAAGGGGTTCTCGGGCTCGGGAACGGGGCGCTCTCGCTCATGCTCGCGATGGTTCTTCTCCCGCTTCTCGAGAACGCTTTCAACCTTCTCACGCCGATGAAGCTCCTCGAACTCTCCGACCCCGGCGCGCCTCTTTTGCAAAAGCTGCTCCGGAAGACTCCGGGGACCTTCTCGCACTCGATGCAGGTTGGGGTGATGGCCGAGACCGCCGCCGACCGCATCGGGGCCGACACGCTCCTCGCCCGCGTCGGGGCGTATTACCACGACGTCGGGAAGATGGAGCATCCCGGATACTTCATCGAGAATCAGATCGCCCAAATGAACCCCCACGAAAACCTCTCGCCCGCGCTCTCAGCGAAGATCATAAAAAGGCACGTCAAAGACGGTGTCGAAATCGGCCGCGCATGGGGTCTCCCGGAGGAGATAGTGAGCCTCATCTCCGAGCATCACGGGACGACCCGCATCGAATATTTCTACCGGAAAGCCCTCGAAGAGAGCGGTGAGGGCGCGGTGCGCGAGTCGGACTTCCGGTATTCGAGCGGTCGCCCGAAGTCGAAGGAGTCCGGAATCCTCATGCTCGCCGACACGGTGGAGGCGACGGTTCGCTCCCTTCCGAAGCCGACCCCGAAGCGCATCGAGGACATCATCCGGGACACCATCTCGCGCAAGCTCGACGACGGGCAGTTCGACGACTGCGAGCTGACATTGAGGGAGATCCACGAAGTCGGAGAGGCGATCCGGGAGGCGGTCATCGGCTTCCTCGGCCCGCGCATCGAATACCCGGAACCCGAATCGAAGCCGTCCCGCCAAGCCGCCAAGCCCGCCGCCAGAAACCCGAAGTGACGCGGAATACGGGTGAGTACTTCGCTGCTTTTTTGTTCGGAGGCGAGGAAAAGATGCGAAAGCTGCGAATCGAGGAATCGCGAATCGAGGAATCGCGACTGGCGAAAGAAGCCGCGAATCGCGGATCGGAAAACAGCGGACGGTGAGGAAACCGCGAGCCGCGAATCGGAGAAACACGACTCGCGGGGAAAGGCGCGAATTGTGAATCGCCGATCGCGAATCGGAAATCGAGGAAACACGGCTCGCGGGAAAAGCCGTGGATGGATCGTGAGCCGAGGAAATGCGACTGGCGAGGAAAGCCGCGAACCATGGAAGCGCGAGTCGGAAAAGCGCGGCTGGCGAGGAAAGCCGCGAAGCGTGAATCGGAAGAATACGCTTCGCGCGAAAGCCGCGAATCGGAAAACAATGACTCACTATTCGCGGCCCTTCGGCGGCCTTTCCTTTCGACCTTGCCGGCGATGGGAGCATTTGCCCGGACTCCGTGTGAGACTCGCGCCCCGATGACGTTCTCCGTCGCCCTCCTCGACGAGGACAATCTCGGCTCCCTCGACCCGAACCTCGCCACCCGGCTCGTCGCGCTCACCTTCTCCGAGCGGGGTTTCGAGCCGGACGAACTCGACGAAGTCTCCATCGTCCTCGTCGGGCCGGAGGATATGCGGAGCCTCAACGAGCGTTTCCGGGGGAAGGATTATCCGACGGATGTTCTCTCCTTCGACATGGACGGGCCGGAGGGCGAGATGGTCGGGGAGATCGTCATATGCCCCGAGGCCGCCGAGATGCCCATCGAAGAACTCGTCGTCCACGGTTCGCTCCACCTCGCGGGCATGGATCACCCCGACGACGATTTCGACGCGAGCGAGATGGCGAAGATTCAAACGAAGGTCATGGAGAGGGCGCGTGATGGGCGCACATGAATGAGACGGAGTTTGGCGAGATGCTCCCGTACCCGGCGCCCCGAATCGGAGGCGGCGCGCCGGACGAGCGGAGTTGTCTTCGATGGGGACCGCTCGGGGGGGGCGCTTGTGAAAACGAAGGATGAGCCGAAGGGGAAGCGAGCCTTCATCGGTGGCTTCGACCACGCGTGGGAGGGCATCGTCCGGGCGGTTCGCACCCAGCGGAACATGCGCTTCCACGCCCTCGCCGCCGTCGCGGTCGTCGTCGCGGGGATCGTTTTCCGCGTCGGGGTCGTCGAGTTCGCCGTCCTTTTTCTCGCAATCGTGCTCGTCATGGCGATGGAGCTTGTGAACACGGCGGTGGAGGCGTGCGTGGATCTCGTATCCCCGGATTTCCACCCGCTCGCGAAAATAGCGAAGGATGCCGCCGCCGGAGCCGTATTTATCGCGAGCATCGGGGCGGCGATCATCGGCGCGGTGATTTTTGTTCCGAGGGCGGTCGAACTCGGGGCGAACTTTTTCGGAGCGTCATGAAAGAAGGAAATATGGAACTCGATGAAATAATGGACGCCGCCCGCGAGGCGGCGAAGAACGCATATGCGCCGTATAGCGAATTCCACGTCGGGGCGGCGATTTTGACCGAAAGCGGAGCCGTCCACGCCGGATGCAATGTCGAGAACGCTTCGTATGGCCTCGCGATATGCGCCGAGCGGAACGCCGCCGCCGCGATGGCTCTCGCCGACCCGGACGACCGCGAGATTCGGCTCGTCGCCGTCCACAGCCCCGGAGCCGCGCCATGCTTCCCGTGCGGGGCGTGCCGCCAGGTTTTGCGCGAGTTCGGCTGCGAGGAGGTCGTCGTCGAGGACGGGAACGGCGGGCTTCGCCGACTCTCCTTCGAGCGCGACATCCTCCCGAATTCCTTCGGCCCGGAGGCTCTGTGAAGGCGGCGTACCGGAGCGAACTCGCGGCGGAGGTATACGATATCGGCATCCCGGTCGGACACTCGTTCGGGGACGTGGAATTTTACCGGGAGCGGCTCGAAAACTGCCGAGGCCGGGTACTCGAACCCGCCGTCGGGAACGGGCGTGTCCTCGTTCCGCTCCTCGAAGCCGGACTCGTCGTGGACGGCCTCGACAATTCGCCGGAGATGCTCTCCCGGTGCCGGGAAAATTGCTCGGAGAAAGGACTCGAACCCGTCCTTCACGAAGGCGAAATGACATCTTTCTCGATTTCCGAGAGGTATGAGGCGATCATCGTTCCGGCGGGTTCTTTCCTCCTTCTCGAAGACCGCCGCGACTCGCTCGAAGCTCTCCGGCGTTTCCGCGAGCATCTCGCTCCGGGCGGGAGGCTCATGCTCGACCTCGAATTTCGGACGGATTTCCGCCTCGGACACGTCTCGACGAAAACTTTCACGACTCCCGAGGGGGATCTCATAACGCTCGAATCGAAGCTCGCCGAGGTGGATTTCCTGAATCAATTCACCGTCATTTTCTTGAAATACGAGAAGTGGCGCGACGGGAAATTCATGGAGGCCGAACTCCACCGTTCCCCCCTCCGGTGGTACGGCATCGAGGAATTCAATCTCGTCCTCGAAAGCGAAGGCTTCTCCGACGTAACCGTCTCCGCCGACCACGAATACGGCAAACCTCCATCGAGCGCGGAGCAAACTTTCACCTTCGAGGCATGCCGTGTCTGAGATTCCCCCCGACAATGGAGAGTTTCGGAGCGGATTCGTGGCGGTCGTCGGGAGGCCGAACGTCGGGAAAAGCACGCTCGTGAATCGGCTCGTCGGGGAGAAGGTTTCCATAACGTCGCCGCGCCCGCAGACTACGCGGGGGCCGATCCGGGGAGTCAAAAACGCTCCGGGTTTTCAGGCGGTGTTCGTTGACACGCCCGGCTCGCAGAAACCGAAGGACACGCTCCGCTCTCGCATGCAGGAACAAGTTCTCGCGAGCCTCGCGGAGTCCGATGCGATCGTATTCCTCCTCGACGCCTCGCAGGCGAAGAAGGAGATCGGCACGGGTGATCGGTACGTCGCACGCATCGTCGCCGAGTCCGGAGTCCCGGCCATCGCGTGCATAAATAAAGTGGATCTCCTCGAAAAGCGCGACGAAGCCCTCCCCATCGTCGCCGCCCTCTCCGAACTCGGCGAGTGGCGCGAAACCTTCCTTCTCAGCGCGTCCACCGGACTGAACGCCGATCCGCTCATGGATTCCGTCCTCGAACTCCTCCCGCCCGGCCCGCGCTATTTCCCCGAAGGCGTCGCCACCGACTATCCGGAGACTTTTATCCTCGCCGAGTACATCCGGGAGAAGGCTTTGAATGCGCTCCGGGACGAGGTTCCGCACGCCGTCGCGGTCGAGGTCGAGGATGTGGAGCGGAAGGAGAACGTGACGGTCGTTTATGCGATTCTCCATGTGGAACGGAAAAGCCAGCGCATGATCGCGCTCGGAAAGGACGGGAAGACCATAAAAAAGATCGGGAGTGAAGCTCGACTCGACGTTGAGCGTCTACTTGGGGTTCGGATTTACCTCGACCTCAAAGTGAAGGTGAGTCCGGGGTGGAGGGGCGACCCGCAGTTTCTGGATCGGCTCGGGTTATAGTTGGCTGCGGTTATAATGATCGGGTCGGGAGATTTGCGACGGTTTTGAGTGAGGAGGGAATTCTGTGGCGATGAGGGTTAGGGAGTTTGCGAAGACCGTGGATCACACCCTTCTCAAGCCGGACACGACGGAGAAGGAGATCGTCCTTATCTGCGAGGAGGCCGCCGAATACCATTTCGCCGCGGTGTGCATTCCTCCGGGATATGTGAGGCGTGCGGCGAGGGAACTCAGCGGCGTGGACGTGAAGGTCGCGACCGTCATATCCTTCCCGTTCGGCGCGGACACGATGGCGATAAAGACCTCCGCCGTGCGCGACGCCATAGTCGGCGGCGCCTCGGAGCTCGATGTGGTGATGAGCATATCGAGGTTCCTTTCCGGGGATTTCAATTATGTGGCGGAGGAGCTTGCGAGCCTTAACCAGGAAGTGAGCGTTGTGGCGATGAACAACGGCCTCAACGACATCGTGGTCAAAGTCATAATCGAGACCGCGTACCTCGACGACAAGATGAAGCGTCTCGCGACGCAGATAGTGGCGGCGAGCGGCGCGGATTTCGTGAAGACCTCGACGGGCTTCGCGCCTTCGGGGGCGACTCCCGAGGACGTGGCTATTTTGCGCGAGGAGGCTCCGGAGGGACTCGCGGTGAAAGCGTCGGGGGGGATACGCACGCTCGACGATGCGCTCGAGATGCTCAATGCGGGGGCGTCGAGGCTCGGGATGTCGTCGAGCGTCGCGGTGATGAAGGAAGCGGAAGATGGCGGTTTACAGGAATAAAGGGATCGTGCTTCGTTCGATTCGCTTCGGCGAGGCCGACCGCATCCTCGACCTTTATACGCAAGACGCCGGACTCACATCGGCCATCGCGAAGGGCATCCGAAAGACGAAGTCGAAGTTCGGGGCGAGGCTCGAGCCGCTTTCATGCGTGGATTTCATGGCGTACACCGGGCGTTCCCTCGACACGCTCACGCAGGCCGAGACGCTTCGGAGCTTCCATGAAATACGCGAGGATCTCATCCGTTTCGAGGCGGCGGCCCGGATGGTCGGGTATGTGAAGTCGCTCTCCGGGGGCGACGAGGCGGACCGTCGGGTTTTCAATCTTCTTTATCACGCGCTCGACGCGCTCGAAGGGCGCGAGTCCGGCTTCGAGGCGATGGAGGCGGCGTTCGGGATGAAGCTCGCGATCCTCGCCGGGTACGCCCCGCAACTCGATGCGTGCGTCGAGTGCGGCATGGAGCCGGGGGAGTCCGAAGGGATGCTCCGGTTCGCCCCGGGCCTCGGCGGGATTTTGTGCGTCGAATGCGACGGCGGCGAGTCGCGCGACTCCTTCCCGATGCCTCCCGGCTCGCTCGAAGGACTTCGGGCCATCGTCCGGATTCCATTGAAAGAGCTTCCGGAGACGGGTCTCATGGGCGAAGCTCTCCGCCGGGTCGTCCGCTCGCACGTCATCGCGCACGCCCCATCGAACGCGCTCGTTTCCGATGTCGGTGGCGGCGGCCGGAAGAGGCCCGCGTGAACGCGGGATGGGTGCGCGGTGAGAGTTCGGGGCGGGTGAGGCCGGAGCCGTCCGACGGCGTGAGGAGTGATTTTCAGCGCGACCGGGATCGGATTATCCACGCGAAGGCGTTCCGGCGTCTCATGCACAAAACGCAGGTTTTCATCTCGCCGGACGGCGACCATTTCCGGACGCGCCTCACGCACACGCTCGAGGTGATGCAAATTTCGCGCACCATCGCCCGCGCCCTCGGACTGAATGAGGACCTCGCCGAGGCGATCGCATTCGGACATGACCTCGGCCACACGCCTTTCGGACACACCGGGGAGGAGGAGCTTCACCGCGCCCTCGAACCTCATGGCCGAGCCTTCCGGCACAACGAGCATTCGCTCCGGGTCGTGGATCGGCTCGAGCGGGAAGGCGCGGGACTGAATCTCACGATGGAGGTTCGGGAGGGCATCCTCCATCATACGGGGAAAGGTTCGCCGTCCACGAATGAGGGTGCCATCGTGCGGATCGCCGACCGGATCGCATATGTGAACCACGATGTGGACGACGCGCTCCGGGCCGGGGTGATTTCCTCCGACGACCTTCCGAGGGAGCCGATCAAAGTTCTCGGTGAGAAGATGAGCGACCGGATAGACACGCTCGTTCGGGACATGATCTCGACCTCGGAGGAGCGCGGCGAGATCTCCCTCTCCGACGATGTGTACTTTGTCTTCATGAACCTCCGCTCGTGGCTCTTCGAGAACGTGTACCGGAATCCGGACTCGAGCCAGAAACAGAAAGCCGGAGCCGTCGTGAAGTCCCTCTTCGAATACTTTCTCTCGCACCCCGAAGAACGAACGAAGAGCGACCAGAACCCCGTCTCCGAGACGGCGGACTTCGTCGCCGGTATGACCGACCGATACGCCATCGCGACGTACAAACGCATCTTCCTCCCGAGGGGCGACATCTTCGCGTAGCGAGAGCCGCGCGTATTACGGCGCCCCGAATCTCAATACGGGATCCGGTGGTTCCCTCCCGAGCGTCGCATTCGTCTTTCCCCGAACCCGCGACGGATGGGATCCGATCGGCGGTCTCCGTGTCGCGCCTCCATCGTCATGTCGCCGCGCCGCATGGAACCCGGAGGCGGATATTCGATCTCCGCGAAATGGAGGCTTGATTCGCCATCTCTCCGATGGAATTTCGCCATACAAAAAGGCGGTGGATGGGATGCTTCGGAGACAGTGCGAAGTTGTTTTGCGGAAACCGATGAGAAACTCCGGTGAATCGAAAGCCGCTTCAGGTAATATTTGACCGGGCATCACGAGAGCGGGGGAGAATGACTTGAGAATCTCTCAAAACAGCATCGAGGCCGTGAGGGAGTCGGCGAACATCATCGAGGTCGCCTCGGAGTTCACCGCGCTCCGCCGACAAGGAGCGCGCTTCGTCGGACTTTGCCCGTACCCCGACCACTCGGAGAAGACGGGGTCTTTCAGCGTGGACGCGGAGAAGGGGTTTTATTTTTGTTTCGGCTGCGGGAAAGGCGGCGACGCCATCAAACTCGTCGGCGACCTTAAATCTTTCTCCTTCACCGATTCCGTCTCATACCTCGCCGAACGCTCGAACATCGAACTCGAATACGAGGGAACCCCCGCCGACGCCGACGCCGCCAAAAAGCGAGGCGAACGCCGCCGAAACATCCACAAAGCCCTCGCCGCCGCCGCCGTTTACTATCATAAGACTTTGTTGAAATCTCAATCTCAACAAGCCGAGGCCGCCCGGAGGTACCTCGAAAGCCGGGGATTCAATAATTCCACCATAGAAGAATTCAGGCTGGGGTATGCGATGCCGCGAGGTTCCGGAGGGTTTATGAAAGCGGCGGAGCGGCTCGGGTTTGGAAGGTCGGTTTTGGAGGCGGCGGGGTTGATTTCCGGTGGCGGGGGGGAGAGGTTCGCGGGGCGGATCACGTTCCCGATCTCCGACCGCCGGGGGAGGATCGTGGGTTTCGGGGCGAGGGCGATGGGCGATGACCAGCCGAAGTATCTCAATTCCCCGGAGACGGAGGTGTTCGACAAACGGAGCCTCCTTTACGGGTTCCCGCAAGTTATGGAGGGCATTCGGAAGGAGCGGGCCGCCCTCGTTGTCGAGGGGTACACGGACGTTCTCATGCTCTGGCAGAGTGGGATAAAGAACGCGGTGGCGACCCTCGGGACGGCGACGACGCCCGCACACCTCCGGACTTTGAGTGGGTACGCGGAGAAGATATACGTTCTCTTCGATCCGGACGCGGCGGGGGAAAAGGCGGTCGAGCGGGCGGCTGCGACGGCGGCGGAGCTCAAGCTCGACCTTCAAGTTTTGCGGCTGTCGGAGGATCCGGCAGACTGGCTATCGGAGCATTCGGCGGAAGAGTTTCGGGAGCTTCTCGGTGGGGCGGAGTCGGCGCTTTCGTACATTTTCCGGTTGAAAGCGGAGCGGGCGCGAGGGTCGGACGCGGTGGGGAGATCGCGGGTTTTGCAGGAAATAAATGATTTGCTCGCGCAGATCGAAGACCCCGTTTTCCAGCGGGAGGCTCGACGACTTGCGACGGAAGCTCTCGGGGTTTCGCCGGACGCGCTCGGGGAGGCGAGGAGTCCGGCCGCCGTGTCGGAGCCTCGGCGGGGGTCGAGGGCGCGGACACCTCTCGATCAAGCCGGGTATGACGTGCTCGCGGTCATAGTCGCCCGTCCGGATCTCACATCGGGACTCATCGAGGGCGGGATCGAGCTTCCCGGCGATGCGGGAACTTTCGTCCTCATGCCGGATGATTTCGGGAAGGAGGGGCATTCGCGGCTTTTCGCGCTTCTGGCGAGGCATGCCGAGGACGACCTCGATTCGCTCCTCGCGGACGAGGAGGTTCGTCCTTTCATGGATCACATTGGGTCGCTCGCGGCGGCGGGCGAGAGGCTTTATCCGACGGAGTCGTCGGTGCGGGAGGCGTGGCTGCGGCTCGGGATCCTGAGCCGCCAGCAAAAAATGAGGGACGCCGAGGACTTCGACGCGAAGGAAGTTTTCCGGGAGGAGCTTCAAACTCTTCGGGAGGGTTTGCGGGCGATCACCGCGCCGTCTTGAAGCGGCTCGTCCTTAGCCGTATAATCTCGTGCGCTGCCGATCCCCTGTAGCTCAATAGGCAGAGCATCTGACTGTTAATCAGAGGGTTGCTGGTTCGAGTCCAGCCGGGGGAGCTTGGGGATGGCACACCTGCATCCCTTCCGGGCCCATAGCTCAGCCGGTTAGAGCATCCGACTCATAATCGGACGGTCCCAGGTTCGAGTCCTGGTGGGCCCACACCCCTTTTCAAGCCCCCTCCAACCCCAAAATCTCCGCTTTCCCAACCCCGAATTAACGAAGCACCGACATGTTGTGGGCGGCTCCTTTTCCGCACAACATATGGACTTTCGCCGCCGACCACTCAAGATCGCATCGAGGCGGCCACTCCCATTTCTCAGTAGTTTTTTGGGGGAGTCCTAAACCCTATGGGGGAGGGTACATGCAACTTTTAGTTTCAGAAAACCGGGGATTCGGGAGTGGGCGAGGGTGGAGATTGCGTATTTAGCGTGCATATGACAGAATTTCGCCATCGTGGGTTGAAGTGGAGCGTAGTGGGAGGAAAAGACCCTGGCACTGTTAGGCGAGTACGAGCACACGCTGGATGAGAAGGGGCGTTTGACTCTCCCTTCGCGGCTCCGTCCCTATTTCGATGGTGGGATCGTGGTCACCAAAGGCGTGGACCGGTGCTTGTTCGCCTTCCCTCCCGAGGAATGGTCGGCGTTCAAAGCCAACATAAAGGCGAACGCCGACCTCTCGTCGAGGGGGCGGCAGTTGTCGAGGATGTTCTTCTCGATGGCCTTCGAGGCGACGCTCGACCGCCAGGGGCGGGTTCTCATCCCCCCCAAGCTCGCGCAATACGCGGGACTCGACAAAAACGTGACGATAACCGGAGTGGACGACAGATTGGAAATCTGGGACACAGACGAATGGAACGGATACCTCACATCCGCCGACGAGACCTTCGCCGAGATCGTCGAGGAGTTCGCCGGACGAGACTCCGGCCGGAACCTCGGCGTGTGATGGCGACCTCCCATTCCCCGGTCATGCTCGAAGAAGCCGTCGCCGCCCTCGACGCCTCCGAGGCCGGAACCGCCGTGGACGCGACCTTCGGAGGAGGCGGCCACACCCGACGAATACTCGAAAAGCTCCCGCCCGGTGGACGGGTCGTCGGCATTGACCGCGACCCGCAAGCCGCCGAAAGGGCGTCGGATCTCCTTCGAGACCGACGCTTCTCTTTTTGGCCGGGCCCATTCGACGAGGTTCTCCGCGAAATGGCCGAAAGCGGCGAGAAAGCCGACGCCATCCTCTTCGACCTCGGCCTCTCGAGCTTCCAAATTGACGACCCCGACCGCGGTTTCAGCTACGTCCACGATGGCCCCCTCGATATGAGAATGAACCCGGAGGCCGGAATCTCGGCGGCGGAGTTTTTGAACACCGCCGACCCGCGAGAAATTTCCCGCGTCCTCTCCGAGTACGGAGACGTGCCGAGGCGGGAGGCGGCGAGGGTTTCGCGCGAGGTCGCGTCCCGTCGCCCGCTCTCGACGACGATGGATCTCACGAACGCCGTCCGGGCGGCGGTCGGATGGAAGGAGCGCGGCGGGAACCCTTCGAAGCGCGTTTTCCAGGCTGTGCGGATCCACGTCAACGACGAGCTCGGGAGCCTCCGGCG
>Ga0136630_1000106_pt1 | contig 24814 bp, 25 predicted proteins | sample AntDrymUQ5682106_2_FD_105496 | JGI IMG/M metagenome (GOLD analysis project Ga0136630, IMG submission 105496) | Polar desert sand microbial communities from Dry Valleys, Antarctica - metaG UQ568 (21.06) | ecosystem: Environmental > Terrestrial > Soil > Desert | place: Antarctica: Dry Valley...
CAGGGCGGCCGAACGTTCCGGGGAGTCTACCGGGCGGAGCTGCGCCAAACCCCGACTGGCATGGGGTGACCCGGTACCGGACCGCTTGGCACGGGGTGACCCCGTGGCAGTCGAGGGTTTGTCGTGGTGCCGCCCGCAACGCTCAGCGCGGCGGGAGGCGCGGCACGACGGCGTCCCAGACCGCGTCGGCAACGGCGTCCTTGGTGCCGAGCGGCACGTTCGTCGCGGAGCCGTCGGCAGCGAGGATGACGGCGGCGTTGTGGTCGACCTCGAAGCCGGCGTGCTCCCCGACCGCGTTCACCACGAGGAGGTCACAACCCTTGCGGGCGAGCTTCGCGCGGCCGTTGGCAAGGACGTCGTCGGTCTCCGCGGCGAAGCCGACGACCACCTGCTCGGCGGGGTGACGATCTGCGGCGAGCTCGGCCAGGATGTCGGCGTTGCGGACGAGGCGGACCTCGGGGACGTCGTCGCCCCGCATCTTCTTGATCTTGCTCGTGGCCCGGTCGGCCGGCCGGAAGTCGGCCACCGCAGCAGCCATGACGACGACGTCGGCGCCGGCGGACGCCGCGAGCACGGCGACCCGCATCTCCTCGGCCGACCCGACCTGGACGACCTTGGCGCCGGCCGGGTCGGGGAGCGCCGTGCCGGCGGCGACCAGCGTGACCTCGGCCCCGCGCGCGAGCGCCGTACGGGCGATGGCGTAGCCCTGCTTGCCCGACGACCGGTTGCCGAGGAACCGGACCGGGTCGAGGTACTCGCGGGTCCCGCCTGCAGACACGACGACGCGACGCCCGCGCAGGTCGGGCTCAAGGACCCCCCGGGCGAGCACACGCGCGCACACGTCGAGGATCTCCCGCGCCTCGGGCAGCCGGCCCGGACCGCTGTCCGAACCGGCGAGCCGCCCGTCGGCCGGCTCCAGGACGACGACGCCGCGCGCGCGCAACGTCGCGACGTTCGCCTTCGTGGCCGGGTGCAGCCACATCTCGGTGTGCATCGCCGGCACCAGCACCACCGGGCAGCGGGCGGTGAGGAGGGTGCTCGTGAGGAGGTCGTCGGCCAGTCCGTGCGCTGCCTTGGCAAGCAGGTCGGCGGTCGCTGGTGCGACCACGACGAGATCGGCAGTCTTGCCGATCGCGACGTGCGGCACGTCGTGGACGTCGTCCCACACCTCTGCGGAGACCGGTTGTCCGGACAGCGCCGCCCACGTCGCGGCGCCGACGAAGTGCAGGGCGGCCCTGGTCGGTACGACGCGCACGTCGTGGCCCGGCTCGACGAACAGCCGGACCAGGCTGGCGACCTTGTAGGCCGCGATCCCGCCACCAACGCCGACGACGACCCGCTTGCGCGGGCCGTCGACGGGGTGCATCGCGTCGCTCGTCACCTGGATGCCGTCATGTCAGAGCAGGCCCGGGCAGCCAGCGGTCGCGGTCGCGGTCAGAACTTGCGCGGTGGCGCCGAGTCGAGGGTCATGTCGAGTCGCTCGGCGCGCAGCAGGCCGGCGTCGATCTCGCGCATGGCGATCGAGAGCGGCTTCTCCTGGACGTGGGTCTCGACCAGCGGGCCGACGTACTCGAGCAGGCCCTCGCCGAGCTGGGCGTAGTAGGCGTTGATCTGGCGCGCACGCTTGGCCGCGTAGATCACCAGGCTGTACTTGGAGTTGTCGGTCGCGACCAGCAGGTCGTCGATGGGCGGGTTCGTGATGCCTTCGGGCTTGGCAGCAGTTCCAGACACGCGTGCGCCCTTCGTCTCGCTTCGTGGAGCATCTGATTCGTGGAGCGTTCGGTGGAGCGGGCGGCCTGGGCACGTGACGTGCAGAACCAGGCGTTGATCAGGCCCGCAGACCCATCAAGGCTAGCAGTTCCGCGCACACCCGACCGATGTCGTGGTTGACGATGGTGTGGTCGAACTCCGGCTCGGCGGCGAGCTCGGTCCGCCCGACGGTGAGCCGGCGCTCGATCAGCTCGGGTGCCTCGGTCCCCCGCCCGGCCAGCCGGCGCTCGAGCTCGGCCCAGGTGGGCGGGGCGAGGAACACCTGGAGAGCCGCCGGGAATGCCGCCCGGATCTGGCGGGCCCCCTGCAGGTCGATCTCGAGCAGGACCGGGATGTTCGCGGCAACGTGCTCCATGACGGCGCGGCGCGGCGTGCCGTACCGGTGCCCGGCGAACGTGGCCCACTCGAGCAGCTCGCCGTCGCGGACCAGCCGGTCGAAGGTCGGACCGTCCACGAAGCGGTACTCACGGCCGTCCACCTCACCCGGTCGCGGCGTCCGGGTCGTCACCGACACCGAGATCCACACCTCGGGGTGCTCGCTCCGGAGCCGGCGGACGACGGTGGACTTGCCGACGCCGGAGGGGCCTGAGAGAACCACCACCCGCGCAGGCTCGGATGGCACCGGGAGCGCGGACGGCTCAGGCGCGTCCGGCACCGAACTCTCGCGACAGGGCCTCCAGCTGCTTGCTCCCGAGCCCGCGTACGCGACGGGACTCGGAGATGCCGATCCGGTCCATGATCTGGCGGGCCCGGACCTTGCCAACGCCAGGAAGGGACTCCAGCAGCGCCGAGACCTTCATCTTGCCGATCACCTCGTTGTGCTGGCCGTCCTGCAGCACGCTGTCGAGGGACGCCCCCGAGTGCTTGAGGCGGTTGCGGATCTCGGCCCGCTCGCGGCGGACAACGGCCGCCTTCTCCAGAGCTGCGGCGCGCTGTTCGGGCGTGAGCTGCGGCAGAGCCACGAGCGTCTCTCCTGATGGTCGGCGGCGTACGTACGTCGAGCGTCGGCGTCCAGGTCGCGACGCCGGGCGGTGCCCCGCGAACCTAGCGGGACGACCCGGGCTGGGCAATGCGCTCCCGCCGGAACAGGTCCCGGCGGTCACCAGTGACTCGCTACCTCGTGGGCTCCGCAGCCCGCCGGCAGGCGTCGTTGAGCCGGGCGGCGGCGTCGCGGAGGCCGACCAGGGTCGGCCCGGCCGCCAGCAGCTCGCGACTGACCGAGGGCAGCACGTTGCGCATGGCCGGTCCGAAGATCCGCGGCAGGTCCGCCGGGCGACCGCCCTGCGTACCGATGCCGGGCGCCAGGAGTGGGCCGTTCACCGATGCGACGTCGGCGACCGGCTCGGTCAGGGTCGCCCCGACGACCGCGCCGACCGAACCCAATGGGCGAGCACCCACGTTGCACCGCGCGACCTCGGCCAGCACGGTCGTCCCGACCGTACGGCCGTCGGCGCAGACCGCCTGCTGCAGCTCCCGGCCCTCTGGGTTCGAGGTGAGCGCGACCACGAACACGCCTGCGCCGTTGGCGGCCGCGGTCTCGATCACAGGTTGCAGGGAGCCGAACCCGAGGTAGGGCGTGACCGTCATGGCGTCGGCGGCCAGCGGTGAGCGCTGGTCGAGGTACGTGTCGGCGTAGCCCTGCATCGTCGAGCCCAGGTCACCGCGCTTGGCGTCGACCAGCACGAGCGCGCCGGCCGCACGAGCGTCGGCGATCACCCGCTCGAGCACCGCGATACCGCGGGATCCGTGCCGCTCGAAGAACGCCGACTGCGGCTTGAGCACGGCGACCTCGCCGGCCAGCGCCTCGACCACGGTGAGCGCGAAAACCGCAAGGCCGGTCGCGTCGTCGGGCAGTCCCCAGCCGGTCAGCAGGGACGGGTGCGGGTCGATCCCGACGCACAGCGGACCACGGGCGTCCATGGCGGCCAACAAACGTGCACCGAACGGCTCGGGCCGGCCAGTGCGATGTAGGTCACGAGCCATCACGCAAGCTCCTCGACGACGACGGCGCGGTCGTCGGGGTCCCGATGGGCGTACCCGACGAGATCGGCCAGCCGGGCGACCCCCCGAGCCGCGAGCGCCGTCCGGAGCTCCGCGGCGATCCGGGTCGGCGCACTCGGGTCGTTGAACAGCACGGTCCCGATCGAGACCGCCGAGGCGCCGGCCAGCACCATCTCCAGCACGTCCGCACCCGTACGCACCCCGCCCATGCCGAGGATCGGGACCTCGGGCATGGCCCGGTGCACCTGCCAGATGCAGCGGACCGCGACCGGGCGGATGGCCGGCCCGGAGAGCCCACCGGTGATCCCGGCGAGGACCGGACGCATGCGCTCGGTGTCGATGACCATCCCGAGAAGCGTGTTGATCATCGCCAGGCCGTCCGCACCAGCGCCGACGCAACCGTCGGCGATGTCCACAAGGTCCGTGACGTCCGGGGACAGCTTGGCGAGCACCGGGATGCCGGGCGCGGTCGCCCGTCGGACGGCGTGCACCACTGCGGCCGCCGCGGACCGGTTGCAGGCGAAAACTTGGCCGCGGTCCTCGACGTTCGGGCAGGAGATGTTCACCTCGATGGCTGCGATGCCCTCGGCACCGCGCAGGCGCTGCGCCAGCCGGGCGTACTCCTCGACCGATCCCCCAGCGATCGACACCACCACACGCGCGCCCCGACGGCGCAGCCAGCTGACGTCGTGCTTGAGGAAGTGCTCGATGCCTGGACCCTGGAGGCCGATCGAGTTCAGCATGCCGCTCGGCGTCTCGGCCATCCGCGGGGTCGCCCGCCCGGACCTGGGCTCGAGCATGATCGACTTCGTGACGACGGCGCCGAGCGTACGGACGTCGACGAACTGGTCGATCTCGCGCCCGGCCGCCGCACAGCCGGACGCGGTGAGGATCGGGCTCACCAGCCCGACGCCGGCCAGCGTCGTCGTCAGGTCGACGTCAGCCGGCACGAGCCCGGCCGGCGTAGCAGTGCGGGCAGCCGTCACCGGAGCCCACCAGTCACTGGCGCGAGTGGCCCGACCGGCGCGCCGAGTGCGTCGGTCGGAACCGTCCCGACGTCGGCCCAGCGCACGGCATCTCCGCGGAAGACCGGACCGTCGACGCAGGCTCGCACCATGCGCGTGACGCCGTCGGTGCCCACGACCGGCAGGACGCAGGTCATGCAGACCCCGATGCCGCAGGCCATCGTCTCCTCGACCGCGCACTGGCTGTGCGCGCCGTGCGCGGCCGCGATGCGCGCCACCTCGGCGAGCATGCCCATCGGTCCGCAGGCGTAGACGACCTCGCTCCTCGTGCGCGTCAGCAGGTCCGGCAGGACGTCGGACACGATGCCGTTGCGCCCGGCCGACCCGTCATCGGTGGTGACCTCGAGGCTGTCGCTGATCCGCTTCGCCTCGAGCACCCCGAACAGGCGGTCGGCGGTCGCGGCACCGAGCACTGTGTGCACCGCACACCCGCGTGCGCGCAGCCCCTCGGCCAGGCTCGCCAGCGGTGCCGCGCCGTACCCTCCGCCGACCAGCACGCACGCGACCGGCTCTCGCGGCAGCGCAAACGGCTTGCCGAGCGGTCCGATCACGTCGACGCGGTCCCCGGGTCGGCGCTCGGCGAGCCAGGCGGTGCCCGGCCCGTGCACGGCGAGCACCACCTCGACGGTGCCTCCCGACCGGCCGCGCTCCTCCGCGCGGTGCACGCTGAACGCCCGCCGCAGCAGCATGCTCGAGGCGGGTCCGCCGACCGCGAGCGCCACGAAGTGGCCGGGGCGGACGGAACCCGCGATCGCCGGCGCGAGCAGGACGAGGCGGTGATACGCACCCGCCCGACGCACCGCGACCACCTCGGCGTCAGCCTGGACGGGACCGCTCACCCCGGGCTCCCGTCGTTCGGTCCGCCCGAGCGAAGGGCGGCGTGATGCTCCTGGAGGCTGCGCACCGTGATCGTTCCGCGAAGCAGCGCCTCGATGCCCTGGACCGCCGCGGCAAGCCCTTGGACGGTGGTGATGCACGGCACCGACTGGAGCACCGAGGCGGTCCGGATCTCGTACCCGTCGAGGCGTGGCCGCCCGTTCGACGTGGTGCCGAACGGCGTGTTCACGACCAGCGCGACATCACCGGCCAAGATCATTCCGACGATCGTCGGCTCACCGTCGGGTCCCAGACCGGCGCTGTGCTTGCGCACGACCTCCGCAGGAACTCCGTTGCGGCGCAGCACCGATGCGGTCCCGGCGGTCGCAAGGATGGTGAACCCGAGGTCGGCCAGGCGCTTGACCGGGAAGATCATGTGCCGCTTGTCGCGGTTCGCGACCGATACGAACACCCGCCCCTCGGTCGGCAGCCCTCCGTACGCGGCCGCGGCTGCCTTGGCGAACGCCGTGCCGAACTGCGAGTCGATACCCATGACCTCACCGGTGGAGCGCATCTCCGGCCCGAGCACCGTGTCGACGTTGCTCCCGTCGCTCGTGCGGAAGCGGCCGAACGGCATGACCGCCTCCTTGACCGACACCGGTGCGCTCGGCGGCAACGACCCGCCGTCGCCGCTCGCCGGCAGCACGCCCTCGGCCCGCAGCTCCGCGATCGTGGCGCCGAGCATGATCCGCACGCAGGCCTTGGCCAGCGGGACGCCGGTCGCCTTGGAGGCGAACGGCACCGTGCGCGACGCCCGGGGGTTCGCCTCCAGCACGTAGAGCGTGTCGCGGGCCAGTGCGTACTGGACGTTGAGCAGCCCGCGCACGCCGACGCAAGCCGCGATCGAGTCGGTGCTGGACCGGACGCGGGCGAGCTCCTCGAGCCCGAGCGTGATCGGCGGGAGGACGCAGGACGAGTCCCCGCTGTGCACGCCGGCTTCCTCGATGTGCTCCATGATCGCGCCGAGGAACAGCTCAGTGCCGTCGTAGAGCGCGTCGACGTCGATCTCGACCGCGTCGTCGAGGAAGTTGTCGACCAGGACGGGGCGACCAGGGTCCAGGAACGCGCCGGCGGACTCGAGCCGACCGAGGGCCGCGGCCAGCTCGTCGGCGTCGGGCACGATCTCCATCCCCCGGCCGCCGAGCACGTACGAGGGGCGCACCAGCACCGGGTAGCCGATCTCCGCCGCGACCCGCAGTGCCTCGGCCGGCGAGGCCGCCGCGCCGTGCCGCGGTGCCGGCAGGCCTGCGGCGGCGAGCACCCGGCCGAACGCGCCGCGCTCCTCGGCCAGGTGGATCGCCGCCGGGCTGGTACCGACGACCGGCCAGCCGGCGTCGGCGAGGCCTTGCGCGAGGCCGAGCGGTGTCTGCCCACCGAGCTGGACGACGATGCCGGCGATCGGGCCGGCCTGCGCCTCGGCGTGGAGCACCTCGAGCACGTCCTCGAGCGTGAGTGGCTCCAAGTAGAGGCGGTCGGAGGTGTCGTAGTCCGTCGACACGGTCTCCGGGTTGCAGTTGATCATGATCGACTCGTAGCCCGCGTCCCGGAGCGCGAACGCGGCATGGACGCACGAGTAGTCGAACTCGATTCCTTGCCCGATCCGGTTTGGCCCGCTGCCGAGGATGATCACGGCCGGTCGCTCGCGCGGCGCCACCTCGTTCTCGTCGTCGTACGAGGAGTAGTGGTACGGCGTGCGGGCGGCGAACTCCCCGGCGCAGGTGTCCACCGTCTTGTAGACGGGGCGGACGCCGAGCGCGTGCCTGAGTCCGCGGACCAGGGCCTCGTCGAGCCCGCGGATCTCGGCGATCTGGCGGTCGGAGAAGCCGTGGCGCTTGGCCAGCCGGAGTGCGTGGGCGGTGAGGTGCGGGGCGGCCGCGAGGGCGCCGGCGACCTCGTCGAGGAGGATCAGCTGGTCGCCGAACCACGGGTCGATGCCGGTCGCGCCGGCGAGCTCGTCCACGGTCGCGCCGGCCCGTAGCGCAGCGAGCGCAACCGCCAGCCGGCCGTCGTGCGGGACCGCAGCCCGCGCGAGCAGATCGACTTTGTCAGCTGGGTCGCCCGGATTGCGCCAGGAGAACGGCGCCGCCGGGTTCTCCAACGACCGCAGCGCCTTTTGCAGGGCCTCCGTGAAGTTCCGTCCGATCGCCATGGCCTCGCCGACGGACTTCATGTGCGTCGTGAGAACCGGGTCCGCGGTCGGGAACTTCTCGAACGCGAAGCGCGGTGCCTTGACGACCACGTAGTCCAGCGACGGCTCGAAGCTCGCCGGCGTCGCACCCGTGATGTCGTTGCCGATCTCGTCGAGCGTATAGCCGATCGCCAGCCGGGCGGCGATCTTGGCGATCGGGAAGCCGGTGGCCTTGGACGCCAGTGCGGACGACCGTGACACCCGGGGGTTCATCTCGATCACGATCACCCGGCCGGTCGTCGGGTGGACCGCGAACTGGATGTTGCAACCACCGGTATCGACGCCGACCGCGCGGATCACCGCGATGCCGATGTCGCGCAGCCGCTGCAGCTCGCGGTCGGTGAGGGTCATCGCCGGTGCCACCGTGATCGAGTCGCCGGTGTGCACGCCCATCGGGTCGAGGTTCTCGATCGCGCAGACCACGACCACGTTGTCGGCGCGGTCGCGCATGAGCTCGAGCTCGTACTCCTTCCAGCCCAAGAGGGACTCCTCGAGCAGCACCTCGCTCGTCGGGCTGGCCCGCAGCCCCGCGCCGGCCACCCTTCGTAGGTCGGCCTCGCCGTACGCGATGCCCGATCCCGCGCCACCCAACGTGAACGACGGCCGCACCACCACCGGGTAGCCCAGCCAGTCGGCAGACGCGAGGCACTCGTCCATCGTGCGGCAGGTCCGGCTGCGCGCGGACTCCGCGCCGAGCCGGCTCGGCAGCGATGCGACCACCTGCTTGAACGTCTCGCGGTTCTCCCCCGCCTCGATCGCGTCGGTCCGCGCCCCGATCAGCTCGACGCCGTACTTCTCCAGGACGCCGTTCGCGTGCAGCTCGACCGCCACGTTGAGCGCGGTCTGCCCACCGAGCGTCGCGAGCAGGGCGTCGGGCCGCTCGACCGCGATCACGCGCTCGACGAAGTCCGCGGTGATCGGCTCCACGTACGTGGCGTCGGCGAGGTCGGGATCGGTCATGATCGTCGCCGGGTTCGAGTTCACCAGGACGACGCGGAGGCCTTCCGCCACCAGCACCCGGCACGCCTGCGTGCCCGAGTAGTCGAACTCGCACCCCTGCCCGATCACGATCGGGCCAGAGCCGATCACGAGGACGCTCGCCAGGTCGGCGCGCCTAGGCATCGGCCCGCACCCTCCGGTCCGGCACCTGCGTCTCCAGCACCTGCCCGTCCATCATCTCGGCGAACCGCGCGAAGAGGTGGCCGCTGTCGTGCGGACCGGCCTCGGCCTCCGGGTGGTACTGGACGCTGAACGCCGGCACGTCGAGGCAGCGCAGTCCTTCCACGACCCCGTCGTTGAGCCCGACGTGGCTCACCCCCACCCGCCCGTACGGCGTGCGCGCGGGGTCACCCACCGCGAGATCGACCGCGAAGCCGTGGTTGTGCGCGGTGATCTCGACCCGGCCGGTGGCGAGGTCGGCGACCGGCTGGTTGATCCCGCGATGCCCGTACAAGAGCTTGTACGTGTCCAGGCCCAGCGCCCGGGCGAGGACCTGGTGGCCGAAGCAGATGCCGAAGACCGGCAGGCCGTCATCGAGCACCGCACGGGTGAGCGCGACCGCACGGTCGGCGGTAGCCGGATCACCCGGCCCGTTGGACAGCAGGAAGCCTGCGCCGCCGACGGCGCGGACGTCCTCGATCGTGGACGTCGCCGGCAGCACCACTGTCTCGATGCCCAGCGCGGCCAGGTGTCGCGGTGTGGCCGCCTTGATCCCGAGGTCCAGCGCGGCGACACGGAAGCGGACCGGACCGACGGCCGGGACGACGTACGCGTCGGCCGTGCTGACCTCGCCGGCGAGGTCGGCGCCGAGCATCGGCGCGCTCCCGCGGACAGTCGCCAGCAGATCGTCGGGTGCGCGGTCGGCCGTCGGACCGGAGAACACGCCGACCCGCATGGCGCCCCGGTCGCGGAGGTGGCGCGTGAGGGCACGGGTGTCGACACCGCTGATGCCGACCACCGCCCACCGCTCGAGCTCGTCGGCCAGCGACCTGGTCGAGCGCCAGCTCGAGACACGTCTGGCCGGGTCGCGCACCACGAAGCCGGACACCCAGATCCGCCGGGACTGGACGTCCTCGTCGTTGACCCCGGTGTTGCCGATGTGCGGTGCCGTCATGATCACGACCTGCCGGTGGTACGACGGGTCGGTGAGGGTCTCCTGGTACCCGGTCATCCCGGTGGAGAAGACCGCCTCGCCGACGGTCTCGCCGACGCATCCGTACGCGTCGCCGGCGAACGTCCGCCCGTCCTCCAGCACCAGCACGGCGATCACGTTCGCCTCCCGGCCCGGGCCGGATGACCACGGATCATCGAGGCCATCAGGTGAGCTTCGCGTCGAGCACGGTCGGGCGGCCCCGCAGGAACGTCGTGACCACCCGGCCCGGGAGGGCGATCGACGCGTACGGGTTGTTCCGCGAGAGCGACGCCGAGGCCGTCGGGTCGACGGGTGAGCGATGGGCCGGGTCGAGCAGCACGAGGTTCGCCGGTCCGCCGACCGCGATGGGATGACCATGCCCGGCGAGCCCACCGATGCGGGCCGGTCGGACCGACATGCGGTCGGCGACGCCGGCCCAGTTCAGCCGGCCGGTCTCGACCATGGTCTCCTGCACGACCCGCAGCGCGGTCTCCAGGCCGAGCATCCCGAACGCCGCGTCGGTCCAGTCGCTCTCCTTGTCCTCGATCGCGTGCGGAGCGTGGTCGGTCGCGACCGCATCGATCGTCCCGTCGGCCAGCGCGTCGCGCAGCGCCTCGGTGTCCTCGGCGGTCCGCAGCGGTGGGTTCACCTTGTAGACCGGGTCGTACGTCGTCGCGAGCTCGTCCGTGAGGAGCAGGTGGTGCGGCGTGACCTCGGCGGTGACCGACCAACCTTTGGACTTCGCCCAGCGCAGGATCTCGACGGAGCCGGCGGTGGACACGTGGCACACGTGCAAGCGAGACCCCACGTGTGCAGCGAGCAGCGCATCGCGGGCGATGATCGCCTCCTCCGCCGCCGCCGGCCAGCCGCGCAGCCCGAGCCGCCCGGACAGCGCACCCTCGTTCATCTGGGCATGCTCGGTGAGCCTCGGCTCCTGCGCGTGCTGGGCGATCACGCCATCGAACGCCTTGACGTACTCGAGCGCACGGCGCATGAGCGCGGCGTCGGACACGCAGTTCCCGTCGTCGGAGAAGATCCGCACCCGGGCCGCGGAACCCGCCATCGCGCCGAGCTCGGCCAGCCGCTCGCCGCGCAGCCCGACCGTGACTCCGCCCACCGGCGCGACGTCGCACAGCCCGGCCTCGCGACCGAGCCGCCAGACCTGCTCGACGACACCGGCAGTGTCCGCGACCGGCTCGGTGTTCGCCATCGCATGCACCGCGGTGAACCCGCCGAGCGCGGCGCACCGGCTGCCGGTCTCGACGGTCTCGGCGTCCTCGCGACCGGGCTCGCGCAGGTGGGTGTGCAAATCCACCAGCCCGGGCAGCGCAATCAACCCATCGGCGTCGATGATCTCCGCGCGGGTCCCGGACGCGTCCGCGCCGAGAGCCGCCACGACGCCGTCGCGCAGCAGCACGTCGGTGGCCGCACCACCCAGCGGCCGCACGCCCTTGATCAGGTACGTCGTCGTCATGCCGGGACCGACTCGGGTGCAGACGCGGTTGCGACGGCCGGCTCGCCAGTTGCGGAGAGGGCTGGTTCGCTCCCTCCCAAGAGGAGGTACAGCACCGCCATCCGGACGCTCACGCCGTTGGCGACCTGCTCGACGATGACCGAGCGCGCGGAGTCGGCGACGGTGGCCGAGATCTCCATCCCGCGGTTCATCGGACCGGGATGCATGACGATCGCGTGGTCGGGCAGCGTCCCCATGCGCCGCGCGTCGAGACCGTAGCGCCGGCTGTACTCGCGCTGCGTGGGAAAGAAGGCCGCGTTCATGCGCTCCTGCTGGACTCGCAGCATCATCACGGCATCGCTCTTCGGCAGCGGCCCGTCGAGCTCGTACGACGTCTCGCACGGCCACGTCTCGACGCCGACCGGCAGCAGCGTCGGCGGCGCGACCAGCGTGACCTGGGCACCAAGCGTGGCCAGCAGCAGGACGTTGGACCGCGCGACCCGGCTGTGCAGGACGTCACCGACGATCGTGACCCGGCGCCCGTCGAGCTCACCGAGGTGTCGCCGCATCGTGAACGCGTCGAGCAGCGCCTGCGTCGGGTGCTCGTGCGTGCCGTCACCGGCGTTGATCACGCAGCCGCGGATCCAACCGGAGTTGGCCAGCCGGTGCGGAGCACCCGACCCGCTGTGCCGGATCACGACACCGTCGGCGCCCATCGCCTCGAGGGTGAGCGCGGTGTCCTTGAGACTCTCGCCCTTGGACACGCTCGATCCCTTGGCCGAGAAGTTGATGACGTCCGCCGACAACCGCTTCGCCGCCGCCTCGAACGAGATCCGGGTCCGGGTCGAGTCCTCGAAGAAGAGATTGACCACGGTCCGTCCGCGCAGCGCGGGCAGCTTCTTGATCGGCCGGTCGGCGAGCTGGCGCATCTCCTCAGCCGTGTCGAGCACGAGCAGCGCGTCGTCGCTGTCGAGATCCGCCGCCGAGAGGAGGTGCCGCTTCACCGGGTGTCCCGCTCGGACCGGCCACCGGCGCCCGAGGCGACCGCCGGCGACTCGATCAGCACCGCATCGTCGCCGTCGACCTCGTCGAGGTGCACGCGGACGGTCTCCAGCTGCGACGTCGGAAGGTTCTTGCCGACGAAGTCAGCCCGGATCGGCAGCTCGCGGTGACCACGGTCGACGAGGACGGCCAGCTGCACGGCGCGAGGACGGCCGAGATCGCCGATCGCGTCCAGGGCGGCCCGGATCGTCCGGCCGGAGTAGAGGACGTCGTCGACGAGCACCACCACCCGGTCGTCGATGCCGCCGGCCGGGATGTCGGTGGGCTCCAGCGGGCGAGCCGGCCGCAGGCGCAGGTCGTCCCGGTACATCGTCACGTCGAGCGCACCGACGGGCACGGCGCTCTCGACGTCGGCGATCCGGGCAGCCAACCGGCGCGCGAGCGGCACGCCGCGGGACGGGATGCCGAGCAGCAGCAGGTCGGCCGGTCCCTTGTTCCGCTCCAGGATCTCGTGCGCGATCCTCGTCAGCGCGCGGCCCACATCGGCGCGATCGAGGACGGAGCAGGTCGTCGCGGGGTCCTGCCCCCGAGCCCGGTGATGGTCGCCGGGCTGGCGGTCGACCGGCCGGCGGTTCAGCGGATCCCAGGTCGAGGGGTCCGGGTTCGAGGCAGGCGTCACAGGGTGAAGACCTCCTTCCCCGCCTCACTGGACGGGCCTTAAAGGATGTCGATCGGTCGGCGGCAGGCTAGCAGCGCCCGCGGGAACGGGTCGTCGTCGCCACTCCGGTGCGCGAACGCATCGTCGGTCGGCTTCCACCGCCGCCTGGGCTCGCCAGGTAGGTAGCCGCGCTGGGTCGAAACGGTCGCCTTCTGCAGCAACCGGCACCCGTTTCCGCGGTTCCTGTTGTCAGTGGCCGCAGTTACGCACCGGTTCGGTGGTTCGGCTTGACCTACGGGGGCCGGCAACCTACGGTCACGTTGCGTGGCTGTGCGATCTCAGCCGCACATGTCCTACGGGGGAAAACGGGGGACAAGAACGTGTCGAACGACTATGCCCGGGCTTTGGGCGCACGACTCCGGCAGATCCGGACGCAACAGGAATTATCTCTCCACGACGTCGAGAAGCGGTCCAACGGCCGATGGAAGGCCGTGGTCGTCGGCTCGTACGAGCGTGGCGATCGAGCGATCTCGGTGCACAAGCTGGCCGACCTGGCCGAGTTCTACGGCGCGCCCGTCGCACAGCTGCTACCCGACGGGGGGGACGCTGGCGCTGCACCACCGACACCACGGGTCGTCGTCGACCTCGGTGGTCTGGCCGCGCTCGACAATCCTGCATCGGAACCGCTCAGCCGTTACCTCGCCGCGATCCAGTCCATGCGCGGTGACTACAACGGCAAGGTGCTCTCGATGCGCCAGGACGACCTGCGCGCGCTCGCCATCGTCTACGACGAGTCGCCGCTCGAGCTGGTCGACCGCTTGATCGCGTGGGATCTGGTCGACCCGTTGGTCCGCTCCAGCTTCGCCGAGAGCGCGGGTGATCCCGCACCAGGAATCTCCCGTGGCGTCGGCATGGCCAGGGCTACCGGCTAGACCGACGCCTGGAGGCACCGCTCGCCCGCGAGAACCGCGCCGACGTCACACCGTCGCGGTTCTCGTCGGCGGGTGCTCGAGCGCGGCGTCAGCCGGGTCGTCGGCCCCGTCATGAGCTGGGTCGTCAGCTGGGTCGTCGGGTGCAGCTGCCTCGACCGCCGTCGGCCGGCGGGCTGGCTCGACCGACGCCACCTTTGCCAGCAGTCCGTTGACGAAGCCCGGTGACGCGTCGGTCGACAGGTCGCGGGCGAGCCCGACGGCTTCGCTGATCGCGACGCCCGCTGGCACGTCGGCGACGAACAGCAGCTCGTACGTCGCGAGCCGCAGCACCGTGCGGTCGACGGCCGGCATGCGGTCGAGCGTCCAACCCTCGGCGTACTCGGCGAGGACTGCGTCGATCTCGACCCGGTGCGTCGTCACGCCCTCGACCAACTGGAAGGCGTACTCGGCGAACGGCACCTGCGCCTGCCCGGACCGCTCGCGCAGCGTGGACATCGGGTCGCTGCCCCGCTGGTCGGCCTCGAACAGGACGTCGAGCGCGCGTTTGCGTGCCTTGCCGCGAGCGCTCACCTGACGCGCGAGCTGGGGACCGGATCGGTCACGAGCTGACCCGACCGAGGTAGCCGCCGGTCCTCGTGTCGACCCGCACCCGCTCCCCCGAGGTGATGAAGAGCGGGACGCCGATCTCGTACCCCGTCTCCAGCCGGGCCGGCTTCGTGCCGCCGGTCGAGCGATCGCCCTGCATGCCCGGCTCGGTGTACTCGATCATCAGCTCGACGGCGGCGGGCAGCTCGACCGAGAGCGGTGCACCCTCGTGGATCGCGACCACCGCCTCCTGGTTCTCCAGCAGGAAGTTCGCCGCCTCGCCCACAGTGCCGCCCGGGACGTGGAGCTGGTCGAAGGTCTCGAGGTCCATGAAGACGCAGTCCGTGCCCTCGCGGTAGAGGAACTGCATGGTCCTCCTGTCCACCGTCGCGGTCTCGACCTTGACGCCGGCGTTGAACGTCTTGTCCACCACCTTGCCGGAGAGCACGTTCTTGAGCTTCGTACGCACGAAGGCCCCGCCCTTGCCGGGCTTCACGTGCTGGAACTCGACCACGGACCACAGCTGCCCGTCGATCTTGAGCACGAGCCCGTTCTTCAGGTCGTTGGTCGTTGCCAATGCCATCTCCTCGTTGTCGCCGCGGCCGGGCGGCAGAACCACTCAGGCGCAGACCAGCAAGGCCTTGGTCGTCTGGGTGAGCAGCTCAGGTGCCTGGTCGGTGCGGACCACCAGCGTGTCCTCGATCCGGACGCCGCCTCGGCCCGGCAGGTAGACCCCGGGCTCGACCGTCACCGCCGCGCGGTCGCTGAGTCTACCCGTCGCGGACGCGGCGAAGAACGGGTCCTCGTGGATGACGAGGCCGACACCGTGGCCCAGGCCGTGCGCGAACTGGTCGCCGTAGCCGGCGGACTCGATCACCGACCGGGCGGCAGCGTCGACGGCGCTGAGCTCGGCCCCGACCGCCAGCGCGTCGGTGCCACAGCGTTGGGCATCCGCGACCAGGTCGTAGATCTCGCGCTGCCACTGGGCCGGCTCGGCGCCGACGACGAGGGTCCGGGTCATGTCGGAGTGGTAGCCACCGCGACGCGCACCAAAGTCGATCTTGAGGAAGTCACCGGGCTCGACCGGCCGGTCGGTCGGCTGGTGGTGCGGGATCGCCGCGTTCGGCCCACCGGCGACGATCGTCGCGAAGCTCGGCGCGTCCGCACCGTTGGCGAGCATCGCGGCCTCGAGCGCATGCGCGATCTCCCGCTCCGTGCGACCTGGTCGAAGCGTGGGCAGCAGGCCGGCCAGCGCGCGGTCCCCGATGGCGCCCGCCCCGCGGAGCAGCGCGATCTCGGTCTCGTCCTTGGTGACCCGCAGCGCCTCGACCAGTCGCCCGGCCGGCACAAGGTTGGTGCTGGCTCCAGCGTCGGCGACCGATGCGACCAGGCGCCGGTACGCGCCCACCGACAGGTCCTCGGCCTCGTAGCCGAGGCGACCCACCTCCAGGCCGGCCGCGCGACTGGCGAGCTCCGCGGTGAGCGCGCGGGTGGTCACGAGCTCGACGTCGGGTGACTCCGCTGCCGCCTGCTCGGTGTAGCGCCCGTCCGTGGCCAGGAGGGCTCCGGCCCGCGTGACGAGCAGCGCGCCGTTCGAGCCGGAGAACCCGCACAGGTAGCGCACGTTGACCAGATTGGTCACCAAGAGCGCCTCCGGGCGCGCACCGTCCGGGCCGGTCTGCTCGGTCTGCTCGGCCGGCGACTCGAGCGCAGCGACCAGGCGGGCGCGGCGCTCGGCGTACGGGTGTGACATGCAGACCAGACTAGGCAGTGGTCGGCGGACGAGCCTCCGGGCCGGTCCGGCCGGCGATCGCGCGCAGGGCCAGGGCATAGGACTCGAGCCCGAACCCGCTCACCGTCCCGGTCGCAACCGATGCGACGACCGAGGTGTGCCGGAACCGCTCCCGGGTGGCCGGGTTCGTGAGGTGCACCTCGACCAGCGGTCCGGTCAGCTGCGCGCAGGCGTCGCGGAGCGCGTATGCGTAGTGGGTGAACGCCGCGGGGTTGAGCACGACCGGGGTCGCCGTGTCGGCCGCCTCGTGCAGCCAGGCGACCAGCTCGGCCTCGTCGTCGGTCTGGCGGACCTCGACCTCGAGCCCGAGCTCGGCCGCCGCCGTGGCGCACCGGTCGACCAGCTCGTCATGGGTGGCCGCCCCGTACACCTCCGGCTCGCGGGCGCCGAGGCGCCCGAGGTTGGGGCCGTTCAGCACGAGGACACGCATGGGGCGAGCCTATGGTCGAGCCGGTCCGGCGACCGCTGCGTACGCGGCGGCCAGCAGCGCGTGCTCCGGGCCAGCGAGGATCCCCGGCTTGGCCAGACCGTCCAGCACGACGAACCGCAGCTGGTCGCCTCGCGTCTTCTTGTCCACGCCCATGGTGGTGAGGAGCTCGGGCCAGGCCTCGCTCCGGTACGTCGTGGGCAGCCCGACGAGCGCGAGCACCGCGCGGTGCCGGTCGGCGGTGGCTCCATCGAGCCGGCCGGCGAGCCGGCCGAGCTCGGCGGCGAAGACCAGACCGACGGCGACCGCTTCGCCGTGGCGCCAGCGGTACGCCTCGGCCCGCTCGATCGCGTGCCCGAGGGTGTGGCCGTAGTTGAGCGCCTCGCGGCCGATCGAGGTCCGATCGGTCTCGAGCGGGTCGCCGGCGACCACGTCAGCCTTGACCCGGATGGACCGTTCGACCAGCTCGCGGAAGAGGTCGCTCGCGGGGTCCGTCGCCGCCACCGGGTCGGCCTCGACGAGGTCGAGGACGGCCACGTCGGCGATGAACCCGCATTTCACGACCTCGGCGAGACCGCTGACCAGGTCCGGGTGGGCCAGGCCGGCGAGCGTGCCCAGGTCGCAGAGCACGCCGGCCGGGTCGTGGAACGCACCAACCAGGTTCTTCCCCTCGGCGGTGTTCACCCCGGTCTTGCCACCGACAGCAGCATCGACCATGCCGAGCAGGGTCGTCGGCACGTGCACGACCCGGACGCCGCGGAGCCAGCCGGCCGCGACGTACCCGGCCAGGTCGGTGACCGCCCCGCCGCCGATGCCGACGACCGTGTCCGACCTGGTGAAACCAGCCCGGCCCAGGGTCGACCAGCAGGACGCGGCGACCTCGATGCGCTTGGCGTCCTCGCCATCGGGCAGCTCGACGAGCACGACGTCCAGACCGCGCGCCGTCAGAGCGGCCTCGACCTCCGCCGCGACGGCGTGCACCGGACGGGCATGCAGCACCGCCACCCGCCGGACCGCCGGTCCGAGCAGGGCAGACAGCTCGGTGAGCACCCCGTCGCCCACGACCACCTCGTACGGCGCTGCCGCCCGGACCAAGATGCGCGTGGCGCCGGGCGTCGTCACCGGCTCGGCTCCCTCGGGTCGGGCGCCTCGGTGACCTGCCCGTCCCGGACCAGCCGGACGACCTCCGCAGCGATGTCCTCAGGGGTGCGGTCGCTCGTGTCGACGGTCGCCGCAGCAACGGCCACGTACACGGGCCGGCGCGCGTCGAGCAGCTGCTTGAGCTGGCCGCGCGGGTTGCCGAGCAGCACGGGCCGGTCCCGCGCGAGGCCGACCCGTCGGACGGCGTCGACGAGACCGACGTCGAGGAAGACCACCGGGCAGCCGGCCAACGCCGTGCGCGACCGCGTGTCGAGCACCGCTCCACCGCCGAGCGCGAGGACGCCGTCGTGCTCGGCGAGCGCCCGGACCACCGCCGCCTGCTCCAGCACGCGGAAGTGCGCCTCCCCGTGCTCGAAGAAGACGTCGGCGATTGGCGTGCCGGCGACCGCAGCCACGTCCTCGTCGGTGTCCCGGAACCCGAGCGCGAGCTCGGCGGCGACGATCCGGCCCACCGTGGTCTTGCCAGCGCCCGGTGGCCCGACCAGGACGAGCCGGGGACTCATGGTGCGCCGCTCACGGTCGGCCCAGACCGAGCAGGTACGCCCGCAGGTTGCGCCTGGTCTCGTCGACCGCGTCGCCGCCAAACTTCTCCAGCACCGCGTCGGCGAGGACGAGCGCCACCATCGCCTCGGCGACCACACCGGCCGTGGCAACCGCGCACACGTCGGAGCGCTGGTTGATGGCTTTGGCCGGCTGACCGGTCGCTGTGTCGATCGTGTCGAGCGCTCGCGGGATCGTCGAGATGGGTTTCATCGCGACCCGGACCCGGAGCACCTCGCCGGTCGACATGCCGCCCTCGGTGCCGCCCGAGTGACCGGTCCGGCGCCGGACACCTCCGTGGCCGTCGGTCTCGATCTCGTCCTGCGCAGCCGATCCGCGAGCGGCAGCCAGCGCGAAGCCGTCCCCGATCTCGACGCCCTTCATGGCCTGGATGCTCATCAGCGCGCCGGCGAGTCGGGCGTCGAGGCGCCGGTCCCAGTGGACGTGGCTCCCCAGGCCCGGCGGCAGCCCGTAGGCGAGCACCTCGACGATGCCGCCCAGCGTGTCGGCGTCCATCCGGGCGCCGTCGACCTCCTCGACCATCGCCGCGCTGGTCAACGGCTCCGCGCAGCGGAGGGGGTCGGCGTCGAGCGCACCGACGTCGTCGGGGTGCGGCGTGGTCCCGGCCGGGACGACGACGGTCCCGACGGACACCGTGTGGCTGACCAGCCGGGCACCGGCCGCCTGCGCCAGGAACGCCGAGGCGACTGCGCCGAGGGCGACCCGGGCCGCCGTCTCCCGAGCGCTGGCTCGTTCGAGCACCGGCCGGGCGTCGTCGAACCCGTACTTCTGCATCCCCGCCAGGTCGGCGTGACCCGGCCGCGGCCGGGTGAGCGGCGCGTTCCGGGCGAGGTCGGCGATCGTCGCCGGGTCCACCTCGTCGGGCGCCATGACCTGGTCCCACTTCGGCCACTCGGAGTTGGCGATCCGGATCGCGACCGGGCCGCCCATCGTCCGGCCGTGCCGGATCCCGGCCGTGAGCTCGACCTCGTCCTGCTCGAAGCCCATCCGGGCGCCGCGTCCGTACCCGAGCCGGCGTCGAGCGAGCGCCGCCGCCACGTCGGCCGTGCCGATCCGCACCTCGGCCGGCAGCCCCTCGAGCACCGCCACCAGCGCGCGCCCGTGCGACTCCCCCGCGGTCAGCCAGCGCAGCATGTGCGAAATCCTCCCTCATCCTGTTGGCGCGGGTGACCAGCCGAGCAGTGCGGCCGCCGAAGGGTCGCCGAGGGCGATCGCGACGAGCGCGCCGGCGATCATCGACGGGCCGAACGGGACTCGGGTCTGCAGGTTCGCCCGGCGCGTCACCAGCAGCGCGAGGCTGACCAGGCCGCCGACGAGGACGCCGGCGAACGCCCCGAGCACGAGGGTCGGCCAGCCGAGCCAACCAAGGTGCAGGCCGAGCGTGCCGGCGAGCTTCACGTCACCGGCTCCGAGCCCGGAGCGGACCACCAGGAACAGCAGCAGGTACGTGCCGAGGTAGGCGAGTCCGGCGAGCACCGCACGGCCGGACGAAGTCCAGGCGCCGTCGACCACTGCGGCGACCGCGAGCCCGATCAGCCCGATCACCGCAGACCACCCCGTGAGCCGATCGGGCAGGCGGTGCAGCCGGAGGTCGATCCCGACGAGGAGGGCAGCAGCGACGGCCAGGACGAGGAACGCGGCCAGCGCGGGCTCCAGCCCGACCTGCGCTCCGACCACGAATCCCGCCACGGCGGCCGTAGCCGCGCTGACGCGCTCCGGGAGCCGAACATCCACGCCGCTCGCCCAGCGCGCGACCGCGGGGCCGGTCAGCACGACGAGCAACGTCGCGACGACCGCACCCAGCGCGCCGACCCAGAGCTGCACGGGCGCAACCTAGCCGCGGCCGGACGATCTCGGTCGGCCACGTCCACAGCCGGCTGGGTGCCCGCACGGCCGCACCACCCGGGCCCGGCTCGACCCGGCGGGGCAGGATCGAGGGGTGCAGCCGTTCCGCGTGACCGAGCGTCTGATGCTCCGGACGTTCACCGCCGCCGACCTCGATGCCGTCATCGCCCTCGGCGGTGATCCGGAGGTGATGCGCTACCTCGGCGACGGCCGGTCCGCGGCGCCCGACCTGGTCGAGCGCGAGACCCTCCCCGCCCTCATGCCCCGGGACGAGTGGGAGCAGCGCCGGGGAGCTACGGCGAGCTGAGTGCGGCCCGCATGGCCGTCAGCGGTGCCGGGCGGCCGGTCATCAGCTCGACCTGCCGGCCCGCCTGCTGGAGCAGGAGATCGAGCCCGCCGATGACGGTCCGGCCTGCCTCCGCGTACGCGCCCGCGAGCGGCGTCGGCCAGGGCACGTAGGTCCAGTCGACGTAGGTGCCCGGTCCCGCCACCACCTCGCTCGCCAGCCAGTCGACCGCGCCCGGCGGTGTGGTGTCGATCACGAGATCAGCGGCCAGCCCGGACCGACGCGCGGACGGGTCGGCCATCGACCCCACCTCGACCTGCACCGGCAGGTCCAGCGCAGCCAGGACCGCCGCCCGTACCGGGTCCCGGACCAGCACCAGCACCTGCAGCCGGTCCACGCCGTTGGCGAGGGCCCAGATCGACGATCGGGCGGTTGCCCCGCCGCCGAGGACGCACGCGGTACCCCCCGGCGCCACGCCGACGTCGGCCAGCGCGAGGCGCAGCCCGCGCGCGTCGGTGTTGTGCGCGACCCAGCCGTCATCCCGGCGTACGAGCGTGTTCGCCACGCCCGTCCTCCGGGCCACCCCGTCGGCATCGTGAGCGCACGCGAGTGCGGCCACCTTGAGCGGTCTGGTGAGCGACAACCCGACCCACTCGGGGCCGAGGCCGGCGACAAAGCCGGCGAGCCCGGCCTGGTCCACCTCGACTGCGTCGTAGGACCAGGCGAGGCCCAGCGCGGCGTACGCGGCCCGGTGCAGCGCCGGCGAGCGTGAGTGCGCGACCGGCGACCCGAGCACCGCGCACCGGCGACGACCGCCGGCCCGGGCCAAGGGCTCAGCAGCGCTGCTCAGCACAGGTCGCTGTCCTGGCAGTACTGCTGGAGGAGGGTGACGTTGGCCTGGTGCTCCTCGGGCGTCCGGGCGAACCGGGTATCGCCGGTGTCGAGGTTCACCGTGACGAAGTAGCGCCAGTCGCCGGCGGCGGGCGCGAGTGCGGCGATCATCGCCTCCTCGCCGGGCGAGCCGATCGGTCCGGGCGGCAGGCCCGCCGCCCGGTAGGTGTTGTACGGGCTGTCGATCTCGCGCTCCTCGTCGGTGGTGAAGACGTCGCCGGCGGTCCCGACCGCGTAGTGCACCGTCGAGTCCATCTGGAGCCGCATCCCGGCAGCGAGGCGGTTGAAGATCACTCGGGCCACCCGCGGCCGGTCCTCGGCCCGTGACGCCTCCGCCTCGACGATGCTGGCGACGGTCACCGCCTCCAGCGGGGAGATCTGCAGCGCCGAAGCCCCCGCCTCGAGCGACACGTCCGTCGCGGCCTGGCCGAACCGGGTCACCGTCGCCGTCAGCACCTCAGCGGCTGTGGCGTCCGGCTCGAACTCGTAGGTCGCCGGGAAGATGAATCCTTCGAGCTTGCCACCGGCGTAGGCCGGGAGCCCGATCGTGGCCGCGTCCGCGGCGGCCGCTTCGAGCTCGGGCACGGTGACCCCTGCGCCGGTGGCGAGGCGGTTCAGCGCTTCCTCGAGCCGCAGCCCCTCGGGCAGGGTGACCAGCTCGACGAGCCGGTTCGCGGCGTCCACCAGGACGGCGAGCGCGCCGGCAGCGGACATCTCGAGCCGGAGCTCGTAGGTCCCGGGCTGGATCCCGATGGCCGCCGGGTTACCCGCGGCCGCGTCGATGAAGGCGTCCTGGGTGGCGACCACCCCGGCGTCGGCGAGGGTCGCGCCGATGGTGGTGACGCTGTCGCCCGCGGCGACCTGGACGCTCACCGCGCCGGTGCCGGGCCCGGCGAAGTCCTCCGGGCCGCCACCGTCAGGGAGGATCCCGCTGAGCGCGTTGCGGCCGAAGTAGGCAGCCGCCCCGATCAGGCCGATGACGACCGCCAGGGCGATGAAGGTCGCCAGCGCGCTGTGGCCACGACGGCGACGGACCCGGCGGGTCGAGGCGCGGGTGTCCGGCGCGCCGAGACCGAGCTCGCTCACGCTGCTCCTCGCTTGGGTCGGGACGGGCACTCGGTGCGGTCCGGGCTCTGACCGGGTTCGGACGTTGCTCGGGTCACTCACTCCACCTGGACGGTCTCGCCGGCCGGTCTCCCGAGGGACCGCTCGGTGTCGAGGGCTGCTTGCAGGATCGCTGCGGCGGCCACCTGGTCGACGACCGCCCTCGCCCGGCGCCCGTCGACGCCGGCCTTCCGCAGGCCCCGCGCGGCGGCAACCGTCGTGAGTCGCTCGTCCACGAGCCGCACGTGGACCGGGGCGACCCGGACGGCCAAGGTCACAGAGTAGTCACGAACCGATCTCGCGCTTGGGCCTTCCGCGCCCGACATCGAGAGCGGGAGGCCTATCACGACCTCGATTGCGGCCAGCTCACGCACGATCTCGGCGATCTGGTCGAGGTCGCGAGCGCCCCGGGCGACCGTCTGGAACGGCGTGGCGAGGAGGGCGGACGGGTCGCACGTGGCGATCCCGATCCGCACGGTGCCGACGTCGATCCCGACGCGTACGCCAGAGCGCACCCAGGGTCAGCTTCCGCCGGTGACGCGCTGGCCCACGAGGTGCTCCACCGCGGCCAGGGCCTCCACGACCTTCGACGGGTCCTTCCCACCGCCCTGGGCGACGTCGTCCTTGCCGCCACCGCCACCACCGAGGGCAGCGGCAGCGACCCGGACCAGGTCACCGGCGCGCAACCCCCACGAGCGGGCGGTCTCGTTGACTGCCGCCACGACGACGGGGCGGTCGCTCGTGACGGTCACGGCCGTGACGACCACCGGTCGATCACCGGTGATCTTTGCGCGGACGTCGAGGGCGAGGCGCCGGAGATCGTCCGGGCTGGTCCCGTCGGGCGCCCGGTGGCCGACGAACGCGACGCCGTACACGTCGGTCGGCGCAGCCGCCAGCGCCCCGGCCTGGGCCAGGACGGTGTCGCTGCGCATCGACTCGATGTCCCGCTCGGTGACCCGGAGCCGCTCGACGATGCCCGCCACCCGGTCGGGCAGGTCGTCCGGCCGGGTCTTGAGCAGCTCGCTCACCTGGTGCACGAGCACGCTCTCGCGGGCGAGGAACTCGTACGCATCGGTTCCGACGAGGGCTTCCACGCGCCGGATGCCGGCCCCGATCGACGCCTCGCCGAGCAGCTTCACGACGCCGAGCTGGCCGGAGCGCTGCGCGTGCGTGCCGCCGCACAGCTCGCGGGCCCAGTCGCCGACGGAGATCACCCGGACCTCGTCGCCGTACTTCTCCCCGAACAGTGCCATCGCACCGAGCGCGCGGGCCTCGGCCTGCGTCATGACGCTGGCGTGCACCTCGAGGTCGTCGACGAGCACAGCGTTCACGGTCTGCTCGACGTCGCGCAGCACCGAGGCGGGCACTGCCTGGGTGTGGGTGAAGTCGAACCGGAATCGGCCCGGCGCGTTCTCCGAGCCGGCCTGGGTGGCGGTCTCGCCGAGGACGTCGCGAAACACCTTGTGCACCATGTGCGTCGCGGTGTGCGCCCGGGAGATCGCCCGTCGCCGCTCGACGTCGACCTCACCCACTGCCGCGGAACCGACTGCCACGGAACCGGTGAGCACGCGGGCCCGGTGGACGACGAGGCCACGGATCGGGGTCTGGACGTCCCGCACCTCGACGTCCGCGTCGCCGACCCGGACGATGCCCCGGTCGGCGAGCTGGCCGCCGGCTTCGGCGTAGAACGGCGTGCGGTCCAGCACGAGCTCGACCTCGGTGCCCTCGCCGGCCTCGGTCACCTGCTGGGAGTCGACCACCAGACCACGGACTACCGCCTCGGTGATCACCTCTCGGTAGCCGGTGAACTCCGAGGGACCGGCGGAGTCGAGCACTTGGCGGTACACGCTGAGATCGACGTGGCCGGTCTTCTTCGAGCGGGAGTCGGCCTTGGCGCGGTCGCGCTGATCGGTCATGAGCTGGCGGAAGCCGACCTCGTCCACGGCAACGCCCTGCTCGGCGGCCATCTCGAGGGTGAGATCGATCGGGAAGCCGTACGTGTCGTGCAACGCGAACGCTCGCTCGCCGGACAACGTGGTCTCGCCCTGCGCCTTGGTCGTCCGGACCGCCGTGTCGAGGATCGTGGTGCCCGCGACCAGCGTCCGCCGGAAGGCGTCCTCCTCGCC
>Ga0136630_1000107_pt1 | contig 24802 bp, 22 predicted proteins | sample AntDrymUQ5682106_2_FD_105496 | JGI IMG/M metagenome (GOLD analysis project Ga0136630, IMG submission 105496) | Polar desert sand microbial communities from Dry Valleys, Antarctica - metaG UQ568 (21.06) | ecosystem: Environmental > Terrestrial > Soil > Desert | place: Antarctica: Dry Valley...
ATCAGCTGTGCGCTCGCCGGGATCGCCATCGGCCTGATCATCGCCCGCCGCCTCGGCGACACCACACGCGCGACGCCGGCCACACAGGCCGCGCTCCAGCCCGAACATCCAGCGCCGCCGTGGCCCGACTACGTGCAGGTGCTCGACCAACTGCCGATCGGGATCGTCATCGTGGCTCCCGACCGGGCGACGGTCTACCGCAACCCGTGGGCCACCACGTTCGGCGGGACGCATGCCGGTGTGCTGCTCGACGCCATGATGGAGCCGCTGCTGGAGCAGGCACTGGTCGGCGAGCACGCCCGCCAGGTGCTCGAGCTGTACGGCCCGCCGCGCCGCTCCATCGCCGTCGCTTCTTCGCCGCTGCCTGGCGGCGGGGCCCTGGCGTCGATACAGGACGAGAGCGAACGTCGCCGCATCGACGCTGTGCGCACCGACTTCGTTGCCAACATCAGCCATGAACTGAAGACGCCCGTCGGGGCACTCGCAGTGCTGGCCGAGACGCTCGTGGGCGAGACCGATCCGGAGGTGATCGACCGCGTCGCCGAACGGATGGTGGAGGACGCGCACCGGGCCGCCCGCACCATCGACGATCTGCTCGAGCTGGCCGGCATCGAGATGGGCGAGGCGCTGGTGCGAGAACGGGTCGATGTGGCCGACGTGATCGCCGAGTCGATCTCCCGCGCCCGCCAGATCGGTGAGCAACGCAACATCCACGTCGAGGTGCTCGACATCCCAAAGGGTGCGGCCGTCGTCGGCGACCGGCGCCAGCTCGTGTCGGCGCTGGGCAACTTGGTGGAGAACGCCGTCAAATACAGCGAGCCTGGCGGCGAGGTGCAGGTCCGCGTGCGCGCCGACGACGGCTTCATGGAGATGATGGTGGCCGATCGGGGCATCGGCATCCCGGCCCGCGACCACGACCGCATCTTCGAGCGCTTCTACCGGGTCGACAGGGCGCGCAGCCGCGACACCGGCGGCACCGGACTCGGGCTCTCGATCGTGCGCCACGTGGCCGACAACCATGGTGGTGAGGTGCTCGTCTCGTCCCGGGAGGGGGAGGGGTCCACGTTCGTCCTACGCATCCCGACATCGAGCCGCGTCGAAGCGCTCCGTCAGCAAGGCGTCCGCCAGTGAGCACACCAACGGTGCTGGTGGTCGAGGACGAGATGTCGTTCGTCGAGGCGCTGATGATCGGCCTCAAACGGGAGGGGTTCAACGTCGAGGTGGCCACGGACGGGGTGCAGGCGCTGGAGCGTTTCGAAGCGGTCAAGCCCGACGTGCTGCTGCTCGACGTGATGCTGCCCCGCATCAGCGGCATCGACGTGTGCCGCCAGATCCGCAAGGTGTCCCAGGTGCCGATCATCATGGTGTCGGCCAAGGGCGGCGAGATCGACACCGTCGTGGGGCTCGAGGTCGGAGCGGACGACTACGTCACGAAGCCCTACCGCATCCGCGAGTTGGTGGCCCGCATCAGGGCCGTGCTGCGCCGAGCCCCCGTCGACGGCGCAGGCGATCTCGGACCCGGCGGCCTCGCCGTCGGCGATGTCGTGCTCGACCCCGACGAGCACACGGTGGCCTTGGCCGGAGAGCCGCTTGCCCTCCCGCTCAAGGAGTTCGAGCTGCTGCGCGTGCTGCTGGCCAACGCCGGGCGCGTGCTCCCCCGGGAGATGATCATCGACCGAGTGTGGGGTAGTGACTACGTGGGCGACACCAAGACGCTCGATGTGCACATCAAGCGGCTGCGGTCCAAGATCGAACCGGACCCTGCCGTGCCGACGCGGATCGTGACCATCCGAGGCCTCGGCTACAAGTACGAACGGGCCTGACCCCGACGAACTGCGCCGGCGATGCCGCCCCGACCTGGAACGGGTGGGCTGGTCGCCGGTGCGTAGCATCGGCCCGGTGGAACGGCTGAGTGGCGCAGCGTCTGGGCGATCGCCGGCAGCGGCGACGGTGCCGGCTTCGAAGTTCCGCCGGCTGGCCACCACGCACGCCGCCATGATCGGCGGCGACGCGGCGATGATCGTGGCACTTGCCGACTCGCTGTTCTTCAGCATCGACCCCGGCGCCGCCCGCGGCAAGGTGCTGCTGTTCCTCGTCATCAGCTTCGCCCCGTTCCTCGTGATCGCCCCCCTCGTCGGCCCAGTGATCGACCGCGCCGCCGGCGGGCGACGGTTGGTCATCCAGATCGTCGCTGCACTGCGCATCGTGCTGTCGCTGCTGATCGCCAGCTACGTGGACTCCTTGGCGCTGTTCCCGCTCGTGTTCTCGGCGCTCGTGTTGCAGAAGACCTACACCGTGTCGAAGTCGGCGCTCGTGCCGTCGGTCGTGCGGAGTGAGTCTGAGCTGGTGGAGGCGAACTCGAAACTGGGTCTGATCGCCGGCCTCGTCGGGTTCGTGGCCGTGATTCCGGCCGCCCTGCTGCAGGTCACCTCCGGCCCGACTGCGACGCTCGTGTACAGCGCTCTGCTGTTCGGCGCCGGGCTGCTCGCGGCCTCTCGACTGGCGCACGACCGCGTCGTGAACACCGCCCCGACGCCGAGCCAGCAGCTGCGGTTGCGCGCCTCGGGCCTGCAATTGGCAGGGGTGGCGATGATGATGCTGCGCGGCGCCGTCGGCTTCATGTTCTTCCACCTGGCGTTCTGGCTGCGAGACCAGGGTGACGGCAGCACAAAGCTGTTCGGCCTCGCTGTCGGGTTGTCGGCGTTCGGTGTCATGGCCGGCAACGCCATCGCGCCGAGACTGCGCAAAGTGGTGTCGGAGGAGGTGATGATCATCGGCGCATTGTCGCTCGGCACCATCGTCGGCGTTGTCGCCGCATTGCTGGGAGGGGTGCCAGCGGGGATCGCGCTCGCCGTCGCCGTCAACATGTCGGCCTCGGTGGGCCGTCTCGGCTTCGAGGCCATCGTCCAGCGGGAGACGCCCGCTGCCGGACACGGGCGAGCGTTCGCCCTCTTCGAGACGCGTTTCCAGCTCGGGTGGGCCGCAGCCGGATTGATCCCGGTGATCGTCGCCATCCCCGGCCAGATCGGCTTTCTCCTCGCCAGCGTCATCACCGGCGTGGCGCTCATCAACTACCTGGCCGGCGTACGATCCGTGCCGTCACGGGTGACCAACGCCCGCAACGCCATGGCGAAGCGGTTACCACGCCGCCTGCCCACCCGGTCACGCCGCCGAGCACCGAGCCGAGCCAGCAGAAGAGCGCCAGCGGTGCCGCCACCTCCACCCCCGCGCCGGCACACGTAGCCGGTCTGAGGTGGGGCTGCGGCTCAGGACTCTGGGGGGTCGGTGTGCTCGAGCCGGGCGAGCCACAGACCAGGGGCGTCGACCTCGTTGGGAGTGGGGAACGAGTCGGAGCGGGCCAGCAACGGCGTCAGTGCGGCCTCGCCGCCGCGGTCGACGACGCCCTGCACGAACGCCTTGCCCCTCGTCACCTGTTCCACACCGAGGCGGATGCCGAGCAGCCGCTCCACGAACACATCCTCGCGGGATGTCTCGGTTCGGCGTCGTCTCACGGCCTCGGCGATCGAGAGTGCATCGCCTCCGACGACGCGGGCGGAGACGGCGTCGACCACCCAGTCGAGATAGCCGACGACGACTGCAACGGCGGCGTCGAGCTCGGGCGCCAGGGCATGCTGCTCGGGCGATCGCACGGCTCCGAGCAGGATCTCAGGATCGCTGAACGCCCGCTGCAAGGCCTCGATCGGGTTGTCGTCGGCGTTCACGCCGCCGAGCGTGTCGGTGATGGCCGAGGGGTCTGGCCGGAAGGCGCCGGCGTGGCGTCGCGCCAGGCCGGCGACACGCTCGCTGATGTGCGGGGCGGAGAACAGGGCATGCCCGGTCAGCTCGTGCGTCACGACCCACAGGCGCATCTCGTCGCGTTCGAGGCTCCAATCGCTGGCGAACTGGTCGATGGTGGTAGCGACGAGCGAGAGGGTGCGGGGTTGGCGGGGGATCGGCAGGTCGTAGATGCCGAACGCCCTGCGGGCCAGGCTGCCGACCATCGAGCCAACGGACATGCCCATGAGCGCCGGCGCCATCAACTTGTTGAAGCCGGCCAGCATCTTGAACATCGGGTCCTCGGCGCCAGGGCCGTCGGGCTCGTCGGGATCCTGCTCGAAAAGCGACATCGCGTCGCCCTGACCGCGACCGAGCGAGGTGGCCATCTCCGTGAAGAGATGGCGATAGGCGTCGAGGGTCTGGGTGGCCCATTGCGCACGGGTCACGACGTTGAGCTCAGGTGGATCGAGCTCGGACCCAGTCACATCGGCCACATGCATCGCAGCGATGCGCGACAGGTCACCGTACGCCAGCCGGACGGCAGGATCCACGTTGGGCTCTGACTCGCCGCCGGCCGCCGCCATCAGCGCGAACTGGCGCGCCGCGTCCCAGTTGAGCGGGCCCTGACCGGCCATCGCCTTGGCGATCTCGGAGAACATCGGGATGCCCTGGAACGGGTTGTCGTCGTCAGCGCCACGGTCGGGGGTGGAACCTTCGGCCATGGCGTTGATGCTACGGGAGTCCTCCGGAACCGGGCAGGTAACGTCGGCGCCATGCCGATCGAGGCGCCGATGACGGTGCTGCTCTCCGGAGCCGATGGTGAGTTCGGCCGCCGGGTCCGGAGCTGTCTCGACGAACGTACTGGCATCAACTTGAGCACGATGGTCCCGGAGGAAGACGGTGGCGTCGCCGATGTGGTCGTCCACCTGGCCAGCGGCGACCACGATGCCAGGGCGTTCAGACGCCAGAGCGTCACCGAGGGCGCAGTGGCGATGCTCGACCGGGCCACCGCCGCCGGCGCTGCCCACGTCGTGTTCGTCTCGTCGGCGATGGTGTACGGCGCCTACCCGAACAACCCCATCCCGCTGACCGAGGAGGCAGTGCTGCGCCCAGACGTGGAGTTCGTATTCGCCCGGCAGCTGGCTACGGCCGAGGCGCTCGTGGATCAGTGGCGCCGGGACGCGCCAGGGCGCACGACGACCGTGCTTCGTCCTGTCGTCACCATGGACGCCACGGAATCGTCGACACTTGCCAGGGCGCTGGCCGCCGGGTTCGGTCAGCGATTCGGCGAGGACGATCCGCCGGCTCAGTTCGTGCACCTCGACGACGTCGTGTCGGCCGTGTCGCTCGGCGTGGAGCAGCGCCTCGACGGCGTGTTCAACGTCGCCCCCGACGGGTGGGTGGCCGGCGAGCGAGTGCGGGAACTGAGGGGATCGGGCTGGAAGCTGAAGCTGCCCGAGCGGGTATCCGAGGTCTGGTCAGCGCTGCGATGGCGCTTCCAGCGGGGGCCCATCCCGCCAGGACTGCGGCCTTACACTCGCTCGCCGTGGCTCGTCGCCAACGACCGGCTCAAGGCGCACGGCTGGTCACCCTCCGTCACGAACGAACAGGCGTACGTCGAAGGCACAGAGGCGAAATGGTGGACGATGATCACGCCCAAGCGTCGCCAGGAGTTGTCGCTCGGCGCCATGACGTTGGGCATAGCCGTCGCTGCGGCGGCGGGACTCAGTCTTCTGCGCCGCTGGCTCCGGAACCGGTGACGACGACATCACCGCTGAACGCTTCGTCCACGACCACCGACCGCGGGGCGCCCTGCTCGTCACAGACGGCCACGAGTTCACCATCCTCATCGGTGACGAGCGTGCCTGGTTCCGCCCCGAGCGAGGCAACGGAGCCCAGCGTCACCTCGACGGGGTCGTCCATCGCCACCACGACCGGGTCATCGGCGTCGGGAGCGTCGCCGGCCAGCTCGAACTGGACGTACTCGGCTGTCCGGGCCACATCGGTGTCGATCAGTCGCACGATGGCCACATCGGCCACCTCGGTCATCATCAGCGCATCGGCTGGCTCGTCGTCTGAGAGCCATACGGTGATCGCCGTGTAACCGCCGGTCGCGGCGTCAGCGTCGGCCACCCGCACGATGACGACGCTGGTCGGCGTGTCGCGGCTCGAGACGCTGCTCACACCGGCAACGTTGGCGCGCACGACGGCGGAAGGCGACGAGCCGCTCACGGTGACTCGCGAGCTCGACGGCGTGACAGCGAGGACTACAACGGCCACCAGGACGAGACCGCAGAGGCCGGTGACCGTGGCCAGAGCGCGCAGCCCGCTGGTCGAGTTCTCAGGTGCAGGAGGCGGGAGCTCGGACGGATGCCGCCACGATCGCTCGTGCGGTGGTGGGATGCTCTCCACGAAGTCGAGAGCCTAGTGAGCGTTCACTGGCAGTTGTCATCGCCTCTCATCCCGGTCTCGCAAGGGCGCCACACGGCTACGCTCACGAACGTGCAGGCTCCGGTGGAAGGCGACAACTGGCTGACGTTGGTGCAAGCTGCGCTCCCGATCTGCGAGGCGTACGAGTGGGCCGTTCGCCCTGATTGTGGCGCTGTGGTGCTGTTCTCGGGCACGGTGCGGGACCATGCCGACGGTCGTGACGACGTCCAGTCGCTGACGTACGAGGCCTACGCCGGCCAGACCGAGCAGAGCTTCGCCGACGTCGTCGACGAGGTCCGTCGCCGTTGGCCGACCACGGGACGGGTCGCGATCTGGCACCGGTCGGGCGAGCTGTCCGTTGGCGAGTCGTCCGTCGTCGTCGTCGTGTCGGCGCCGCACCGGGCCGAGGCGTTCGCCGCTGGCCGCTTCGCCATCGATGCCGTCAAGGCCTCCGCGCCGATCTGGAAGAAGGAGTCGTGGGCAGGCGGCACCGATTGGGGCACCGGTGCCACCGACATCACCACCCCATCAGGCGTGCCATCAGCGGCATCAGCGGGATCAGCGACAGCGAAGGACGAATCGGTCGAGGGCGGCGCGCCCCGGTGACAACGGCGCTCATCATCGGGGCGGCGGTGCTGATCGTGCTCGCCGGAGTACTGCTGGCGATGCGCCGTCGTCGGGCCAATCTCGATCCCGTTGCTGCCTTCCAGCGTCACATCGACGCCTTGTCGCCCCAGGCCCGGCGACCGACCGTCAACCGCGTCCAGGAGCTCGACGAGGGCCGCCGGGGCGCAGACCCCAGGACCGACGACGATGGCGCGTGACCTGGCGATCGACCTCGGCACGGCCAACACGCTCGTCTACATGAAGGGTCGCGGCATCGTCCTGAACGAGCCCTCCGTGATCGCCCTTAACCGTCAGACGGGCGAGGTGCTGGCCACGGGGCTCGCCGCCTGGCAGATGATCGGGCGCACGCCGGGCTACATCGTCGCCGTTCGGCCGCTGCGGGGCGGGGCCATCACCGACTTCGAGATCACCGAGCGCATGATCCGGCTGTTGCTGCAGCGTGTTGGCGTCAGCCGTTTCACCCGGCCGAAGGTGGTCATCTGCGTGCCCTCGGCCATCACCGAGGTGGAGCGCCGCGCCGTGACCGACGCCGCCCGCCGCGCAGGCGCTGCCGACGCCAACCTGATCGAGCAGCCGATGGCTGCTGCGATCGGCGCCGACCTGCCGATCGACGAACCCGTCGGCAACATGGTCATCGACATCGGCGGCGGCACCAGCGAGACAGCCGTCATCTCGCTCGGCGGAATCGTGGCCCTCGAGGCCGTCCGTGTCGGTTCGTTCGACATCGACAACGCCATCCAGAACCACGTGCGCCGCGAGCACGGCATCGCCATCGGCGAGCGCACGGCCGAAGAGATCAAGAAGAAGATCGGATCGGCCGACCCGACGCCCGACGAAGCCCAGGCCGAGGTGCGCGGTCGCGACATGATGACCGGCCTGCCCAAGACGGTGCTGTTGACACCGGAGGAGATCCGGGTCGCCATCGAGGATGTGGTCTCGTCGATCGTCGCGTCGGTCGTGCGCTGCCTTGCCAAGGCGCCGCCGGAGCTGTCCCAGGACTTTCTCGTGCGTGGCATGTACCTGGTGGGTGGCGGTGGCCTGCTGCGTGGGCTCAAGCAGCGCATCGCCCGAGAGACACAGGTGCCGGTGAAGATGTCGACGGTGCCGTTGGAGGCCGTGGTGCTCGGTGCCGGCCACGTGATCGAGCACTACGACAAGCTGCGAGGCATGTTCATGGGGGCTCGCCGCTGACATGAGGTGGGGGACCGATGCCGTCGCCGCCATGCGAAAGGGCCTGGACGACATCCGGTCCTCCTTCGACGTGCCGACTGCGTTCCCTGGCGACGTGCTGGCGGCGGCCGAGGCGGCAGCGAGCAGGACCCCCGGTGAGGAGCACATCGACGCCACGGCATGGGAGTTCATGACGCTCGACCCGGCCCCTTCGAAGGACCTCGATCAGGCGTTTGCACTGGAGCGCGATGGCGACACGATCGTGCTGCGGTACGCCATCGCAGATGTGAACTGGTTCGTCACACCCGGCGATCCGCTCGACGCCGAGTCCTGGAAGCGAGGCGTGACCGTCTACCTCCCTGACGGCCGGGCCCCGCTGTACCCGCCGGTGATCTCCGAGGGGGCGGCCAGCCTGCTGCCCGACGAAGACCGGCCGGCCTACGTGTTCACCGTGCACGTCGATCCCCAGGGCGACGCGAAGCTGGCCGGGTGCGAGCGAGCGATCGTACGCAGTCGGGCCAAGTTGGCCTACGACGCGGTCACGCCGTCCGACCTGCCAGAACCGTTCGCCGACCTCTCGGCGAGGATCGTCGCCGCCGAGGAACGGCGCGACGCTCCCCGCGTGGAGTTCCCAGAGCAAGAGCTGGACCGCACTGCCGACGGCTGGCGGCTTGCGTTCCGGCCTCGCCTCGTCAGCGAGCAGCAGAACGCCGGGATGTCGCTGGCCTGCAACCTGGCTGTCGCCGATGCCCTGTTCGCGGCGAAGACCGGCCTGTACCGAACGCTTCCGGAGGTCGAGGAGCACCAGGTAGGGCGGCTGCGGCATTCGGCGCGCGCGCTCGGCCTCGAGTGGTCCGACGATGTGCCACTGGCGAAGTTCCAGCGTTCGTTGCCTGGCGACGATCCCAGCGCAGAGGCGTTCCTGGTCGCCGTCCGTCGGGCGGGAGGCAAGGCCTCGTACGAGGCTTACCGAGAGGGGCACCGGCCGTGGCAGAGCGCCCTGCAGGCCACGTATGTGCATGCCACGGCGCCGCTGCGACGGCTCGCCGATCGCTACGTGATCGAGGCCGCCTACGCCGTGGCCAACGGTCAACCCGTGCCCGATCATGTGACGCAAGCGTTCGCCGGTCTGCCCAATGCCATGGAGTCCGGCGAGGCGCTGGCGAACCAGGTGGAGCGGGCGGCCGTGGACCTGGCCGAGGCCGTGCTGCTCGACGGCCGCCAGGGCGATGTGTTCGACGCGGTCATCATCGACGAGGACGAGCGCGGTGCCCAGGTACAGATCGCTGATCCGGCGATCATCGCTCGCGTGAAGGCTCGCGGCATCGACCCAGGCGACGCCGTGAAGGTCCGCCTCGCCGACGTCGACCTGGCCGGCCGCCGGGTCGAGTTCGAACGCGTCTCCTGACGCCCGACCAGTTCAGGAGGCGGGCTCGACGCGAAGCGGGCCCTCAGTGGCACTGACCACGTACAGCGTGTCGCCGACCTGGTCGACACTGACCGGTGACGCCACCTGGCCGAGCTCGACGACATCGCCGAGACCGTCGTTCTCCACGTCGAGCGCCCACACCTCGCCAGAGCAGTAGTCGGCGAACACGTACCAGCCGTTCAACGCTGGAACGCTGTAACCGCGGAACACGACGCCGCCGCTGATCGAGCAGCGTCCTTCTTCGTGGGTGTACGTGTGAACGGGCGGTGTGTGACCCTCAGCTTCCTGGTCCCCGTTGAACGGGTCGTTGCCCTCGAACGCGCTCCAGCCGAAGTTCGTCCCCTTGCCGGCGCCGAGCCCGCCCGTCGCTGGCGCCATGCTGATCTCCTCCACAGCGTTCTGGCCCACATCGGCGATCCACAGGTTGCCCGTCGCGGCGTCGAACGAGTAGCGCCACGGGTTTCGCAGGCCGACGGACCACACCTCCCCCAACGATCCGGGGCTGCTGATGAACGGGTTGTCGGCCGGCACGTCGAAGCCATCCTCGGCCACAGGATCGATGCGCAACATCTTGCCGAGCGCCAAGGAAGGGTTCTGCGCCGTCCGTTGCGGGTCGCCAGCCGAGCCGCCGTCACCCAAGCCGATGTACAGATAGTCGTCCGGGCCGAACACGAGGTTGCCGCCGTTGTGGTTCGCGTAGGGCTGGTCGACGTTCATCACATCGCGAGCGGAGGCCGGATCGAGTGTGCCGTCCAAGCGCACCGCATACTCGGCGATCACAGTGTCGCCGGACTCGTCGGTGTAGTTGACGTAGGCGAGCGGCAGGGCGGGATGGAACGCCAACCCCAGCAGACCTTGCTCACCGCCGCTCGTGATGCTTGTCGAAACGTCGAGCGCCGGAGTCGCTGCTCCCTGCTCGTCCACGAGCAGCACGACGCCGCGCTGGGCGACGGCATACACCCGCTCGGACGGTCCTGCGACCATCTTCACGAGACCCTGTTCTGCGAGCCCGGTGGGCGTGAGGGTCACCTCGGGCGGTCCGGCCGGCTCGGCCGGTGCTGCGGGTGCGGGCGTCGACGCCGGTGCGCCGCTCTGTCGGGTGGTCGGCACCGACGTACCTGCTGTCGGAGTCGGCACCGATCCGCCTTGAGCGACGGAGAGCTGGGGGAGGTCTGGCAGGGTGTCGTCGCTGATCGGATCGTCGCCGGCGCCGCAGGCAGCGAGCAGCAGGACCGCTACGGCCGCCGGAAAGATGCGCCTCATCGCCGCACCCTAACGAGCCCTTCCTGCATCACACTGGCGGCCAGTGCGCCGCCACGCGTGTAGATCTCGCCCCTGGCCAGGCCTCGCGACCCGCTGGTCGAGATGGCCTGCTGGTCGTACAGCAGCCACTCGTCGGCGCGGAACGGGCGGTGGAACCACATGGCGTGGTCGAGGCTGGCCATCTGCAGGTTGGCGTTGTTCCAGCCCAGCCCGAAGGGCAGCAGCGTCGTGTCGAGCAACGTGAGGTCGCTGGCGTACGTGACGACGCAGGCGTGCAGCGTCGGGTCGTCGGGCAGCTCGCCGGCCGCCCGCAACCACACCTGCTGGCTCGTCGCCGACTGTCCGGTGCGCGACATCGGATCGTCGCGGATGTAGCGCAGATCGATGGGGCGGGGACGGTCCCACGACTCGCCGAGCGTCTCGCGGTGGGGTTCCATGCGCGTCTTCCAGTCGGGAAGCTCATCGGGTTGTGGGAGATCGGGTGGCATCACCTCCTGATGATCGAGGCCCTGCTCGGCGATGTGGAAGCTGGCGTGCAGGTTGAAGATCGCCCGGCCGTGCTGGATGGCGACGACACGACGGGTGGTGAAGCTGCGGCCGTCGCGGATGCGGTCCACGTCGTAGAGGATCGGCAGGTTGGGGTCGCCTGGCCGCAAGAAGTACGAGTGCAGCGAGTGCACCATGCGCTCGGGGTCATCGACTGTGCGAGCCGCAGCCACCAGCGCCTGCCCGGCCACCTGGCCACCGAAGACGCGCTGCAGCCCCTCCTCGGACGACAGGCCCCTGAAGATGTTGACCTCGATGGCCTCGAGGTCGAGCAGGCGGATCAACCCGTCGAGCGTGTCCTGGGGCATCGGGCCATGTTGGCATTCACGGTGCGCTCTCGTGGGCGTTCGGGGTCGACGTGTCGTCGCCTGCGCCGGGATCCGACGCTTCATCGTCTCCTGAGCCGCCCTTGGTGAAGAACGAGAACGAGCCGCCGTCTCGAGCACGCACAGGTCGATGTCGCGCAGGTCACGGATGCCACCGCCCCTAGCTGCTTCGTGCAGGTCGTGCAGCGGTATCCGCTCGCTGTGCAGCACGTCGAAGTCGGCGACACCGTCGCGGACGATGATCGACGGTCGGCCCTCGATTGCCGACTGCGTCGCCGGGAACCGCCACGTGACGTACTGCAACCCGACCGCCATCAGGGCGAACGTGCACACGGCGAGTACGCCTGCAGTCAGTGAGTAGTCCTCCTGCATCACCGTCTGGCCGATCAGGTCGCCGACGGTGACGAGCATGATGAGGTCGAATGCCGACATCTGGGCGATCTCGCGCTTGCCGCCGACGCGCATGGCCACGGCCAGCAGCACCCACACGAACGCGGCGCGCAGCACGATGTCCATCAGGGCATCACCAGCGTGTCGAAGTCGATGCTGACGAGCACGTCGCCGGTTTCGCTCAGCAGCTGTGCGGTGTACGACTCCTTGCCGCCGAGTTGGCCGGGACCGGTGCGGGCGTCGAGGCTGACCTCGAACCTGTTGCCGGCGGGCGGGTCGAACTCGTAGACGACGCGGTCGATCTCGCCGATCTCGGTGGCCGGGTTGGGATACCAGTTCTGGAAGTCGAACTCCTCGTAGAACGAGTCGGACACGGCGATGCGCACCGGCCCCGTGAAGTCCTGCTCCTGCTCGATGCGCACGCGGAAAGGGGCCGGAACCCCCGAGCGGGTGATCGCCGGGTACTCCACGGTCATGCGATGAGGCCCGATCGTGGCGACCAACGTGGCACTGCGCGGCCCGAACCATCCGAGCAGCGCCACGATCAGCACCAGCGACACGCCCGCCGTTGCGGCGAGGTGCAACAGGCGGCTCCGGCGGGCGGTGAGCCCGTCATCGAGTCCCTGCAGGGTGCTCGTGGCGGACTCCACGGCCCGGTTCCACCCGACCGGTAGGTTGCGCTCGTGGATGCCCCGCCAGTGTCGTGGCGCGAGATCGCCCTCATCACGAAGGGGTTCATGCCCGCCGACGAGGGCGACGCCCTGTACGACGCCGCCCTCGAGGCCGCCCGAGCCGTGCCTGGTGCACCGTTGGTGGAGGTCGGCTCGTACTGCGGTCGCTCCACCATCTGGCTCGCCGCTGCGGCCCGGGGCGTCGACCGGGTCGTGTTCGCCGTCGACCACCACCGAGGCTCGGAGGAGAATCAGACCGGCTGGGAGCACCACGATCCCGACGTGGTCGACGCCAACACCGGGCTGATCGACACGCTGCCGCTCCTTCGCTCGGCGCTGCACGAAGCCGGCGTGGAGCGCCACGTCGTCGTCGTCGTCGGTCGTTCACCCGTCGTCGCCCGGTACTGGAACACGCCGCTGGCGTTCTGCTTCATCGACGGAGGGCATGGCGTCGAACCGGCACGTCACGACTTCGAGGGCTGGGCAGGCCATGTGGCGCCTGGCGGAACGCTGGCGATCCATGACGTGTTTCCTGATCCGACTGACGGTGGACGCCCGCCGTACGAGGAGATCTACCTGCCGGCGCTCGCCGCCGGCTTCGAGGAGCGCTCGGCGACCGGCTCCTTGCGCGTGCTGACCCGCGTCAGCCGTCGGGCTCGTGAGGGATGAACACGCGGGACCCTGGTGTGGCACCGGTGATGGCGTCGGCGGCGAGGATCACAGCCGCCGCCGTGTACGAGGTGCGCTCGTCGACCGGGAAGCGCTGCTGGCCCGGGTACACGATGCCCGTGTAGTACGAGCCGTCACCGAGGCGGTGCACACCGATCCAGGCCAGCAGGTCGGTGGCGGTGGTGGGGTCGCCGATGGCAGCGAAAGCAAGTGACGCTTCAGCCGTCTCCGACGCCGTGATCCACGGCTCGTCGCTCACGCACCGGATGCCCTTGCCCTCCATGGCGAACACATCCCAGCTCTCGGCGAGGCGGGATTTGGCCGCCTCGCCGGTGAGCGACCCACTGAGGACCGGGTAGTACCAGTCCATCGCCCATCGCTCCTTGGGCTCGAACGCCTCTGGGTGATCGTTGATCAGGACGTCGAGCCTGTCCGCAGCGGCCGTCCACACCGGCTGATCGACGCCGAGCACGGTGGCCAGCGCCACGCCGCAGCGCAGCGAGTGGCGGATGCTGGACGAGCCGGTCAACAAGGCGTAGTCCCAGGGACGGTCGTCGATCTCCTCGGCCCACAGGATCGTGCCGTCGCTGCGACGCATCGTGAGCACCCACTCCAATGCCCGCTCCACCGTCGGCCACAACCGTTCGACGAACGCCCGGTCGCCGCTGCTGCACCAGTGGTGCCACAGGCCCGTGGCCACGTAGGCGCACACGTTGGAGTCGTGCTTGAGGTCTTCGATGGAGTCGTCAGGCAGGTAGTAGTTGTGCCACGTGCCGTCGGCGCGCTGGGTATCGGCAAGCCACAGGTAGGCCCGCCGGGCCTCGTCGCGGAACCCGGCCACGTCGAGGGCCATGGCCGTCTCGACGTGGTTCCACGGGTCACAGTGGCCGCCAGGGAACCACGGGATCATGCCAGAGGCGAGCTGCAGCGAGGCGAGGTGCTCGCCACTGGTGCGGATCTCGGCGCTCGTCAACACGCCGGGGAGGTTGGGCAGGGGGCTCATCACTGGTCCTTCGTCGGTTTGGTGGCGTAGAACACCGTGGACTTGCCGATCACCGGCGCCAGCACCCGTTCAGCCACCCGCGTGGTGCGTGGCCGCTCGATGATGTCCCACTCCAGGAGGCGACGGTACTTGACGACCAGGGGATGCTGCTCGTCCGACGGTCCGACGGCGCAGCGCAGCCACCAGTACGGGGAGTGAAGTCCGTGGGCGCGGTGGGTGCCGTCGACGTGCAGGCCGGCGGAGCGGATCTTCGCCGCCAGTTCGGTCTTGGCGTAGATGCGCACGTGGCCGCCGGGCACGGCTGGGGCGTGGTAGTCGTCGGACAGCTTCCAGTTGACGATCTCGGGAAACCAGCTCGGCACCGTTGCGGCGAGTTGGCCGCCGGGCTTCAGCACCCGAGCCATCTCGGCCAGTGCCGACGTGTCGTCCTGCACGTGCTCGAGCATCTCCGACGTGATCACCACGTCGAACGACTCATCTCCGAACGGTAGGCCCGTGGCGTCGCCACGAAGGACTCCTGCGATCCGGTCGGCGGCGATCTCACCGGCCGCGACCATGGCCCCGAACGTGTCGCCCGTGGCGCTCACCTCGTCGGCGGCGTAGTCGAGTGCCACGACTCGGGCGCCGCGCCTCGCCACCTCGAAGGCATGACGGCCGAAACCGGCACCCACGTCGAGCACGAGCGAGTCCGGGCCGAGGCGCAGACGGTCGAATCGGATGGTGAGCACGAACCGGGACCTCACGCCCTCCCGTTGCGGCGCAGCTTCTCGACGTTCTGGGGGAGCGCCATGACCTCGCGGTACTGCTCGACCGTCTGTTCGGCGCAACGCTTCCACGTCCAGCGCTCCAGCACCCGCTGACGTCCTGCTGCGGCGACCCGGTCTCGCAAGGCCCGGTCGTCGAGACCCCTGGCGATGGTGGTCACGAGGGCGTCGGCGTCGCCGGCCGGGCACTGCAGCACCGTCTCACCGTCCTCGCCGGTGACCTCGGGGAGGGCGCCCCCGTCGGTGGCCACGAGCGCCGTCCCAGAACACATGGCCTCGATCGCCGGGAGGCTGAACCCCTCGTACAAGCTCGGCACGACGGCCAGCTCGGCCTCGGCGTACAACTCGACGATGCGCTCGTCGGACACACCCGACACGAACTCGACGTACGGCCGCAGGCCGAGCCGTTCGATCATGTCCATCGTCTTGCCCGGCTTCGGCCTGGAGACGATCGTCAACGTCAGGTCGCGTTCGGTGCGCAGTTTGGCGAACGCCTCGATCAGGTAGGACAGGCCCTTCAGTGTCACGTCAGCGGATGCCGTTGTGATCAGCCGCCCAGGGATGCGGGCGACGTGGTCGAGCGGTCTGAACAGCTCCGGATCGACGCCGACGGGCACGAGGCGCATCCGGTCTCTGGCCACACCCATGTCGTGGTGGATGTCGTCGATCGAGTTCTGGCTGACGACGAGGATGCGGGGCATGCGCCGCGCGACCCGCGCCTGCATCTTCACGAACGAGTACCAGCGGCCCACCGACCAGCGTTTGTGCCAGTTCGGTGCCGACCGCATCTCCAGCTCGCGGTCCTTGGTGATCGGGTGGTGCAGGGTGACGATCGTTGGCAGCTTCTCGGCCAAGCGCAGGATGCCGTAGCCGAGGCACTGATTGTCGTGCACCAGGTCGAACTCGCCGACTCTTGGCGTGAGTTGGCGCAGAGCACGTGCAGAGAACGCCAGCGGTTCGGAGAACGTGCCGGTGGAGAACTGCAGCACCTCAAGCAGGTCCTCGCGGGACCTGATCTCCCAGAACGCAGGGGCTCGGCCGGGGAAGTGGTCGTTGAAGATGTCGAGGCTCGCCAGCTCGGTGAGCGGTACTCGCTCGTCGAGCGTCGGGTACGGCTGTCCGCTGAACACCTCGACGTGGTGGCCGAGGTCGGCGAGCGCCTTCGTGAGGTGACGGGTGTACACGCCCTGGCCGCCGATGTGTGGCTTGCCGCGGTAGGTCAGGTAGGCGACGCGCAGCGGGGCGTCGGAGGGGGTCGCAGGCATTTCGCTGCAGGCTACCGGTGCTCGGCCGGCGAGTTACCGGCCGGTAGACCTCGTCGCCTGGCGCAGGGCCACGTGGCCGGCCAGCAGGACGACCACGAGGGCGACGATCCACACCCGATCGCCGAGACGCACGTACCACGTGCGCCCGGTGCGGATCTCGATGTCGGCCCGCAGCACCCGTCGCTCGCTGACGGCGGTTCGCTCGATCACGTCACCATCGGGATCGACGACCGCCGTGAAACCGGTCGGCGCCGCCTGCACCACCCAACGGCCCGTCTCGATGGTCCGCAGCCGGCTCGACGCCACCTGCTGGGTCTGCACGATGGTGCCCGTGTAACTGGCGCCATTGGTGGGATTGACGATGAAGCCGCCACCCTCCTTCACGCCCTCGCGTACCCGCCCGCCGAAGAACACCTCCCACGAGATGGCCACCGCCGCCCGCCGACCGTCGGGCAGCTCCAACACCGCAGGCGTGGTGCCGGCGATGGCATCGCTGGCGACCTGATCGACGGGTGCCCCGAGCGTCTCGAGCAGACTGCGCATCGGCACGTACTCGCCGAACGGCACGCGCCGCACCTTGTCGTATCGGCTCGTGACCTCGCCATCGGGCGTCACCACCACCTGGGCGTTCGTGATTCGCCCCGGTTGACCGGAGACGTCCTCGGTCACACCAACGGCGAACGGCACGCCGAGACGCTCCGCCTCGGCGGCCACCGCCTCGAGCTCCCAGCTCGAGGCGAAGTCCGGCGTGTCGATCACGTTCTCGGGCCAGAGCACGAGGTCGAGGGACGGGTCGAACTGGATGGTCTCGGTGGCGGCGAGATGCGCTCGTGTCACGAGATCCGATGGGGTGTCGATGGCCCGAGTGCCTTGCTCGCCGCCGCCCTGCACGGCGGCGATGTCGATCCGCTCGCCCGTGCCTTCACCCCGAGGCGCAACATACCCGACGAGCACCAGCGCCACGGCGGTCCCGGATGTGGCCAGCGTCGCAATGCCAACCGGTCGGCGTGCGGAGACCCAGCGGGCGCCGGCGGCGAGCGCGGCGCCCAGCTGCAACGTCACCCACGTTAGGGCGATGGCCCCTCCAACCCTGGCGACCGGCGCCAACGGCCCCGACACCTGGGAGATCCCGAGCGAGGCGAGCGGGATCCCGCCGACGGGAAACGAGAACCGGATCGCCTCCGCAAGAGCGTGGGCGGCGGGCAGGCCGGCGAGACGCCACCGACCCGTCGGCGCCACCACCGCCGCGGCGCCGTGGTACAGCGCGAAGATGGCACCTGCGATGACGTAGCCGGGTGCCGTGAGCTGCCACATCCACGCCGTTCCGAGGTACAGCCAGCCGGCACCGAAGGCGAATCCGTGCCCGAACCGTGACCGCCGGCTGCGCTCCTCGCCTCGGTCCATCGCGGCGACGTACAGCGCGCAACCAACGATCGCCAGCGGCCACCATCCCCACGGCGGCAACGAGAGGGCGACCAGCACGCCCGCCACCAGTGAGACGATCACGCCCATCGGGATCATTGTCGCAGCGCACGGAGACGGTCGAGGGTCGCTGCTGCGGCGCGCTCGCCGCTCTCGATGCACGCCGGGACACCGATGCCGTGATAGCTGGCACCCGCCAGTGTCAGGCCTGGCGATACTGCCCGATCCAAACCCTCGAGCCAACGACGGTGGCCCGGGCGGTACTGGGGGAACGACCGAGGCCAGCGGGAGATGCGGACGTGGACGGGAGCGAGGTCCACGCCGATGTGGGCGCTCACCTCCGTCACGGCCGCTTGGAGCAGGGCGTCGTCGGTGCGGTTGCCGAGCGGGACGCCGTCGCGTCCGATAGAGATGCGCAGCACCTCGCTGCGGCCGTCGGCGAGATGCTCCCATTTCTGGCTGGCGAACGACACCGCGGTCACGGCGCGCTGCACCGACTTCGGCACGAGGTAGCCGCTGCGCCCGCGCAATCGCTCCGGCCACGCCTCGGCGGCGACGGCGATGGTCACGATGGCCACGTCGGCGGCCTCGGCGCCCGCCAGCAGATCGGCAAGAGGGGCTACGGCGCCCAGCAGGCGGCGAGCGGGCGCCGCCGGGCAGGCGAGGATCAGGGCATCGACCACGTCGCCGTCGACGCGCCAGCCGTTGGCGTCGATGGCCAGTTCATGCACTGGTGCCCCTGGCCGCACGTCGACGCCGAGCGCCGTCGCAGCGGCGGCAGTGGCCTCTGCGAGGTCCGCCATGCCGCCGGCTGGGGCGAGGAACAGCGGACCGGACGCTCGCCGTCCAGTAGCGGCACGCGCCCCGACGAGCAGGCTCCGGTTCGTCCGCGCCAGCGCCTCGAGCTGAGGCACCATGGCGAGGCTGAAGCGATCGGTGTCGGCGGCGTAGATGCTGCCGACCAGAGAGTCGACGAGCCGGTCGTGCACCTCGGCGCCGAACCGGCCACGCACAAGCGCGCCGATCGAATCACCGGCATCGACTCGGCGGCGCAACGGCTCGGTCAGCGCCCGGGCTTTGGCCCGCCACGACAGCAGGCTGCTGCGCAGCAACGGTGCCACCTTTCCGGGCACCCCCAGCACGGTCCCGTCGGGGATGTCGTGCAGCCGTCCGTGCCACACCGCGGCGTGCTGGGCCGTCGGTGAGACGAGTTCGTCCACGCCCACGACGCCTGCCAGCGCCGTGGCATGGGGTACACGGGCCAGAAAGGCGTCGGCCGACTCGTCCACCGCGGGTCGGCCGGCGAACGCAGACGTCGAGAGGTGACCGCCGAGGCGGTCCGACGCTTCGCGCAGCGTCACGTTCAGCTCCAGGCTGCGATCGCCGTACGAGGCGGCCCCGAGCGCTCTGGCGGCGGCGAGGCCGGCGATGCCGCCGCCGACGATCACGACCCGGACCATGTCAGCGCGCCGCGGCGTGGATCCGAGCGGCGAGCGCCGACATGACGGCCGGGTTGTCGTTGAGGCACTCGGTCCTGGCGAACGACAGACCGCGACCCTCTGCCCGCTTGCGGGCCTCGATGTCGAGGTCGTACAGCACTTCGAGATGGTCAGACACGAAACCGCAGGCGCACACGAGCAGACCCTCTGCTGCGTGGGCGTCGGCGAGGTCGTCGATCACCTCGAGTACATCGGGTCCGAGCCACGGCTCAGGCGTGCGTCCGGCGCTCTGCCAGGCCGTCATCCAGCTCGACGCCGACGTCAAAGGGACGCCGTCGGCGACAGCCTTGGCCGTCGATTGCAGCTCGTCTGGGTAGGGATCGCCCCCGTCGACGACGCGCTGCGGGAGCGAATGGGCGGTGAACAGCACCGTCGTAGCGTCCGGAAGCCGTGCCAACCCGGATGTCACCTGCTCGACGAGGAAGTCGATGTACGGGGGCTCGGTGGCCCAGCTCTCGATGCCGACGACATCGATCCCGCGCGGTTCGCCAGCGGCTCGGGCCCGTGCCAGGTACTGGCCGACCGACATCGACGAGAAGTGCGGCGCCAGCACGAGTCCCACGATCCTCGTGCACCCTTCGGCTCCCAGCGCGTTCACCGCGTCCTCGATCTTCGGGTCGGCGTGCTTGAGTCCCAGCACCGTGCGGTACCGGCCGGGCGCGAGTTCGTCCAGCGCCTCCTGGATGGCGGCACGCTGGTCGTCTGTGCGCGCCGCCAGCGGCGAGGTGCCGCCGATGGCGCTGTAGCGGGCAGTCAGGTCGGCGAGTTGCTCGGGGCTCGGTGGGTTCCCGCGGCGGATGTCGGTGTAGTACGCCTCGATCTCGCCGGGGTGCCGCGGAGTTCCGTAGGCCATGATGAGCACGCCGATGCGTCCAGCGTCGGTATCGGTGTCGGACCGGGACATCTCACTCGCCGCGCTCGGCTGTGGCGGCGTGCACGAGATCGACCACCGCCGACAGCACGCCGGGATCGGTGCCGGGGTTCACGCCGTGACCGAGGTTGAACACATGCGCCGGATGGCCGGCGTTGTCGTCGAGCACGGCTCGGGCGCCAGCGAGGGCCACCTTTTCGCCGGCGAGCACGAGCGCCGGATCGAGGTTGCCCTGGACGGCCAGATCGGCGCCGAGGCGGCGGCGGGCGTCGGCGATGCCCGTGCGCCAGTCGAGCCCGATGACACCGGCGCCGGTGGTGGCGAACGACTCCAGCAAGTGGTCGCATCCCACACCGAAGTGGATGCCCGGCGCATCAGGGTGGCGAGCAGCCAACTCGGCGAACAACCGGGTCGTGTGGGGCTGGACGAACGTGTCGTAATCGGGGCGCGACAGGGCGCCGGCCCACGAGTCGAACAGCTGGAAGGCCCCCGCCCCGCTGTCGAGCTGCAGGCTGATGAACGTGGCGGCTGACTCGGTGAGCCGGTCCATCAGGCGGTGCCACGACGGTGCGTCGTTGTGCATCATCGCCTTCGTGTGCTCGTACGTGCGGCTCGGTCGCCCCTCGACGAGATAGCTGGCCACCGTGAACGGCGCCCCGGCGAACCCCAACACCGTCACCTCGTCGGGCAGCTCCTGACGCACCAGCGCCACGGTGTCGGTCACGTACGTGACGTCGCCGGGCTCCAACGGTCGTAGCCGGTCGATGTCGGCAGGCGATCGCAATGGCCGCTCGGCCACGGGCCCGATGCCCGGTGTCACGTCGATGCCGAATCCGACGGCATGAACGGGCACGACGATGTCGCTGAAGACGACGGCGGCATCCACGCCGTAGCGGCGCACGGGCTGCAGCGTGATCTCGGCCGATACGTCGGGCTGGCGGATGGCATCGAGGATCGAACCCTCACCACGTACTTCTCCGTACTCGGGGAGATGCCGTCCGGCCTGGCGCATGAACCACACCGGCGTGTACCGGGCCCGGCACCCGGCCGTCGCAGCCAGGAAGGCGGATTCCGACATGTGACGCCGGACGCTACCGCCGGTAGAGTGCAACGACCCGTTTTCACGAGCGGGAGCCTCCCCGACGATGACACAACACCATCCAGAACTGGCCGAGGAGCAGGCTTATCTCGACCATGCGTACATCTGCCTCGAGCGCACCCGCGTCTCGGCTTGGCGGGTGCGCAGTCTGCACGAGGCCGACCTCGGGGGCACCCACCAGGCTCGGTTCGAGCGCAACGCCGTCGACGAGGCGCTGGTCAAGCGACTGACGGACCTGGATCTTGGCAGCGCTTCGCTCATGTTCGGCCGCATCGACCGCCTTGGCGAAGGTCCCACAGATGGAGTGGAGAGCTTCCACATCGGGCGCCTGGCCGTGGCCGACGAGGAGCGCGAGCCCGTCGTGATCGATTGGCGGGCGCCCGTCGCCGAGCCGTTCTACCGGGCGACCGGCCGCGACCCGATGGGCCTCGTGCGCCGGCGTCACTTCGCCGTCGAGGGGCCGCGCCTGCTGGGACTCGAGGACGAGTTGTTCGGCGAGGGCCACCTCGGCGTCGGCCAGGACGACGGGCTGGGCGGCGACCGCCCGGATGGCATCGCCATCCGCGGCTACTCGACGCTGCTGGCCTCGATCGAGCGCGGCCGCACCGGGACGCTCAGCGACATCGTCGCCACCATCCAAGCCGAGCAGGACGAGATCATTCGCTCGCCGCAGGCCGGAGTGCTCGTCGTGGAGGGTGGACCGGGAACGGGCAAGACCGTCGTTGCCCTGCACCGTGCCGCCTACCTGTTGTACACGCACCGCTTCCCGCTCGAGGATCAGGGCGTCCTCGTCATCGGACCCAACCCCGTGTTCTTGCGCTACATCGACCAGGTGCTGCCGTCGCTCGGCGAGGCCGGCGTGGAGCAAGTGGTGCCGGCCCACCTCGTGCACGACGTGCACTTCGCTCGCCCCGGGATCGATCCTGGGGAATCTGACGAAACGGTGCGGGTGAAGGGCGACACCCGCATGTCGGACGTCATCGACCGCGCCGTACGCGATCGGGAACGGCCGCTGCGTTCCGACGTCGTCATCCCGTTCCGCACTGGCTACCTGCGGCTCACCGCTGCGGAGTCAACCCGGATCGTCCGGGCCGCCCGTCGCCGCTTCCGCCGCCATAACTCGGGCAGACGCTTCGTAGAGGCCGAACTGTGGTCAGCGCTGGCCAGCAGTTGGCGAACCGACGACCTGACGGTCGAGACGGTGCGTACGGCGATGCGCTCGGAGCGTGCGGTCCGCGAGGCCCTGGAGCGGATGTGGCCATTGCTGACGCCGGCGCAGCTGCTGCACGACTTGTTCGGCTCGCGAGGGCTGGTGCGCCGCGCCGTCGGCTCGTCGTTCCCCGATGTCGACGCCGTTACCGCTCTCTACCGGCCGCGGCGCGACGACGTGAGCGACGTGCGCTGGACGGATTCCGATGTGGCACTGCTCGACGATGCCCGCGAGGCGTTGGGCCCGATCCCCGATCGCCATGGCAGGATCGACGAGGCGGACGAGGTGCGCACGTACGGCCACATTGTCATCGATGAGGTGCAGGATCTGTCGCCGATGCAGCTCAAGATGGCGAGGCGTCGTTCACTCAACGGTTCGATGACGGTTGTCGGCGATATCGCCCAGGCCACCGGCTCGTACGTCCCCGACTCGTGGGACGACGTGGTCGAACACCTGCCCGACAAGCGCCCTGCCCGCATCATCGGCCTGTCGGTGGGCTACCGCATCCCGGAGCAGATCATGGACCTCGCCAATCGGGTCATGCGCCACGCCACCCCTGGTGTGCGGGCACCGCGGGCCGTGCGCCCTGGCGATGCCCCGCCCGAGATCGTCGCCGTGGACGGGCGCACCACGGTGTACGAGCAGGCTGCCCGGGAGACGGCCGAGTTGGTCGCGACGGTCGGCGGCAACGTCGCCGTCGTCGTGTCCGATGCGAGCGCGACCGAGATGGCGGCTGCCCTCGACGCCGCCGGCATCGCCCACGGGCACGCTTCCCGTAATGGGATCGACGAGGCCGTGACTGTCGTGCCCGTGAGCGTTGCCAAGGGACTAGAGCTGGATGGCGTCGTAGTCGTGGAACCGGCCGACATCGTGCGGGACCAGGTCAGCGGGTTGCGGGCGCTCTATGTGGCGCTGACACGCTCGACCCAGCGACTCACCGTGGTGCACCGAAAGCCTCTGCCGTCGCCGCTGGCCACCCGCTCGTCGGCTGCCTGAGCGACCGTCGGCCGCCAACGATCAGGCGCTGACGAGGATTCGCTCGCTGGCGAACGAACCGACGCCGACGTGGTTGCCGTCGATCTCGAGCGTCAGCGTGCCGTCGGGCGAGACCGCCGTGATGATGCCCGAGTGGCCTGGCTGGATCGAGCTGCTCTCGAGGAACTCGAGCAGGCCTGGCGTGAACTCGAGCTCCTCTGGGATGCGGCGCACCGTGAACGTCGTCCCGATGGCGCAGCCGGCCAGCGGCGTGGCGTCGGTCTCCTGGTAGGCAGAGCCTGGGATCGGGTTGCCATGCGGGCAGGTGGTGGGGTTGCCGAGCAGCCGGGTCATGGCCTGCTCGACGGACTCGCTGATGACGTGCTCCCAGCGGCCAGCCTCGTGGTGAGCCTCGGCCCACGACAGCTTCAACACGTCGGTGAGGAAGCACTCGGCCAGCCGGTGACGGCGCACGACGCGCTCGGCCAGCTCGGCTCCCTTGGCCGTCAGGGAGATCCCTTCGGAATTGGTGACGAGCCCCTCGTGCTCCATCCGGCGGATCATCTCGCTGACGGCCGGACGCGACACCTGGAGCCGGTCGGCGATGCGGGCCTGGATGAGCTCCATGTCGTCCTCGGCGAGCTCGAAGATGCACTCGCAGTACTCCTCGAACGCCGGGTGATGTTCCCCAGGGACAGCCATGCCTGCAGTGTACGTCTCACGCCAGAGCGCTGGCCGGTGGCTGGGACGCCAGCGACACTCGCCGACCGGTCCCGAACTGATCGTGCCTGGCGGGCGCGTCCCGGGCGGGCTAAGCACACGGGCACCTCCCCGAGCTGATCGAGCTGCAGAGACGCCAGGCCACTGACCGGCCATCTCCGTAGCCAGGGAACACGCGACCGCGACGGACCACGCCGTCATCCCGGAGCGCGTCGAGTAGCGATGTCCGCCGGGCTGCGCGCCGCATCCGCACGAACCTGTTCGTGGAGCTCGCCCGTGGCCTCTCCGGTTCGTCGCCGTAGCGTTCGGTCCATGCTGCGACGCCAGCGACGGTCGACGAGCCGGTCCGAGATCGAGGCGATTGTTTCCGCTCAGGTCGCCTGGTGGCCGCTGCTCGACGAGGCCGAGCAACAGCGCTTGCTCGACCTGTCGGCGGACATGGTCGCCCGCGTGCGCTGGGAGGCGGCGAACGGGTTCACGATGTCCGATGAGATCCCCGTACTGATCGCCGTTCAGGCGTCCCTGCTGCTGCTCGGGCTCGATGACGACCGGGCGCTCGACAACGTCGGCACGGTGATCGTGCACCGCTCTACCGTCACCCAGCGCGGAGAGCGGTCTGTGGGGGGTGGTGTGCTCACCAGGGACCCGATGTCGCTGTCCGGGCAGGCCCACCACC
>Ga0136630_1000108_pt1 | contig 24753 bp, 29 predicted proteins | sample AntDrymUQ5682106_2_FD_105496 | JGI IMG/M metagenome (GOLD analysis project Ga0136630, IMG submission 105496) | Polar desert sand microbial communities from Dry Valleys, Antarctica - metaG UQ568 (21.06) | ecosystem: Environmental > Terrestrial > Soil > Desert | place: Antarctica: Dry Valley...
CCGGTTCTTCCACGACAAGCTCGCGATGACCGGACTCGTCGGGTTCCTGCTCCTGCTGGCTTTCGGATTCATCGGCCCGCTGGTCTACACGATCAACTACGTGACCCTGAATTCCGGTGCCCAGTCGGTGCCGCCGGGCACGAACCAGGGTGGCCGGGTCTATCCGCTGGGTAGCGATGCGATCGGTCGTGACCTGTTGGCTGGACTGATGTTGGGAATCCAGCGCAGCACGCTCGTGGTGATCATCGCCGTGGTCATCTCACTGACGCTGGGCTTGTTCGTCGGAGCGCTGGCCGGATATTTCGGCAACTGGATGGACAACGTGCTGATGCGCTTCGTCGACCTGATCCTGACCATCCCGCTGCTCGTCGTTTTGCTGATCGTGGCCAGCAACTTCCCGAACGCCCGGACTGCCGTCGGGGTCGCGATCATTCTGGGGCTGTTCGGCTGGCTGGACCTGTCCCGCATCGTGCGCAGCCAGTTCCTCTCTCTGAAGGAACGGGAGTTCATCGAGGCGGCGCACGCCCTGGGCGCCTCCAACTGGCGGATCATCACCCGCCATCTGGTTCCGAACTCGCTCGGCACGATCATCGTCTGGACGACCCTCGCCGCCGCAACAGCAATCCTGGCCGAGGCCACCCTGACCTTCCTCGGCTTCGGCGTCGGGCCTCAGGACACCTCGCTCGGTGCCCTGATCTCCGACGGCGTCCAGGCGGCCAGCACGCGGCCATGGCTGTTCTACTTCCCTGGGCTGCTGTTCTTGATCATCGTGCTGTGCATCAACCTGATCGGCGACGGCATCCGGGACGCCTTCGACCCGTCCAACAAGCGCGTCCGCGCCTGACCGCATCCCTGCCTATCCCTGCCCATTCCAGTGACAGGACACCCCGCACTATGACGAGCAGCCCCATGACGACAGGCCCTATGACGACGCTGCACCCCGCTCCTGGCAGTGCCACCGCATCCGCACCCACCACGGACGCGCTGCTGGAGGTCACCGACCTCAACGTCCGGTTCCCCACCGAGGACGGGATCGTGCACGCCGTACGCGGCGTCAACTATGCGCTGCGATCCGGTGAGGTCCTGGCAGTGGTAGGCGAATCCGGGTCGGGCAAGTCGGTGACCTCCCTGGCGATCATGGGCCTGCTCCCGGCATCGGCCGACATCAGCGGTTCGGTGCGCTATCGCGGGACCGAGCTGCTCGGGATGCGGGACAAGGCGTTCAGCGACATCCGCGGCAAGGGCGTCGCGATGATCTTCCAGGACCCGATGACCTCGCTCGACCCGGTCTACAAGATCGGTTCCCAGATCTCGGAGACCTTGCGTACCCACGACGACTCGATGTCGAAGAAGGCCGCCCGTGACCGCGGCATCGAGTTGCTCAACCTGGTCGGGATCCCGAACGCGACAGAGCGCATCGACCAGTACCCGCACGAGTTCTCCGGCGGAATGCGCCAGCGCGTGGTCATCGCGATCGCGATGGCCAATCAGCCCGACGTGATCATCGCCGACGAGCCGACCACCGCACTCGATGTCACCGTGCAGGCCCAGATCCTCGACGTCCTGAACACAGCCATGGCCGAGACCGGGGCCGCCATGGTGCTGATCACCCACGACCTGGGCGTCGTGGCCGGTGTCGCCGACAAGGTCCTGGTCATGTACGCCGGCCGGCCGGTCGAACTCGGGCATGTCGACGAGATCTACTACCGCCCGAGGATGCCCTACACCCTGGGCCTGCTGGGCTCCATGCCACGGCTGGATGCCACCGAACACCAGCGGCTGATTCCGATCCCTGGCTCGCCGCCATCGCTGGTGAACATGCCGCCGGGCTGCCCGTTCGGACCACGGTGCCCGCTGCACATCGACGAGTGCGACGCCGATGAGCCGCCGCTGATCGAAGTCGGCGGGGGTCACCTGGCCGCCTGCATCCGGCACGAGGAGTTGCAGGCCACCGGAACCCACGCCGAGGAGATCTTCGACTCAACCGCGGTGGACAATCTGCTCAGCGCAGGCTCAGGCGGCACCGTTGCCGAGGTCGGTTCAGCCAGCGGTCAGGCAAAGGTATGACAACCCTCGAGAAAGATCCGAGTGCGCCGGCAGCCAAGTCCGGAGAACCGATTCTCAAGGTGACCGGGCTCGAGAAGCTCTTCCCGATCCGCGGCGGTGGCTTGATCCGGAGGATCGTCGGTCACGTCCGCGCCGTCGACGGCATCGACCTCGAGGTTCATCCAGGCCAGGTACTCGGACTGGTCGGTGAATCAGGTTGCGGCAAGTCGACCACCGGCCGGGCGATCCTCAACCTCCAGCCGGCGACAGCGGGTTCGGTTCTCTTCCGTGGTCGAGAGATCGTCGGGCTGTCCCGATCGGACATGCGTCCGCTGCGCCGCGACATCCAGATCGTGTTCCAGGACCCCTACGCTTCGCTGAACCCGCGACTGCCGGTCTTCGACATCGTCGCCGAGCCGTTGATCATCCACAACCTGGTCAAGGGCGATGCGGCTCTGCGTACCCGCGTCAAGGATCTGGTTCAGATGGTCGGGCTCAACCCTGAGCACACCAATCGCTACCCGGCCGACTTCTCAGGTGGCCAGCGGCAACGGATCGGCATCGCCAGGGCGTTGGCGCTCGAGCCGGCGATGCTGATCCTCGACGAGCCGGTATCGGCTCTGGACGTGTCCATCCAGGCCGGTGTGATCAATCTTCTCGAGGACCTGCAGGACCAGCTGGGTCTGTCCTACCTGTTCATCGCCCATGACCTGTCCGTGGTCCGGCACATCTCCGACCGGATCGCGGTGATGTACCTCGGCAAGATCATCGAACTCGCCGACCGCGACACGCTCTTCGCCCGTCCCATGCACCCCTACACCCAGGCGCTGCTCTCGGCGATCCCGATCCCCGACCCCGAGCGGGAGCGTCGCCGTGAGCGGATCATCCTCACCGGGGACATCCCGAGCCCGGCGAACCCACCTTCGGGTTGCCGGTTCCGGACGCGGTGCTTCAAGTTCGCCCTGGAACTCACCGAGGACCAGAAGCAGAAGTGCATCACCGTCGAGCCCCCGCTGGCTGCGCAGGAGCCCGGACACACCTCGGCCTGCCATTACTCGGCCGTTCGTACCGTGCTCTGACCAGTTCAGACTTTCTGCCGCCCGCGTGACCCGGCGCGTTCGGCGCTTAGGGTGAGCGGCATGACCGATCCAGGCCCGCAGCGCCGGATTCTTTTCGTGCACGCGCACCCAGACGACGAGACGCTCACCACCGGCGCCACGATCGCGCGGTACGCAGCAGAGGGCGTCGGAGTCACGCTGATCACCTGCACCCTGGGTGAGGAGGGCGAGGTGCTGGTTCCCGAGCTGGCGGGCCTTGCTGCCGATCAAGCAGATCAGCTCGGCGGGTACCGGATCTCCGAACTCGACCAAGCCGCCCGCGAATTGGGCCTCAGCGACCATCGATTCCTGGGCGGAACCGGTCGCTGGCGGGACAGCGGAATGATGGGGATGGCCTCCAACGAGCACCCGAGGGCGTTCTGGGGGGCCGATCCCGACGAGATCCGCGCCGCCGCGGTCACGATCATCCGCGACGTACGGCCACAGGTGCTCGTCACCTACGACGAAAACGGTGGGTACGGCCATCCCGATCACATCCAGGCCCACCGGGTCGCCATGGCGGCCATGGACGCGGCGGCGGATCCGGAGTACCGCCCGGACCTCGGGGCCGCGTGGTCCATCGCGAAGGCCTACTGGTCGGCCATCCCGAGGTCGTGGATCCGACACGCGGCAGAAGCCATGCGCGCCGCGGGACAGAGCTTCGACGAGGTGACCAAACCGGATGAGACGCCGGTGGGTACACCCGACGAGCTGATCACGACGGCCGTCGATGCCACCGATCACTTGCCGGCCAAGATCGCCGCGATGCGCGCCCACGCCACTCAGATTCTGGTGGATGGCCCGTTCTTCGCGCTGTCCAACAACATCCCCAACAAGGCGTTCGCGATCGAGTTCTACCAACTCGTTCGCGGAACGCTGGGCGATCGTGATGGTGAAGGTGCCCACGAGCCCGACCTGTTCAGCGGATTGGGCCTGGGGTCGGAATCCGCCACAGCATGATCCGGCGGGTTCTCGGCGGGCTCCTGGTCCTTGTCCTGGCCGCGGTGTGCGCGATTCTCGAGGTGTTCTACCTTCCGTTGAGAGCGGGATCGGTCCCGATACCGGTCTCGGTCGCGGCCGCGGTGGCCGGGAACGTGGCCTTCACCCGAGCGATGTACGACATTGCCGGCTCGGTCTGGCTGGCCTTGCTGCCAGGCGCGGTCTGGCTGGGGGTGATCGGCCGTTCGGCGATCGCCCGACCTGAGGGTGATCTGCTGATCAGCGACGGCGGATCCTCCACCGCCACGGCTGTGGTCAACCTGGCGTTTCTGCTCCTGGGTTCCCTGGCGCTTGCCTTCACCGTCGGTACTCTCCGTCGCCCGCAACGGACTCGAGCGGTTGGTCAGCCGCCTGAGACGGCCGGAATTACGTAGACCTCCGCGCCGTCGGGCACGGTGGTCGACAGTCCGTTGCCGTCGCGCACATTCACCGTCCCGACGAACACGTTGACGTGCTGGCGCAGATTGCCGCGTTCATCGCAGATCCGCCGTACGAGCGAGGGATTGTCGCAACCCAAGGTGGCCAGCAGCGCGGCGACGTCGCTGCCTTCGGGCAGATCGACCTCCAGCGTGCGGGCGTTGTCGGTGAACTGACGCAGGGCCCCGGGGATGCGGACGAGCACAGCCACGGCTCAGCCGACCCTTCCGGCTCGTACGCACAAGACGTCGGGCAGATGTGCCGCGATCTCCGACCAGCTCTCGCCTTCGTCGGCACTGGCGAAGACCGAGCCGCTGCGGGTGCCGAAGTAGATGCCTGTGGTGGGCAGGTCGTCGACGCACATCGCGTCGCGCATGACTGTTGCGTAGAACCGATCTTGCGGCAGCCCCTTGGACAATTCCTCCCAGCTCTGGCCCGCATCGCGACTGCGATAGACCCGCAGCCGGGCCTGCGGCGGGAAACGCTCCATGTCGGCGACCAGCGGAATCACGTACACGGTGCCCGGAGAGTGCGGATGGACCACCATGTTGAAGCCGAAATCGGCAGGCAGCCCTTCGGCGATCGACGCCCAGGACGTCCCCTCGTCGTCGGAGCGGTAGACGCCACCGTGATTCTGGGCGAAGAGCTGATCCGGGCGCTCGGGATGCCGGGCGACCTTGTGTACGCACTGCCCGTACTCCGGGAACTCGTCGGCCGGCAGGAACGAGCCCTGGATGCCCTTGTTGGCCGGATTCCAACTCGCTCCGTCATCGGTTGTGCGGTAAACGCCTCCGGTCGACATCGCGACATGCATCTGCGTGCTGTCCTGCGGGTGCGGCAGGATCGTGTGCAGCGCCTGCCCGCCACCCCCTGGCTGCCATTCCTTGCGATGCGGGTGATCCCACAGTCCCTGGTTCAGGGTGAACGACACCCCTCGATCCTCGCTTCGCCACAACGCCGAGGGCTCTGTGCCTGCCCAGACCAGGTCCGGCTGATCGGCGGGCCCGGGCATGATCTGCCAGACCCGAGCCAATGCGGTGTCGGTCTGTTCCGGGAAGCTGATCGGCGCAGGGTCGGGCTCGATCCAGGTCGCGCCGAGGTCGTCGGAGTAGGACATCGCCGGTCCCCAGTGCGAGCTGCTCGCGCCGGCGAACAACCTGGGCCTCGCGCCGCGAGCGTCGATCGCACAGGCGGCGACCTCGTTCAACCCGAGATCTGGTCCGCGGACCGTCCAGCTCTGCCGGTCGTCCTCGGCGGTCGCCGTCCACAAGCCTTTGCGGGTACCGATCAGCACCATGGTCTTGGTCATCGCTGACCACCTCCGGGTTTGGTCGTTGAAGAAGTCTTCCGGTTAGGAATAGTAGAGTCCGGCTCGTGCGTCAAGAGCGAGACCTGCCAACGACGTCGTACGCAGTCCTGGGGTTGCTCACCTTCGGCCAGGAACTGTCCGGGTACGAGCTGAAGCAATGGGCGGACTCGACGCTGCGCTTCTATTGGACCGCGCCAGCGATGAGCCAGATCTACACCGAACTCAAGCGCCTGACCCAGCGCGGTCTGGTGCTGTCCCGGGAAGTAGGCGGTGCCCCGAGCCGGACCACCACGCGGTACCGGGTCAGCGCGAAGGGTGCCCGCGAACTTCGCCGCTGGCTGGCCGATTCCGACCCCGGGTTTCCGTTGCTCAAGCACCCGGTCGCGCTGCGCCTGCTGCTGGGCCATCTCCTCGATCCCGGTCAGGTACGGGCCATGCTCGAGGCCTACGACCAGGCGCTGGCCGCGCAGCGTCGCGATCTTCGGGCGGTACTCGACGGGATCGACAACGATCCGGCCTTCGAGTTCCCCGCCCACGTGGCGCGCTGGGGGCTGTCCTACTACGACAGCGAGGAGGCCGCGCTCCACCAGGTCCTGAACGCACTCCCGGAGGGCAGCGCGGCTCAGAGCAGGGCGGCTCAGGGCACGGGTCAGACGGGACGGTCCTCCGGTGCCGGCCCCACCCGGTAGCGATAGTCGTGATGGTGGGAAAAGCCCAACCGCGAGTAGAGCGCCAAGGCGGGACCGTTGTCGGCAGCCACCTGCAGATAGATCGCCTGCGCGCCCCGCTGCACAGCCCAGTCAGCCAGCTCCGACATCAGTCGGGTGCCGTGGCGTTGACGACGGTGCTGGTCGGCGACGGTGACGGCCGTGATCCCTAGCCAACCCTGCGCCAGCGCCCCGCGGGCCACGGCGAGCACCGCTTCGGCCGCGCCGTCTTGGGCCGGCATGCGCAGCGACGCGAAGCACAGCTCAGTGCCGTGCCCAGCTCGTACGAGCACCCGTCGGGCGTGCCCAGGCAAGGGAGCACCGCGGTAGAGGTAGGCCGCCAGCCACGCCTCGTCGGGTTCGGCGTCGATCCGCGCCACCACTCCGAATTCATCCGAGGAAAGGACGCCTTGAGCCAATAGTTTCGATACAGGGCGTCCTTCACTCGAAACGGCCGGGGGAATCGCGGCCAACTTCTGGACCTGGGCGATGTCGCCGGTGAGAAAGCGGACCATGTCGTGGGTTCGCCAGCCCGCCGCGGCCAGCATGGAGTCGATCGCCTCCCCGCCGGGAAGCAGTACCTGGACCATTGGCGGCAAGCCACGGTCGGCGTACCAGCGCTCGAGATCACTCAACCAGCCGAGGTCGGTGTGCGGTGGCCCGCCCAGGACGAGAGCCGAGTTCGATCGCCCGGTGAATCCGCCGGCTGCACGCAGCAACCAATCGCCCAGCAAAGCTTCCTCGAGGCCCCGCCACCCGAGGGCCGCGATCCGCTCGACCTCTGCGACGCCGATGACGACGTGGGCGGCTTCACTCTGCATTCGCTGACCCCCTGCGGCCGATAGCCCTGGAGGAGGCAATACTAGGAAGGCCGTAACAGTCCCGCAGGAGGAGCACAGTGACCTACATCATCGCCGAGCCATGCGTCGATGTTCTCGACAAAGCATGCATCGACGAATGTCCGGTCGATTGCATCTACACCGGGAAACGGATGCTCTACATCCACCCCGACGAGTGCGTCGACTGCGGCGCCTGCGAACCCGTCTGCCCGGTCGAGGCGATCTTCTACGAGGACGACGTCCCGGAGAAGTGGAAGGACTACTACAACGCCAACGTCGAGTTCTTCGACGACCTGGGTTCACCCGGCGGAGCGGCCAAGACCGGCGACATCGACAAGGATCATCCGCTGGTCGCGGCGCTGCCCCCGCAGGTGAACGAGCACTGAGCTGGCGCGAAGCGCTCGGACTCCTGTCGGGCGCGCCGGCCCCAAGGGCGCGCTACCCGCAACGCTGGCCGGGAAATCAGCATTGAACCTTCCGGACTTCCCCTGGGACAGTCTGGCTGCAGCCCGAGACCGGGCGCAGCGCCATCCGGATGGACTCGTCGACCTGTCGATGGGCACACCGGTCGACCCCACTCCACCGTTCATCGCGGCCGCTCTCGCCGCGCACTCCAACGCGCCCGGATACCCCACGGCGCTGGGAACGGCGGAGTTTCGCACCGCGGCCGCTGACTGGCTGCAGCGCCGAGTAGGTGTCCGGGCCTCCGCCCGGGATGCGATCCTGCCGACGGTCGGTTCCAAAGAGACTGTCGCATGGCTGGCGACGATGCTCGGCGTCGAACCCGGTTCAACCGTGCTGATCCCGGAGCTGGCCTATCCCACCTACGAGGTGGGTGCGCTGCTGGCAGGGGCGCTGGTACGTCGAGTCCAGCGCCCGCCCGAGGACGCGGCTGGAATCGGCCTGGTCTGGCTGAATTCACCGGCCAATCCGCAAGGGGCGGTGTTGTCGGCGGGCGATCTGCAACGCTGGGTGGTCTGGGGCCGGAAGGCAGCGGTGCCGATCGTGGTCGACGAGTGCTATCTCGAGCTGGGCTGGTCGGTCGAGCCGATCAGCGTCTTGCATCCCAGCGTCGTCGGCGACTCACATGCCGGGGTGCTGGCGGTGCATTCGCTGTCCAAGCGGTCCAACATGGCCGGCTACCGCGGTGGCCTGATCGTCGGAGATCCGGCTCTGATCCAGCGCATCTGGAATCTTCGGCGGCACTCCGGTCTGCTCGTCCCGCTCCCGGTTCAGGCGGCGATGACGGCGGCCTACGGGGACGACGTACACGTGGCGCAGCAGCGCGAGCGGTATCGGGCCCGCCGCGGGCAGCTGGTTGGCGCATTGTCGACTGCGGGGTTCCGGATCGACCACTCCGAGGCCGGGCTCTACCTCTGGGCGACCCGCCACGAGCCCTCGATGTCCACAGTGGACTGGTTCGCTCAGCGTGGCATTCTGGTTGCGCCAGGGTTGTTCTATGGTGCGACCGGCGGCCAGCACGTACGGATCGCGCTGACCGCCACGGACGAACGAGTTGCTGCGGCAGCGGCCCGACTGCACGACTGAGGCGTAGAACTCAGCGCGGCAGGCGCAGGAGCAGGACCGTAACCGCGCACGCCGCGGCCCACAACACGCTGCTGAAGGTGCCGATGATGAAGCGTTCCGAGGCGCCCGCGCCCGGGGAGCGCAGTTCGGGATAGCGGGCAAGCCCTTTGACTGCCAGGACGACCGCGATGCCTTCCGGCCATCCGGCGATCAACGCAGTAGTGACCGCCAGGCGCTCCAGGGCGCCGATCCATGCGCCGCCGCGTAGCACGTCCTCGGCCGGAGTCGGATCGGGACGACCGGGTTCACGAGTCCGCGGCATGGTGCTGGCCGAGGAACGCTTCAGGATGGCGACGGTCAGTGGCCCACCGCCAGCGGTGGAAGTAATGACTGCCAATGCTGCGCAGAGGATCAGCGCCGTCCGTCCGACACCGGATGTGTTGGCGGCGATGACAATTGCGACGCACAGCGTTCCGGCGGCCACGGCCGGGAAAACGTGCGAGCGGTGCCACCAACCCGGCAGCGAGACCACGAGAACGACACCGAGCAGGGACGTCAGGACCGCCGCCATCATTGCCCGGCCTCGGTCAACAGATGAACGGCGACCGGTCGCAGTGCCTGTTCGTGCCACCACCACGCAGCGTGCAACCGTTGACTGACGGCCTGTTTGCTGATCCCCAGGACTTCGGCTGTCTCAGCCTGCGTCCGTCCTTGGGCCATCAGGTCCACGGCCTGCCATCCTGCCGAAGAACGACGGCGCAGCACCGTTGCCATCGTCCGCAGGACGGCCTCGGCATACCGGCTGGAGATGGGGTCTGGCCCTTGGACGGCGATGGCCTCGGGCCCCCCTTTGGCCCGGTTGACCGCGTCTCGGGCATTCTCGAAAGCCGGCCCCGACGCCTTGCGGGTGCTGTCCGGAATCGGCGTACGGATCGAACCCATGCCGATACCTACCGTCCAATGCTGGCTTCGCGTACAGCGAAGGGTGATCTCCAGCAGAAGTTCCGGATCAGTGAGCACCCCCTGCACTTCGTCGCCGACGGTCCGTTCGAACCGCAGGGCCACACCGTCGCCGGCGGCAGCATGCGTGCTCAGCTCGGCGAGCAACTGCTCGACCCGATCGACGTCGTGGCGACTGCCACGTTGGTCGATCGTCATGACCGCGAGCATGCTGCCTCCTGCCGACACTACGGATCCGACAAGGCTTTCACCTTGTCGGATGAGAATCAAGCTGGGTAACTTGTCGGGGCAACATCAGTATCTGTGACTTGACATCCTGGCTCAGTTGGTGTGCAGAGCGGCGTTGAGGCTGCCCCAGGTGCCGGTCCGCGCCAGGGCTTCTACCGCACCACTGGTGCTGTTCCGGCGGAAGAGCAGGCCGGAACGGCCGGACAGCGTGCGGGCCGACACCACGTTGTCGTCCGGGAGACGCACCTTGGTACCGGCCGTGACGTACAGCCCGGCCTCGACCACGCAACCGTCGCCGAGGGAGATCCCGATACCAGAGTTGGCGCCGAGCAGGCAGCCCTCACCGATCCGGATCCGCTCCTGGCCACCGCCGGACAAGGTGCCCATGATCGAGGCCCCGCCGCCGATGTCGGAGCCGTTTCCGACCACGATCCCGGCACTGATCCGGCCCTCCACCATCGAGGCGCCAAGGGTTCCGGCGTTGTAGTTGACGAAGCCCTCATGCATGACCGTCGTACCCGGCGCCAGGTGTGCACCGAGGCGGACCCGGTCGGCGTCCGCGATTCGGACGCCTGACGGGAGCACGTAATCCACCATCCGGGGAAACTTGTCCACGCCGTACACGGCCACCGCTCCGTGCTTGGCGCGCAGCCGAAGTCGGGTCTGCTCGAAACCCACGGGCAGGCACGGCCCGGCACTGGTCCAGACCACATTCGTCAGAAGTCCGAAGACTCCGTCCAGGTTGGCGCTGTTGGGCGCGATCAATCGGTGGCTGAGCAGGTGCAGGCGTAGCCACACGTCATAGGTGTCCAGCGGCGCGGCGCCAAGGTCCTCGATGACCGTGTGCACACCGATCACCGACACCCCGCGGACCTGGTCCTCCGCGACCAGGGCGGCGCACTCGGGAAAGCTGCCAGCGCTGAGTTCGGCCGCGTCCAGGACGGTGGTCCCGCTCGCCCTGCCGAGCGGGATGGACAGCGCGGGGTCGGGGAACCAGGCATCCAAGACGGCGCCGCCCGGGCTCACGGTGGCCAGGCCGATCGCGCTGGCCCGGCGCGGGCCGGCAGTGTCGGGATGGTCGCCGGAGCCGACCGGAGGGTGCGGGCTCGTCACGAAGGCCACGGTAGTGCTCTCGTTAGGCTCGCCGTCGTGCCGACCCTCGACCTGTCTCTCGACGTCGTCTCGCTGACCCGCGCTCTGGTGGACCTGCCCTCGGTGTCCGGGGACGAAGGGGTTCTGGCCGACGCGGTGGAGGCAGCACTTCGCGGGCTCGATCGACTCGACGTACGACGCGACGGGGACGCCGTTGTCGCCCGTACGACCCTGGGCCGCGACGAGCGGATCGTCCTGGCCGGACACCTGGACACGGTTCCGATCGCCGACAATGTGCCCAGCCATGACGACGGGGAACTGCTCTACGGCTGCGGCACTTCGGACATGAAATCCGGGGTCGCGGTGATGCTGCGGCTGGCCCAGACGATTCCCGAGCCCCTTCAAGACCTCACCTGGCTCTTCTACGACAACGAGGAGGTCGAGTCCTCCCGCAACGGCCTCGCGCGGCTGGCTCGCAATGACCGGTCGCTGCTCTACGGCGACCTCGCGGTGCTGCTCGAGCCCACCGGCGGCGTCGTCGAGGCCGGCTGCCAGGGCACGATGCGGGCTGTCGTGCGTACCAACGGGCATCGTGCCCACAGCGCTCGATCATGGCTGGGCGCCAATGCAATTCATGCCGCGGCACCGGTATTGGCCCGGCTGGAGGCCTATTCCCCGCGTACGGTCGACATCGACGACTGCATCTACCGTGAGGGGCTCAATGCCGTACGGATTGCCGGTGGCGTGGCCGGCAACGTGATCCCCGATGTCTGCGAGGTCGAGGTCAACTTCCGCTTCGCTCCGGACCGCAGTGCCGAACAGGCCGCCGGGCACGTCCGTGAGGTGTTCGACGGCTTCGAGATCGAGATCACCGACAGCGCGTCCGGCGCGCTGCCGGGGCTGAGCGATCCGGTCGCAGCCGCGTTCATCGCAGCTCTGGATGTGCCGGTGCAGGCGAAGCTGGGCTGGACCGATGTCGCTCGCTTCGCCGCCTTCGGCATTCCGGCGGTGAACTTCGGACCGGGCGATCCGAACCAGGCCCACAAGAGGGAGGAGCACGTCCGGATGAGCACGATCCGCGAGTCCGAGAGCGTGCTTGCCGGCTATCTCAGCGGTGCGGCGACATGAGCCAGCCTCAGCCGCCCCAGAGCCAGCCCCACGACCCGAGCGGCCTCGTCCCGGAGAAACACCGTGGACCAGTCGTATTGCGTCGCGGGCAGGTCAAACCCGGAACCACCGACGAGCGGCTGCTCGATGCCCGCGGACCCTCCGATTGGGTGCATACCGACCCGTGGCGGGTGCTGCGGATCCAGTCGGAGTTCGTGGAGGGATTCGGCTTGCTGGCCGAGTTGCCGCGCTCGGTCAGCGTTTTCGGCAGCGCGCGCACCCCGCCGGGGCATCCCGACTACGACGCGGGCTACGCCCTGGGTGCCGCCCTGGCCAGAGCCGGGTACGCGGCGATCACCGGCGGCGGACCGGGTGTGATGGAGGCGGTCAACCGCGGGGCGCAGGAGGCAGGTGGGCTGTCCGTGGGGCTGGGAATCGAACTTCCCTTCGAGCAGGAACTCAACGCCTGGGTCGACATCGGCTTGAACTTCCGCTACTTCTTCGCCCGCAAGACGATGTTCGTCAAGTACGCGCAGGCCTTCGTCATCCTGCCCGGCGGCTTCGGGACCCTGGACGAGTTGTTCGAGGCCCTGACTCTCGTGCAGACCCGAAAGGTCACCCGGTTCCCGGTCATCCTGTTCGGAAGTGCGTACTGGTCGGGGTTGCTGGGCTGGATCCGCGACGTCATGCTGCCAGCCGGCAAGATCGCGCCGCACGACCTCGACCTGATCACTCTCACCGACGACGTCGACGAGGCAGTCGCGGTGATCGCGGCGGCCGATGACGATCGTGTCCAGGCACGGCCCGATATCGCATGACACCATCGGCATCGTGTTAGGCCTTATCGGATTCGTTCTCGGGCTTGTGGTGATCTCCGGTGCCCTGTTCGCGGTCGGTTCGCTGGTCTTCGGGCGTGGGGAGGAACTCGTCCCCGCTCCACGGGACAGCACGCCGGTCGTCCTGCCCGCGGACCGACCACCCGATGCCGGCGACATCGAGGCGTTGCGGCTCTCGGTCGTGCTCAGGGGTTACCGAATGCTCGAAGTGGACTGGGTTCTCGACCAGCTGGCCGAGGCCTTGCGGGAAAAGGACCGCCAGATCGCTGCCTTGACCAACCAGCTGACCCAGCAACCGGCGGCCGAGCCGCTCGTGAGCGCGGACACCGCCACTGCCCTGCACGGGAATCAGGGCGGCCCTGATGCGATTGATTCGACTCAGGGGCGCCCTGATTCCGAGGATCCTGCTCATGCGGGAGAACGAGATGCCTGAGGTCGTGGTCAGTGTCGACGTCGACGCTCCGCCGGAACAGACCTGGGCGGCCATCACCGATTGGGAACGCCAGGGCGAATGGATCCTGGCCACCCGGGTGCGCCGAATCTCCGCGGCGCGCAGCGGACTGGGGACCGAGATCGAGGCGCTGACCGGGATCGGTCGCCTCGGCGTACGGGACCGGATGCGGGTCACCGAGTGGGACCCGCCACGACGCTGCACCATGGAACACACCGGTCGACTGATCCGAGGCCGTGGGATCTTCGAGGTCACCGCTCATCCCGCAGGGTCTCGATTCGCCTGGACCGAGGCCCTGGAGCTGCCATTCGGGTTGCTCGGCCGAGTGGGATGGCCGTTGGTGAGGCCGTTGACCCGCTGGGGACTCCAGCGCTCGGTCAACCGGTTCGCCGCGTTCGCCGCGTCCTATCGCACAACGCATCCCCGGTGAGCGGTGACGTCCGGCTGCGATGCGCCTGGGCGGGGTCCACGGCCGACTACCTGACCTACCACGACACGGAGTGGGGGGTCGAGTTGCGCGGCGACGATGCACTGTTCGAGCGGGTGTCGCTGGAGGCGTTCCAGTCCGGGTTGTCCTGGCTGACGATCCTGCGAAAGCGAGAGGCGTTTCGTACCGCATTCTCGCGCTTCGTGATCGCCGACGTGGCCGGCTTCGACGATTCCGATGTCGCCAGACTCATGACCGACGCCGGAATCGTCCGGAACCGAGCCAAGATCAATGCCACGATCGGCAACGCCCGTGCCGCGCGCGAACTGCCGAACGGGCTCTCGGAGTTGCTCTGGAGTTTCGCGCCCGAGGCGAAGGTGGCCAGACCGGCGAGCTCGGCCGACGTACCGGCCACCAGCTCGGAGTCGGTTGCCATGGCGAAGGAGCTCAAACGTCGGGGTTTCGCATTCGTCGGTCCGACGACGGCCTACGCCTTGATGCAGGCCACCGGCATGGTCGACGATCACGTGGCCGACTGCTGGCGAGCCGGGCGGTAGCGTCCGCGCGTGGTCGTTCGTGTCGCCGTGGCGGCTCCCAACGCCTTGGCCGCCCGCGCCGGAGTGGACGTCGCGGCCGGCGGCGGAAACACGGTGGATGCCGCGATCGCGGCCGCCGTGACCACCATGGTCACCGAGCCAGGCATGGTGTCGCTGTCGGCCGGTGGGTACGTCACGGTCAGCCTTCCCGGTGAGGAGCCCGTGACCATCGACGGCGGCGTCGAGATGCCCGGCCGTGATCGCCCGCAATCGTGGTTCGCCGGGGGTGTCCACGTAGTCCATAGCGGATACGGCGGCGGTGTGACGATGACCGTCGGGCACGGCTCGGTGGCCACACCGGGTGCGTTGGCAGCACTTGCCCTGGCGCATGCCCGATCGGGACAGCGCGACTGGTCGGACCTGTTGGGCCCGGCAGTCGCGGCCGCGCGAACCGGATTCCCGTTGGGCGCGTCTGCCCGGCAGTATCTGGAGTTCGTCCACGAGAGCGCGTTCGGCTGGCAGCCCGACAGCCATGCCGCGCTCCATGATCCGAGCGGGCAATTGCTAGGCCCCGACGATCTGGTCCGGATCCCGGCTCTGGTCGGATCTCTGGAGATGCTGGCCAGCCACGGCGTCGAGACGTTCTATCGCGGTCGCCTTGCCGAGCTGATCACCAGCGACATGGACGCCAACGGCGGACTGCTGGGAACCCGGGACCTCGCCGAGTACCAGGCGGTGCTGCGGCCGGCGTTGAGCTCTGAACACGGCCGGTGGCAGCTGGCCACCAACCCGTCCCCGGCGATCGGTGGGGTGACGCTCACGGCGATGTTGGCGTTGCTGTCCGGCCGTCCGAAGGGGGACTGGACGGTCCAGGACGTGGCGCAGCTGGTGGCCGTCCAGGAGGCAGTCCTGAGCTATCGGATCAACCATTTCGAGGCGGCTCCGGACCGGGTTGCCGCAGCGCGGGCGCTGATGCAGATGGTCGACCGGCGCGACCTCGCTGCGATGAGTTCCCCGAGTACGGCGCACGTCTCGGCCGCCGGCGATGACGGCGTGGCCTGCGCGATCACCGTCTCGGCCGGCTACGGGTCCGGTGTGATGACACCCGGAACCGGGATCTGGCAGAACAACTGCCTCGGCGAACCTGAACTCAACCGCAGTGGCCTGCACTCACTTCCCCCCGGTGCCCGGCTGCTGTCCAACATGGCCCCCTCTGTGGCAACTCGAGCCGACGGGGCGGTTCTGGCGATCGGCACACCGGGCGCGGATCGGATCAGCACGACGCTGGCCCAGGTCCTGGCCGGACACATGCACGGCGGTCGCCCACTCGAGCAGGCCATCGCCGATCCTCGGGCGCATGTCCGGGTGAACGCGGACGAGACACATGTCGACGTGGAGCAGGACCTGGTCGTCGGCGTCCTGGGGATGCCGGTACGGGAGTTCCCCGCCCAGTCGATGTACTTCGGCGGCGTCGGGGCCGCATGGTGGGAACCGGACACTGGACTGCACGCTGCTGCCGACCCCCGCCGAGCCGGCGCCACTCGGATCAGCCCAGCCTGACCTCGAGGTCGACCGGTCGACCTACCGACTCAGGGCGCCCCTGAGTCGAAAGATTCGACTCAGGGGCGCCCTGAGTCGAATGGGGGGCGGTCAGCGGCCGGAGAAGGTGGCCTGCTCCTTGGCCACGAACGCGGCGACGGCGTCCTTGTGGTCCTGGGAGGCGCCGGTGGCGGCCATCAGCTCTCCCTCCCGGGTCAGCGCAGTCGGCAGATCCACCCCGGCCGAATGATGCAGGGCCGCCTTGATCGCGCCGTACGCGACCGTCGGTCCGGAAGCCAGCCGTTGAGCCAGAGCCGCGGCGCGGCCGGCCAACTCCTCGTCCGTAACGACCTCGGTGACCAGTCCGATGGCCAGCGCATCCGCGGCGGAGATCGGCTCGGCCAGCATTGCCAGTTCGGTGGCCTTGGCATGGCCGACCAGGCGCGGCAGCGTCCACGAGGATCCGGTGTCCACCGAGAGCCCGATCCGGGCGAAGGCGAGCAAGAAGACCGCACGAGCGGCGGCAACCCGGAAGTCCGCCGCGAAAGCAAGCGACGCGCCTGCACCGGCCGCCATCCCGTTGACCGCAGCGATCACCGGTTTCGGCATCGTCGCGAGGGCCAGCACGATCGGGTTGTAGTGCTCGGTCACCGTCGACAGCGGTGCCGGATCCTCGGCCTGCAGCAGGGCAATGTGCTCCTTGAGGTCCTGGCCCGTGCAGAACGCACGGTCCCCGGCTCCGGTGAGCACCACCGCTCGTACCGACTCGTCAGCCCCGAGTTCGTGCAGCCGGTCGCGCAAGTCCACCTTGGTGGCGTTGTCGAGCGCGTTCATCGCCTGCGGACGGTCCAGCGTGACGGTCGCGACCGAACCGTCGCGATCCACTCGTACGGACCCGCTCAACATCGCCTCCGGAATGGTCGCCTCACTGATACGCGCCACACTGCAGCGCGACCTTTCTGACCCCAACCACGCGGGCTGGGAAGCCCCGCGATGTGTCCTCGCGCCCCGATACGGGAAGATAGTGGCCAACAGTCAAGCCACAAGGTAGCCGCCCCGCGTTGGATCACACCCCGCGGGAACGGCTGGGCAAAGGAGGCACGCATGGCGGCCATGAAACCGCGGACCGGCGAGGGTCCGCTCGAGGTCACCAAAGAGGGACGCGGCATCGTGATGCGCGTACCGCTCGAAGGCGGCGGCAGGTTGGTCGTCGAGATGTCGCCGGACGAGGCCACTGCACTCTCAGAGGCCCTCAAGGGCGCCACTGGCTGACTCTCGAAACTCGCTTCCGAAGACGAAAGGCCCCGGAAGGCGCGAACTGCGCCGACCGGGGCCTTTCGCTGTCAGCGGTCGCGCCGACCAGCAGCGCTCAGCGCACCGGGCGCAGTGGTCAAGGGAGTTCGCTCAGCGCGCCGAGGCGGGCGGGGTGTCCGGAAAGTCGTCGTTCTTGCCATCCAGGCCGTCGAGAGCACCGCGCAGCTTGTCCTTGCCAGTTTCGATCTTGTCGCTGTGCTTGCCGCCGGTCTTGCCGTCGACGAATTCGCCGGCCTTGTTCATGCCGGTTTCGATCTTGTCGCTGTGCTGGTCAACAAGATCGCTGACCTTGCCCTTGAGGTTGTTGAAGGTGCCCACGTTCACACTCGCCTCTCTGCAGTTGGTGCCCCTGGGCCGTTGACCCTCATGATCACCCAGGGTCTCACGCCTTCTCGTATGCCGCCGCGTACACCTGCGCGGTCCGTACGGCGATCGCCGGCCAACCGAACTCTTCGACCACCCGTTCGCGCCCGGCAGCACCCATGGCTGCAGCCCTTTTCGGGTCGCCCAGCAATTCGGTCAGCCGCGCAGCCAGACCGGCCTCGAAGCCGCCCGGATCCCCGGCGTCGTAATGCACCAGCAGGCCGGTCAGCCCGTCCGCGACGACCTCCGGGATCCCGCCCACGTCGCTGGCCACCACCGCCGTTGCGCACGCACTGGCCTCGAGATTGACGATGCCCAGCGGTTCGTACACCGACGGGCAGCAGAAGACCGTCGCATGGCTGAGCAGGCTGACCACCTGCGCACGCGGCAACATCTTCTCGATCCACACCACGCCGGTTCGCTCCCGCTGCAGACTGGCGATGCCGGCAGCCACCTCGGCACCGAGTTCCGGGGTGTCCGCAGCTCCGGCACAGAGGACCAGTTGCGCCTCCGGAGGCAGCGCACGGGCTGCGTTGACGAGGTGGATCACGCCCTTCTGTCGGGTGATCCGGCCGACGAAAACCACGTACGGCCGCTCCGGGTCGATGCCGCGCTCGATCAGCGTGGTGATGTCCTGGGTCGGCGAGTAGGCCCGGGCATCGACGCCGTTGTAGATCACCTGCACCTTGCCCGGGTCGAGCTCGGGATAGCAGTCGAGGATGTCCGCGCGCATACCCTCGCTCACGGCGATCACGGCGGTCGCCGCCTCGTACGCCGAGCGCTCGACGTAGGAGGAGATGCGGTAGCCGCCGCCGAGTTGTTCTGCCTTCCACGGCCGGCGCGGTTCCAGTGAGTGAGCGGTGACGATGTGCGCAACGCCGTACAGCATCGAGCCGAGATGGCCGGCGAAGTTGGCGTACCACGTGTGGGAGTGCAGGACGTCGCAGCCGGCAACGGCATCGACGATGGACAGGTCGACGCCGAGGGCCTGGACGGCGGAGTTGGCCGAGGCGAGCTCCGCTGGGACTTCGTGGGCACGGGCCGCCGCGCGAGGGGCGCCGAAGCAGTGGACGTCCACCCCGACGTCGCGAGCAGTGCGCAGCGCGGCCACGAGGTGCTCGACATGCACCCCGGCGCCGCCGTAGACATCCGGCGGGAACTCTCTGGTCAGAATCCCGACTCGCACGGCTGCCGACCCTAAACCCGGTCGCACTAGGTTCGGCGCTATGGCTGGTGATTCGCGCGTCCTGGGCATCGTGCTCGCGGGTGGCGAAGGCAAGCGATTGTGGCCGCTGACCGAGGACCGAGCCAAGCCGGCCGTGCCCTTCGGTGGCAGCTACCGGCTGGTCGACTTCGTCTTGTCCAATCTGGTCAACGGCGGCTATCTGCGGTTGTGCGTTCTCACCCAGTACAAGAGCCACTCCCTGGACCGGCACATCACGACTACCTGGCGGATGTCCACCTTGCTCGGCAGCTATGTGACGCCGGTGCCCGCCCAACAACGGCTCGGGCCGCGCTGGTTCACCGGAAGCGCAGACGCCATCTTTCAGAGTCTCAACCTGGTCTACGACGACGCCCCGGATCACGTCGTCGTCTTCGGCGCTGACCACGTCTACCGGATGGACCCGCGTCAGATGGTGCAACAGCACATCGACACCGGCGCTGGTGTGACGGTCGCCGGGATCCGTGTGCCGCGCTCGGAGGCATCCCAATTCGGGGTGATCGACACCGACACCGACGGTCGGATCGAGCATTTCCTGGAGAAACCGGCCGATCCGCCCGGCCTGCCGGACAGCCCGGACGAGGTCTTCGCGTCGATGGGCAACTACGTCTTCACCACCGACGCCCTGCTCGATGCCCTACGAGCCGACGCCGCCGACGAGAACTCGCTGCACGACATGGGCGGCAGCATCATCCCGATGCTGACCTCCTCCGGGGCGGCTCGGGTCTATGACTTCAAGGACAACACCGTTCCCGGTGAGACCGAACGGGACAAGGGGTACTGGCGCGATGTCGGAACCCTGGACACCTATTTCGACGCGCACGCAGATCTCGTGTCGGTCCACCCGATCTTCAATCTCTACAACCGACGGTGGCCGATCTTCACCAACCCGCCGCAGTTGCCGCCGGCCAAGTTTGTTCAGGGCGGGAGTGCGGGGGACTCGATAGTCGGCGCCGGAGTCATCATCTCCGGTGGGAAGGTGTCCGGGTCGGTGATCTCACCCGGTTGCCGGCTGGCCTCGGGTTGTGACGTGGTCGACAGCGTGCTGATGGACAACGTCACCGTGGGAGCCGGTGCCGTCATCCGGCGGGCGATCCTGGACAAGAACGTCGTCGTCGCACCCGGCGCCAAGATCGGTGTCGATCCGGTACGCGACGCCGAGCGCTATCACATGTCACCCGGTGGGGTGGTCGTGCTCGGCAAGGGAGCCGTTGCCCTCGCGGAGTGAGTCGCCCTCCGCGGATTGAGTGCCCTCAGGCGGGTACGGCGATGAGCAGGCCATCACCAACCGGGAGAACTGCCCGACGCGCCGTCTTCTCGGCTTTGAGGGCTGCCAACAGGTCACGCCAGGCGACCGTGTCCGCATCCCGCGCCGACTGATCGGCGACCCGGTCCCGCCAGAGCACTCCATGCCAGGCCAGGATGCCGCCGCTGCGCAGGACTCGCCGCAGGTGCGGGAGGTAGTCGGGGTACTCCCCGGGTGCGGCGTCACAGAAGATCAGGTCATAGCCGCCGTCGGCCAGTCGGGGCAGCACATCGGCAGCCGACCCGTTGATCAGCCGGGCCCGCTGGGTCGGGATCTCCGCGTCGTTCAGCGCAGCGCGGGCGGCTCGCTGGTACTCCCCGTCGGAGTCCACCGACGTCAGGACGCCGTCAGGTCGCATGCCGGCGAGCAGCCAGAGCGTGGACACCCCAGCGCCGGTACCGATCTCGACGACCGCTCGGGCATTGACTGCGGTGGACAGCGCAGCCAGCGTCGTGCCCACCGCAGGGGCGATCGCCGGGCAACCGACCTCGGTCGCGTGAGCCCGGGCGCTGGCGATCGGCTCCGGCTCGTCGGCGACAAGGTCGGCGAACGAGACAGTGGACATGGGGAAAGAGTAGGGGGAACAGGTATTGATCCTGACTCGTTGTGTTGAACGTGACGCGGACATGGGATCCTGGTGCGATGACCGACTCCGATGCGACCGGCTCCCCGGAGGGCGAGCTGAACGCCGCCTCGGGTTGGACGCCGCCCACCTGGGACGACGTCGTGCGCCAGCACTCGGCACGGGTCTACCGGCTTGCCTACCGGCTGTCGGGTAACGCCCAAGACGCCGAGGACCTCACCCAAGAGACCTTCGTACGAGTGTTTCGTTCGCTGGCGAATTATCAGCCGGGGACGTTCGAGGGGTGGCTGCACCGGATCACCACCAACCTCTTCCTGGACATGGTTCGCCGCCGGCAGCGGGTGCGCTTCGAAGCCCTTCCCGACGACGCTGAGCGGTTGCCGAGTACCGGCCCCAGTCCCGAGCAGGTCTACGCCGACACCCACTTCGACCCGCAGGTCCAAGCCGCGCTGGACGCCCTGTCGCCGGAGTTCCGCGTTCCAGTCGTGCTCTGTGACATCGAGGGTCTGACCTACGAGGAGATCGCGGCGACCCTGGACATCAAGCTGGGCACTGTGCGTAGCCGGATCCACCGCGGCCGGGTCCAACTTCGCGCCGCGTTGGCCCACCTGGCGCCCGGCCGGGCCCGAGTGCCGATGGCGGGGATCGCGTGAGCTGGTCGGAGATGCACCTGGCTACCGAGGCGATGGCCGCGCTGGTCGACAACGAACTCTCCGGTGGGGCGGCCGCCCGCGCCCGCTTGCACGTGAGCCGCTGCGCCGAGTGTTCGGCGGCGGTGGCCGCGCAGGCCGAGGCCAAGACGGCGCTGTACGGCTCTGCCGGACCCGCGCTTCCGGAGACCCTGCTGTCCAGGCTGGCCCAGATTCCGTTCACCGCGGAGATGGCGCCGGGCATGAACGACGGGGTGATGGCGCTGCAGGGTGGGTCGCTGATGTTCGCCCCCGCACCGCTGCCCGCGCAGGTGCAGACACGCGCTCCGGCACCTCCGGCGTCCGGGTTCGGGCGCGGCGCTTTCCGGCTGCGCTGACAACTGACGCGGACTTCACGGCAGGTCGGTCAGGGTGACCGGGTGGATCAGGAGCCCAGCGGTGATGACCCGCGATCGGCGACCGTCACGCCTGCGGATCCATTCCACGCCCGGGCCGGCGGCGGGGACTTCGCTCGTCCCATCGACGTGCAGGAGTCGTTCAGCCCCGACCGCCCGCGGCTGAGCGAGCGGCGCGATCCGGCGAAGCTGCCACCCCCTGAACTTCTTGCCCGCGCCTTCGGTCGTCCGAGCCCCGGGCACTCGAGCCTGGGTCGCGCACCGGGCAGCGGCGAGCCGACGCGCCGGCGGACTCCACTGGCGTGGTGGAAGCCCGACGCCGCCAAGGACCCATGGCGCGACCCGCAATCCGCGGCCACTCTAGGAACCGGCGCGGAGTATGACGAAGATCCCGACGCACTGGTCAGCACCGATGCCAAGGGTCGCCGACGGGTCAGGATCGGGGACATTCCGATCCGGCTGGCACTGCTCGGCCTGGTCTTCGCTCTGCTACTCGGCGGTGCCGCCGGATCGGCCGGCTTCTTCCTCAGCAAGCAGACGGCGGAATCGCCGTTGTTCAAGCCCGGTGCCCAGTTGACCGCGGTCGAGGGCGCAATCAGTCGCGAGCCCGGTTCCATCTCCGACATCGCCAACCGGGTGCTACCCGCTGTGGTGTCCATCGAGGTGACCTTCGGCGATCTCGGCGGCACCGGTTCCGGTGTGGTGGTCGAGGAGGACGGCTACATCTTGACCAACAACCACGTGGTGTCCGGCGCCGTGGACAACCCTGATTCGACACTTCGGGTGGTCTTCTCGGACTCGTCTTCCTCGCCGGCCCGAATCGTCGGCCGCGATCCGCTCAGCGACCTGGCGGTGCTCAAGGTGGACAAGCCCGGCCTCGCGGTGGCCAGCCTCGGCTCGTCCTCTGACGTCGTCGTCGGTGACCCCGTCGTGGCGATCGGGTCACCACTGGGTCTGGTTGGGACGGTGACCACCGGGATCGTCAGCGCCCTGGACCGACCGGTGCGGCTGGCCGGGGAAGGGACCGACACCGACGCGGTGATCAGCGCCGTACAGACCGACGCAGCGATCAATCCCGGGAACTCGGGGGGTGCGCTTGTGGACGCCTCTGGCGCAGTGATCGGGATCAACACCGCCATCGCCAGTTTCGGCGGAAGCGGAGCGCAGGGCGGCAGCATCGGGCTCGGCTTCGCCATCCCGATCGACGCCGCCCGCGAGATCGGCGAGGAACTCATCGCTACCGGTAATGCAGTTCATGCCGCACTCGGTGTCAACGCCCAGACCGTCACCGACGGGGAACGCGACGGAGCGCAGGTCAACAACGTCGAGCCGGGCAGCCCCGCGGCCAGCGCCGGCCTGCAGGAGGAAGACGTGATCATCGGAATCGGCGACCGCGAGATCCGCAGCTCCGAGGAGCTGGTAGTAGCGATCGATGCCTATGACCCGGGCGACACGATCACCATCGAATTCGTTCGCGGAACGGGCTCGCAGACGGTGCAGGCCGTCCTCGGCCAAGCCTGACGAACCCCACGTCGGGCTTCGCCCCCTTCCCTGCGGGATACATTGGGTTGGCCGGGACCGCGTGTCAGCCGGCGCAGGGACGAAGGGCAGGCTGAGGTGTTCGACTCGATCGGGTTGGGCGAGATCATGGTGCTGCTGCTCGGCGCCTTGTTCATCTTCGGACCCGATCGGTTGCCCAGCCTGGCTCGGGATGCAGCCGGTGCATTGAAGCGGCTGCGGCAGACCGTCACCGGCGCCCGCGGGCAGATTCACGACCAACTCGGCCCGGAGTTCGACCATCTCAAGGATGTCGACCTGCGATCGCTGAACCCGAGGACCTTCCTACGAAAGCATCTACTCGAGGACGACCCGAGTCCGACGATCCACCGGAGATCGGGCAGCCGGACATCGGCTACGTCGACCAGCGCCGTGCCGAGCCCTGCCGCCGCAACCGGGTCCGGAGCGACCTACCGGGTGGAGCCTCCCTTCGACGCCGAAGCGACCTAGCGGCGTACGGGAGTCAGGCCCAGAGCCCGGCCGGACAGTCCGCGAGCCCGGGTGCCCAGTGAGTCGGCGACGGTTCGCAGGGCCTTGGCCGCGGCCGAATCGGGATGGCTGAGCACCAGCGGGATACCGGAATCACCGGACTCGCGCAACGCCGGGTCGAGTGGGATCTGACCGAGCAGCGGCACCGGAACGCCGAGCAACTGGCTGAGTTTGTCGGCGACCTGCTGCCCGCCACCGGTGCCGAACAGGTCCATCCGGCTGCCGTCTGGCAGGTCCAGCCAGGACATGTTCTCCACCACGCCGACGACCTGCTGATGGGTCTGGGTGGCGATGGCCCCAGCACGCTCGGCGACCTCGGCAGCGGCCTGCTGCGGAGTGGTGACGACGAGAATCTCGGCACTCGGGACGAGTTGGGCCACCGAGATGGCCACGTCCCCGGTCCCCGGCGGCAGGTCCATCAGCAGGACGTCGAGGTCGCCCCAATGCACGTCGGCCAAGAACTGTTGCAGCGCACGGTGCAGCATCGGACCGCGCCAGATCACCGGAGTGTTGCCCTTGGTGAACATCCCGATCGAGATGACCCGGATCCCGTACGACTGCGGCGGCATGATCATTTCTTCGACCTGGGTCGGTCGGCCCTCGACACCCAGCATCCGCGGAATGGAGTGCCCATAGATGTCGGCGTCGACGACACCGACGGACAATCCACGGGCGGCCAGGGCGGCGGCCAGGTTGACCGTGATGCTGGACTTACCCACGCCTCCCTTGCCGGACGCGACGGCGTACACCCGGGTCA
>Ga0136630_1000110_pt1 | contig 24697 bp, 24 predicted proteins | sample AntDrymUQ5682106_2_FD_105496 | JGI IMG/M metagenome (GOLD analysis project Ga0136630, IMG submission 105496) | Polar desert sand microbial communities from Dry Valleys, Antarctica - metaG UQ568 (21.06) | ecosystem: Environmental > Terrestrial > Soil > Desert | place: Antarctica: Dry Valley...
AGCGCCGCGCGGCCGCGGCCGCGCGGCGCGTGGAACAGCCCGCGGCTGACCCTGCGCCGGAGAGGACCCGTGCGGTCCCGCAGGTGCGGCGACCGCCACCGCCACCGCCGCCACCGCCACCGCCGCCGCCACCGCCACCACCGCCGCCGCCGGTGATCTTCGACGACTCGGGCTGAGCTCGTGCGACGCCACACGTTGAAGTTCGCCATCCGGGTCGGCGTGCGGATCGATCTCGCGTGGGCGCGGGGCTGCGGATGACCGTCGTCGCCGCGGACATCGTGAGCACACGCGCCGCGATCTGCGACGTGGTGCGCCACACGCCGGTGCTGCCGTCGGAGGCGCTGTCGCAGCGCTGTGGCGGTCGGGTGGTGGTGAAGACCGAAAACCTGCAGCGCACGGGCTCGTTCAAGCTGCGCGGCGCGCTGAGCAAGCTGGCCGCGCTGGGTCGGGACTGCGAGCGCGGCGTCGTCGCCGGCAGTGCGGGCAACCACGCCTGGGCGCTGGCCGAGGCGGCCCGCGCCCGAGGGGTTCCGTGCGAGGTGTTCATGCCCGCGCAGGCGCCGATCGCCAAGGTCGAGGGCTGCGTGGCGCTGAGCGCGGTCGTGCGCCTCACCGGCGATTCGGTCGAGGACTGCTTCGCTGCTGCCTCCGCGCGCGCCGAGGAGGGTGGGCTGGCGTTCGTGCACCCCTTCGACGATCGTGACGTCGTCGCCGGCCAGGGCACTGTCGGCCTTGAGCTGCTCGACGACGTCGACGACCTGGCGAAGGTCGTCGTGCCGCTGGGCGGCGGCGGACTGGCCTCCGGCATCGCGATCGCCGTCAAGTCCGCCCTGCCCGGCGTAGAGGTGATCGGCGTGCAGGCGCGCGCCTGCGCGGCGTTCGCCGAGTCGCTGCGGCGCGGCGAGCCGGTCGGCGTCCCGTCCGCCCTGTCGATCGCTGACGGGATCGCGGTCAAGCGGCCCGGTGCGCTGACGCTCGAGCTCGTGCGACGCTGGCTCGACGATGTGGTCGCGGTGGGCGAGGACGCGATCGCCGAGGCGATGGTGCTGCTGATGCAGCGCAGCAAGCTCGTCGTGGAGGGAGCCGGCGCCGTCGGTGTCGCGGCGCTGCTTGGTGGCCTGGTCGCGCCTGCGGCTCGCGGGACGACCGTGGTCGTGCTCTCGGGCGGCAACGTCGACCCGGGGCTGCTGGCCGCCGTGGCCCGCCGCCACGAGACCCAGGCCGGGCGGCGGCTGGTGCTCTTCACCCGCCTACCCGACCACCCGGGCTCGCTCGCTGCGCTCCTGCGCTGCGTGGGCGACGCCGGCGCCAACCTCGTCGAGGTAGAGCACGTGCGCGAGGGCGTCGAGCTGCACGTGCGTGAAACCGCGGTGCAGCTCGTGCTCGAGACCCGCGGAGCCGAGCACGCCGAGGAGATGCTCGCGACGATCGCCCGCGAGGGCTACGTCGCGCGGGTGGTCAGCTGACCGACGCCGCCGCCTAGCTGGCGGGACACTCGATCGGCACAAGCTCGAGGCCCCGCAGGCAGCGGTCATAGCGCTTCGGTCCCTTGCCGCGCCGGATCTTGAAGCCCGTGTACTTGCCGATGAAGCCGGGGTCTGCGACGAAGACGCGCACCATTGCGCCCGCGCGATAACTCCGTTCGAGCGCCGTGATGCGGACCGTGCGCGAGCTTCCCTCCGGTCCGGGGATGAGCTGCGTGCGTTGCTCGTAGGGACACTTGCTCGCAGGCGTGCAGCGCGTGACGAGCCGTGCTGCCGTGGGACCTCTGGCCGACAGTCGCGTGATCTTCACGCCGCTGCGGCGAACCTCCCCGACGACCCGCACGACCGGAAACGGATGCATCGGTACCAGGGAGTCCTGACCCGACGCCTCGTCGGCGCCGCCCAGCGCTGCCGCGATCGCGCATGCGCTCGCGACGAGCGCCCACGGAATGAGCGAGCGGAACATGTCGCGTTTGAATCCGAGCGGCGGCTGCATGAGCGAAGCGGAACCGTACCCTGACGGCGACCGACTCGCTGAGCCTATAGATCAACCCGTTCAGGCGAGCTGGTCGCTCGGGAGCGCGCCCGGCAGGATTTGAACCTGCGACTTCCGCCTCCGGAGGGCGGCGCTCTATCCACTGAGCTACGGGCGCGTGTGCACTCAGGCTACAGCGTGCAGATCACGCCGGTGCCTCGGCGCGGGCGATGGTGGCGGCGCAGCGCGAGCGTCACGCGGATGCCCTCCAGCGAGATGCGCAGCGTCATCTTCGACGTGCCGGCAAACGCGCTCGGAGAAGACGAACGGGACCTCCTCGATCCGCGTTCCGGCCAGGTGGGCGAGCTGCGTCGTCTCGACCTGGAAGGCGTAGCCCGCGCTAACGGGCCGCGGGCGCGAGCGCCGCCGGTGTGCTCGCGCGACGCTCGCGGCGGGCGAGCACCAGCGCGGCGAGCTCGGCGACGGCGGCCGCCAGCAGCTCGGCCATGATCGAGACGACGCGCAGGGAGAGCGCCACGGCGGCGGCGGCGCCGGCGCCGGTCGGCCCCGTGAGCGCGACGACGAGCACCGCGTCGCGCGGACCGAGGCCGGCCGGCAGCAGCGGCAGCAGCACGCCGACCACCCACGACAGCGCGAACGCGCCGAGCAGCACGAAGGCGTTCGGAGCGCCGGCGCCCAGCAGCGCGTTCGCCCGGCCGCGGTCGCCGCCCAGCCGGCGAGGTTGATCGCCACGAGGCCTGCCAGCGTCCGCTGGCGCGGCGGCCCTGCCATCGCCATCCCGCGCTTGGACAGCCAGCGCGCGAGGCGCTCGCCGAGCCACTGCGGCCGCAGTGCGAGCGCGACGATCGCGCTCGCCAGCACGATCGCGAGCAGCGGCGGCGCGACGCCCGCGGCGACGAAGCCACCGACGGCAGCGATCGCTCCGGCGGTGACGGCGGCGAGCTGCTCATAGCCCGTCGCCGTCAGGACCTGGGGTTCGTTGCGCCGAGGCGCTCGCGCTCGCGTACGCGGTAGACGAAGCCGACGGCGCCGCTGGGCTCCCAGCGCAGCAGGAACGATCGCGCCCAGATGTGCAGCGTCTCGCCCCACGGGGCGGAAGCTCCGAGCCGGCGCAGCGCGATGCGAAGCGTCAGCGCCTGCGCGAGCGGCGCGGCGGCGAGCAGCGCGAGCGCGCCGGCGAGCGCGAGCGGGTCAAGCGTCCAGTCAAAACCGGCGAGCGCGCTGTGGTTGGCGACGAGCGTCAGCGCGAGGCCGACGAGCAGCGCGAGCCCCGCGATCAGGCGGAAGCGCTTCCAGATCCATTCCCCGGCCGTCCTGCAGCTGCGCTTGATGACGTGCATGTCGCTCCCTCGATAGTTATTGACCGCTGGTCAGTAAGACACCGTGGGAGCGGATTGGTTATGGCGGCGTTGCGGCGCTCAGGCGGCGGGCGGGACCTCGGCCGTACAGAAGGCGCAGCGCCGGGCCGGGGCGGGAATCTCGCTCATGCACTCCGGGCAGCCGCGCCTCGGCACGCCCGTGGCGGGCTCGACCCTGCGCCGCGCCATCAGCAGGTTGACCGGCTTGATCACGAAGAAGAAGACGACGGCGGCGACGATCAGGAACGCGAGCAGGGCGTTGATGAACTCGCCGTAGAGAAACCTGCTGTCGTTCAGCGTGAGGGTGAGCTGCGAGAAATCCGGCTCACCCCCGATCGCGGCGATGAGCGGCGTGACGAGGTCCTTGACGAAGGCCGAGACGACGGCGCCGAAGGCTGTCCCGATGACGACCGCGACCGCAAGGTCGACGAGGTTCCCGCGCAGGATGAACTCCTTGAACTCCTTGATCATCTCGGCCTCCCGATCGTGTGATCGGCACGTTCGACGCGCGTGGGCAGATCCTTTCGAGGCTCCGAGAGCGGCCGCAGTACCCTCGCTGCACCATGGAGCTGTCGCTGTTCTTCGCCGGAACCGCCGCGTCGGTGCCGTCTGCAGGACGCGGATTGCCCGCGCTGCTGATCCGGCGCGGCGGCGATCGCATCCTGATCGACTGTGGCGAGGGGACCCAGCGCCAGCTCGTGCGCTCCATCGGCCTGCTCGACCTGACCGACGTCTTCATCACGCACCTGCACGCCGACCACTGGCTCGGCCTGCCCGGGATGCTCAAGTCCTTCGAGCTGCGCGACCGTGAGCGGCCGCTGACCGTGCACGGGCCGCCGGGCACGTCAGCGCTGCTCGAGCGCCTGCGGCCGGTCTTCGGCAGGCCACGCTACGGCCTGACGATCGTCGACCTCGAGCCGGGCGAGGCCGTCGCGCGCGATGGCTTCGAGATCGCGCCGTTCGCCGTGCGTCACCGCGGTTCCGCGTTTGGCTACGCCGTCGCTGAGCAGCCCCGGCCGGGGCGCTTCGACGCCGAGCGGGCCGAGCGCCTCGGCGTCTCGCCGGGGCCGAACTTCGGCCGCCTGCAGCGTGGCGAGACCGTCTCGGGCGTGTCGCCTGAGCAGGTCATCGGGGAGCAGCGCCGCGGGCGCAAGATCGTCGTCACGGGCGACACCGCGCCGACCGATGCGGTCGTCGTCGCCGCGCACGGCGCGGACGTGCTCGTCCACGAGGCGACGTTCGCCCACGAGGACGCCGAGCGTGCAGCGCAGACGTTGCACTCGACGGCGCGCCAGGCCGCCCAGGTGGCGCTTGACGCCGAGGTGCGCATGCTCGCGATCACGCACCTCTCGTCGCGCTACTCCGGCGGCGAGATCCGCGACGAGGCGCGCGAGGTCTTCCCCGACACGGTCGTCCCGCGCGACTTCGACACGATCGACGTGCCGTTTCCGGAGCGCGGCGGACCGGAGCTGCTGCGCTGGGAGTCCGGGCGCCGTGCGCAGCCGGCGGCGCCTGTGCAGTCGCCGGCCTGACGTTCAGCTCGCGGGCAGCTCGATGCGCACGTCCGCGCCGCCCTGCGGCGCGTTGCCGGCGCGCACCTGACCGCCGTGCGCGCGTGCGATGACCTGGACGATCGCCAGACCGAGCCCGCTGCCGCCGCGGCCGCGCGCCTGGTCGGCGCGCGTGAAGCGATCGAAGGCGCTGGCGATGAAGTCCGCCGGGAATCCCGGGCCTTCGTCTCGAACATGCAGCGCGGCGTGGCCATCGCGCACCGAGGCGCTCAGCAGGATCGTCCCGTCGCCGTGGCGCAGCGCGTTCTCGACGAGGTTGTCGAGCGCTTGCTCGAGGCGATGTGGGTCGGCCGTGATCTGGGCAGCGCTTCCATCCTCGACGAGGATCTCGCGCTGCGCGAGCTGCGCGCGCGACGCAAAGCGCCGGCGCACCCCGTCGAGCAGCTGGGCGGCGTCGACGGGAGCCGTCGACAGCGCCAGTTGGCCCTGGTCGGCGCGCGCGATCACCAGCAGCGACTCGGCGAGCTGCGCCAGGCGCTCGGTCTCCTCGGCCGCGGAGCGCAGCGCCTGCTGAAGCTCCTCGTGGGTGCGGCCGTGACGCAGTGCCAGCTCGAGCTCGGTCTTGAGAATCGCCAGCGGCGTGCGCAGCTCGTGGCTGGCATCGGCGACGAAGGTGCGCTCGCGGGCGAAGGCCGCTTCGAGCCGGGCGAGCATCGTGTTGAGCGTCGTCCCGAGGCGGGCGATCTCGTCGTCGGGGACCGCGACGGGCAGCCGCTCGCCGGGCCGGTGCTCGCTGATCGTGCCCGCCTTGCGCCGCATCGCCTCGACCGGCCGCAGCGCCGCCGCGGCGACGCCGTAGCCGGCGAGCGATGCGAGCAGCAGCGCGAGCGGCCCGCCGATCGCAAACAGCCCGGCGAGATTGCCCAGCGCCTCGTCGCGGTCCTCCGTTGACGTCCCGACCATGACGACGAGCTGCCGGCCGTCCGCCCGCACCGGCCTGAGAACCATCCGGACCGGCTCGCGGTCCTCGAATGGGTAGACACCGTCGACCGTGACCGCGCCCGCCAGCGCGCGCCGCACCTCGGCGGCTGACAGCATCCGCGCGCGGCGCAGCTGCGGCGTCGCATCGACGATCGCGCCGCGCGGGTCGACGACCTGCGCGAAGCTGTCTTCCTCGTCCTCCACGCCGCGGCCGACGCCGGCGAGCGTTCCGTCCTGCTTTGCAACGAGCGCCCTGACGTCGATCGAGCGCGAGCGCAACCCCTGGTTGAGCGTGGCGTCGAGCTGAGACTCGAAGCGCAGGTAGACGACAAGCCCGATCGTGCCGATCACGACCGCCATAACGCCCGCGAACGCGAGCGTGACCTTCAGGCGGATCGGCAGCCGGCTCAGGATCGCGCGAGCTCCGCCGGGTCGCTGCGCAACCGGTAGCCGGCGCCGCGCACCGTCTCGATCGACTCCAGCCCGAAGGGCCGGTCGACCTTTTCGCGCAGGTAGCGCACGTAGACGTCGACGACGTTGGAGCGGTTCTCGTACTCGTAGTCCCAGGCATGCTCGAGCAGCTGGTAGCGCGACAGCACCTGGCTGGGCCGGCGCATGAACGTCTCCAGCAGCGCGAACTCCTTCGACGACAGCGCGATCTCCGTATCGTCGCGCCAGACCTGCCGCGTCGCGGGGGCCAGCCGCAGCCCGGAGGCCTCGAGCACGGTCGGCTTGTCGATGAGCCCGCGCCGCCCGAGCGCCCGCAGCCGGGCCAGCAGCTCAGCGAATGAGAACGGCTTGCTGAGGTAGTCGTCGGCACCGCCGTCCAGGCCGGCGATTCGGTCCTCGAGCCCATCGCGGGCGGTGAGCATCAGCACCGGCGCCCAGACGCCCTCGGAGCGCAGCCGGCGGCATGTCTCGAAGCCGTCGATGCCGGGCAGCATGACGTCAAGCACGACGGCGTCGTAGTCGGTCGCCTGCGCCATCCACAGCGCATCCTCACCCTTGATCGCGACGTCGGCGGCGAAGCCCTCCTCACGCAGGCCGCGGCGTATCAGACCGGCCATCTTGACCTCGTCCTCGATGATCAGCACCCGCATGCGCACAGCCTCTCAGGTGCAGATGAAAGACAGATGAGAGCCGCGGCGGTTTCGCCGCCGGCGAACGGCATCAATGACGGACAGCGAGCGCGCCTTGCGGGACCGGAGGACGCGCGGGTCCGGAATCCTCGGGGGTGGGACGAGAAACGACGACATGCTGGACGTTTCTCGTCAAACCCCGCCACCCGGGCTGTCGACCGGGGGCGGGGGCGGGCATCGGCCCGGGGCGGGGTTTGCTAGTCGCCGTCGTCAGAGGACTCGCGGTCGCGCTCGACGACGACGAGGCCGAACTGCTCGTCAAGGCGCACATCGACGGTGGCGCCGCCAGGCTTGGTCACCTCGACCTCCCACGTGGCGCCGTTCTCGCTGTCGCGCTCGACGGAGTTCGCGCTGCCGCCGTTGGTGATCCTCAGCGCCGCGGACTTGGCCTTGTCGGCCTGGACGCCCGTGGCGGGCTTCTCGTCCTCTTCGCCGCTTGCCTGCACGATCGCCGCTCCACCGAGACCGAGTGCCGCCAGCGCGGCGATTGCGGCCAGTGTCTTCTTGATGGGATTCGTCATCGCTGCTCCTGTCGTTGACCGTGGCGCACGCTAGGCAGCCGCGATGAGATGACCATGAGGCGACCGTGGCCGCTGCTAGGCTCGATCCATCAGCTCCTTTAACCCGGTCCCGTGAGGCCAGGAAGGACGAACCGATGGTGCCAGACCCGAAGGTCGTCCTCGACGGTGAGGACATGCGGCGAACGCTCACGCGCATCACGCATGAGATCGTCGAGAACGGTGGACCGCCCGAGCAGCTCGCGCTCGCCGGCATCCATCGTCGCGGAGCCGTGCTCGCCGCCAGGCTTCAGGGCCTGCTGGCCGAGCTGCACGGCCTCGAGGTGCCGCTCGGCTACCTCGATATCTCCTTCTACCGCGACGACGTGACGACGCGCGCGGGCTCGCCGGTCGTACACGCGACCGAGCTCGAGTTCGCGGTCGAAGGCCGCACGATCGTGATCGTCGACGACGTGCTCTTCACTGGGCGTACGGTGCGCGCCGCGATCGAGGCGCTGTTCGATTACGGGCGCCCGGCGCGCGTCCAGCTCGCCGTGCTCGCCGACCGCGGCCATCGCGAGCTTCCGGTGCGCCCCGACTACGTCGGCAAGAACCTGCCGACCGCGCGCAGCGAACGCGTCTTCGTGCGCGTCGCGGAGGTCGACGGCGAGGACAGCGTGACGATCGCTGAATCCGAGGTTCTCGGGCGACCGGAGGTCGAAGGCCTCCATCAGAACGCGGGGCTGGATGCCCCGCGGAGGTAACCAGCTATGAGGCATCTACTGTCGATCGAGGATCTCGAGCGCGACGACATCGAGCGCATCCTCGATCGCGCCGCGGCCTTCGCCGAGGTCTCCGACCGCGACATCAAGAAGGTCCCCGCGCTGCGCGGGCGCACGGTGCTCAACCTCTTCTACGAGGCCTCCACGCGCACGCGATCGTCGTTCGAGCTGGCGGCCAAGCGGCTCAGCGCCGACGTCGTCAACTTCGCCGCCAGCGGCTCGAGCGTCGAGAAGGGCGAGTCGCTGAAGGACACGGTGCTCACCCTGACCGCGCACTCACCCGACGCGATCGTGATCCGCACCCCGTATGCCGGCGCGGCGGCGCTCGTGGCGAGCTGGACGACCGCGGCGATCATCAACGCCGGCGACGGCAAGCACGAGCACCCCACGCAGGCGCTGCTCGATGTCCACACCCTGCGCCAGAAGCTCGGCTCGCTGGACGGCCGCTGCATCTGGATCGTCGGCGATGTCGCGCACTCGCGCGTCGCGCGCTCGAACATCCTCGCCTTTCAGGCGATGGGCGCCGCGGTCACCGTCTGCGGTCCGCCGACGCTGATCCCGCGCGGCATCGAGGCGCTCGGCTGCACGGTGCGCTACGACCTCGGCGATCTGCGCGAGGCCGACGTCGTCTACGCGCTGCGGATGCAGAACGAGCGCATGGACCAGCATTTCGTCCCCAGCCTGCGCGAGTACGCCGCGCAGTACCAGATCAACGGCCGCCGCCTCGGACCGCGCCAGGTGCTGATGCACCCGGGCCCGGTCAACCGCGGCGTCGAGCTCTCCGGCGAGGTCGTCGACTCGCCCCAGGCGGTCATCACGATGCAGGTCAAAGCCGGCGTGGTCGTGCGGATGGCGGTGCTCTACGAGGTGCTCGCCGGCGCGCGCGACGCGCGCACGGCCCCGCGTCCGAGCGAGCCGCAGCTCGCATGACGCCGCCCGAGCCGACGCCCTCCGCCGGCGGGCGCTTCGCGGCGCGCCTCGTCAGCGCGCCGGCCCGCCCGGCCGGGCTGCTCGTGCACGGCGTGCACGTGCTCGATCCGCGCACGGGCCTGGACGGCATCCACGACGTGCTCGTGCGCGACGGCGAGATCGCCGAGATCGGCGCCCCGGACTCGCTCGTCGCGCCCGCCGGGGTCGAGCTCGTCGACGGCGGCGGCCGCCACCTGTTTCCCGCCTTCGTCGACCCGCACGTGCACCTGCGCACGCCCGGTCAGGAGCACAAGGAGGATCTCGAGACCGGTACCCGCGCCGCTGCCGCCGGCGGCTACTGCGCGCTGATCGGGATGCCCAACACTGCCCCGGTCGTCGACTCGGCGCCGATCCTCGCCGCGCTGTTCGAACAGGCCGCTCGCGACGCGCGCGTGCCGGTCGGCTTCATGCCCTGCATCACGCGCGGGCAGGCCGGTCGCGAGCTGACCGAGATGGCCGAGCTGCGCGCGATCGGGGCCGCCGGCTTCACCGACGACGGGCGCCCGGTCGTCGACGCCGGAGTGTTGCGCCGCGCGCTGCAGTACCAGCGCCTGTGCGGCGGCGTGCTCGCGCTGCACGAGGAGGACCCGGCGCTGTCGGGCAACGGCGCGATGCACGAGGGCGAGGTCAGCGCGCTGCTCGGCGTGGCCGGGATCCCGAGCGTCAGCGAGTCGACGATCGTCGCCCGCGACTGCGCGCTGGCCGGCTATGAGGACGGGCGCATCCACCTGCAGCACCTGTCCGCGCGCGAGTCGGTCGCGGCTGTCGCGGCCGCCAAGTCGCGCGGCGCGCTTGTCACCTGCGAGGCCAGCCCGCATCACCTGACGATGACCGACGAGGACGTGCGCAGCCTCGACCCACGGCGCAAGATGAACCCGCCGCTGCGCGCCGCCGCCGATCGCGAAGCGCTGATCGAGGGGCTGCGCTCGGGCGTCATCGACTGCATCGCGACCGATCACGCGCCGCACGCGCGCGACGAGAAGGAGGTGCCCTTCGAGCAGGCGCCGATGGGCACGACAGGCCTGGAGACCGCCTTCTCGGTCCTCTACACGGCGCTCGTCGCGCCGGGCACGCTGGCGCTCGAGCTCGTGGTCGAGAAGCTGACCTCGGGGCTGGGCCTGATCGGCCTGTTCGTCCCGCAGATCGCCGTCGGCGAGCCCGCCAATCTCGTACTCGTCGATCTCGACGCCGAATGGGTCGTGGGGGAGAGCGGCTATGAGAGTCGCTCGGAGAACTGCGCCTTCGCGGGGCGGCGGCTGCAGGGCAAGGTGCTGCTGACGGTGGCGGCCGGTGCCGTGGCCTACCGGGAGCGGTCGATCCTCTTGAGCGCCGCACCTGTGACGTCGTCCGGAGGTCATCGCTCGCGATGACCGCAGGACGAAACCCATCTTCCTATGTGCTGCTCGAAGACGGCTCCCGCTTCGACGGCGTCGCCTGCGGTGCGCCGCAAGCGGCCACCGGCGAGGTCGTCTTCACGACCGGCATGTCCGGCTATCAGGAAACCGTCAGCGACCCGAGCTTCGCCGGCCAGATCATCACGTTCACCTACCCGCAGATCGGCAACTACGGCGTCAGCGAGCAGGCGATGGAGTCCGACCGCATGTGGGCGCGCGCCGTGATCATGCGCGCCGCATCCAACAACGAGGATGCGCCCAGCGCCGAGCGCGGCTGGCTTGACTGGCTGACGGACTGCGGCGTGCCGGCGATCAGCGAGGTCGACACGCGCGCGCTCGTGCGCCACATCCGCGACGCCGGCTCGATGCGCGGCGGCGTCTTTCCGGCCGCGATGAGCCAGGCGCAGGCGCGCGAGCTGATCGACGCCGAGCCGGCGATGGCCGGCGCCGACTTCGCGCGCGTCGTCACGCCCGAGCAGATGACCGTGCACGGCTCGGGCTCCGGCCCGCGGATCGCCGCGATCGACACCGGCATCAAGTCCTCGATCGTGCGCAACCTCGTCCAGCGCGGCGCGGTCGTCGAGCTGCACCCCTGCTCGACGAGCTCCGCCGACCTGCTGGCCGGCGACCCCGACGCGATCTTCCTGGCCAACGGCCCCGGCGACCCGGCCGCGCTGGACCACATCGTCGCCACGCTGCGCGAGCTCGTCGGGCGCAAGCCGACGTTCGGCATCTGCCTCGGCCACCAGCTGCTGTGCCGCGCCGTCGGCCTGCAGACGTTCAAGCTGCCCTTCGGCCACAGGGGCGCCAACCACCCGGTCAAGGACCTGCAGACCGGCAGGATCGAGATCACGTCGCAGAACCACGGGTTCGCGGTCCTGGGCCCGGGCGGCGAACGCACGATCGTCGCCGACGAGCCGCTGCGCTGGCAGACGGACTTCGGCGATGCCGAGCTGTCTCACATCAACCTCTATGACCGCACGGTCGAGGGTCTGCAGCTGTGCGAAGTGTCCGGCGGCACGGTGCAGTACCACCCCGAGGCGGGCCCCGGGCCGAACGACAGCCTGTACCTGTTCGACCGCTTCCTCGAGCAGATCGAGGCCGCGGCCTGATGCCGCGGCGCGATGACATCCAGCGGATCCTGATCCTCGGCTCGGGCCCGATCGTCATCGGCCAGGCGGCCGAGTTCGACTACTCCGGCGTGCAGGCCTGCAAGGTCCTCAAGGAGGAGGGCTACGACGTCGTGCTGGTCAACTCCAACCCGGCGACGATCATGACCGACCCCGAGTTCGCCGACGCGACCTACGTCGAGCCGCTGCTGCCCGGTCCGGTCAGGCAGGTCATCGCGCGCGAGAAGCCCGACGCGCTGCTGCCGACGCTCGGCGGCCAGACGGCGCTCAACCTGGCCAAGGAGCTGCACGAGGACGGCACGCTGGCCGAGCACGGCGTCGAGCTGATCGGCGCCGACTATGACGCGATCGTGCGCGCCGAGGACCGCGAGCTGTTTCGCCACACGATGGAGGAGGCCGGGCTGCGGATGCCGCGCAGCGCGATCGCCCATGCGCTCGACGAGGCCGAGGACGCGCTGATCGACATCGGCCTGCCGATCATCATCCGCCCGGCCTACACGCTCGGCGGCCGCGGCGGCGGGATCGCGCGCACGCCCGAGGAGTTCCGCGAGATCGTGCGCGGGGGCCTCGACGCGTCGCCAATCGGACAGGTGCTGCTCGACGAGTCGGTGCTGGGCTGGGGAGAGTTCGAGCTCGAGGTGATGCGCGATCGCAGCGACAACTGCGTGATCGTCTGCTCGATCGAGAACCTCGACCCGATGGGCGTGCACACGGGCGACTCGGTCACCGTCGCGCCGCAGCAGACGCTGCCCGATCGCCTCTATCAGCGCCTGCGCGACCAGGCGTTCACCGTCATCCGCGCCGTCGGCGTGGAGACGGGCGGATCGAACGTGCAGTTCGCGGTCAACGCGCAGACCGAGGAGATCATGGTCATCGAGATGAACCCGCGCGTGTCGCGGTCATCGGCGCTGGCCTCGAAGGCGACGGGCTTTCCGATCGCCAAGATCGCCGCGCGGCTGGCCGTCGGCTACGCGCTGGAGGAGATCGACAACGACATCACGCGCCTGACACCCGCCTCGTTTGAGCCGGCGATCGACTACGTCGTCGTCAAGTGGCCGCGCTTCGCCTTCGAGAAGTTCTCCGGCGTCGACGAGCGCCTGAGCACGCACATGAAGTCCGTCGGCGAGGTGATGGCGATCGGGCGCACGTTCCAGCAGGCCTTCGCCAAGGCGATGCGCAGTCGCGAGCTCGATGCGATCCCGGCAGTCGACGGGCCGCTGGAAGAGCTGCTCGAGCAGCTGGAGAAGCCCCGCCCAGACCGCTACGACGTGCTGCTCGCGGCCTTCCGCGCCAGCGCCGACCCCGAAGAGCTGCACCGCCGCACGAGCATCAACCTCTGGTTCCTGCGCGAGCTGCAGGCGCTCGCGCGCGAGCCCGACGAGCCGTTCGCCGGCACGCGCACGTTCAAGTCCGTCGATACCTGCGCGGGCGAGTTCGCCGCTGAGACGCCGTACTTCTATTCGGGCTGGGAGCGCGGGCACGGCGAGCCGCTGCACGAGGTTCGTCGCGGCGACCGCGCGAGCGTCGTCATCCTCGGTGCCGGTCCCAACCGCATCGGCCAGGGGATCGAGTTCGACTACTGCTGCGTGCATGCCGCGATGACCGTCCGCGCCTCCGGTCGCGACGCGGTGATGATCAACTGCAACCCCGAGACGGTCTCGACGGACTACGACACATCCGACAGGCTGTACTTCGAGCCGCTGACGCTCGAGGACGTGCTCGGCGTCGTCGAGCTCGAGCAGCCCGAGGGCGTCATCGTCCAGTTCGGCGGCCAGACGCCGCTCAAGCTCGCCGCCGGCCTGCAGGCCGCGGGCGTGCCGATCCTCGGCACGAGCGTCGACGCGATCGACCTCGCCGAGGACCGCGGGCGCTTCGGCGCGCTGCTCGAGCGGCTCGGCTACCAGGCGCCGCCGTACGCGACGGCGCTCGGCGTGCAGGAGGCGCTGGCGGCCTCAGAGCGCGTCGGCTTTCCGCTGCTCGTGCGTCCTAGCTACGTGCTCGGCGGTCGCGCGATGGAGATCGTCTACTCGACCGAGGACCTCGCCGACTACCTGCGCCGGACCGGCAATGGGCGCGAGCGCGAGATCTTCCTCGATCGCTTCTTGGAGAACGCGATCGAGCTCGACGTCGACGCGCTGTGCGACGGCGCCAACGTCTGGATCGGCGGCATCATGCAGCACGTCGAGGAGGCCGGCATCCACTCCGGCGACAGCGCCTGCGTGCTGCCGCCGCACTCGCTGGGCGGTGAGATGCTCGACGAGATCCGCGCGCAGACGCGCGGCATCGCGCTGGGGCTGGACACGGTCGGGCTGATCAACATCCAGTACGCGGTCACGCACTCAGGGCGCCTGTTCGTCATCGAGGCCAACCCGCGTGCCTCGCGGACCGTGCCGTTCGTCTCCAAGGCGATCGGCGTGCCGCTCGCCAAGCTCGCCTGCCGGCTGATGCTGGGCGAGCGCCTGGAGGACCTCGGTCTGCCGTCGGAGGCGATGCCGGCCGACCACGTCTCGGTCAAGGAGGCGGTGCTGCCGTTCGATCGCTTCGCCGGCTCGGACGCGCTGCTGGGCCCCGAGATGCGCTCGACCGGCGAGGTCATGGGCATTGCGCGCGACTTCCCGACGGCGTTCGCCAAGGCCCAAGCGGCGGCCGGCTCGGGGCTACCGCAGGCGGGCACGGTCTTCATCACCGTCACCGACGGCGACAAGCCGGGAGCGTCGGCGATCTCCGCGCGGCTGCAGGACCTTGGCTTTCGGATCGTCGCGACCGCCGGCACCGCACAGGCGATGCGCGGGATGGGCGCGCGCGTCGACGCGGTGCTCGAGAAGGTCGGCGACGGCTCGCCGAACGTCGTCGACTGGATCGAGGAGGGCGAGATCGACCTCGTCATCAACACCCCGACCGGCTCGGGCGCGCGCGCCGACGGCTGGGAGATCCGCCGTGCCGCGATCGCCCGCGGGATCCCCTGCATCACGACGCTGTCGGGCGCGCATGCCGCCGTGCGCGCGATCGACGCGGGCCGCAGCGGTCAGCCGGCCGTGCTCTCGCTGCAGGAGATCCACCGCGACCGCGCGCGCGTGGGATGAGGGTCACGGCGCCGTTCGGCCGCCGCCGCGTCGCGCTGACCGACGCGCAGGACGTCGGCGCCTACCGCGTCCTGCACGCCGCCGACCCCGGCGGTCCGCTGCCCTGGCCGGGCCAGTTCTACATGCTCGCCGCCACGCAGCGATGGGGCGCCGGCCACGACGAGCGTCCCTTCCTGCCGCGCGCGTTCTCGTTCCTGCGCGCAGCCGCCGGCGAGCTGAGCTTCATGCTCGAGGACGTCGGCCCGGGCACGCGCCGGCTGGGCGAGCTCGCTGCCGGCGACGAGCTGTGGCTCACCGGTCCGCTGGGCAGCGGCTTCACGCTGCCAGCGCCCCGCCAGCGGGCGATCCTCGCCGGCGGCGGCGTCGGCATCCCGCCGCTCGCCGCTTTGGCGGCCGCGCTGGCCGGCAGCGGGCTGTCCGCCGACGCGCTGCTGGGCTTCCGCGACGCCGAGCACGCCGCCGGCGCGCGGCTGCTGTCCGACGCGAGCGTCCAGATCGCCACCGACGACGGCTCCGTCGGCCACTACGGGCTCGTCACCGAGCTGCTGTCGGCCGAGCTTGACCGCGAAGCGCAGGCGATCGTCTACGCCTGCGGCCCGCCCGCGATGCTCGAGGCCGTGCGCGGCCTGTGCGCCGAGCGCGGCGTCGATGCTCAGCTCGCGCTCGAATCCGGCATGGCGTGCGGCTTCGGGGCCTGCTTTGGCTGCGTCGTCGACGTGCCTGACGGCGGCTACGTGCGCGTCTGCGTCGACGGCCCCGTGCTCGACGCCGCGCGTCTGGCGGCGGTGCCCGCGCATTGACGCCCGCGGCGGCCCCCGTGCGCTTCTGCGGGCTCGCGCTCGCGCACCCGATCGTCAACGGGTCGGGGACCTTCGATGCGATCGCCGCGCGGCAGGCGTTCGGGGACAGCCTGCTGGAGGCGTTCCCATTCAGCGCGTTCGTCTCCAAGACGATCACGCTCGCGCCGCGCGAGGGCAACCCACCGCCGCGGCTGTGGGAGACGCCGGCCGGCATGATCAACTCGATCGGCCTGCCCAACCGCGGACTGGCGGGCTACCTCGAGCACGACCTACCGCAGCTCGCGCAGCTGCCGGTGCCGCTGATCACGAACGTCATGGGCTCGACGGCGGACGAGGTCGGGCGGCTGGTCGAGGCGACCGGCGAGCGTGACGAGATCGCGGCGATCGAGCTCAACGTCTCCTGTCCCAACGTCAGCACCGGCCTGGACATCGGCGCCGACCCCGAGTCGCTCGCCGCGCTCGTCCACGCCGTGCGCCCGCTGACCGCCAAGCCGCTGATCGTCAAGCTGACGCCCAACACGGCTGACGTCGCGGCGGTCGCGGTCGCCGCCGAGGCCGAGGGCGCCGATGCGGTCTCGCTGATCAATACGCTCAGGGCGATGGCCTTCGAGCCCGGGCGCAGCGGGGCCCAGCCACGTCCCTGGCTGGGCGGCGGCAGCGGCGGGCTGTCGGGACCGGCGATCCGTGCCGTGGCGCTGGCGCAGGTCGCCGCCGTAGCCCGCCGCGTGTCGATCCCGATCGTCGGAATGGGTGGTGTAGCCTCCGGCGAGCACGCTTGGGACCTGCTTGCGGCGGGCGCGACGGTGATTGCTGTGGGGACCGAGAATTTCCGCGATCCCGGGTCCGGATTGCGGATCGCTTCCGAGCTGAAATCCCTGCAAAATGGGGAAACACCTTCGAGCAGCGTGAAGATGGCTTAAGCTCAGGTCGAGGTCTATATGAATTCGGTCGATTCGGGCTGATTCGTCTTGCAGGGCCGGTGTGAATATGTAGTATCGGCGCGGTCCGATGCCGCCGGCCCCGAACACCGCTACGAAGCACTCAGCGGCTCCCGAGCGTTCGCTCACCCAGCGCCTCGACGCGCTCAACCGTGCCAACGAGGTCCGCACGCGGCGCGCACAGCTGAAGAAGGATCTCAAGGGCGGGCGCGCCTCGATCCACACGCTGCTGCTCAAGCCGCCGTCGTATGTCGAGACGGCGAAGGTCATCGACATGCTGCTCGCCGTCCCCAAGTACGGCCGGGTCAAGGCAGGCAAGGTGCTCCAGCAGTGCCGGATCTCGCCGAGCAAGACGATCGGCGGGCTGTCCGAGCGCCAGCGCACCGAGCTCGTCTCGCTGCTGCGCCGCTAGAGCCCCGCGGGGTGGCGCGGGCCGTCGTCATCACCGGGCCGTCGGGCGTCGGCAAGGGCACGCTGATCCGCTCGCTGCTGGAGCGCATGCCCGGCCTGCAGCTGTCCGTCTCGGCGACGACGCGCCGGCCACGGCCGGGCGAGACGCAGGCCGTCGACTACCACTTCCTGTCGCCCACGCAGTTCGAGCGCCACGTTGCCGACGGCGACTTCGTCGAGCATGCCGCCTACGCCGGCGCGCGCTACGGAACGCTGCGATCGGAGCTTCAGACGCGGATGGCGTCGGGCGCGCCGGTGCTGCTGGAGATCGAGGTTCAAGGCGCGCGCCAGGTGCGCGAGACGATGCCCGAGGCGCTGCAGGTGTTCATCGCGCCGCCGTCGGTCGAGGCGCTGCGCGCGCGGCTCGTCGGCCGCGGCACCGACGACCCCGCGCAGGTCGAAAAGCGCCTGCGGACCGCCGAGGCCGAGCTCGCCGCCCAGGACGAGTTCGCCAAGGTCGTCGTCAACGACCGGCTCGAGGGCGCCGTTGACGAGCTCGTTGCAATCGTGCGCCAAGCGACCGCTACCCTGTGAGCCATGATCTCTCCTCGCATCGACCGCCTCCTCGAGAACGTCGACTCCAACTACGCCTCCGTTCTCGTCGCGGCCAAGCGCGCTCGGCAGATCAACTCCTACTACCACAACCTCGGCGAGGGAACGTTCGACGAGTTCCCACCCCCGATGGTCGACACCGGCTCCAAGAACTACCTCACGATCGCGCTCGAGGAAGTCGCCGCCGGCAAGATCAAGTACCAGTACCGGTAGACCGTAGGGACACGCCATGGCCCGCATCCTGCTCGGCGTCAGTGGTGGGATCGCGGCGTACAAGGCGCTCGAGCTCGTGCGCCTGGCGACTGCCGCCGGTCATGCCGTGCGCGCGATCCAGACGACCGCGAGCATGCGCTTTGTCGGCAGCGCTTCGTTCGCCGCGCTGACCGCGGCGCCGGTCCTGTACGACGAGTTCGAGCGCGATCCCGCGCGCGGCGCGTTCGGCGACCAGACGCCACCCGACCACGACCCGCTCAGCCACCTCGAGCTCGTCCGCAACGCCGATGTGTTCGTCATCGCCCCGGCGACCGCGAACACCATCGCAAAGCTTGCCACCGGGCTGGCGGACAACCTGCTGTGCAGCGCGGCGCTGGCGGCCACCTGCCCGCTGCTCGTCGCACCAGCGATGAACAACCACATGTGGGAGCACCCGGCGACGCAGGCGAACGTAGCCACGCTGCGCGCACGCGGCGTCACCGTGCTCGAGCCCGGCCACGGGCGGCTTGGCTCCCCGGGCGAATGGGGAGCCGGGCGCCTGCCCGAGCCGGCGGAGCTGCTGGCCGCCGCTGAGGCGCTCGTCCCGGCGCGCGCCGCGGCGGAGGCTTTGGCCTCGCCGCCGGCCGGCAGCGACCGCCATCTGGTCGGCGTGCGGGTGCTGGTCACCGCCGGCGGCACGCGCGAGCCGATCGACGCGGTGCGCTTCCTCGGCAACCGCTCGTCGGGCCAGATGGGCTTCGCGCTCGCCGACGCGGCGGCGGATCTCGGAGCATCCGTGACCGTCGTCGCCGCCAACGTGGCGCTCGCGCGCGACCCGCGCGTGCACTACATCGACGTGCAGACCGCCGCCGAGCTGCAGGCCGCCTGCGAAGCGCAGTTCGCCGACGCCGACGTGCTCCTGATGGCCGCCGCGGTGGTCGACTTCCGGCCGACGGCGCAGATCGAGGGAAAGCTCAAGAAGGGCGGCGAGCAGCAGCTCGAGATCGCGCTGCAGCGCACCCCCGACATCCTCGCCGGGCTGGCGGCGCTGCGGCGCGCCGGCCAGACGCTCGTCGGCTTTGCCGCCGAGCACGGCGACGGCGCGCTGGCGCACGGACGTTCCAAGCTGGCGCGCAAGGGTCCGGACGCTGTCATCGTCAACGACATCTCGCGGAGCGACATCGGCTTTGACTCCGTAGACAACGAGGTGACGATCATCACCACCAGCGGTGAGACCCACGTCGCGCGAACCTCCAAAGCGCAGGTCGCGCACGCCGTGCTGGACGCGGTCATCGAGCTGCGGGTCGCAGCGCCTGCGCAGCGCGCCGGACCGCCGGCATGAGCGAGCGCGCCGGGACGGACCGCCGGCTCGCACCGCACGAAGTGCAGTCGGCGCGCGAGCTCGCAAGCCGCATCGCGGCCAACGTCGCGCAGGCGGCGGAGGTCCGCCAGGACGTCATCGAGCAGCTGATCGTCGCCGTGCTGGCCGAGGGGCACGTGCTGATCGAGGACCTGCCCGGCGTCGGCAAGACGACGCTCGCGCGCGCGCTGGCGCGCTCGCTCGACCTCGAGTTCGCGCGCATCCAGTGCACCGCCGACCTGCTGCCGGCCGACGTCGTCGGCACGAGCGTCTTCAACCAGCGCGAGGGCACCTTCGAGTTCCGGCCCGGGCCGATCTTCGCCAACGTCGTGCTCGTCGACGAGATCAACCGCGCCTCGCCCAAGACGCAGTCCGGCCTGCTGGAGTGCATGCAGGAGCGGCGCGTCACCGTCGATGTCCACACGCACGAGCTCGCGCGCCCCTTCCTCGTGCTCGCCACGCAGAACCCGATCGAGTACGAGGGCACCTACCCGCTGCCCGAAGCGCAGGTCGACCGCTTCATGGTGCGCCTGTCGCTGGGCTATCCCGGGCCCGCGGGCGAGGCCGAGATGCTCGCCACGCACGAGAAGGGCGACCGCGTCGCGGCGCTCGAGCCGGTCGCCGACGCGGCCGACATGCTCGCCGCCCAGGACGCGGCGATGCGCGTGCGAGCCTCCGAGGCGCTGCGCCATTACGTCGTCGCGCTGCTCGGCCGCACGCGCGAGGATCCGCGCGTCGAGCTCGGCGCGAGCCCGCGCTCGGGTCTGCTGCTGCTGCGCGCCGCCAAGGCCCGCGCGCTGCTGGCCGGTCGCGACCACGCGCTGCCCGACGACGTGCAGCAGATGGCCGAGGCCGTGCTGTCGCACCGCATCGTGCTCGCCCCCGAAGCCGTCGAGGCCAGCGGCTCGCAGGTCGTGGCCGCGGCGGTGGCCGCAACGCCGGCCCTCTGAGGGACTCGATGCGGCCCGCGCTGCACGCCGGTCTGCTCGCGCTCGCCCTCGCCGCGACCGCGGCCCTGTTCGACGCCGAGCCCATCTGGGTGCCGGCCGTCGCGCTCGCCGTCCTGGCGGGGGGCAGCGTCGGCTGGGTCACGCGTGCCGCCCGCGGGGTGCGCGTCGGGCGCACGCTGGACTCGCGCCGCGTCGTCGAGGATGAGGCCGTCGGGGTCGTGATCGAGGTCGCGACGAACAGGCGGTCGCTGCCGGCCACGACGGTCATCGATCCACTGCTGGCCGCAACGGTGCGCCTGCCGGGCGGCGGGCGCTCGCGCAGTGTGCGCATCGAGGCGCGCTTCGCGCGGCGCGGACGGCGCGTGTTCGTGCCCCCGCGCGTGCGCATCGGCGACCCGCTGGGATTGGCGACGCGCGAGGTCTCGCCGCCCGTCGCGGCGGTTGTGGACGAGATCCTCGTGCTGCCCCGCGTGGAGCCGATCAGCGGCGCGGCCGGGGCCACCGCCGCGGCGCGGATCGCGCGCCGCGGGCCACACGGGCTGCGCGTCGAGGTCGAGCTCGACGGCATCCGCCCGCTGCGCGACGGCACGTCAGCGGCGCGGATCTACTGGCCCTCGATCGCCCGCGGCGCCGCGCCTCAGGAGCGGCGGCTGAGCGCGGGCAGCGACGACCAGCCGCTCGTCGTGCTCGATCCGCGTGGGCCGGCAAGCGAGGAGCAGCTCGATGCCGCCGTGCGCGCCGCGGCGTCGCTGGCGCACGCGCTCGCGCTCGCGGGCGGCTGCTCGCTGCTGCTGCCCGGCGACCGGCGCGCGACCGAGCTGGGGGAGACGCTGGCGGGCTGGGCGCACCTGCATGCGCGGCTGGCGCTGCTGGGCTCGGCCAGCGGCCCGGCACTCGGGCTCGCCGCACAGCGCCGCGGCCCGGTGCTGTTCGTCAGCGCGCGCGTGCGCGCACGGCTTCCGCAGCCGCTCGGCGGCGCGGCCGGCGGGCTGCGCGTGCTCGTCGTGCCCGGCTCGCTCGCCAACCGCCAGGCGGCGTTCTCGGTCGCGGGCTGCAGCGGCTATGTGCTGCGCACGGCGCCGACGCGCGCCGTCGCCGTGGCGCAGCTCGGCGGGAACAGCGCATGACATCGAGTCATTGCTCGACCATGGCCGGCGCACATCCGGAAGGTGGGCCCTCGCGATGACATCGAGTCATTGCTCGACCATGGCCGGCGCACATCCGGAAGGTGGGCCCTCGCGATGAGCGCGCTCTCGCGCGATCCGGCGACCACGATCGCCGCGTCCGCGCAGCAGCGTGACGCCGTGTGCGCGGGTTCGCTGCTGCCGACGGCGGTCGCCCGCATGATCGCGTTCGCCGCGCTGGCGACGTTTGGCGCTGCGCACTGGGCGCGGTTCGTCGACCCGGCGGCCACGCCCGCGCTGCTGGGCTGCGTCGCGCTGGCCGTCGGCACAGGCATCGTGGCACTGCGGATCGGCGGCCGGTCGATGGGCGCGCGCGTTGGCGCCATCGCGGCGCTCGGCGCTGCGCTGCTGGCGCTGGCGGCGCTCGTGGCCGGCATCCGGGCGGCGCTGGTATTCGATCCGCGCAACTGGGACGACCTCGTGCGCGGCATCGGCGACGGGCTCGGGACGCTGCCGACCGCGGTCGTGCCCTACTCGGGCGCGGACGAGTGGACGCACAGCGTGCTGCTGCTCGGTGGCAGCCTGCTGACGCTGCTCGCCGGGCTGCTTGCGTTCCTGCCACGGCGCGACGGCGCGCACGGCCATCCCGTCGCGGCCGCGATCGCGCTCGGGGGGCTCTACGCGGTTCCCGCGATCGAGCTGGAAAGCGCGCGTCCATTCGCGGCCGGCGCCGGCTTCGCGCTCCTGCTGGCGGCATTCCTGTGGCTCGAGCGCGTGCAGCGTGCCGCGGCGCCGGCGGCCCTCGGCGTCGTCGCGGCGGCCTGCCTGCTGGCGCTCGTCACGGCTCCGCGCCTGGAGGGGGCGGCGCTGCTGGACTATGAGCGCTTCGGTGAGTCGCTGACCGGCGGCGCTGGCACGAGCTATGAGTGGAATCACCGCTACGGCCCGCTGGACTGGCCGCGCGACGGGCGCGAGGTGCTGCGCGTCAAGGCCCGCGATCGCGCCTACTGGAAGGCGGCGGACCTTACGCAGTTCGACGGCCTGCGCTGGCGCGAGGACCCGGCGGTGCGCGCGCAGACGCTCGACACACCGCTGCGCCGCGATCGGCCCCGCTGGCAGCAGCGGATCTCGGTCACGCTGCGCGCGCTGCGCTCGACGCGCTTCGTCGCCGCCGGCACGGCGCTGCAGATCAGCAAGAGCCCGCACCAGCCGGTCCCGGCCGGCCCCGGCCTGTACGAGACCGAGGACAAGCCATTGCGACGCGGCCACAGCTATGAGGCGACGGTCTACACGCCGCGGCCGACCGCGAGCGAGATGCGCGCGTCGACGCAGACAGCGGAGGGGACGCCCTATCCCGAGTCGCTGCGACGACGCTACGCGCTGATCGGGCTGCCCGCGGCCGACGCCCGCGACCGCACGCGCTCGACGGGCCCGCGCGTCGCGGCCGTCCCGCTGTGGGGCGAGCAGGCTGCGCCGCTCGTGTTCGGCGGCGGCTCACAGCAGGCCGCCAGGCTGGACTTCGCCAGCACGCCGTATGCGCGCATGTACGCGCTCGCACGACGGCTGCGAGCGCGCGCGGCGACGCCCTATGACTTCATGCGCGCGATCGAGCGCCACCTCGCGGCCGGCTTTGCCTACAGCGAGACGCCGCGTGGCGGCCGCTACCCGCTGCAGTCGTTTCTGTTCGACGACCGGGCCGGCTACTGCCAGCAGTTCTCCGGCGCGATGGCGCTGCTGCTGCGCCTTGGGGAAGTGCCTGCCCGGATCGCGACCGGCTTCGCGCCGGGCAGCCCGAGCGCGGAGCGCGGCGGGCAGTACATCGTGCGCGACATCGACGCGCACTCATGGGTCGAGGTCTACTTCCCCAACATCGGCTGGGTCACGCGCGACCCGACGCCGGCGGGCTCGCCGGCCCGCTCGCAGATCGCCGACCTGGCGCCCGTCGACCAGGCCTCACCGGACACGCTGGGCGCCGAGAGCTCGAGCGCTGCGCCCGGCGCGGCCGCGCAGCGCGAGCCAAGCGCCCCGGCCGCCAGCGCGCCGAAGCGGGGCGGCGTTCCCTGGGCGGCAGTTGCGATCGGCGGGGCGTCGCTGGCGCTTGTCGCGCTCGCCGCGCTGCTGGTGGCGCGCGCACGCCGTCGCCGGTGTAGCGGTGGCGAGGATCCGTGGCTCGCCGACCTGCGCCGCGCCCTGCGTCGCAGCGGCCGCGCGGCGCACCCCGACGTGACGCTCGCCGTGCTCGCCCGGGGCTTCGCGGGAACGCCCGCCGAGGGCTACGTTCGCGAGCTTGCCGCGGTCCGCTACGGCTACGGCTACGCGATGCGCGCTCCGACGCGCGCCCAACGCGCCGGGCTGCGGCGCGAGCTGGCGCGCGGCTTGGGCGCCGGCGGGCGCGTGCGGGCGTGGTGGGCGCTGCCGCCGCGGATCTGAGCGGCACCGTGGCGGACTCACTCATACGCGATCCGCGCTGGTTATCCTCGAGCAATGGCATCCGATGACGTCTACGAGCTCTTTCAGAGCGGCACACGACTGCTCGAAGGACGTGATTACCACGCGGCAGCGGTGCCGCTCACACGTGCGCGCGACCTCGAACCCGACAAGGCCTCGATCCGCGAGGCGCTCGGCCGTGCACTGTTCGGCGCCCAGCGCTACGCGGAGGCGGCCGCCGAGTTCGAGGCGATCGTCGACTGCGCCCCGACCAACGACTACGCGCTCTTCTGTCTGGGTCGCTCGCTGCAGCAGCTCGGCCGCCATTCCGAGGCGCGCAAGCCGCTGACGCTCGCGTGCTGCCTGCGCCCCGAGCGGCGCGACTACCGGCTCTATCGCGACCGCTCGCGCGCCCGCGTCGCCTGAGCTCAGGCCTCGCCGTCGTAGAGCTCGAGCAGCTCGATCGAGGCCCCGGACTCGTCGAGCAGCGGACCAAGCCGCTGGCGCCGGCTGTCCTTGCGATAGCTGTCGAACCCCGCGGTCGAGGGGAACTCGACGAGGTGCACCTCGGTCAGGCCGTCAGAACTGCGCAGCCGGCGCGTCAGCCGCCCGCCGTGCGCGGCCAGCAGCGGGAGCACGGCCTGCTCGTAGCGGTTGAACGCCTCGATGCCCGCGACGGGAAGGTGCGCGGTCATGACGTAGCTGACAGCTTGCTCGGCGGCGCTCGCGGGCAGCGCGTCGAGGTCGGCGCGCTCGGCGAAGCGGGGCAGACCGTCATCTGGGATCGGCTCCCACGGTGCCGCGTAGGCGACGAACTGACGGGCTGACGGGCGCACGCCGGGATCGCCGTCGACCGCCCCCATGCGAACGACGGCGATCTCGCCGCTGGCCGGATCGCGGCCGAAGAGCGCCGAGCCGCAGTCGCCGCAGAACAGCTTCTCCAATCCGCCCCCGGGCACCCAGCCGCGCAGCAGATCCTGCCCCGCCGTCACGACGACCGAGCCCGGGACGACCCGCGCCGACGCCTGCACGGCGGTGCCCGAACGGCGCTGGCAGCGCGTGCAGTGGCAGTAAGCCGCC
>Ga0136630_1000111_pt1 | contig 24692 bp, 22 predicted proteins | sample AntDrymUQ5682106_2_FD_105496 | JGI IMG/M metagenome (GOLD analysis project Ga0136630, IMG submission 105496) | Polar desert sand microbial communities from Dry Valleys, Antarctica - metaG UQ568 (21.06) | ecosystem: Environmental > Terrestrial > Soil > Desert | place: Antarctica: Dry Valley...
TCGGCTGGGTACGCGAGGTCGCCGAGTTGACCACTCCGGACCGGGTCGCCTGGGTCGACGGCAGCCCGGCCGAATGGACTCGGATGACCGACAAGCTGGTCGAGGCGGGCACCTTCACGCGGCTGAAGAAGAAGCCCAATTCCTTCTACGCCGCCTCTGACCCGACCGACGTCGCCCGGGTCGAGGACCGCACCTTCATCTGCTCGGTCCGTGAGCAGGACGCGGGTCCCACCAACAACTGGATGGACCCGAACGAGATGAAGGCCATCATGACCGAGCTGTACCGGGGGTGCATGAGCGGCCGGACGATGTATGTCATCCCGTTCTGTATGGGCCCGATCGAGGCCGACGAACCGATGTTCGGGGTCGAGATCACCGATTCGGAGTACGTCGTTGTGTCCATGCTGGTGATGGCGCGCAGCGGCGCCAAGGCGCTCGAGGCAATGGGAAGCGACAGGTCGTTCGTACCGGCCCTGCACTCCGTCGGGGCGCCGCTCGAGCCGGGCCAGCAGGACGTCGCCTGGCCGTGCAGTGACACGAAGTACATCGTCCAGTTCCCCGAGGAGCGCACGATCTGGTCGTACGGCTCGGGGTACGGCGGCAACGCGCTGCTGGGCAAGAAGTGCTACTCGCTGCGCATCGCCTCGGTGATGGCGCGCGACGGCGGCTGGCTGGCCGAGCACATGCTGATCCTGAAGCTGACCAGCCCGGCGGAGCAGACGCACTACGTGGCCGCCGCCTTCCCGTCGGCCTGTGGCAAGACGAACCTGGCCATGCTCGAGCCGACCATCCCGGGCTGGAAGGTCGAGACGCTGGGCGACGACATCGCCTGGATGCGGTTCGGGGCGGACGGGCGGTTGTACGCGCTGAACCCCGAGTACGGGCTGTTCGGCGTTGCTCCCGGCACCGGCTGGGACACCAACCCGAACGCGATGCGGACCATCGCGAAGGGCAACTCGGTGTTCACCAACGTCGCTCTCACCGACGACGGGGACATCTGGTGGGAGGGCATGACCGACGAGAAGCCGGCTCACCTCGCCAGCTGGAAGGGCGAGGACTGGACGCCGGAATCGGATTTCCTGTCCTCACACCCGAACTCGCGGTTCTGCACGCCGATCAAGCAGTGCCCGATCCTGGCGCCGGAGTACGACGACCCGAACGGTGTCCCGATCTCGGCGATCCTGTTCGGTGGCCGCCGCAAGACCACGATCCCGCTGGTCACCGAGTCACGGGACTGGCAGCACGGGGTGTTCATGGGTGCGACGCTGTCCTCGGAGACGACGGCCGCAGCCACCGGCGAGGTGGGCGTCGTACGGCGTGATCCGTTCGCGATGCTGCCGTTCATCGGCTACAACGCCGGGGACTACTTCAACCACTGGGTGCAGACCGGCAAGAGCGCTGATGCCACCAAGCTGCCCAAGATCTTCTACGTCAACTGGTTCCGGCGCGACACCGACGGCGGGTTCCTGTGGCCGGGGTTCGGTGAGAACTCCCGGGTACTGAAGTGGGTGATCGAGCGGCTGGAAGGCAGCGCGGCGGCCGCAGAGACCCCGGTCGGTCACGTACCGACGGCTGACTCGCTGGACACCGACGGCCTGGACATGACCGACGAGCAGATCGCGGCGGTCCTCGCCGTGGACGTCGAGGAGTGGCGCGCGGAGATCCCGCAGATCACCGAGTGGTTCGACAAGATCGGCGACACGCTGCCCAGCACCATGCGCGACGAACTCGAAACCCTCAAGCGCCGCCTCGACGCCTGACCGCACGCCGCCGAGCGGCGTTCTAGCGTCAGTTGTCTGTTGCCTCTACAGTTGGCGGCTGGACACGGGAGCCCGGGCTCGGGCTGAGAGGGCGGACGTTCGCCGCCGACCGTAGAACCTGATCCGGGTGATACCGGCGTAGGGAGTTGCCCGATGGTCACGGCTGATATTCGCGTGCGCGTCCCAAACGTTCTGACGATCGCCGGTACGGACCCCAGCGGCGGTGCGGGCATCCAGGCCGATATCAAGGCATTCTCCGCGTTGGGCGCATACGGCACGAGTGTCATCACAACCCTGGTCGCCCAGAACACCCAGGGCGTGCAGGAGGTCCACCCGATTCCGGCAGGCTTCGTCAAAACCCAGCTGGACGTTCTGTTCGCAGACGTCCGGATCGACGCGGTCAAGGTCGGCATGCTCGGCGGAGCCGAGATCGTTCACACGGTCGCTGCTGCGCTGAAGCAGCAGGCACCGAGCCACGTCATCGTGGACCCCGTCATGGTCGCCAAGAGCGGTGACCGGCTGCTCGCGGCCGACGCGGTCGCGGTGCTGCGCGAGGAAATTCTGCCGCACGCTGACCTGATCACCCCGAACCTGCCCGAAGCCGCAGACATGCTCGGCGAGGAGGAGGCGACCGACGAGCAGGGCATGCTTACTCAGGTTGAGCGGCTCGGCGAACTCTGCCCCCGCGTGCTGCTCAAGGGTGGACATCTCGACGGGCCGCAGAGCGTGGACCTGCTGCTCATCGACGGCGAGGTCACCCGGCTGACCGCCGATCGGGTGGCGACTCGCAATACGCATGGCACCGGCTGCACCCTGTCAGCAGCCATTGCGGCCTTGCGCCCACAACGACCGGACTGGATCAGCGCCGTCAGCGACGCAAAGGATTACCTGACCCGCGCGCTGGCCGCCGCCGATCGTCTCGACGTCGGTCACGGCCACGGCCCGCAGCACCACTTCCATGCCTGGTGGCCGATTGCCGACGAGGACAGGTAACTGCGGGCAAGCTCGCGACGAACGGGCCGGCGGCAATCAGCTATGGCACCGTCCGTATCACGGAGAGAGAAGGTCAGAGTGGTCGACGTAGCAGCCGTGACCAGCACCTGGGACGCCGTCCGAGAGCAGGGGCCGCTGGTGCAGTGCCTGACCAATATCGTGGTGGCCCCATTCACTGCCAACGTGCTGCTCGCCGTGGGAGCGGCACCCGCCATGGTCGACGTGCCGCAGGAGGCGGGCGCTTTTGCCGGTATCGCCAGTGCGGTCCTGGTGAACCTCGGCACGCCGTACGAGGCGACGCACGGCCCGATGCTGGAGGCCGCGCGGGCGGCAGTCTTCGCGGGGACCCCGTGGGTGCTGGACCCCGTTGCCGTCGGCGCCCTTCCCGTACGCACGGCCCTGGCTCGACAGCTGCTGGAAATCGGACCCACGGTGGTGCGGGCAAATGCCTCGGAAGTGCTGGGCCTGGCCGGCCTGGGCGAGGGTGGACGCGGCGTCGACGCGCACGACCAGGCCGAGGCGGCACTTCCGGCCGCGCAGGACCTGCTGTCCTGGGGAGTCGGTGCCGTCGCGGTCAGCGCAGCGATCGACGTGATCGTGGCCGACGATCGGTGTGTGCGACTGTCCGGCGGAGCCGAGCTGATGACGAGGGTGACCGGGGTCGGCTGTGCCCTCGGCGCGCTGGTCTCCGCGGCTTGCGCGGTCACCGAAGACCCACTGCTGGCCGCCGTGACGGCCACTGCAGGGCTGTGCGCTGCCGCGGAACTCGCTCAGGATGCCGCGCGTGGGCCGGGCTCGTTCGCCGTGCACCTCCTTGACGAGCTGGCCCTGTTGGACGGCGACGGGCTGGCCAGCCACGTACGGCTGTCCAACGGCCAGGCGCAAGCCCCAGAAAGACCTTGGCTGGGGTGAGGGTCGTGATCGCGCACTCGACCCCATCGGGAAGGGACCTGGACCTTTCGACCTATCTCGTCACCGACACCGTCCTGTGCGGGCCGCGCGGAGTGCCGCACGTGGTCGCGGCTGCGGTACGGGGCGGAGTCACCTGCGTGCAGGTGCGCGAAAAGTTTGCCAGCGCGCGGGAGTTCCTGGCCCTGGTGGGGGCAGTCGTCGAGGTGGCCGGCGCGGTGCCCGTGCTGGTCAACGATCGCCTCGATGTGGCGCTGGCCGCGCATGCGCACGGTGTACCGGTTGCCGGCGTGCACGTCGGGCGCTCCGATCTGCCCGTGCCCATCATCCGGGACCTGCTGTGGCCGGATGCTGTGCTGGGGTTCTCAGTTGGCCGAACCAGCGAGCTCGCAGAGCTTGCAGTCTGGCCGGCGGACACGGTCGACTACCTCGGGGTCGGTCCGGTGCGCGACACCGCGACCAAGCCGGGGCACGACCCGGCCATCGGCTTGGCCGGCGCGGCCCGGATCGTTGCCTCGACCACGCTGGCGTGCGTGGCCATCGGTGGCCTGGACGCCGAGATCGCCGGCCAGCTGCACCGAGCGGGCCTGGCCGGGGCCGCCTATGTCTCGGCCATCTGTGCAGCAGACGACCCGCAGCAGGCCGCTGATGTGTTGTCGGCGGCATGGGCGCGATGAGATCCAAGCCGCACGAACCCCTCAGCTGGTCGTCCCGGCTGTGGGCCGAGAGCGAGCAGATCTATCTCGCGATCCTGGCCCACCCTTTCCTGACCGGGCTTAGCGACGGGAGCCTCGACCCGGCCGCGTTCGGGCACTACGTCACCCAGGACGTGCACTACCTGCGCGGCTACGCCCGGGCGCTGTGCGTGGTCGGGGCGAAGGCACCGTTGCACACCGACACGGCGATGTTCGCGCGGCACGCGGCCGGAGCCGTCGCGGTCGAACTGGATCTGCACGCCACCCTGCTGGCCGAGCTGGGGCTGGACTCCGCAGCGGTGGCCGCCACGCCGGTAGCGCCGACCACTCGCGCCTACACCAGCTACCTGTTGGCCACCGCCTACGGCGGCAGTTTCGCCGATGGCCTGGCGGCGGTTCTTCCTTGTTACTGGATCTACGCCGAGATCGGCAAGGCACTTGTCACCCGAGGGTCCCCGGACCACCGCTACCAACGCTGGATCGACACCTACGCGGGCGACGAGTTTCGCGCGGTCGTCACCGAGGTGCTGGCGTTGACCGACCGGACCGGCCAGGGACTCGGCCGAGACGATGAGGCACGGGCCCGCGCGCACTTCGCTGCCACCGCTCGATATGAGTGGATGTTCTGGGATGCCGCCTGGCGGCGGGAAAGCTGGCAGGTTTAGTCGGTTCAGCACCGCGCAGCCTTAATTGGGACGCAGGGCTGTTCGCTCCGTTAGCGTGTTCCCGGGCTAGGAGAGGGGCGGCGGTGCTCGGGCCGTACAGGGAACTGCTGCGGACCCCGCATGCGCTGCCGATGGTCGCGGTCGGCTTTCTTGGGCGGTTGCCGCTGTCCATGGTCGGCCTGGGCAGCCTGCTCGTGGTCGAGGACTACACCGGCTCGTACGCACTGGGCGGCGCGGTGGCCGCGACCGGCGCGGTGACCACCTCGCTGTTCGGTCCGCTGATCGGCCGCGCGGCAGACGCGTACGGGCAACGTCGGGTGCTGCTGCCGATTCTCGGTGTGTTCGTCGTCGCCGGGACGGTGTTCCTCTGGGCGGTGCGTGAGGGCCAGTCGAGATGGATCATGTTTGCCGCCGCGGGTGTCGCGGGGGCGTGCATCCCGCCGGTGTCCAGCATGCTGCGGACCAGGTGGACCTATCTACTCAAGGGATCACCTCGGCTGCCGACGGCCCTGGCCTTCGAGTCGGTAGTAGACGAGTTCACCTTCATCGTCGGCCCGGTGTTGGTGACCTTCTTGTCCACGACCGGTCACACCACGTCCGGGGTGGTGACCGCCTTCGTGCTCGCTGCCGTCGGCGGACTGCTCTTCGCCGCGCAGCGCAAGACCGAACCGCCCCCGGGTGGAGCGCACCTGGGTCGTGGGCCTTCGGCGCTGCGGATTCCGGGGTTGCGGGTGTTGTGCGTCGTCGGCTTCGTGATCGGCGGCATCCTCGGCGACCTGCAGGTCAGCCTGGTCGCTTTCTCCGACGAGGTGGGGGCGTACTCGCTGTCCGGGGTGCTCATCGCCGCCTTGGCTGTGGGATCGATGGCGTCCGGGGTCCTGTGGGGGACCCTGCACTTCCAGGCGCCGCTGCATCGGCGGCTGATCTACGTTCTGGTCGGTCTGACGCTGCTCAGCATCCCGCTAGTAATGGTCGGCGACATCTGGCTGATGGGAATCGCGGTGGCCGTGTTCGGCTTAGCGATCTCGCCGTCGCTGATCACGTGCTTCACCTTGGTGGAGAAGCTGGTGCCCAAGTCGATCGTCACCGAGGGATTCACCTGGGTGGGAACCGCGGTCGGCCTGGGAGTGGCTGTCGGCGCGTCCTCCTCGGGACTGCTGGTGGAGACGTTCGGTGCCAGCCAGGCCTTCCTGGTTGCCACCGTGCTGGCCTTGATCGCTGCCCTGACCGTGGTCGGCTTCCAGCACACCCTGCTCACCGAGCTCGAGTCGGTGAGCGCGCCCACGTACACCCGCTAGAGCCTGGAATCCCGCGCTCGATGGACCTTGCGTCACGGTGCGGGTACGAGCGAACGGTCTCCGTGCTGCCAGGTTGACCGCATCGCGATGCCGGTGATCTGCCAGCTGATCGCGGCGCGGGCCAGGCGGTACTCCTGTCGCCCACCAAGCGTCCAGCACCGGCCGTCGCGCAGATGCTCATAGCGGAAGCTCACGGTGCAGGTCATGCCGTCCGGCGCGGAGGCCACAACGTGGTTGGTCACCAGGTGCTGGGTCGCATCGAATCGCAACACGGCACTCTTGATCTGCTCGACCAATTCGAAGGCCGGGATCGTGGCGGCCGGCTGAGCTGGCTGAGCGGTGAAATCGACGAAGTCATGCAGGCAACCGATCGCTGTCCCCCAGTCGCGGGCGTCAGCGGACAGCGTGAACCGGTTGATCACCTCGATCGCCGCTGCGATGTCGGCGGCCGGCAAGGCAGGGTTCACGCTTGGCGTGGGCGGTTCGGCTGAGGTATCGCGGCCGACAGTCACCGGTGTCCCGCCCCGAAGGGATGGTCGAAGACGTATTTCCAGGTTCCATCGGGCTGCCGGCGGACAACTTCGGCGGTACGGCCGCGTAGGTCCACGGGGTTGCCGTCGTTGTCGGTACCGTCGGCAAGATGGAAGTCGATGCTTCCCATCGCCAGATCGCCGCGCTCGAGCCAGAAGCGGGGTTCGAAGGTAGCCGTCGCGCCCAAGCCGATGAGCCACCGCAGGGACGCCTCGATCGCGCTCAACCCGGAGATCGGCGGTGCGCCCGGAGCCGTGACCACTGTGGCGTTCGGCTCGTACAACTCGAGCATCGCCGCGACGTCGCCGGCGTTGAGCGCTTCGGCCCAGCGGAGATTGATCTCGGCAGGCTGTCGAACGGTAGTCATCGGGCTCCTTTGCTGCGCGGAAGGGGGCGACTTAGTCGCATTGAGATCAATGCATTGATTCAAATGTACCAGTGGTCTGTCAAGTCCTGCCGCGCCCGCCGCGGGAGAGGAGCCGGCGCTGTCTCGGGAGCAACCTGAGCCGACTGCTCCGGACCGCGACAGCCAGCAGGTCCGCGCGGTTGAGTTGGCCGACGAGTTCGGGCGTACGGCAAAGCTGGTCGGCGGACGACTCAGTGACCGGCTGGGCGGGCACGGGATGTCGATGCCACGCTTCCACCTACTTGCCGAGCTCGCCCGCCACGGACCGCTCCGGCTGACCCAACTCGGCGACCGGGTGGGGATCAGTCAGGGGACTGCGTCGACCCTGACCGAGGCACTCGTGCGCGACGGGCTGATCGGTCGCAGCGCCGACCCCCGGGATGGTCGCGCCACGCGGCTCGTCCTCACCACCGAGGGCCGCGAGCGGGCACAGGCTTGGATCCGCGACTACGAGCGGGCTGCCCAGGAGATCTTCGCCGCCCTACCCCCGGAGCAGTGGTCGGCGCTTACGGCGATGCTGCGCGCCCTGTCCGCGCCAGGACCGCAGAAACCGGAACGGGAACGGGAACGGACTTGACCCTAGCGTTACGTCAAACTTTAGCGTCGCCGTCATGGCAGCTACCAAGCGCGTCGCCGGGGTCGTCACCATGCATCTGGCGGCCGGCCAGGCGAACATGGGGAAGGCCGGTCAGGCTCTCGGCCCGTACGGGGTCAACATCGTCGAGGTGGTCCGGAGCTACAACGCCGCCACCGAGCACCAGCGCGGACGGACCGTTCCGGCCGTCGTCACCATCTACGAGGATCGCTCGTTCTCGCTCGCCCTCAAGACCCCACCCACCTCCGCGCTGCTGCGCCAGGCGACCGGGCTGGAGAAGGGCTCAGCCCATCCCAATGGCCTGCCGGTGGCCACGCTGACCCGGACCCAGCTGCGCGAGGTGGCCAAGCGCAAGCTGCCCGACCTGAACACCGATGACCTCGCGGCCGCCGAGAAGATCATCGCGGGGACAGCTCGGTCCATGGGTATCTCCGTCGCGCCATGATCCTCGAGCCGAGCCGGTGGGCGCCGCTGCGCCCACCGTTCCGGACGCTGGAAGTCGGGCCGGCCGATGCCGAGGAGCTGCTCAACGGCAGGGCAGGACAACCGATCACCGGCCGCTGGGCTCGGCTAGCCGCCGCCACCGGTCAGCCCTCGGCCTGTACCAGCGCCCTGAACCGGGTTCTGGCCGACCTGAGGATGGGACTGCAGTTGGCTCCGTCGCCCGAGGGGGGTACGGGTAGTCCTCACCGGTGACCCGGCCGCATACTCCCAGGAGGTTTCGCGCGGCCCAGGCTCTAGCCCTGCTCGTCGAGGCCGGAGGGTGGTCGCGGCTCAAGCGATGTCGGCGTCCGGGCTGCTCCCGGGTGTTTCCCGACTCCACGAACTTGCTCCCGTACCGGATGCCACGCCCATCCGGCCCGGCCCAGGTCCACCAGCTGAGCTGGTAGGGGGCTGCAGGACGGATCACCCGGGCGGCCGCGGCCACCGCTCCGATGACACCATCAGGCATGGCGGATTTCGTGGGCGCGGTCGACCAGGGGACCACCAGCACCCGGTTCATGATCTTCGACCACGACGGCAACGTGGCCGGCCGGCACCAGTTGGAACACCAGCAGATCCTGCCGGAGGCCGGCTGGGTCGAGCACAACCCGACCGAGATCTGGGAGCGCACCTCCGCGGTCATCCAAACGGCTCTGCGCAAGGCGAACCTGACCAGCGCCGATCTCGCAGCGCTCGGGATCACCAACCAGCGCGAGACCACGCTCGTCTGGGACCGCACGACCGGCCGCCCGTACTACAACGCGATCGTCTGGCAGGACACCCGTACCGACCGGATCGCCTCAGCGTTGGACCGGGACGGGCGCGGCGACGTCATCCGCCGCAAGGCGGGTCTGCCCCCGGCGACGTACTTCTCCGGCGGGAAGATCCAGTGGATTCTGGACAACGTCGATGGGGTACGGGAGGCCGCGGGGCGGGGCGAGGCGATCTTCGGGACCACCGACTCGTGGCTGCTGTGGAACCTGACCGGGGGCACGGACGGCGGCGTCCACGTCACCGATGTGACCAACGCCAGCCGCACCATGCTGATGGACCTCGAGACGCTGCAGTGGGACGACGAGCTGCTCGGGTTCTTCGGCATCCCGCGCGAGATGCTTCCGGTGATCCGGCCGAGCTCGGATCCGACGCCGTACGGTGCGACGCTCGTACGCGGCCCGCTGGCCGGTGAGGTGCCCCTCACCGGAGTGCTAGGGGACCAGCAGGCTGCGACCGTCGGACAGGTGTGCTTCAGTCCCGGTGAGGCCAAGAACACTTATGGCACGGGCAATTTCATGCTTCTGAACACCGGCACGGAGAAGGTCGCGTCGAAGGCCGGGCTGCTCACGACGGTCTGCTACCAGTTCGGCGACGCCGACGCGGTCTATGCACTGGAGGGTTCGATCGCGGTGACCGGATCGGCCGTTCAGTGGCTGCGAGATCAGCTCGGGATCATCAGCGGAGCCGCGCAGAGCGAGTCGCTGGCCCGTCAGGTCGAGGACAACGGTGGCGTCTACTTCGTACCGGCGTTCTCGGGTCTGTTTGCGCCGTACTGGCGTTCGGATGCCCGCGGCGCGATCGTGGGGCTGTCGAGATTCAACACCAACGCACATCTGGCGCGGGCGACTCTGGAGGCCATCTGTTTTCAGAGTCGCGACGTGGCCGAGGCGATGGTCACCGACTCGGGTGTGCGACTGGACGTGCTCAAGGTCGACGGCGGGGTCACGGCCAACGAGTTGTGCATGCAGATCCAGGCCGACGTGCTCGGCGTACCGGTGAGCCGCCCGGTCGTCGCCGAGACCACTGCGCTCGGCGCGGCGTACGTGGCAGGGCTGGCTGTCGGCTTTTGGGACAGCACCGAGGAGCTTGCGGCCAACTGGCAGGAAGACAAGCGGTGGGAACCGGCCTGGTCGCAGGACCAGCGGGAGGCTGCCTACGCTTCGTGGAAGAAGGCGGTCAGCCGGACCCTCGATTGGGTCGACGTCGACTGATCGGTCGACTGTGCCTCTGGCGGTTTTGGCGAGAACCGCCAGGTTGATCGTCGGTATGTCGAGCGCGCGCGGGAGGTCTTTCAGATCAGAGCCACCGCTCTGTCCCCAGAGTTCCGCGCCCAGTCCCTCGACCGGCTCGCCGATACCGAGGTCGATGTCCTGGTCATCGGTGGCGGCGTGGTCGGTGCCGGGTGCGCCCTGGATGCGGCCACCCGCGGCCTGACCGTCGGACTGGTCGAGGCCCGGGACTTCGCCTCGGGGACGTCCAGTCGGTCCAGCAAACTGATCCACGGCGGCCTGCGCTACCTGGAGATGCTCGACTTCAGGTTGGTGGCCGAGGCGTTGAGCGAACGCGGTCTGCTCATGGACCGGCTGGCCCCGCATCTGATCCGCCCGGTGTCCTTTCTCTATCCGCTCAAGCATCGCATCTGGGAACGGATCTATGCCGGATCCGGGGTGTTGCTCTACGACACGATGGCTCGCCGCTCCGGGCAGGGGGACGGCCGGGGGCTGCCGCACCATCGGCATCTCACCCGCCGGGGTGCGCGGCGGCTAGTGCCGTCGCTGCGCAAGGACGCACTGGTCGGTGCCCTGCAGTACTACGACGCCCAGGTCGACGACGCCCGGCACACGATGTTCATCTCCCGGACGGCCGCCGCGTACGGAGCCCTGGTCGCCTCCCGTACCCGGGTGGTCCGGCTGCTGCGCCAGGGCGAGCGGGTCACCGGCGCCGTCGTACGCGACCTCGAGTCCGACCGGGAGATACCGATCCGGGCGAATCAGGTGGTCAACGCCACCGGCGTGTGGACCGACGAGACCCAGGCGCTGGCCGGGGAGCGCGGGCAGTTCAACGTACGGGCCAGCAAGGGCATCCACCTGGTCGTGCCGCGGGATCGGATCCGCTCGAAATCCGGGCTGATCCTGCGTACCGAGACCTCGGTGCTGTTCGTGATCCCGTGGGGGCGGCACTGGATTCTCGGCACGTCGGACACCGACTGGGCGCTGGACAAGTCCCATCCCGCGGCCAGTGCCAGTGACATCGACTACCTGCTCCGGCATGTCAACGAGGTCCTCGAGCAGCCGCTCACCCAGGAGGACGTCGAGGGCGTGTACGCCGGACTGCGCCCACTGCTGTCCGGAGAGTCCGAGGCGACCTCGAAGCTGTCCAGGGAACACGCTGTGGCGCATACGGTTCCGGGGCTGGTGGTGGTAGCCGGCGGCAAGTACACGACGTACCGCATCATGGCCAGGGATGCGGTCGACGAGGCCGTGCACGGGCTGGGGGCGGTGTTGGACCGGCGGGTGCCGCCGTCGTGCACGCAGAACGTGCCGCTGCTCGGCGCCGAGGGCTACCAGGCACTGTGGAATGCCCGGCACGAGCTGGCCGATCGGTCGGGACTGCACGAGGTGTGGATCGAACATCTGCTGCACCGGTACGGGTCGCTGATCACCGAACTGCTCGACCTGGTGGCCGCCGACCCGTCGCTTGGAGAGCCGCTGGTCGGAGCGGACTACCTGCGGGTGGAGATCGCCTACGCCGCCTCGCACGAGGGCGCCCGGCACCTCGACGACGTACTGACCCGTCGTACGCACATCTCGATCGAGACCTTCGACCGGGGGATCGGTGCCTGCGCGGAGGTGGCAGCCCTGATGGGTTCGGTCCTCGGCTGGAGCGCCGAACAGGTCCGTATCGAGATCGAGCACTACCGGATGCGGGTGGCCGCTGAGCTGGAGAGCCAGCAGATGCCCGACGACGAGACCGCTGATGCCGCCCGGATGGGGGCCCCCGACGTCGTCCCCCTGACCTGACCGGACCTGACGCCTGCCGGGGGGATGGCAACCCTTTTCGCGATAACGGCGCGTTCAATGGCGCCAGACGCGCAGTTTTCGCGATAACGGCGGTTGGTGGGGTCGTGGGCGGGCGGCGAACTTGCGTGCGGCTAGGTTCGGTGGGCATGCGCCCAGAACACCTCGACCTGCTCGCCATGTGCGATACGCCCACGTTGCATCCGGACGGCAGCATCGCGATCGTCTCGGTCATCCGGCCGGACCTCGCCAGCAACGAGTACGTGGGCGGACTCTGGTCCGTACCGCTGGACGGCTCGGAACCACCGCGCCGGCTGACCCGCGGCCACCGCGACACCGGGCCCGCGATCAGCCTGGACGGTGCCCTGGTCGCCTTTCTCCGCGCGGCGAAGAAGGGCAAGCCGCAGCTGTATGTCGTCGAGGTCGGCGGAGGGGAGCCGGTCGTCCTCACCGACGCCCCGCTCGGTGCCGGTGCGCCGCGGTGGAGCCCGGACTCGCGACGGATCGCGTTCGCCGCCCGGGTTCCGGAACAGGGGCGGTACGGGACCGACGAGGACATCGACGCCGACGCCGAAGCGCCCCGGCTGATCACCAAGCTTGCCTACCGCGGCGATGGGCTCGGCTACACTAACGACCGGCGCAATCACCTGTTCGTCCTCGACGTACCCGACCTGACCCTCGACCCCGCCGACCCGCAATCTGGCGGTATCCGTCGTAACCGTCAGGAGCATGACCCGGCTGAAGGCGCAGCACGGACGAAGGCGGACGAGAGCGACGCGACCGAGTCGAACAAGGTCGATGGAGCAGACAAGGACCCGATGCTCCCTGAGGCACGGCAGATCACCGATGGCGACTTCGATGACGTCGACGTGTCCTGGAGCCCGGACGGGTCCCGGCTGGTCTTCGTCAGTGACCGCGATCGGGACGGCTCAGTCAAGGAGCGCGAGGACCTCACCTCCCCGGTCTTCACCTGTACACCGGACGGGAATGACCCGCGCTACGCCGCGGGCGCCGGGCTGTCCTGCGGTGGTCCACAGTGGACACTCGATGGCCGACAGATCGTCTTCCTGGCCGAAGAAGTCGGAGACAACGGCTTGCAGTTCGTGGCCCGCAATTCCGGCCTGTACGCCGTTCCCGCCCCCCGCGGTTCCGAGTCCTCAGACGACACGGCAGCCGAACCTGGCAGGCAGCGCCGGCTGACCGACGCCGAGACCATTGATCTCAGCGAGGTCGGCAGTCATCTGTCGGTCAGTGAACGAGGCGTTCTCGTCCAGGACCGGTGTCGAGGCACGGTGCGGTTGCTGGAGATCGACCCGACCGGCGACCCAGTCGATGCCGACTCCGCGGTCGAGATCGCCGGGGCCAACGCCTGGCATCGCGGCCATGCGGTCACGCCGTCCGGGGACACGGTCGCCTCGGCCGTCGCCGACCCGGACCGGCCGAGCGAACTCGTCGTGGTGCGCGGGTCGACCGGCGACACACCCCGCCGCTTGACCGACGTGAGCCGGCGTCTTCGTGCGGCAGCGCCGCCGCGTCGGCCGCTCGAGAAGGAGGTCCCCAGCGCTGACAGGTATCCCGTCCACGGCTGGGCGGTGCTGCCCGACCCAGAGATCCACGGCGCCGGGCCGTACCCGGTCCTGCTCAACATCCACGGCGGCCCGTACGCGTCCTACGTCGGCTCGTTCTTCGACGAACCCCAGGTCTACGCCGGAGCCGGGTACGCCGTAGTGATGTGCAACCCACGGGGGTCGGCCGGGTACGGGCAGGCGCACGGCCTGGCGATCAAGGGGGCGATGGGCGGTGTGGACACCGACGACATCCTCGCCTTTCTCGACGGGTGTCTTGCCGACCCGGCACTGTCTCTCGACGCCGACCGGGTGGGCGTGATGGGTGGCTCGTACGGCGGTTACATGACGGCCTGGCTGACCACCCGGACCGACCGGTTCGCCGCGGCGATCGTGGAACGCGGTTATCTCGACGCGGTGTCCTTTCTCGGATCGTCGGACATCGGCTGGTTCTTCCCGGATCAGTACCACCTCGGCGAGGACGGCAAGCGTGCGGCCAACTCGGATCGGGAGACTGCGCTGCGCGAGCAGTCCCCGATGACCTACGTGGACCGGGTCACGACCCCGACCATGGTCATCCACTCCGAGGCGGACTGGCGCACTCCGATCGAGCAGGGCCAGCGCTGGTTCGCGGCTTTGCGGCGCAACGGCGTACCCGCGCAACTGCTGATATTTCCTGGGGAGGGGCACGAGATGTCACGCTCCGGCAGGCCGACTCATCGGCGGGACCGCTTCGCCCACATCCTGCGCTGGTGGTCCGAACATCTCCCGGTCACTCCGCCACCAGACTGAACGATCCACCAGTTCCTGCACGTTATGCGCATAACGTCCAGGAATCGGCCAGCTTTCCGGGACGTTATGCGCATAACGTGCGGCTTGAGATTCCCGCGGTTGGCTGCTGCTTGTCGCTAAATCAGTTGACGGCTGGATAGGGCAGAGTACGGTCTTCGCCTCGTGCCTGCTGTTGATGAACTGAGTCCTGCAGAAGCCGTCAACGACCCCGTCCTATCCGCCGAACGCGCCCATCTCGATCGCGCCCGCGAGTGCCTCGGGCAGATGCGAGCGGCCGCCAGCACCCTGAGCGACGTGGGCGGGGACGCGTTCGCCAGCGAGATGCTCGGCAGGTCCAAGGCAATCCGGCTCAAGTCGTTGGCCGACGACGGCACGATCCCACCGTTCTTCGGCCGTACCGACCGCCAGCGCGACTCCGACGACACCGCCACCGGGCTGGAGGAGTTCCACATCGGCCGGCGACACATCCGGGACGACTCAGGCGATCCGGTGGTCATCGACTGGCGGGCCCCCATGTCGCGGCCGTTCTACCAAGCCACACCGGCCCAGCCACAGGGCGTCGCCCTGCGGCGGCGGTTCGGGTTTGCCGGGGGCGAACTGACCTCGTACGAGGACGAGGCGCTGATCACCGCCCACGCCAACGACGCTGTACAAGCCGGGGCGCTGGCGCACCTGGTTGTCGAGGAGATCGAGCGCCCACGTGCCGGACCGATGCGCGACATCGTCGCCACCATCGCTCCCGATCAGGACGACATCGTGCGCGCGCCGTTGGAGACCTCGCTGTGCCTCCAGGGATCGCCCGGCACAGGCAAAACGGCGGTCGGACTGCACCGCGCCGCATACCTGCTCTTCACCTATCCCGACCAACTGCATCGCTCCGGAGTGCTGGTGATCGGGCCGAACGCAGCGTTCTTGCGTTACATCGGAGCCGTCCTCCCGGCCCTCGGCGAACTCGACGTCAGTCAGACCACCGTCGATGAGCTCACCGCTCGAGTTTCGGTGCGCGGCAACGACTCCGCCGAGATTGCGCAGCTCAAGGGGGACGAACGCTGGGCCGCCGTACTCCGACAGGCGGTCCATGGCGGGATCAGCAAGCCATCGGACTCGATCCAGATTCCGTTGAGCGGGCGCCGCTATCGAGTCCCGGTGGAACGCCTGCGAAGGTACGTCGACGACGTACGCCGCAGCGCTGTCCCGTATGCGATCGGCCGTGAGCGACTCGCGATGACCGTCGCCGAGGATGCCCGCCGGCAGAAGGAGCAGTCCGGCGGGTCGCCGACCGATGCCGAGACACGACGATGCGCCCGCAGTGCCGAGCTCCGGGACTGGCTGGCCGGCCTGTGGCCCGAGGTCGACGCTCGTCAGACCGTACGAAGGCTGCTGGCCGATCCCGACGCCCTGGCCGCCGCCAGCCGCGGGGCATGGAACGACGATGAGTTGTCGCTGCTCGGGTCAGACCCGTTGCCGGGCAACGCCCGAGCGGTGCTTTGGAGCGCCGCCGATGCCGTCCTGATCGACGAAGTCGAGGGGCTGCTGCGCCGCACCGAACTGTTCGGCCATGTCATTCTCGACGAGGCGCAGGACCTCTCCCCGATGCAGCTACGAGCGGTCGCCCGCAGGGCACAGGCAGGGTCGGTGACGGTGCTGGGCGACATCGCGCAGGGAACCAGTCCGTGGTCCACCACGGATTGGGCCACCTCGCTCGCCTCATTGGGCAAACCGGAGGCCGTTGTACGGGTGTTGGCGCGCGGCTACCGGGTGCCCGGCGAGATCCTCGATGTAGCGAACCGGCTGCTGCCCGACCTCGCGCCGCACCTGCCCCCCGCAACGTCGGTGCGCCCAGGCCGCGGCTCGGTATCCCTGCACTCGGTGACCGATTTGGGGCAGGCGTTGCCCGGCATCGTGACCGGGGTGCTCGAGCAGCCCGGGTCAGTGGGTGTCATTGCCGCGGACGCCGACGCGCCAGGGCTCGCGCGCGCCCTGACTGCGGGAAACGTGCCCGCGGTCGCCCTGTCAACCGCCGACCCCGACGGGAACGGCGACGGCACGCGAGACATGTCGACACGGGTCACGGTGCTGCCCGCGAGCCTGGCCAAGGGCCTCGAGTACGACCATGTGGTCCTGGTCGAGCCGGCGGCGATCGTCGCCGCGGAAGGACGCGGACTGCAGCGGCTCTACGTCGCACTGACCCGTGCGGTCACGAGCCTGACCGTCGTACACGCCCAGCAGCTTCCGAGCCAACTCGCCCTTCGAGGGATTGCGCGTCCAACCCCGCCATCCACGGGAAACCACAGGTAGGGGGGCCTCACCTCTCCAGCTCGGGAAGGATCTAGCCAGGTCGGGGGGTCCGGTTCAACAGCAGCTCTGATAGCGCATCGGTTGAAGGCCGCGACTGTTGCCGCCGTGTCGTTTGTACTCCTCGCTAGTCCGTCGCTTGCAGCGCACGCGGACGATGGGGGCTCGCCAGCTCCGCCGGTCGTCCCGGCGGCTGTAGAGCTTCCGGCCACGGTGGGTACCCCGGAGCAACTTGCTGGAATGGTCTGCAGCGGCAGGGTCTTCACGTCCATCACCGGCGGCTGGGGTCCCACAAGTTCGAGCAGTTGCGGGGTCGCGGGACATCCCGGGTATTCCGTGCCCTACGCCTGGGCCAACAACTACGATCCACGAATGTGCACGAACGGCCTCGGATACGACGCACAACAAGGGCCGCAGTGGTACTACACCGGGTGCGGCTGGGCGGCGAACTATCACGTCCGGTGGGGCAATGTCCTGGCCTCGCCGAAGATGCGGGCCAGCGCCTCCTGGAGGAGATCCTGGCCGTCGCTCCGTGCTCGGTCTCGGCGGAGCCGACCGATCTCATCCAGAGTCCGTTCGCTGTTGACCGCGTGGCCTGCCATGCCGACAACACACAGCTCTATGTCTACGAAGAGGACGGGGACGCCCGGCGGTATCAGATGCAACAGATCGAGATCGGCCCGCGGCCCTGGCGGCCACACCCGGTCTGCTGATCGACGATCCGTACCCTGACTGTCACGTGTCCTTCACCGCCGGGTCGCCGAATACGTCAGGTCGGGTAACGATGTGATCGCTCAGCTCGATGCCGTTGTCTACCCAGGGATGCACGACCGTTTCGTCGAGCTGGTGCAGCCCGCCGTGCGTTCGCTACCGGCGTTCGCCAGCGGCGATTTCGATCTGGTCGACGAACAGCTTGAGCCACACGCTGGGCTGCTGCGTGAAGTCGTTCTATGTTCCCCGCCGGGGCGTAGTCCGAGCTCGTATCGGGCGTTGCGGTTCAGTGGGAGGGGGCGATATGCCCGGCCCCTGGCCGTTCAGCTGTTCGGCTCCGCTGGGTGACCACAGCCCGGAGGCTCGGGTGGAGTCAGTCGGATCGCCCAGTCGACCCGATTCCTCCGCGCAGTGCTCGGCGAGTATCGCGCTCCAGCTCACGATGGTGGCGCATTCGCTCAGGTAGGCCCGGGGGCGGGGGCAACACCGGAGTCGGTGTCGCAGGATCGGGACCGCGAGTGGCCTCCAGGCGCTCGCCATCCCAGCGACCTGCGGTGATCCGGTGCCCCCAGCGCTCGAGGTCGGGCACCGAGAAGTCGTGTTGCAGGAGTACGGCCGGTCCAGGAGCCTGCGGGGGCCGCCCGCCGAGTGAGGTACAGGCGATTGGTCCGGCCGAGGCTCCGCTCAGCTGGTTCGGGTCCACCGCGACCGTGTCCACCGAGACGTTCGCGTCGACCGATCCCACAGCCAGGATGCCGTGGCTGTCCGGCTCCGTACGTTCGCCGACCGCATGGGCCAGGATCGGCTCGAGCATGAGGATCAAGCGTGGCAGGAACCACCAATTTTCCCGACGTAGCAAGGGGCTATCCGCGAAGGCACGCGACGGGGGGTGCTTGCGCAACTCCTGATCGAGCATCGACGCAGTGAATATCGAGCCGTCTTCGTCCACCAGCAGTTTCATGCGGCCGAAGCCGACCGCGGGTTGCCATCCCCGCTGAGCCATCCGCCGATCGCTGAGCACCCAGGCCACGACAGGGCAGGATGCCAGTTCCCGCGCCGCGGACCATTGTGACCAGTACAGCGCAAGCGCCGGTCGACCCTGGTGCTCCAGGGGAATGGCGGCCATCGCCCGCGGACTGCCCTGGACGTCGGGCCAGCAGACTTCTGCCACGCCTGCGCGACGGTTGGCCACGAGCAGGTCGTCGACGGATTGCATGGGTGGCTCCTTCAAGAATCTCCCGACGTCGTTGCCAATCGCGACTCCCGCGGGCACTCTAGGGCCACACCGACGAGGATGCCGTGATAATGCGGCATCCCGGACAGACGACCGGAGGCCACACGTGCCCGCCATTGTCATCGCCGCAGCAGTCGCCTCGGCGTTCTTCCTCGGCTACCGCTTCTACTCCTCCTACCTGGCGCGGAAGGTGTACGCCCTAGACCCTGCCTTCGTCACCCCGGCACACTCGATGGAGGACGGAGTCGACTACGTCCCCACCAACAAGCATGTGCTCTTCGGCCATCACTTCACCTCGGTCGCCGGTGCAGCACCCATCGTCGGCCCGGCCATCGGTGTGTTCTGGGGGTGGGGCCCGGCGCTGGCCTGGGTCGTGATCGGCACCATCTTCGCTGCCGGAGTCCACGACTTCGGCTCGCTGGTCGTGTCGGTCCGGCACCGTGCGCAGAACATCGGCTCGTTGGCCAGCACGGTTATCAACCGGCGGTCACGGACCTTGTTCCTCGTGCTGATCTTCTTCCTGCTGACCCTGGTCAACGCGGTCTTCGCCGTCGTCATCGGAAACCTGTTCGTCGCCAACCCCGCCGCCGTGTTGCCGATCCTGTTGGAGATCCCACTGGCCATCTTCATCGGCCAGTACATCTATCGGACCAAGTCGTCTGCCTTGCTGCCCTCGATCGTCGGTGTCCTATTGCTGTACGCCACGATCCCACTGGGCCAGCAATTCCCCATCGAGGTCACGGGGATCGCCGACGCGCTCGGCGTGGACCAGGTGCGCAACGTCTGGGTGGTACTGCTGTTCGTCTATACATTCTTCGCCGCCCGCATCCCGGTCTGGGTGCTGTTGCAGCCACGTGACTACATCAACTCCCACCAGCTGTTCATCGCACTCGGCGTCATCTTCGCTGGTCTCGCGGTGGGAATGAACACGTTGGTGGCGCCGGCCGTCAACGACGTACCCGAGGGTTCGCCCAGTTTCTTCCCGTTCCTGTTCATCACGATCGCCTGCGGGGCGATCTCCGGTTTCCACAGCCTGGTGTCCTCCGGTACCACGTCCAAGCAACTCGACAAGGAGACCGACGCACGGTACGTCGGCTATATGGGTGCCGTCGGTGAGGGCTCGCTCGCGGTAGGAGCGATTCTCGCCTGCACCGCCGGTGTCGTTGCCTCCCGGGCGGACTGGGACGCGCTCTACCCCGACTTCAGCACCGCATCCGGTGGAGCCGTCGGCAACTTTGTCAATGGTGTCGCATCCTTCGCCAACAACATCGGGATCCCGTTCGACTGGGCCGTCATCTTCGCCGCAATCGTCGTCATCTCCTTCGCCGCGACCACGATGGACACCGGGGTCCGGCTGCAGCGCTATGTCATCCAGGAGATCGGTGTGATCACCGGCATCAAGCCGCTGGCCCGCAACCTCACCCTGGCGACCACCATCGCGGTAGTCGGGCCGCTGGCCATGGCGTTGCTGCCCGGTGGCGGCGAGGCCGGCTACACCTTCGGCGTGCTCTGGCAGCTGTTCGGTACCACGAATCAGCTCACCGCCGGCCTTGCGCTGGCCGTGATCGCGGTCTGGGTGACTCAGCAGGGCCGCAACCCCCTCGCCGTGCTGGTGCCGCTGGTCTTCCTGCTCGCAATGACCACGTGGGCTCTGGTGCTCAACCTCCGGAACTTCATCCAACAGGAGCAGTGGGTTCTCGCACCGCTTGACCTGGTGATCTTCGTGATCGCGCTCTGGCTGATCGTCGAGGCCGCACTTGCCCTTCGCAAGGCGTTCGCGGCGCGCCGGGACGGATCTGTAGATGATGTCACCCCGGATGGCGCTACCGAGGACTCCTCGGCGGTGCACGACGCGAATGTCGCACGCGACGTGGGGCCTGATTCCGCCGAGCGTCGGACGTAGGCATGGCCCATCAGGTCGTCCTGGTCCGGCCGTGGGACCAGCAGATGTCTGGTTCAGGTTGCTGCGGCCGACTCGGGGGCCTGGGCAACGAGCTGGGCAACGAGGAGGACTTCGCCCCACAGCGGTGCGACATGGAGAGCATGGGAGTCGTCTACCGGGCGCTGCGAGAGGCCCTGTCCCCGGACGTCGAGATGACGGTGGTTGACCCCCGAAACACCGCGTGGCTCGTCCCATTCTTGCTGCGAAAGGGGTGGGCACGCGGACTGCGCGGTCGGACGCTGTTGCGCGAGGTCGGGCGCGGTACGTCGACCACGGCCGTGGTTGTCGACGGCAGGACGGTGGCGTGGGGCCAGTTGCCCGGTAGCGGAATCATCGTGGACCTGGTGCTGGCCGAGCTGTACGGGCCGAACTGCAGCAAGGGTTTGTGAGTTCTGTCGTTCCCATTCAGCGCAGACTCCTTGACCGGGGGCTCTCGCTGGCGGCTGCACTGGCTCACGGCTGGGGTCGGTTGGAGGCCGGTCATGACGCCCTGTTCGTCCAGCGCTGGCGAACCGGGGTCGCCCGTGAGCGCCGACGCCGTGAGGACGAACTGCTCGCCGTGCTGTTCCTGGACTCGGTGGGAGTAGAGAACCCGGCGATGTATTACGCGCTTGACGTCTACCCGGAGATGTTGGAGTCCTTGCATCGTTGGCACCGCTCCCGGGGGGAGGATCACTTCGGGGGCGGTATCGGGTGCTGTTGAGCCGCCCCATCGTTCTCTTCGCCGGTAAGGGCGGGGTCGGCAAGACAACGCTGGCAACCGCGTACGCCGGCGTGCTCGCAGGCCGTGGCCGGCGGACTCTGCTTGTGTCCACGGACCCGGCGCACAGCACGCGTGACCTGCTTGAGGTCGACCTCGGTCCCGAGCCGGTTCCCGTCGCCGCCGTTCCGGGTCTGGACGCTCTTGAACTGGATGCGGAGCACGAGGCGGCCCGGCACGTACAGCGGGTGCTTGCAGACGCCAGAGATGTGGTCAGCCGAGAGGTACTGCCCGCCGTCGAGCGGCACCTCGCACTTGCGTTGCACTCCCCCGGAACGTTGGAGGCCGCGACACTGGACCGCCTCGTCCACGTGCTGCAGTGGTGCCCGACGCACTACGACCACATCGTCGTCGACACCGCCCCGACCGGGCACACTCTGCGGCTGCTGTCCCTGCCGACCGTGTTAGGCCCGTGGCTCGACGGGCTGGTCCAGCAGGGGCGCCGGGTCGCCGACACCGACCGGATGCTGCGCGCCATGGCGCAGGACGACACCCCGGAGCCCGGACCTACCCCAAATCGTCTCGCCGAACGTCGGGACGGCCTGCGCCGAGCGCGCGAACGCCTGGCGACCGAGGCGCTGTTCCACCTCGTGTGCGTGCCGGAGCGGTTGCCGGTGGCCGAGACGGTGCGCGCTGCCGAGGCGCTGAACGCCGGTGGGATGACACTGGGTCCGGTCCTGGTCAACCGGCTGGTTCCCGAATCCACGGACGAGTTCTTGCGGGCACGCGGGGTGGAACAGCGTCGAAGATTGACCGAGCTGCGGGAGAGTCTGGACCTACCACTGGTCACCGTGGCGCACCTGCCACACGACGCAGTCTCTCCTGAGGACGTGCAAGCCCTGGGGGCGATGCTCGTCGAGGGAGGCCTGTGACCTCTCCTCGAGGTAAGGCGCGTCTGACCCCGGCTGGCATGGGCAAAACCGAGGTAGGGCGCGTCTGACTGACTTCGGGTCTTCCAGAGGATCTATCGGTCGGTCCGGGCGGGGGCACGCTTGCACTCACCGGACGAGGGTTCGTGACTTCATCGGAGCCTGTGCCTGCAGGCACCCATCACTGTCTTGTCCGCTCGCCTTGGCTGGTGCGTGCCGCCCCTGCCCTTCGAGTGAACGGACGGCGATGACCACCATCGCAGGACAGACCACCGATGCCCAGACCCAGATCGAGGTCGTCGGTGGCGTTAACGCCCCTCGGGACACCCACACTGCCGCGGCCCTGGATGCCGGCGGGCGGATGTTGGCCCACCGCACGTTTGCAGCTACCCCAGCCGGGTACCGGCGGCTGCGGGCCTGGCTCGATACCTGACGAGCCAGGGCGTGTCGATGGTCGAGTTCGACCGGCCCGACCGGACAACCCGCCGTGCGGTCGGCAAGTCTGACCCGATCGACGCCGAGGCCGCCGCCCGGGCTGCGCTGGGTGGAGTCCGGACCGGGGTGCCCAAGGCCGGCCAGGGCCAGGTTGAGGCGCTGCGCAACCTACGGGTTGCCCGGCGCAGCGCAGTCAGTCAGCGCGCGGACTATGCGCCAGATCAAGGCGTTGATCGTCACCGCACCCGACGCGCTGCGTCAACGCCTGCGCGGCCTCAGCGAACCCCTGGTCCGAGCGATCGCACCCCGCCCTACTCCACCCCCACGGCATCGGCCCTGACACCGCCGGACAGCTGCTCGTCACTGCCGGGCAGAACACCGAACGCCTGCATTCTGAGGCCGCGTTCGCGATGCTCTGCGGCGTCGCCCCGATCCCAGCATCTACCGGCAAGACCAACCGGCACCGCCTCAACCGCGGCGGCGACCGCCAAGCCAACGCGGCGATCTACCGCATCGTCTTATGCCGGCTCCGCTGGGATCCCCGAACCCGCGCCTACGTCGAACGCCGTACAGCGCAAGGGCTGTCCAAAAAGGACATCATCCGTTGCCTCATTGGATGAGTATGAGGACGCAGGTCAGGTTGGCCTGTTCGTCGGGAACGACGAGGGACGGCCTCGATGTCTCGCCACTCGATGGCCCGTTTGAGCTGGTCGCCCTCGTCGTTGCCGGGAGGCGTGATCGGCGCGAGAGAGCAGCCCCGCTGAGGGCCGAACAATGAGGAACCGACGGTCGACCCGGTACCACCGGCGATGTTCGACCTGGAGGTCAACAGATGTTCTGCGGATGGGATTGGGGATCAACGCTGCACGGTGTGTGCCTCCTCGATGAGGACGGCGCGACGATCAAGACCTGGATGGTCAAGCACACCGAAGAGGATCTCTCGGCACTGTTCACCGAGCTCGCCCAACTGGGCGAACCGGGGTTAATGCCGGTCGCAATCGAACGCGGTGAAGGTCTGGTCGTCGGACTGATCGCCCGGGCGGGCCATCCCGTCCTGATGGTCGAGCCCACTGCCTTCAAGGCTGCGCGTCCGCGGTGGGGCGCAGCCGGCGCGAAGTCAGACGCCGCCGATGCATTCATGCTCGCCGACTACGCCCGCACCGATGGCCACCGGTTGCGCCGGGTGGAACCCCTGGCACAGGCCACCAGGGAGCTCGCCGCCCTGGTCCGGGCACGGACCTCCTTGGTCGAAGCACGCACCGCGGCGTCCAACCAACTCTGGGCCGTCCTCGCCGAGCACTGGCCAGGAGCTGCGCTGGTCTTCCAGAAGCTGACATCGCAAATTGCGCTGGCGTTCTTGGCTGATTACCCGACCCCCCAGGCAGCCGCGCTGCTTGGCGAGGGGCGGATGCGTCAGTTCTGCCGCCGGCACAGCTATCGAGGTGGCAAGTCCCCCGCGGAGCTGATGAGTCGGCTCCGGGCAGCGCCCGCCAGCGCGAACCCGATCGCGGAGAAGGTACTCGAAGCGATCGCTCGATCCCAGGTCGCCCAGATCGGCCTTCTCAACGTCGAGATCAGGGGCCTTGAACGCAAGACCGCAGACGCCTTGGCCGCGCACCCCAAGACCGCGTTGCTCAAGATGCTGCCACGCGTTGCCACCGTGAGCCTCGCCGCGCTGATCGCCGAGATAGGACCGTTGCTGCAGCGATGCGAGAACCCCGAACAGGTCGCCGCCATGTGCGGCGCCGCGCCGGTCACCAGGGCTTCAGGCAAATCCCGCACCGTCGGGTTTCGCTACACCGCGAACAAGCCAGCACGCGTCGCCATCACGAGCTTTGCCGACAACTCCCGACACTCCTCAGCATGGGCCGGCGACTGCTACCGCCGAGCCCGGGCACGCGGGGCCCGACACCCACACGCCGTCCGGATTCTTGCCCGAGGCTGGGTGCGCGTGATCTGGGCA
>Ga0136630_1000112_pt1 | contig 24477 bp, 23 predicted proteins | sample AntDrymUQ5682106_2_FD_105496 | JGI IMG/M metagenome (GOLD analysis project Ga0136630, IMG submission 105496) | Polar desert sand microbial communities from Dry Valleys, Antarctica - metaG UQ568 (21.06) | ecosystem: Environmental > Terrestrial > Soil > Desert | place: Antarctica: Dry Valley...
CGGCCCGAGGGGACATGGGCAGGCCGTGCGCAGGCTGCGGAGCTATCTGCGTCAAGGCGACTACGACGTCGTGCACGCGCACGGTCTGCGCGCCGGCATCGACGCGGCCGTCGCCGCGCGGCGCGCGGCGCGACCGTCTCTTCTCACGGTGCACAACCTCGTGCGCGCGGATGTCTCGGGACGGGCCAAGGCGATGTTCTACAAGAGGGCAGAGCCGTTGTCGGTGCGGCTGAGTGCTCATACGTTTGCGGTCTCGGAAGACATCGCGCGCCACCTGCGCTCGGCCTCTCCCAGAAGCGCCGGCAAGATAGAGGTTCTCTACCTGGGAATCGGCGATGCACCGCAGACCGTACTGGACTCGAGGGCGACGCGCAGAGAGGCCGGGGTCGGCGACGACGCGCGCATGATCGTCACGGCGGCGCGCCTGTCGGCTCAGAAGGCTCTACCCGTGATGTTGAGAGCTCTGGCGCGCTTGCCGGACGATGTCGTGCTCGTGGTCCTCGGGCGGGGGCCCGACGAGGACGAGCTCAGGACCCTTGCGCTGGCCCTGGGCCTCGAGCCGCGCGTCAGGTGGCTGGGCTGGCGTGACGACATCGCCGATTTCCTCGCGGCGGCCGACGTCTTCTGTCTCTCTTCGAACTGGGAAGGTGTTCCGCTGGCCGCCCAGGAGGCGATTCTGCTTGGGACGCCGGTCGTGAGCACTGCAGTCGGGGGGATGAGAGAGCTGATCGCCGACCGGAGCTCGGGGCGGCTGGTGGACAAAGGAGACGACGCCCAACTCGCGGGGGCGCTTGACGAGGTGCTCGGGTCCGCACCTATCGCCGAGCGCTACGCCGGTCAAGCGCTCACTGATCTGCGCCGGCGTTTTTCGACACCAAGGATGCTGGCGCGACTGAAAGACGCATACGCGTGGCACGCGCGCTGAGAATCGCGACCGCGTGCACGGTGGTCTGTGGCTTCGTGGTGCTGGGAATGTCCCCGGCGGCCGCCGAGGAGGCCTGTGAGCGCGCGGTGGTCGTGGCGCTCCCCGGCGTCATGTGGGCGGATCTCGAAGAGCTGCAACCACCGAACATCATGGAGGCGGTCGAGGACGGCGCTTGGGGTTCGATGTCGGTCCGCACGAACTCGGCGCGCACCTCACTGGCATCGGGCTTCGTGACGATGGGCGCCGGCGCGCGCGTCGACGGAGGCGTCACGACGGGAGGCCCCGCAGACCTCGCGCGGGAGATTCCCGGCTTCAACCCCGACATCGCCATCATCGGCGACTGGAAGGTGGGGGGCGTGGACGAGATCGAGCGGGGGGCAAGCGAAGCCGGATACAGCGCGCGCGCGGGGGCGCTGGCCTCGGCCCTTGAGGCGCGCGTGCTCGCGCTGGGCAACGGTGATCTGGGCAAACCCGCGCCGGCCCCCGTGGGCTATGGACGCTGGGCGCCGCTGGCCGCCATGAACTCCGACGGGGTCGTGGATGCGGACGCCACGCACGACGGACTCTTGGTCGAGGACGACGGTGCGCCCTACGGCGTCCGCACCGATCCGGCCAGGATCGACAAGGCCCTGCACACGTTCTTCCGAACAGAGGACTGCGGCGTCGCGTTCATCGACCAGGGAGACCTCACCCGCTTCGACCAGTGGGTTATGGCGCTCGCCAGAGACGAGGTGTCGGGCGACTTCGTCGAGGAGCAGAGGGTCTCGCTTCAGGCGACAGACGACCTCATCGGAGACCTGCGCGAGCGTCTCGAGCCCGACGATCTTCTGCTCGTCGTGTCGCCGACGTCGCCCGCCTGGGCCGGCGAGGCGCACCTCGGGGTGGCGATCGCGGTGGGTCCCGGGTTCGCGCCCGGCGGCGCTCTCGAGTCCGCCTCTACACGACGTTCGGCCCTGGTCACGTTGCCCGATGTCGCGCCGACCATCCTCGATCACTTCGGAGTCGAGCGCCCGGACGTCATGAACGGCCGCCCCATGATCTCGGCCCCTACAGAGGTTACCGATCCCGCCGCGTCCATGAGAGCACTCGACGACGAGTCGGTCTTCATCGACGAGGTCAAGGGACCGCTCAGCGGGGTCTTCGTGGTCTTTCAGGTCATCATCTACGTGCTCATCCTGTCTCTGTTCAGGTGGCGTGAGAGACGAGGTGGGGTCGGAGTCACGGCGGCGCGCTGGCTGCAGATCTGCGGGCTGGGCGCCGTCGCCTTTCCGGTGGCGACCTATCTCGCGGGCGTCGTCGACGGCCACTCGATGGGACCGGTGGCTTTCGGCCTTCTTCTGGTGGCCATCGATGCGGTCCTGGTGACCGCCGCCGCCATCTCGTTCGGCCGGTGGCTCGACCGGCTGCTGGCACTGGTGGCGTTCACCTGGGTCGTCCTCGCAGTCGATCTCGTGACCGGGGGCGTCCTCCAACTCAACACGGTCTTCGGCTACTCGCCGATCGTCGCGGGTCGCTTTGCGGGAGCCGGCAACATCGTGTTTGCGGTGTTCGGCGCCACGGCCGTTCTGACCGCGGCGCTGGCCGCCTACCGTTTCGACGGACGTCGCTGGACGATGCCCTCCGTGGTGGCCCTGTTCGTCGTCACAATTGTGATCGACGGCGCTCCGTCGTTCGGCAGCGACGTCGGCGGAGTGCTCGCGCTCGTCCCCGCGCTTGGCCTCACGTTGCTGCTCCTGACCGGACGCAAGCCGAAGCTCGGGGCCCTCGTTGCGGCGGTGGTGGGAGGTCTCGTCGTTCTGGGAATCTTCTTGCTCATCGATCTGTCGCTCCCGTCGGAGTCACAGACGCATCTCGCGCGCCTTTACGAAGACGCGCGCGCGCGCGGCATCGGCGTCTTCGTCGACACGGTGCAACGAAAGGCGACGGCAAACCTGCGCGTCTTCACTTCGACTATCTGGACCTATTTCGTCCCACCGGCGCTCATGGCGATGATCTACCTCCTGCGCCGTCCGAGCGGACGCTGGCAGCGACTCGCCGTCGGTTATCCGAAGCTGCGCGCCGGTCTCATCGGCGGACTCGTTCTTGCCGTTACCGGTTTCGCGGTCAACGACTCCGGCATCGTGATCCCGGCGGTCATCCTTTCCTTTCTGGTCCCCATGGCTTTGCTTGTTCACCTTTCGATGGATACGCGCGCGCCAGCCGGAGAGCCCGTCGCGGTGAATCCGTGATCGGCGGGTGGGCTCGAGAGTTCGTGGTCGCCTGCGGCGCGGGTGCGGCCGGCTGCCTGCTGACGACGCTGGTGGCACTGCGGACGGCCCCGGAGAGCCTCGAGCGCATCAATGTCAACGGACGGCGCGTGCCGGCCGTGTTGGGTTTCGGCATGGTGACGGGCGTCGTCTCTGGCTTGTTCGCTTTGACCTGGCTCGGCTCGGCGATCCTCCTATGGGTATCGGCGCTGGGTTATTCGGCTTCTGTGCTCGCGGTCGCGGGCATCATGTTCTCGGCCGGCCTGCTCGATGATCGGAAGGGGGACGAGGCAGCGCGCGGCTTCAGGGGCCACCTGGGCGCCGCCCGAAGGGGAGCGATCACCGGGGGACTGGTCAAGATCGCCGCGGGAGGGCTCGCGGGACTCGGAGCGGCGCTGTCCGCCGCCGGAGTGCTCATGAAGATCGAGATGTTCCTGCTGGTTCCCCTGATGGCCAATCTCTTCAACCTGCTCGACAGGGCGCCCGGCAGAGCGGCCAAGGCGGGCTGGTTGCTGGTGGTCCCGCTCGTGTTGTTCGGCGATCCAGGGTGGGCTCTGGCGGCGGCGGGCCTGATCGGCGCCCTCGTCGTGGTGACGCCGTTCGACCTCAGGGAGCGGGGCATGCTCGGCGATGCCGGGGCGAATCCGCTCGGCGCAATCATCGGATTCGGTACGGGCCTGGCGCTGCCGGAGCCATTCAGGGCGGCGGCCGTGCTCGTTGTCGCCGGCCTCAACCTCGCGTCCGAGACCAGGTCCTTCTCGCACGTCATCGAATCGACTCCATGGCTCCGAAGGCTCGACCGAATCGGCCGCAAATAGACGCGGCGCGCGCCGCGCGCGTGCTAGCTTGGACTGACTTCCCCTAAGCGCAGCGTGACTGCACCAGATTCACCGATGGTGTCGTCGTGTGGCTCGCGTTGGGGGTCGTCACCAGATCGCATCTGGGTCTTCGCTCGGTAGTTGCGGGCCGGACTCAACTTAAGGACAGGATCGGAGGGCTGGTGGCGAAGCACGTTTTCGTGACGGGCGGTGTGGTGTCGAGTCTCGGCAAGGGCATCACAGCGGCCTCACTGGGGCGACTCCTGAAGGCCCGGGGCCTCAGGGTCATGATTCAGAAGCTCGACCCCTACATCAACGTCGACCCCGGGACGATGAACCCGTTCCAGCACGGCGAGGTCTTCGTAACTGAGGACGGTGGCGAAACCGACCTCGACCTCGGTCACTACGAGCGCTTTATCGACGAGAACATGCACCGCGCCAGCAACGTCACCACCGGCGCCCTCTATCAGAGCATCATCGCTAAGGAGCGACGCGGCGACTACCTGGGGGACACCGTCCAGGTCATCCCGCACGTGACCGAGGCCATCAAGGAGCGCATCTTGTCGTTGGCCGACGACTCGGGGGCCGACGTCCTCATCACGGAGATCGGTGGCACGGTCGGCGACATCGAGTCACTTCCCTTCCTCGAGGCCATTCGCCAGTTGAAACGCGAGCTCGGTCGCGACGACACCTGCTACGTTCACGTCACGCTCGTGCCCTTCATGGGCGCGGCCGAGGAACTCAAGACGAAGCCGACGCAGCACTCCGTGCGCGAGCTTCGCAGCATCGGTATCCAGCCGGACGCCATCGTGTGCCGCAGCGACCGTCCGATCACATCCTCTTTGAAGCGCAAGATCTCTCTGTTGTGTGACGTCAACGTCGACGCCGTCGTGTCGATGGTCGATGCCAGCAGCATCTACGAGGTCCCGCTCGTGACCCACGGCGAGAACCTCGATGGATTCGTGGTCGATCACCTCCGGATGACAGACGTGCCCGCCCCCGACCTGTCGCACTGGCAGGGCATCGTCAATCGGATCAACTCGTGCGAGGGAGAGGTCAACATCGGCCTCATCGGCAAGTACGTGACACTCCCTGACGCCTATCTCTCCGTGGTCGAGAGCCTGAAGCACGCCGGGTACTTCCACTCGACCGATGTGAAGGTCACGTGGATAGCCTCCGACGATCTCGAGGGGGCCGACCCGGCCGACAAGCTCGGGGATGTCGACGGTGTTCTCGTCCCCGGTGGTTTCGGAGTGCGGGGAATCGAGGGCAAGATCGACGCCATTCACTATGCGCGCCACAACGAGGTCCCGTTCCTCGGAATCTGCCTGGGGCTTCAGTGCGCGGTCATCGAGTTCGCGCGCAACGTCGCCGGCCTCGAGGGCGCGAACTCGTCTGAATTCGACTCCTCGACCCCGGCCCCCGTGGTCGACATCCTGGCCGGCCAGGACCTCAACTCTCTCGGCGGCACCATGCGACTGGGAGCGTATCCATGTCGCATCAAGAGGGGTTCGAAGGCCGAGCAGGCCTACGGAGGCGAGCTCATCTTCGAACGCCACCGGCATCGCTACGAGGTGAATCCTCGGTTCAGGCGCAAGCTCGAGGACGCCGGTCTGGTGTGTTCCGGTGAGTCTCCCGACGGGACGCTGGTCGAGATCATCGAGCTAGAGGACCATCCCTGGTTCGTGGCGGGGCAGTTCCATCCGGAGTTCAAGAGCCGTCCCGACCGCCCGCAACCTCTGTTCAGGGACTTCGTCGGGGCGGCCATAGCGCACCGGCACGGCGCAGCCTCGACCCCGGAAACGGTCGGCCAGTCGGCCGAGATCTAGATCCTTTCTCGCGCTGCGGCGGAACCACTAGGCTAGCGAGCCACAACCAAGGGGGTTTGGGTTCATGAAGGTCGGAGTACCGCGCGAGCTCAAGGACAACGAGTACCGGGTCGCCATCACGCCGGCCGGCGTGCGAGAGCTAGTAGTGCACAACCATGAGGTCATCATCGAAAGGGATGCGGGCCGCGGCTCGAGCATCTTTGATGAGGAGTTCGAGCGCGCCGGTGCAAGGATCGTGCCCGACGCCGATGTCGTTTTTGCCGACGCGGACATGGTGCTCAAGGTGAAGGAACCAATCGAGGAGGAGTTCGGACGCCTGCGCGAGGGACTGATCCTATTCACCTACCTGCACCTCGCCGCCTCCGAGCCGGTCACGCGCGCGCTGCTTGAGGCCGGGACCACGGGCGTGGCCTACGAGACCGTCGAGCATCCCGACGGCTCGCTTCCGCTTCTCGCGCCGATGAGCGAGGTGGCGGGCAGGATGGCCCCGCAGGTGGGAGCGCACTTCCTCGAGCGCGAGAACGGGGGCCGGGGCATCTTGATGGGCGGCGTCTCGGGAGTGGCGCCGGCGAAGGTCGTCGTCATCGGGGCGGGGATGTCGGGGATGAACGCGGCGTGGATTGCGCAGGGCATGGAGGCCGAGGTCATCATCCTCGACCGCAACATCGCGAAGCTGCGCGATGTCGACCGTATTCATAAGGGCCGCATCCTGACGCTGATGTCCAACCGTTTGGTGGTCGAGGAGATCGTCACTCAAGCCGACCTCGTCATCGGAGCCGTCCTCGTACCGGGCGCACTCGCCCCGAAGGTCGTGACCGAAGACATCATCAAAGAGATGAAGCCCGGCGCGGTGGTCGTCGACATCTCGGTCGACCAGGGCGGCTGCTTCGAGACCTCGCGGATGACGACGCACTCGGACCCGACCTACGTGGTGCACGACGTGGTTCACTACTGCGTCGGCAATATGCCGGGGGCGGTTCCGCACACCTCGACCTACGCACTCACCAACTTGACACTGCCCTATGCCGTCACTCTGGCCGAGCGGGGGCTCGAGGCTGCCATCGAGGCCGACCCCGCGCTGTCCAGGGGAGTGAACACCCACCGCGGCGAATGCGTCTACAAACCCGTTGCGGAAGCGCACGGCCTCGGTTACAGGCCCCTGTCCGAACTATTGTGACCGAGTCGACCCAACCCGACACCAGCGCCGAGTTCCGTCTCTTCCTCGATGACTTTCTGACCTACGTCTCGGCCGAGCGCGGCCTTGCTCCGAACACGGTGTCCGCGTACCGCCGAGATCTCGCAACGTGGCTTGCATATTGCCGGGGCGAGGGGCTCGACCCGGCGCGGGCCGCTCCCAGGGACGTGACCGACTTCCTGGCTCGTCTGAGGGACGGCAGGCCCCCGACGTCCAAGCCGCTCGCGCCGTCATCAGTGGCGCGCATGCTCGTGTCGCTCAGGTCCCTCTACAAGTTCCTGGTGCGAGAGGAGTACCTCGACGCCGATCCCACGGGCCGTGTGGGGAGCCCCAAACGGCCGAGGTCGATCCCCAAGGCGATCCGGCTCGACGAGATCGAGAACTTGCTCGAGTTGCCGGCCGGGGACCTGCTGGGCCGCCGGGACGGAGCGATTCTCGAGACGCTCTACGGCGCGGGACTCCGCATCAGCGAGCTGATCGGGTTGGACGTCGACGACGTGGATCTCGACTCGGGCAGCGTGCTGGTGCGCGCCGGCAAGGGCAGCAAATCCCGCAGGGTCCCGCTGGGGTCGATGGCGCAGAAGGCGATCGGTGACTACCTCACCCGGAGCCGTCCCAACTTGGCTGAGCGAGGGACCGGGAGCGGGAGCCGGGCCGCATTGTTCCTCAACGCGCGCGGTGGACGACTGAGCCGCCAGGGCTGCTGGAAGATACTCAAGGGCTACGCCCACAAGGGTGGCCTCAGCGACAAGTTGTCGCCCCATACACTGCGTCATTCCTTCGCCACGCATATGTTGGACGCGGGGGCCGACATAAGGGTGGTCCAGGAACTGCTGGGGCACGCGAACCTGGCGACCACGCAGGTGTATACCCTGGTAAGCGACAGTCGGCTGAGAGAGGTCTATCTGACCTCTCATCCACGGGCGCGTAGTTGACCGCAGTTAGACGGAGGGCCCGCGCCGGCACACGACTCTATGAAGACTTGGGGGATTTCGATGGAGCAAGACAAGCTAACCAAGATCCGAAGTGAGCTTCAGACCGAGCTCGCCACGGTCGAGCATCAGCTGACCGAGCACGGCGCCACTCCCAACCATGAAGATGCGGTTGAGGTATCGACCGACGAGGGCTTCGCCGACTCGGCTCAGGCGACCATGGAGCGTTCGGAGATCCTCTCGCTGATCGAGCAGCTCCAGCACTCCCACGCGGCCATCGGTCACGCCCTCAAACGCATGGATGAGGGCACCTACGGCAAGTGCGAGCGCTGCGGCCAACCCATCCCCGTCGAGCGCCTCGAGGCAAGGCCGACGTCCAGTCTCTGCGTGAAGTGCGCGCAGCTGGTCTCGTCCTGAGCTCGAGGGCGGCGTACCCAAGGCCGTCGCCCTCCTGGTTCCTGCGTCCTCTAACCGTCCCATGACCGAGCGCAGAGCGCGCGCCGTGTGCCTGGTCGTGCTCGACTCGGTCGGCATCGGGGGAGCGCCCGACGCAGCCGAGTTCGGGGACCAGGGCTCGGCCACGCTGCCGAACACGGCGCGTGCCGTCGGAGGCCTGACGCTGCCTCATCTGGGCGCCCTCGGGCTCGGACACGTCGTCGCCGTAGACGGCGTCGAGCCGGCCGCCCAGCCCTCTGGGGTCTTCGGTTCGATGGTGGAGACGTCTCCGGGCAAGGACACCACCACCGGCCACTGGGAGATCGCCGGGATCGTGCTCGACCGGGCCTTTCCGCTCTACCCCGATGGGTTTCCTCGCGAGATCACCGGCGCCTTCGAGCGGCGGGCCGGCGTGAGCATCCTGGGCAACGTCGCGGCGTCCGGCACGGCCATCATCGAGTCCCTGGGCGCCGAGCACCTCGCTACGGGCAAGCCGATCGTCTACACGTCGGGAGACAGCGTGTGGCAGATCGCGGCCCATGTGGACGTCATCCCGCTGGAGCGCCTCTATGAGCTCTGCGAGATCGCGCGCAGCATCCTGGTCGGCGACCACGAGGTGGGAAGGGTCATCGCCCGGCCCTTCACAGGGACTCCCGGCACCTTCGAGCGGACTCCCGATCGTCACGACTACGCCGTCCCACCGCCGGGAGAGACCGTGCTCGAGGAGATCAAGGGGGCCGGTCTCGAGGTCCGCTCGGTGGGCAAGATCTACGACATCTTCGCCGCGCGCGGCTTCACCCACACGCACCCGACGAGGTCCAACGACGACGGGATCACGGCAACCATCGAGGAACTGGGGGCCTGCGAAGGCGGACTCGTGTTCACGAATCTCGTGGACTTCGACCAGGCCTACGGGCACCGCAACGACCCACGGGGTTACGCCGAAGCTCTCGAGGCCTTCGATCGCCGCCTTCCCGAGCTCATCGAGGCCTTGAGGGACGACGACGTCCTGTTCCTCACGGCGGACCACGGCAACGACCCGACCACCCCATCGACCGATCACTCGCGGGAGAAGGTCTTCGTGCTGGGGGCTGGAGAGCGCGTGGCCGCGGGTGTCGACATCGGGGAGCGGGCCTCGTTCGCGGATCTCGGAGCCACCGTTGCCGAGATCCTCGGCGTCGCCACCACCACCCCCGGCAGGTCGTTCGCAGATCTCGTCGTTCCCTCCTGACGCCGACGCCTCGACACGCCGGGCCTCACCCGAAACGCCTCGATACGCCAGGCCCTCGCCCACACGCCGCCGGGCCGGCTTAGCCATCGGCCCACAACGGCGCCGGCGGGCATCTCGCCGCACGGCCATCGGGCCCTGCCGGGCAGACCCCGGCTCCAGAAACATGGGTCTTGTGCGAATGCCCCCTGCGGTGGTAACGTCCGCAGCCCACATAGTGATTTGTCGACAAGTACTCATGGTGACTGGCAGGGAGGCCGTATGGAAGAGGCACACCACCCCAACGGGGCGACGCAGGTGCTGGGTCAGCCGGGTTCGAGTGGTGACGGACGCTCCGCGGCGCAGGCGGACGGGGGGTCCGAGTTCGGCCTGCTGGGGCGTGATGACGACTCCGTCCGCAGCGCCCGCATCATCGCCCTGGCCAACCAGAAGGGGGGAGTCGGCAAGACGACCTCCGCCATCAACCTGGGGGCGGGGCTCGCCGAGCTCGGCCAGCGGATCCTACTGGTCGACTTCGACCCCCAAGGAGGCTGCGCGATCGGACTGGGCTTTCAGCCGGACGAGCTCGAGGTCACCATCTACAACTGTCTGCTGGATCGGGACACGACCGCCTCGGACGCGATCCTCAGCACTCAGATCGAGAACCTCGACCTGCTTCCTTCGAACATCGACCTCTCGGCCGCGGAGCTTATGCTCTCGGGCGAGGTCGCCAGGGAGCAGTCACTGCTCCGGGTGCTTTCGCCGCTGCGCCCCCTGTACGACTTCATCCTCATCGACTGCATGCCTTCACTTGGCCTGTTGACGGTCAACGCGCTGACCGCGGCCGACGGGGTCATCATTCCGCTCGAATGCGAGTATTACGCTCTGCGCGGTATGGCGCAGCTCATGGACTCCATAGGGCTGGTGCAGGACAGGCTCAACCCTCGACTTCACGTTGATGGAATAATCGCAACCATGTTCGACCGGAGAACCCTGCACAGCAGGGAGGTCCTCACCACCGTCGAGGACGCCTTCGGCAAGAAGTTGTTCGACACCGTCGTACGCAAGACCATTCGTTTCGCTGAGGCCCCCGTAGCGGGGCAGCCGATCCTGACCTACGCACCGACGTCCACAGGTGCATCCGCCTACAGAAAGCTTGCCAAGGAGGTGATGGAGCGTGTCTCGTCGAGCCAGTTTGCCCGGAGCTGAGGAGCTGTTCCGCAAGACTTCGGATCGTAAGCGCGAAGCGCGTCCCAGTTCGGAAACAAGTCACCAAGACGCTAAATCGACAAAGCTACAAGTAGCCCCTCCCGACGAGGGAACCACGGCTACTCCGGCGGCCAAGTCGCCGAAGCACGACGAGAAGATCACCTTCTACTGCACCTCGGATGACCTCATGGCCATCGAGCAGACGCGGCTCGAACTGCGCGCCAAACACGGCGTGGCGGCGGACCGGGGCAGGATCGTCCGCGCCGCACTCGCCTACGTCCTCGAGGACTTCGGCGCCAGGGGAGATGACTCGGTGCTCCTGCGTAAGCTCAACGGCTAAGAGCGCCACATCAACCGGCGGGGGGCCGGCCGCGTCCCGGCTCCCCGCGCCATCCGGCAGCAGCTGATCTCGGGGCGGACCCAGCGGCCTAAGCCTGTACCGTAGGTTAAGGGATTTTGCCCTGTCGTTTCCGGCCCGACCGTCGCGCCCAGGTGTCTGTGACGCCCCGGTCGTTACCAGGGCGGCGACGCATCTAGGGAAGGGTGCGGCCGGGCCGGCCCACGAGCGAGGCGGCGCGGTGGGCGTTTCAGCTGTGCCCGGTGCTGCTATCGGGCCCTGGCCGGCAGAGCAAAGCGCCGAACCAGCGGGACGGTTCTCGACCGGGGACGCCCTTTGGTGGTAAGGCGGAGGCCTGCGAGCGGGGGTTCGATCGATGCGCGAAAGCGGGCTCACTGAGCCCTGGAGCTGGTCCCTATACAGCTATGTTGACATAGTGCTAAGTCAACGAGTCTCTAAGTTGATTTCGGGCCGGGCTCCGGCTTCTGCCGCCGCCAGGGGTGTCTATGGGGCAACTAGGCCTTTTCTCTACTAGACAACTTGGCGATGTGTAGACAAGTAGATCCTGCATCTTCTGGAGCCCTGGTGACGGGGGAGCGAGGGACTCATTGCGGGGGTTGTCGGCGGGCCGCCGGGAGGATCTCGACCATGCCGCGGATCCCTGTGGTGGTCGGTCCCAGGCGGCCGCTGCAGGGGCCCTGCCACAGGGGTAGCTCGGCCCGGCGGGCGGAGGCGCCAAGCCCGGCACAACCACCTCCCTCAATTTCGGGCACGCGTCTCAGTCCGGGTCGTGACCCGTCCTGCAAGGCGGACGGGGAGGGAAGTGTAAAGCGTCACTGTAGGGTTAGTCTCGTCCGTCAGAAGACGAAGCTGGCGAGGAAGCCGCCCACGGCCTGAATGACCGGGCCGAGAAAGCTGAGCCCACCGAAGAAGACCAGCCCGATGAGAATGAGGAACCCATAGCGATCGAGGAAGTAGATGATCCTCTGCTTGCTCGGAGGTAGAAAGATGGTCAGCAGGCGAGAGCCGTCCAGAGGCGGGAGCGGGATGAGGTTGAAGACCGCGAGGAGGATGTTGATCGCGGCGAAGCGTTCCCAGAACAACGCGACCTGGCCGGCGAAGCCCTCGGGCCCACCAAGGAGGGGGTCAAATCCGGTAAGTCTGAGACCGATCAGACCCACGACGGCAAGAATGAGGTTCATGCCCGGTCCGGCGAGGGCGACGAACGCCGCCCCGAAGCGCTTGGAGCGCAGCGCGGTGGGCCTGAACTCGACGGGCTTGGCCCAGCCGAACCCAGCGAGCAACAGCAGAATGGTGCCGAGTGGGTCGAGATGACGAACCGGATTCAGGCTCACTCGTCCCATGGCCCGGGGCAGACGATCCCCGAGGAGGTCGGCGGTCCACGCATGGGCGAACTCGTGCAATGAGAGCGCCAGCACCAGAGACAGGGCAAGCATGGCGAAAGCCAGTGGTTCGGAACGGAGTAGTTCGAGGGGAGAGGTCATAGGCCCGGTATTGTAGGGCCCCACCGGGTTCTGTTCGCTAAATGCACGAAAGTAAGGGTATACATGAACGTTAAAGAAGGCTCGAGAAAGCGCATCTTCAGCGGCATCCAGCCGACGGGGGAGCCTCACCTCGGCAACTACATCGGGGCCATTCGCCGCTGGGTGGAGATGCAGCACGAGTACGACTCATTCTTCTGTCTCGTCGACCTTCACGCGATCACCTTGCCGTGGGACCCACAGAAGCTGAGCTCCCAGACGCTGAACACCGCGGCCATGCTGATCGCCTGTGGCATCGATCCCGAGCGCGCAGTGCTCTTTCGCCAGTCTCAGGTCGCCCAGCACACGGAGCTGGCGTGGATCCTCACCTGCCTCGCTCGCATGGGGGAGCTGAGGAGGATGGTGCAGTTCAAGGAGAAGTCCAAAGGGGATACGGAGTCGGTGGGGACCGGGGTGTTCACCTATCCGGTGCTCCAAGCCGCCGACGTCCTGCTCTACCGCGCCCACGGCGTGCCGGTCGGTGAGGATCAGCGGCAGCACATCGAGCTCATGCGGGATCTGGGCGCGCGCTTCAACAAGTCCCTGGGGCGCACCTTCGTGATCCCCGAGCCGCTGATCTCCACAAAGGGCGCCCGAATCATGGCGCTGGACGCGCCCCGCGAGAAAATGAGCAAGTCCTCGCTCCGGCTCAACTCGGTGATCTCTCTGACCGACGCCCCGGAGCTCGTGGCCAAGAAGATCCGCTCCGCGGTCACGGACTCGGGCCGGGAGGTCGCCGGCGGCGAGGACAAGCCTGCGCTGACGAATCTCCTCACGATCTTCTCCCTCGTCGAGGGCACGCCCGTGGCCGAGCTCGAGGAGCGCTTCGGGGAGGGGGGCTACGCTCCCTTCAAGGCAGCGCTCGCGGAGGCGGTCGTTGAGCACCTTCGTCCCATTCGAGAGCGCTACGAGGATCTCAGCGACGACCCGGCCGAGCTGGACCGTCTGGTGGGAGGGGGCGCGAAGCGGGCGTCGGACGTGGCGGAGGCCACGATGGTCGACGTCCGCGCCCGAGCGGGGCTCGGCCGGCGTCCGTAAAGCGGCTCAAAGGCGGGGCCGAGCAAGCGTCCGGCTATAGGCTGAAGCAGGCGGTCAGGGCCGACACAAGTAGATTTGTCGATAAGTCGATGTAGCTATGACCGAAGGTGAAGCCGGAGAGGTCTCGAGGTCGAATCGACCTCAGATTTCAGCGAGGAACAGGCGGTGGCACCCCCCGCACAAGGGGTGAGAGAAGGGCTGCGGATGGGGTACGAGGTCAAGCTGGAGGTCTTCGAAGGCCCCATCGATCTGTTGCTTCATCTGATCACCAGGCAGCGCGTCGACATCTACGAGGTCTCGATCTCGACCATTACCGAGGAGTACCTAAAGGCCGTCGGCGCGCTCGACGATCTCGATCTCGAGGCCGCTACCGGCTTTCTCGTGGTAGCGGCGACTCTGCTCGAGCTCAAGTCCGCCCGGCTGCTGCCGGTGAGGGATGACGACGACGAGCAGGGTGGACTGCTCGAGGCCAGAGACATGCTCCTGGCGCGGCTCGTCGAGCTGTCGACATTCCGTGAGGCGGGCGGCTGGCTGGCGGTGGAGCTCGAGAAGGGTGCCGTGTTCTTCGCCCGCAGCGTGGGGCTCGAGCCTCGATTCGTCGGGCTGGCCCCCGACCTCCTGGCGCGCGTCACATCGGAACGCCTGGCTGCCACGGCTGCGCTGGTGCTGGCACCCAAGCCTCAACCGGTACTCGATATATCTCACGTCACGCCCATCACGGCATCCGTGAAGGACGCCATCAACGACATCGCAGCGGCCCTGCAACTGGCCGGCCCTGTTGCCTTCAGTGATCTATGCGCGACCCGCATGGAGCGCATCGACGTGGTCGTGCGGTTTCTGGCCCTCCTCGAACTGTTCAAGGCGGGGGCGGTCGAGCTCTCTCAGGACGATCGCTTCGGGGAGATCAAGGCGGCGTGGACCAACGAAGTGGCCGCGCAGGACGTCGTCGAGGACGCCGAGGAGTACACCGTCGACCTCCAGAAAGAGAGGCCATCGTGATCGTTCCCGAGCGCAAGATCATCGAGTCCATCCTGTTGCTCGCCGACGAACCGGTGCCGGCCGGGGTCATAGGAGAGGTCCTCGAGCGCCCTCGAGCAGAGGTCGAGGGTCTGCTGGAAGAACTGGCGAACGATTACGAGGACGACGACCGTGGCTGGCTACTCCGGGCCACGGCGGGCGGCTGGAGACTCTACACGAGCCCCGAGTGCGCGCCCTGGCTCGAGCGCTTTGTGCTGCGACATTCGCACTCCCGTCTCACCGGCGCCGCGCTCGAGGTCCTCGCAGTGGTCGCCTACAGGGGCCCGTTGTCCCGGACGCAGATCAGCGAGTTAAGGGGAGTGGACTCGGACGGCGTGGTCAAGACACTGCTGCAGCGCGCTCTCATCCGCGAGCAGGGACACGGCTCGGGCCCCGGCGGGCCCGCGCTCTTCTGTGTCAGCGATGAGTTCCTCGAGCGGATGGGCCTCAGGTCTGTCGAGGATCTTCCTCCTCTGGTCGAGTTCATGCCGAGCGCCGAAGAAGTGGGGGACATGGAGGCCAAGCTGTCTCCCAACGTATGAGCGTCGGCCCTGAGACCCCCACCGGAGAGCGGATCCAGAAGGTGCTGGCGAGAGCGGGGGTGGCGTCGCGACGCGCCGTGGAGGAGATGATCGTTCGGGGCCGGATCAGGGTCAACGGCGAGAGGGTTGCGCTCGGCCGCCGCATCGACGCGTCGAAGGATATAGTTGAGGTTGATGGTTCACGCGTGCCGCTGAGCACCGACCTCGCCTACTACCTCGTGAACAAGCCGGTCGGGGTCGTCACGACCGCCCACGACGAGGAGGGCAGAGAGACGGTCATGGATCTGCTCGAGGTCGAGGTGCGGGTCTTCCCGGTGGGGCGGTTAGACATGGACAGCGAAGGGGCCGTGCTGTTGACCAACGACGGCGAGCTCGCCCAACGCCTCACTCATCCCAGCTTCGGCGTCCCCAAGACCTATCTCGTCGAGGCGAGTGGAAGCGTCAAGGAGAAGAGCCTGCGAGCCCTGGCCAGGGGAGTGGAGCTCGATGACGGCGTGACGGCGCCCGCCGAGGTTCGGCTGGTCGAGAAGAATCCCAATGGGACCCTGATCGAGATGTCCATCACCGAGGGCCGGAACCGGCAGATCAGGCGGATGTTCGATGCGGTGGGCCACCCCGTGCGGCGCCTCGTCCGCACCGCCATCGGCCCGCTTATGCTGGGACGCCTCAAGCCTGCCACCTACAGGAAGCTGAGGCCGGACGAGGTTATGAGCCTTTATCGAGCGGCCGGATTGTAGAGACAGAGACTTGTCGATAAGGCGATTAGTGGTTGAGTTGACAACGATACGCTGAGGTGCCTGAGCAGCTCTGTTCCCGATTCACGGACGGTGGGCGAGAGGTCGACAGAGAGACATGTCGACACAGGACTTTGTCGATACAGGGACTGAACACGAGGAGTCAGGTGAAGGAGAGGCTACGCGCCCTTCGGGGAGCCACGACCGTGGAGCGGGACGACGCGGAGGCGATCGTCGAGGCCACCTCGGAGCTGCTCGAGGCCATGATGAGTCACAACGGCGCCGCGCACGAGGATCTGGTCAGCGTGATCTTCACCACGACGAAGGACCTCTCCGCCGAGTTTCCCGCCGCCGCGGCCCGGCGACTGGGGATCTCGACGGTACCGCTTCTCTGCGCCAAGGAGATCGACGTCCCGGGCGCGGTCGAGCGCTGCGTGCGGGTGCTGATGCATCTCTACACCGACAGGGACCACGAGCTCCTCCGCCACGTCTACCTCAGAGAGGCCCAACATCTGCGCACGGACCTGGAATGAGACTAAGCGTCAACGTGAGGGATAGAGATGCATGAGATCCAGAGCGTCGGCATCATCGGTCTCGGGCTGATCGGAGGTTCGGTCGGACTCGCTCTGCGCGCCGGCGACGAGGCGGTCAAGGTCGTCGGCTTCGACCCGGATCCCTCTACGCTCCAGGGAGCACTCGATTCGGGCGCCATCGACTCGGTCGCGGATACGCTCGAGGATGCCGTCCTTGCCGCGGACCTCGTGATGGTGGCGACCCCCGTAGATCGCATTCCTGGGGTGATCGAGAGAATCTCGCCGTACACACTCGAAGGGGCGCTCGTCACGGACGTCGGCAGCACGAAGCAAGCGGTCGTAGAGGCCGGAGAGAGATGCTTTGGGGGCCGTTTCGTCGGCGGTCATCCCATGGCGGGATCGGAGCGGCACGGCATCGACGCGGCCGATGCAGAACTATTCGATGACGCTTGGTGGATCGTCACCCCGACGTCCCGGACCTCGTCCGGGGCCTATGCCGCGGTGACCGCGCTGGTGGCGTCGCTCGGCGCGCGCTCGGTGGCCCTCGAGCCGGTCGTGCACGACGCGCTGGTCGCCCGGCTCAGCCACCTTCCGCAACTCACCGCCAGCGCGCTGGTCGAGGTCGCGATCACGGCCGGAGACAGAGAAGCACTGCTGGGGCTCGCGGCGGGGGGCTTCAGGGACGTTACCCGCATCGCGGCCAGCAACCCCGACCTCTGGGTCGCAATCATCCGCTCGAACCGTGAGGCGGTGCTCGAGGGTTTGACGGGTCTGACCCAGCGCCTGGATGCGGTGGGGGCAATGATCGCGGAACAGCACTGGGACGAGTTGCGGAGCTGGTTGGACCGCTCCAGACGCGCACGACTCGAACTGTTCGCAAAACCCGACCTTGGAGGCGCCCCGGTCGGGCTCACGCTCATGATCCCGGACCGTCCCGGAGTGCTGGCGGAGGTAACGACCGCAGCGGGCGAGCTCGCTGCGAACATCGAGGACCTGCGCATCTTCCACTCCACGGAGGGGGGCCAGGGCCGGCTCGAGATCATCGTGTCCGGGCCCGCCAAGGCGGAGGCCCTGGTGGGGGCGCTCATGGAGCTCGGCTATCGGGTCGAGCGGAACGATATGGATTTGTAGGGAAGTTGATGAGTAACTTTGTAGACAAGAAGCTAAGGAGATGAGGAGACACCGGACCACCGCCGGCGCCCCGACCGCGTTGAGGGGGGGGCTCGAAGTGCCCGGCGACAAGTCGGTCACCCACAGGGCGCTGATTATTGCTGCGCTTAGCGCGGGTCGCTCAACGGTGGCCAACGCGAACCTGGGGCGCGACTGCCTGGGGACGGCCGCGCTCCTGAGCGCGCTCGGCGCCGCCTGCGAGGTCGACGAAGCCAAGGCTCAGGTAGAGGTAGAGGGAAGGGGGGCGGCAGGTCTGCGGGAGGCCGAGGGGGTTCTCGACGCCGGTAACTCGGGCACGACGATGAGGATGATGCTCGGCGTCTGCGCCGCAATCGAGGGCCTGTCCGTGCTGACCGGAGATGCCAGCCTGCGACGCCGTCCCATGTTGCGGGTGGTGGTCCCGCTCCGCCGGATGGGGGCCATGATCGACGGCCGGGCTCACGGTGACCGAGCCCCGCTTGTCGTGCGCGGCGGAGCACTCGATGGACTCGAGATCGATCTTCCCGTTGCCAGCGCTCAGGTCAAGACCGCCGTCCTGCTGGCCGGACTTCGGGCCGAGGGGCCGACCACTGTGTCCGAGCCCACGCCCACCCGAGACCACACTGAGCGCATGTTGCTTGCCGCAGGGGCCGACGTCGACGCGAACTCGAAGAGAGTCGTCCTGCGCCCCGGCCCCGCTCTCGAGGCGCGCAAGTGGGAGGTTCCCGGCGACATCTCCTCGGGGCTTTTTCTCCTCGCGGCCGCGGTCATCATCGAGGGTTCGCACCTGACTCTCACAAACCTCAGCTTCAATCGCCGACGCGCCCAGGCGCTCAGCGTCATGGAGCGGATGGGCGCCGACCTCGCCATCGAGCGAACGGGTGAGCGCTGCGGGGAGCCCGTCGGGACGGTCACCGTACGAGCCTCGAAACTGACCGCGACGAACATGGGTGGAGATGAGATCCCCGCGCTCATCGACGAACTGCCCATCCTCGCAGTCCTCGCCTCCTGCGCCGAGGGCGAAACGGTCATCAGCGATGCGTCCGAACTGCGTCTCAAGGAATCTGATCGGATAGAAGCCATGGTTGCAGGACTGCAGAGTCTCGGCGTCGACTGCGAAGCGCGACCCGATGGAATGGTGATTCGCGGGCCTGCCAACCTGACCGGAGGCGAGGTCGACTCGCACGGCGATCATCGCGTCGCGATGTCTTTGGCCGTGGCCGGATTGCGCACTTACGACCCGGTGAGGGTGCGGGGCTGGGGCTGCGTAAACACGTCGTTCCCTGAGTTCCTCGACCTGCTCGGGCGGGCGCAAGGCAGGCGCGCGTGATGGCGTGGGTGGGGCCGCGATCGTGAGCGTCGTCGCGATCGACGGACCTGCGGGCGCGGGCAAGAGCACGGTGGCGCGCGCCGTCGCGCACAAGCTCGGCTTCGCTTATCTGGATACGGGAGCGATGTACAGAGCGGTGGCCCTCGAGGCGCTCGAGCGGGGGATCGATTTCGACGACGAGACGGGGTTGACGGCACTCACCGAGGAGGTCGAGATCGATCTTCGTGAGAACGTCGTCCTGCTGAACGGAAGAGACGTGAGCCGAGCGATTCGCGAGGAGCGAGTCACGGCCGCCGTGTCGAAGGTAGCGGCAGTCGCAGGGGTGCGACGGGCGATGGCCGCACGCCAACGTGTATGGGCACAGGCCGGCGACGTCGTCATGGAGGGCCGCGACATCGGCTCGGCCGTGGCGCCGGGCGCCGCGGTGAAGATCTTCTTGACCGCGGGGATAGAAGAGCGCGCCGCCAGGCGCGCTCACCAGCTTGGACTCGCAACGGACGAGAGCTCGCTTCGGGAGCTGTCGGAATCCATGGCCGGGCGGGACCGGGCGGACGCCGAGCGCTCGGCGTCGCCGTTCGTGATGGCGCCCGGCGCCGTCGTCGTCGATTCGACCGGGAAGGATATCGACGAGGTCGTCGACGAGATCGCGGCCGCGGTCAGGAGCGCTCTGGAGTGACTGACACATCCGAGGGTGTGCCCGTGGTCGCGATAGTCGGGCGGCCGAACGTCGGAAAATCGTCCTTGGTCAACCGCGTCCTCGGCAGACGCGAGGCCATCGTCGAGGCCATGCCCGGAGTGACGCGTGATCGCAAGCACTTCGTTGCGGAGTGGAACGGCCGCGCGTTCGAGATCGTCGACACCGGCGGCCTGGAACCCGGCGTCGACGGTCTCGACGCGCGCGTTGCGGAGCAGGCGCAAGTGGCGATCGAGGCGGCGGACGCCATCGTCTTGGTGGTGGATGCCTCCGAAGGTCCGACCCAGGATGACCTGGCCGTGGCGGACATGCTGAGGAAGTCCGACAAACCCGTGGTCGTGGCTGCCAACAAGGTCGACGATCCCGCCGACGAACCCCTTGCAGCTGCATTCTTCCGACTGGGCCTCGGTGAGCCCAGGGCGCTTTCCGCACTGCACGGGCGGGGCTCGGGTGACTTCCTGCAGGCTCTCATCGAGAGCCTCCCCGAGGTCCGGCGCGACTCCGACGACTCCTGGGGCTCGGTGGCGATAATCGGTCGCCCCAACGTCGGGAAGTCCTCCATTCTCAATGCCTTGACCGGAGAGCAGCGAGCGATCGTCGACGCCATCCCGGGCACGACGCGCGACCCGGTCGATGCGAGCATCGTCCTCGAGGACGGTCGGGTGCTACGAATAGTCGACACGGCCGGAATGCGCCGTCAAACCCAGATCAAGGATCCGATCGAGTACTTCAGCTTCCTGCGGTCTCGTCGCACGCTCACCCGCGTCGACGTCGCTCTCCTTGTCATCGACGCAGGGGAGGGCGTGACGAGCCACGATCAACACCTCGCCCACGAGATCGTGGAGCATGGACGTGCCTGCGTCGTCGCACTGAACAAGTGGGACCTCATACCCCCCGAGGACACCGACCGGAAACGACTCGAGGCCACGACCGCAGAGAAACTCCGCTTCGTCCCGTGGGCGACCTTCGTCAGAACCCGCGCCCCCACGGGCCGTGGCATCGACAAGCTCGGGCCCAAACTGGTGGAGGCCACCGAATCCCACCGCCGCAGGTTGCCGACCGCACTCGTCAATCGTCTGGTGCGAGACGCTCAGCAGCAACGGCCACATCCGCGCCTTGGGGGACGGGCAAGCCGCATCCTGTACGCAGTCCAGGCGGAGTCGGCTCCGCCGACGATCGTCGTTTTCTCCACCGGAAGGGTCGAGGAGAACTACAGGCGCTACCTCGAGAATCGACTGAGGGAAAGCGAGCCCTTCGCCGGGAGCCCCCTTCGCATCGAGGTAAGGGTTAAAGCTCGACGTGAACGTAATAGTTAAGGTAGGGTCTCACCGAGGCCAGCGGCTCGGTGCCCCGCCGGAGTCGACTGGGCGGAGCGGGATGGCGACGAATCTACTCGTCCTCAAGTCGAGATGTCGACGAGTTGCTTGGTGGATTCATCTACAAGGCGACTATGAATTCGGGTCGGACGTCGCCCCCGTGATCCGCCCGGGCCGAGAGTATGATGGCGGCGACGGGACGTGGCGCAGCTTGGTTAGCGCACTGGTCTGGGGGACCAGGGGTCGCCGGTTCAAATCCGGCCGTCCCGACTTCTTTATCCATCCGGGGACCGAGACATCGTGAGCGACGAGAGGCGCCAGGGCCGCTCGAGCACCGATGGAATCCTCACCGTCCCGAACGTATTGTCGGCGCTGAGGCTCGCGTCCGTGCCCGTGTTCTTGTTCCTGTTCATCTCAGGGCGCGAGGAGGCGGCGGTGATCCTCTATGGAGTGGGAGCGTTCACGGACTTCTTGGACGGCTTCATCGCCCGCCGGCTCGGCCAGATCTCGGAGCTGGGCAAAGTGCTCGACCCCATGGCGGATCGCGTCTTCATCGTCGCTCTCGCCGTGGCGCTGGTCGTCGCAGGAACGCTCCCGTGGTGGCTGGCCGCGCTGATCGTGGTCAGGGACCTGTTGATGGTGGGACTGTTCCCACTTCTGCAGCGGAGCGGTCTCGGGCGCATTCCCGTCAACTTCGCGGGAAAGACGGCCACCGCCTTCTTGCTCATCGGGCTCACATGGCTTGCGCTTGCTCGGACCGACTTTTGGTGGGCCCCGGACGACACGGTGGGGCTCGCGATCGTCCTTGCTGGGACGGTGCTGTACTACGTTGCGGTGGGCCTGTACGCGCGGGAGGCGTTCCGCAGGCTGGAGCACCTCCGGGCTCAGGACCGTGAGCGACACGATCGCCCGAACCCACTACGCTGACGGCGCGGGACCCCCCGTGGGGACAACCGTCGGCGAGTAGGTTAGGCGATTTGTCGACAAGTAGATGGATGACGGAAGGTCGAGACGAGAAGGGAGCTCACCGTGGCGGAGTTGCCAACCGACAGGAGCTACACGGCCGAGCACGAGTGGGCCAAGGACGAAGATGGGGGCGTCGTCGTCGGGATCACCGACTATGCGCAGGACCAGCTGGGCGACGTCGTGTTCGTGGGGCTGCCCGAGCCGGGGTCCGAGGTCACGGCCGGCGAGCCGCTCGGCGAGGTCGAGTCGACGAAGTCGGTTTCCGATGTCTACAGTCCAGTCACCGGGAAGGTCGCGAAGAAGAACGTCGAGGTCGAGCAGAATCCCGAGTTGATCAACTCGGATCCCTACGGCGAGGGATGGCTGGTGGTCATCGAGCCCTCTGGAAAGGACGAGGGCGCCCTGCTCTCGGCCGACGACTATCGCAAGCTGACGGAGTAGGGCGAAGCCGCGCAAGAAGCTCGGACGCGAGCCGCGCCCGCTTGACTAACCCTAAAGTAGCGGTATAGGTTCCTGCCATGTATTGCACCAATTGCGGCCACAAGAATCCCGAGGGCGCCAACTTCTGTTCGTCCTGCGGCGCACCCCTGCAGGACGCGAAGAGCGCGGATACCACGATCACCTTCAGCCCGGGAGAGCTCGAGGCCGACCTCGAAGAGGAGGTGCACCTCTCGCCCGATGAGCTCGAGGGCGGACGCGGCGTGCTCATCGTGAAGAGAGGCCCCAACGCCGGCAGCAAGTTCTTCCTGGACTCGGACACGACCTCGATCGGCCGTCATCCCGACAGCGAGATCTTCCTCGACGACATCACCGTGTCCCGCCGTCATGCGGAGATCCGGCGGGCGGGTGAGCGCTTCTCGATCCACGATGTGGGAAGCCTCAACGGGACCTATAACAATCGCGAGCGGGTCGAGTCCGCCGACATCCGCTCCGGCGACGAGGTCCAGATAGGCAAGTTCAAGCTCGTGTTCTTGACGGGGGGCTAGTCACATGCCGTTGTCGAGGTCACGTGACTACCTGAGCATCGGGGAGGTGCTCGACGCCATCAAGGTCGATTTTCCCGACGTCAGCATCTCGAAGATTCGCTTTCTCGAGTCGGAGGGACTCATCAACCCGGAGCGCACCGGATCCGGCTACCGAAAGTTCTACGACGTCGACGTCGCTCGCCTCCGCTACATCCTCTCGCTCCAGCGCGAGCATTTTCTGCCGTTAAGAGTCATCCGCGAACGCCTTGCGGAGGCCGACGCCAGTGGATCCCTTCCGATTGAGGAGGCGGCGCCCAAGGCGTCGAGCTCCTCTGCGCAGAAGGCCACTGGAACCGCAAAGCCAGCCTCCTCGAGCATCGCGACCGACGTCCAGCTCGACAGGGCTTCGCTGGCCGACGCCTCGGGTCTCACAGAAGGCGAACTCCAGGGCCTCGAGGACTTCGGTCTCCTGGTTCCCGGCGACTACTACGACGGCAACGACCTCGCCGTGGCCAAGGCCGCGAGGAGGCTGCTCGACTACGGTCTCGAGCCCCGCCATCTGCGCATGTACCGCCAGTGGGCGGAGCGCGAAGCCTCTTTCTTCGAGCAGATCGTCGCACCGCTCGTCCGGCGTAAGGACCCATCCAGTCAGCTGAAGGCGGCGCAGTCGTCGCAGGATCTCATCGGGCTGTCGAGACAGATCAGGGATGCCATGCTGAGGTCCAGCATGAGACAGCTCTTCTGAGGCCACTTCTCTCTAAGTAGGTACATCGATTTGTCGATAAGTCGCCTAGTGACGGCCGCGCTGTTCGTCGCCCTGGTCGCCCCGCCGGCGCCGGCCGGCCGCGTCGAGCAAGCGCCGGAGAGAGCGAACCGGGTACCCGAGGTGAGCTGCGAAGCCTGCATCGTAGTGTCGGATGCAGGCGACGTCTTGTTCCGGCGCCGGCCCGATGCCGAGATTCCCAACGCCAGCACCACGAAGATGATGACCGCGCTGCTCGTGGAGCGCGCCGGCGTCGTGGGCGAAACGGTGATCATCTCGCAGGAGGCCGCCAGCATCCCAGGGGGCCCGCCCACCTTTGCGGCGGGGGAGTCGTGGTCTGCGGAGACCTTGTTGCAGGCCCTCCTGCTGGCGTCTTCGAACGGGGCGGCCGTGGCGCTGGCCGAGCACGTCGCCGGCTCGACCGCGGCCTTCGTGGAGGACATGAACGACGAGGCGGACGCCATAGGTCTGAAGCACACCCGCTTCGCGACCCCCCACGGCCTGGATACGCCGGGGCACTACTCCTCGGCCAGGGATCTGGTAACGATCGCCGAGCTGCTGCTCGAGGAGCCCACCCTCAAGGGGATGGTGGATGAGGCGGAAGTGAACGTCGAGGGTCCGAGCGGGCGACTACTCATAGAAAACCGTAACCTTCTACTTGAGAGTTATCAGGGGGCCATCGGGGTCAAGACCGGCTACACGCTCGACGCCGGCAACGCTCTGGTGTGGGCCGCGGAGAGGGGAGGTCGCACGCTC
>Ga0136630_1000113_pt1 | contig 24447 bp, 23 predicted proteins | sample AntDrymUQ5682106_2_FD_105496 | JGI IMG/M metagenome (GOLD analysis project Ga0136630, IMG submission 105496) | Polar desert sand microbial communities from Dry Valleys, Antarctica - metaG UQ568 (21.06) | ecosystem: Environmental > Terrestrial > Soil > Desert | place: Antarctica: Dry Valley...
ACGATCCGAGCCGGGTCGGAGGCCGCGTCCGCCGCTTCCTGACGGATTAGCAACCGGAGATCGACCTCCGATCGCACCTCAGAACATGTGTCGAGTCGAGGAGGCACTCGGCGCGGGAGCAGACGATCAGGCCCGATGACAGGCCGTTAGCGCCGGTGATTGCGGACGATGTCAGACGATCCGCAGGAGACAGTCATCTACGCGCGTATGGCGCAACTCCGTCGTGATTTGCCGTGCACTCGACAAATCGAGGCCCTGCGACGCGGGGCTGACGGCGGTGGATGAGAAATAGATGGCGTCCTGCTAACCAGCCATGGCGCCGCATGGCAGAGGCGCAGACTTCCAATCGCGCTCGACACGATGGCGCTGCATTTCTAGATTTATCTAAGCAGCCGACGGACTCTCCGCGGACCGGCGGATACGAATTCCTAGTCTGACCTGCGGTTTTGCGTCTTCGTGCAGTTGACCCAGAACCACCCCTTCGAGATGGGCCGTCGTTGGCTACCAACGAAACCGGGCACGGAGCTGGTCTTATGACTGTTCGGACCGTTGGAGGGCGTTGACAGTTCGTGGTCATCCTGCGGACAGCTGCGAACAATCCACAGTAGACAGTTGAGGTGAATCGCCCCGGCGAGTTCGCAGGCTCTGATGTACCCCGGCTTTCCCGGAGTCGTTGTGCTGGAATCGGATGACTCGATCCTTGGGAGGATCGTCATGCCGAAGGCCTATCCACCTGAGTTCCGGCGCAGAGCGCTGGACCTGATCCAGGACGGTCGAAGCGTCGTGCAGGTCGCTGCCGGCCTCGGGATCTCCAGGGTTCTCTGTAAGCGTTACGGAACAGGAGTTGATCGACACCGGGCAGCTGCCGGGCTTGTCGAGCGTTCAGTCGGCCGAGTTGACCGCGGCCCGGCGGCGGATCCGCGAGCTTGAGGCGGAGAACGAGATCCTGCGCCGCGCCTGGCTGGCGTTCAAGGACGTGGTACCCCCAAAAGACCGCTTCGGCCTGGTCGCGGACCAGGCCAAGGCGCTCGCCTTCTACACCGATGTACTCGGCTTCGTCCCGAAGACCGACATCCCGCTCGGCGAGCACCGCTGGCTCACCGTCGTTTCGGCCGATGCACCGGACAGGTCGGCGATGTGGGTAGCCTCCTTTCCCATTAGCGTCCGCTGTGGACGGTCAACCTCCTCGCGTAGCGTCTCTGGCGCCAATACTTAAGTCCGTACTTGACCTTTGGGTCGCTCTATGAATACTTAAGCGTGTGCCTAACCAACTCCAGGACGTCGACCGGTTGCTGCACGCGCTGGCCGACCCTACCCGGCGGCGGATGATCGAGCGGCTCGGTGACGGTCCGGCAAGCGTGACTGCGCTGGCCGCACCATTTCCGATGTCCTTGCCGGCGGTCGTCCAGCACCTGCGGCTGCTGGAAGGTTGCGGACTCATCGCATCGGAAAAGGTCGGGCGAGTGCGTACCTGTCGCCTCGAACCCGATCGGCTGGACACGGTGCAGGACTGGATCGCGGACCGCCGCCGGACCTGGGAACGCCGACTTGACCGGCTGGGCGACGTACTGACCCCCGAAACCGGCACGCCGCCGGACCCAACACCAACCGAGGAGAGCCCAGGATGACCGACCGCAGCGTTGTTCACGACTCATTCACCATCGAGCGCATCTACCCAGCCAAGCCGAAGCGGGTCTTCGCCGCCTGGGCGAGTCACGCGGAGAAGGACCGGTGGTTCGGCGAGGGTGACGACTTTCTCGCCGTGACCGATCAGTACACGCTGGACTTTCGGATCGGTGGTCATGAGCGTCTGGATGGCAAGCTTCCGGGTGGGCAGACATTCGGCTATGACGCGGTCTACCAGGACATCGTCGCCGACCAGCGGATCGTCGCCTCCTACGACGTGCGCATCGACGGCCGGCGGATGTCGGTCTCGCTGATGACGGTCGAGGTGGCCGCGGTGCCCGAGGGCACCAGGTTGGTGCTGACCGAGCAGGGCGCCTTCCTGGACGGGCTCGATTCCAACGCGCAACGCGTCGAGGGGGCGCGCGACAGCCTGGACCAGCTCGGCGGATACCTCAGCGCAGGACACGGTGGCTGACTCAACCAACCACTGCGTCGCTCGCGGTGAGTCCGTCACAGGCTCCGGGCAGGGGTCTAGGGACCGATGCTGAGCCTCACCATGACGGTGTCACCGTCGCAAGCTGTTCCGCTGCCGCACGCTGGACTTCACTGGGACGATGTAGCGCCCATCTTTCGGGAACAGCGAGATCGTCCACTCGGTCGCGCCGATGCGGACTGTAGCCGGGATCATTCCCCAGCCGTAGCTCACAGCTGCTGACGTGGCATTCAGTTCGCGGCACTGGTCTTCGGGCACGGTGACGAAGTGCCAGGGCGCCGGCCCTCTCCAGAACCACAACTCGCCACTGAACTCGTAGTTCAAAGGATCACGATCCAACGTCGTCTGGTTCGTCGTCGAACGAGAGTATGGGCATCGGGGCGCTGCCAGGACTCCACCTGTCGCGGAAGCCTGGCTGCGCGCTGACGTCGACCAACTCGATCCTGGCGCTGATCGACTCGATCAGAAGAGAGGACCTCCGTCGATGGCGTTGTAGCGTTTGATCTCGGCGCCGCTCGGGTCGATGCCGGTGTCCGGAGGATCAGCCTGGCTCCGCCAGTCGTCCAATGCCACAGAGTCGCGCCAAGCTTCGAAATTGTTTATCCGCCGCGGGTCGATCGAGTCTGCGGCGATCGCCAGGTCGATGCAGCCGTCGAAGGCACGGGCTCGGCTCACCAGGTCGGCGGTAAGCCTCGACGTACCGGTCGCGAGCGGTCTCGTCGACCAAGAGATGTCCTGCGATGATGATCATTCGGCAATCCCGGAAGCGGATTCTTGATCCGTTTGGCTCGGGGTCGGGCCCGTTAAGGAGTGTCAAGTCCGAAAAGTCGTGGAAGGTCGGCGTCGATGAAGCGGGTGATGGCGCTGATCCGGTTGTCGGACATGGTCAGGACCAGGATTCCGACGGGAAGGGCTGCGGGGCTGTCGAGTTCGGTGAGATAGCAGCCGAACGCGGGCTGGTCGTTGGCCCAGACCGGCACCAGTCGGAAGCGGCGTCCTGCGCGCGAAGCGGCACTGGCGCGCAGGAACGCTGCGATCGCCGCGGGGCTGTGGTACTCGTGCGGAGCCGGCGGCATAGCCAGCCACGCGTCGTCGGTGAGCAGCTCGACGACGCCATCGATGTCGTCCTCAGTGAACGCAACGGCGAAGCGACGGGCGAGCTCTTGCTCCAATTGGTCGTCAGTCCGCGTCCGGGCGTCTGGACCGGACACGGACCTGTGTCGGTGCAGCGACGAGCGGGCGCGTTGCAGAACGCCCTTGATCGCGGTTGAGCTCGTGTCCAGCATTGCCGCGACCTCGTCGGTGGGAAAGCCGAGGACGTCGTACAGCAGCAGGGCTGCGGTCTGCCTCGGCGGGAGCAGCTGCAGCGCCGCGACGAAAGCAAGCTCGACCGTCTCGCGGGCCAGGTATCGCTGCGCCGGCCCGGGTGCCTGCTCTGCGGCCTGGTCGAGCCACTCGTCGGGATAGGGCTGCAGCCAGGTCACCTCTCCCCTGCGCGACGGCGGAGGCGGATCGAACGAGGGGACCGGCTCGGCGGGCCTGCGCCGCTTGTTGTCTCGGATCGCATTGAGGCAGCGGTTGGTGGCGATGCGGTACAGCCATGCCCGAACCGACGAGCGGCCGACGAAGCTGTCCAGCCCGCGCCAGGCTGCGGTCAGCGTTTCCTGTACGAGGTCCTCGGCATCGACGATCGACCCGAGCATCCGGTAGCAGTGCAGATGCAACTCACGCAGGTGGGGCGCGGTGAGCTCACGAAACGCCTGCTCGTCACCGCTCCGGGCACACTCGAGCGTCGATCGGCCCACCCAGGCATCGTGTCACGCGAGCGCCCGCGCCCTCGCTTAAGTGGTTTGATCGGGACTGTGCCGGCCGCGAAAGGCTCCTCGGTGGTACGAGCGCTGTTAGCCAGCGACGAGCCGTCCATCCGCCGGAAGGTGCGCGTCGATGTGTTGGGCGAAGATCCAGCGTCTCGGGCGAATCGGCGGCTGGGTGAGGAGATCCGCACCTCGCCGCGGGTCCGAGCGCTGATCGACGGCGCCGCAACCGCGCCCTACCGCAAGTGGCAGGGCCGGCACTGGGTGCTGCAGACCCTGGCCGAGCTCGGTCATCCGGCCGGTGACGAGGCGCTCGAGCCCCTTGCCTCTTCGGTTCTCGAGACCTGGCTGAACCCGCGGTATTACCGCGAGTACGAGCCGACCACCGGTCCGAGAGAGCCGGGCGTCCCGGTCATCGACGGACGAGCCCGGCGCTGTGGTTCGCAACAGGGTGGCGCCCTGCTTGCCCTCATGAAACTCGGACTCCGCGGCGATGGTCCGGATCGCCTGGTCGAGCGGCTCGTGCACTGGCAGTGGCCCGACGGCGGGTGGAACTGTCACCTCAAGCCGACAGCGGTGAACTCGTCGGTGTACGAGACGTTGCTTCCGATGCGCGGGCTGGCGGCGCACCGATCGGCTCCAGCGCGGGATGCGGCCGACCGTGCCTGCGAGGTGTTGCTCACCCGCCGGGTGATCTATCACCGCGGCGACGGAAGGCCGATCCGTGCTGAGTGGTCCAAGCTGCACTATCCGGTGTACTGGCACTTCGACGTGCTCGCCGGTCTGAAAGGCCTGCACGAAGCGGGACACCTAGCCGACTCGCGATGCTCGGACGCGCTCGAGCTTCTCGCGAGCAAACAGCTACCAGACGGCGGCTGGGCCGCCGAATCGGCGTTCTACCACGGCGTCGACGGTCGCCGGCAGCACTACGACCTCGTCGACTGGGGAGGGCGTGACGCCGCGCGGATGAACGAATGGGTCACTGCAGACGCCCTCGTCGTTCTCTCGGCCGCCGGAAGGTTCTGACCGATGCCGGTGCGCGACTAGTCCGCCGGGAACCGTTCCGTTCGCCCCGGCGGCGGTGTCTCAACAAGCAGCATCGTTCCCGTACGGAAGGACTGACCATGACCGAGCAGAGCACAGCGGCGCTGGACACCGCGCTGGCCTATCACCGCGCGTGGACCAGTAACGACTTCGACCAAGCCATGACCTACATCGCCGAGGACATCATCTGCCAGGCACCAGCCGGCCGATTGCATGGCGCCGAGGCGTTTCGGGGTTTCATGGGCCCGTTCGTCCAGATTGTGACCAGTTCCAAGCTGATTGCCGCGTTCGGTGACGAAACCACGGCAGTGCTGATGTACGACACCGACACTGTCCCGGTTCAGGATGCCCCGGGGGCGGAGTGCCTCACCGTGGCAGACGGCAAAATCACCCACATGCGGATCATCTTCGATCGCCTGCCCTTCGATGCCGCCCGCAGCGCGGCCGCGACCGCGCAGCCAGACCATGGCCAGTGACCAGACGCAGCGGCGGCTGCGACGTCGCGACGCGCAGCGGCTGTTCGACGAACTTGCAACCGACTACCTCGACCTGCCAGATGTGAGCCGCGCCGTCATGTTCGGCAGTGACGGCCTGCGCGTGAACGCCAAGTTCTTCGCATTCGTAGGCGGGGAGGGGGAGTTGATCGTGAAGTTGCCCGCGGCACAGTGCGCGGCTCTCGTGGCAGCCGGCCAAGCTGAGCCGGTACGGGCCGGACGCAGCCCGATGCGTGAGTGGATCGGCGTACCTGATGTCGCTGACCGCGCCGACGGTGCCGAGTGGCGAGAACTGATGGCTGATGCGCATCGGTACGTCGCGTCACTGACAGCGTCGTCGACGACCCAACCGTAACGACCCACCTGATCGCTGCAAGGCAGCTCTCGGCGCGAAGTGAAGTGGTCAGATACGACAAGGCGGACGGTGGATTTCCTGTCGTTAGTGACCACGTGTGTGCTGCCCGATCCCGCGGGGTCCACGTCACGCTGACCCGGCGTGGCGGGTGAGGAAAAGGCAAGTTCCCTCGCTAGCGTGATCTTGTGCACCGGCGGGCGTTCCTGAGCAGCCTGGGGCTCGGTGCCCTCGTCGCGGTCACCGGCTGCGGGGGCGTCGAGGCTGCACCGACGCCCCGCCCCACTCTGCCACCCATCCCGCCTCCGCGAGCGGGCCCGGCGACGGTGCTCTATGCCGCGGCAGAGGGCAGCCGGCAGATCGCGCTGACCATCGACGACGGCTACAGCGACGAATGTGTCGAGGGCTACTTGCGATTCGCCGAGCAGTCTGGAATTCCAGTCACGTTCCTGCCCAACGGGATCTACGCCGACATATGGGATCCGCGGGCCGAACGACTGCGGTCCTTGATCGAAACGGGGCAGGTGCAGATCGGCAACCACACGATGAGCCACCTGAACCTACTCGAGTCCGACGACGCCACGATCCGAGCTGACATCGAGGCCAATGAGCAGTGGATCCAGCGGGTGTTCGGCGTCACCGCGCGTCCGTACCTGCGCCCGCCGTACGGCGCCCGCGACGACCGGACAGACCGGATCGCGGCCGACCTGGGCTACACGCGCATCACGATGTGGAATGGGACCCTCGGCGACTCCGGTGCGATCGACGCGGCCGTGCTGATGGACCTGGCGCGCACGCATGTGCAGCCAGGCGCGATCTTGCTCGGCCATGCCAACTCCCCGACGGTGCTCGGCTTGCTCGACGGTGTTCGCGACCTCATCATCGAACGCGACCTGCAGCCGGTCACCCTTGACACCATGTTCGGCACCTCTCGGGCGCAAGGATGATCCGCACCGCGGTGGGGCCGATGTTCTTGATCGTGTAGATGACCCAGAACCACCCCTCCGTGATCGGGAGTCGTTGACTGCGAACGAGACAGGGCGCTGACCTGGTCTCATAGCCGCTCGTACTGCTTGAGGATGTTGGTACTTTGTGGCCCTCCCGCGGACTGGGTGCGGACAATCCACAATGGACAGTCGATGGCTGTACGGGCCCGCGGACCTAGATTCGGTCGGGGTCCTGATCGGCGGGTACCTGCGGCTCGTCATTGATAACGGGTAGGCACATAGCGCCCATCCACATCCTCAGCTCGCGACATGCCTGATCGGCGCCCCGTGCGTGGCGCGTGGCGGTCTGTGGGGAATCCACATCGAGGGTCATCACGAGACGGACCAACAGCCTCGAGATGTCCACGCCGGGATAGGCGGTCGCAGTTACGTGGCAGACACCGATCGCGGGCGGCTCGTCGGCCTGATTCTCGGAAAGCACAGCGGCCAGCATGGTCGGTCGTCGTCACTCACACGTTGCCTTCCGTCGCGGGGTCAGCCGGCGACGGGGGCAAGCACCGGGGCCGGGGACTTCATCTCGCGCGGGCTGCGGTGGGAGCACAGCAGCTCGGCGAGCGGCGACGGCGGGGGAACACCGAGTTCGTCCTTGAGTAAGGCGGTGAACCTGCGGGCGTGCCTGATCGCCCCTACGCGGTCGCCTGCGATGAGCCGGACCCGGACTACGAGCAGGTTGGCAGACTCTCTGAGCGGGTCGCATTCGACGGCACCGAGGCCGAGCAGGGTGGCCAAGTGGACGTCTCCGCGGCGAAGGCAGGCCCGGCTCGTCGATTCCAGGACCTGGACCGCCTCTTGCCTCAGGCGTTCACGGTCGAACACCAGCCAGCTGTCCCAACAGCCCGGGAGCAGCTCGCCTCGGATCTGCAGCAGCATGTCGGGGTCGGGCAACGTTCCGGTGCTGCGGTACTGGCGGGCGACCTCGTACAGCGTTCGGGCGTCCACCCAGACGGCGGGGTCGAGGCTGAGCTCCACGGGGGTGACGATGAGTACGTCACGGTGCAGTGGCTGCAACCGCCACAGGGCCGTTCGCAGGTTTGCGTGCGCCTTTTCCTCTTCGGTGTCCGGCCAGAGGCAGTCGGCCACGTAGGTACGCGGGAGAGGGCGGTCGTTGAGGGCAAGGAAGCCCAGCAGGCGGTGTACGGACAGCGGGAGGTCGACAACGGCTCCGTCGCGCCGGAACTCGAAACCGCCGAAGAGGCGTATGCGGGTCTCGCTCCGGGTCATCGCGTCTCCCTACGCTCGCCCGTCACCCACGGTATCGCCGATCCGGGCCACGACACGGTCGAAGAACGAGGATGCCGACGGCAAGTCTCGACGGGCCGCGTCACCTGTGCGTCACCTCAGCTGTGTGACGTCGTGGTGACACCCGCTCCTTTACCTTGCCGCAGGGAGGTGGAGACAGGTGATGCAGCAGAGCTACGAACGTGCAGAGGACTTGGACTGGTTCGAAGACGAGGACGCCGACCTCGCCGAGGTCCTGCGGGACGCATTGGACGACGCCTACTTAGACGCTGATCCCGAGGAGATGGACGACGCGCTCACAAACGTGCTGGAGTCGATGAGCCCGGCGGAGTCGTTCAACTTCGCCAAGGCGCTGAAGCAGATCGAGCGGGGGGCTGGGCAGGTGCTGTCTGATCCTGCATTCGGGCAGATCGCCCGGACAGCCCTACCGGTCGCCGGCGGTGCGCTCGGCACCGTGATCGGTGGGCCGGTAGGCACGGCGTTGGGCAGCAGTCTCGGCACGGTCGCGGCGAAAGCGATCCCGGGCAGTCCTAGGCCGAGGCTGGCTCCCGCGGGTGGACCCGCCGGGCGCGCAGCCGTCCCGACGCCTGCGGTGGCGGGCGGGTCGGCGGCGGCGGCCCAGGGGCTGGTTTTGACCCAGCAGCCCGACGTGCTGAAGGGGCTGCTCGCCTTGGCGATGGGTCAGCACGGGCAGAAGTCGGTGAACGGCGTGCCCGTCGCGTCGATCATGAACATGCTCAGCTCGGTCTTCGGCCAGGCAGCAGCCGACGCCGACCAGCTGATGTACCTCGACCAGGAGGGCTGGGAAGAGTATGACGGTGGCGCGTCAGCTGACGACTCGATGCCCCCGGCTGACCGGTCGATCTACACCACCTTGATGGACGCCGACAACTATGAACTCGCCGAAGCGGCGGAGTCGTGGTGAGCGCCACCGAACTCGGCGACCTCGAGTCCCTACTCGAGAGGGTGCTTCCCGATCCCATGGGGTTCGCCGAGCGCGTGGTCGGTCAGCTCTTGGACCGGCTGGCGACCGACGCACCTGCCGTCGCGCCCATCGTGGTCGCCGGCTTCGAGGCGCAGGCGCACGAGGCGCTCGTGGACCGGAACATGCTCGTGGCCGCCGCGGTGGGCGCATGCGACTGCTGGGCACAGGACCCGGACTGCCCCGTCTGCGCCGGACAGGGAATGGCGGGGTGGATGCGACCGGACCCGCAGTTGTACGAGGAGTTCGTCGGCCCCGCGGTCACCCGAATGACCAACCAGGCCGCAACGACAGGTGAGCACAGGCAGAGCGGAACGTCAGGCGAAGGGAGCACGACATGACCAGCATGTGGTTGGAGGACCTTGATATCGAGGCCGCCGAGTACGACGACAGCGAAGGTGGCGAGAGCTACGACGACAGCGAGAGCGACTTCGACAGTGAAGACCTCGACCAGGAGTCCCGGGCGAGCTCGGCTCGCCGGCGAAGGGAGCACCAGCGGCGCGTTGCGCTCGCCCGTCGTCGTCAGGCGCAGGCCAAGGCGCGGGCCCGCGGTGGGGCGCGGAAGGTGCCATCACCCGCGCGGCCCCCGGCCCAGCGGGAAACCGTGACCGCGATCCGCAACCTGGATCTGGAGACGAAGGTGCAGGAAGACACCTTTCGCCGGGCGATCGCGGCCCAGGGCAAGCGGATGAGCCGATCCGAGTACGCCGCCGTGCTCGGCGCCGCGACGAACCAGTTCATCGAATCCTTCCAGGCGCCGAGCAACGCGTTCGCGAAGGCGGCCCTCCGGTTCGCCCCGCTGCTGCTGCTCTCGCCGCAGAAGAGCGGTACCGGGTTCGAGGCGGTCATCAAGGACCCGCGGGTGATCGGTGCCGCGGCGGTCGGGGGCATCACGTTCCTCGGCGAGAACCGGAACCGCTTCACCAACGCCTCGAAGATCGACGTCCTGGCCACCAATGAGCTCGCCGTGGGGGAGCCCGCTCGATTCGTCGCAGACGTGCTGGACGGCCGGGGGAATCCGCTCGACCGGACGGTCACCTGGGAGTCCGACAAGACCGCAGTGGCCGAGATCAATTCGACCGGCGAGGTCACCACAAAGGGGCCCGGAACGGCCATCATCACCGCCCGCTTCGACGGTCTCCAGCGCAAGCATGTGTTGCGGGTCAAGGCAGCTCCGGCCGCCGCCGACCTCACCAACGCCTCGACGATCAACGTCCTGGCCACCAATGAGCTCGCCGTGGGCGAGAAGGACCGCTTCCTTGGCGACGTGCTGGACGGACGGGGAAACCTGCTCGACAAGGACGTGACCTGGACGTCCGACGACAAGGCAGTGGCGACGATCGACCCGATCAATGGCGACGTCGACGCGCACAAGGCCGGAACGGCCATCATCACGGCCAGCTTCGACAGCATCCAGCGGCGGTTCCGGTTGCGGGTCAAGCCGGTAGCGGTCGCCGTGCAGGCCGCCAACCCGGCCCCGCCGGACGAGCCGACCGCTGAGACGACGACGCCTAAAAAGACGACGCCGACAAAGACGGCCGCCGCCAGGGGCAGCAAGTAGCGCACGAGGCTCGTCGTGGATCCTGCCCTGCGGGAGCTGCTCCGAAGCGAGGAGGCCGTCGAGGACCGGACGATCGAGGCGATCATCCGGCTTCGACGGCCGGGCGTCACCGTGCCGGATGTCCGGCTCGTCTCCCTCTTCGGGACGATCGCCACCTGCCGGGTGCCCGCCAGCTCGGTCGGCGAGGTACGCGCGCACCCCAACGCGCTCAGCCTCAAGGCGGCCCGCCGGCTCGTGCCCGACCTTGAGCCGGTCACACCGGACGGCGCCGTGGAGAGCCGCTCCGGGCTGCGGCCTACCGACAGCCGGCGGTCTTGGGACCTTCCGCTGTCCGGGGCCGGCGTCGTCGTCGGGGTCGTGGACTGGGGCATCGACTTCGACCACCCCGCCTTCCGGCGACCCGATGGCTCGACCAGGCTGCTCGCGCTGTGGGACCAGCGCCCGCACCGTTCCGGCGATAGACCCGCGCCCTACGGGTACGGAAGGGTCCACGGGCCGCGCCGGATCAATGCCGCGCTGCGGAGCCGGCAGCCCTACCGCGAGCTGGGCTACCACCCCGCCGCAGCTGACCGCGGCACCGGATCGCATGGCACCCATGTCGTCGACATCGCCGCCGGGAACGGCCGCGGCGGCGGACCCGCCGGCGTGGCACCGGACGCGGACCTGGTCTTCGTGCACCTTGCCGACCGTGACACCGGCGGGCGGGCCAACCTAGGTGACTCGGTCAGGCTGCTTGAGGCAGTCGACTTCATCGCCCGGACTGCAGGCCAGCGACCATGGGTGATCAACATCAGCGTCGGGCGGCACGGCGGCCCGCACGACGGCACCACACTGACCGAGCTCGCGTTCGACGAGCTGCTCGACGCAGCACCCGGCCGGTTCATCGTGCAGAGCACCGGCAACTACTTCCGATCCCGGACCCACGCCTGCGGGGTGCTCCGAAGCGGGCAGGCGGAGTCGCTGAGGTTCGTCACCAGCGCCGCCGACACCAGCACCAACGAGCTGGAGATCTGGTACGACGGCTCCGACGAGTTCGTGATCCGCATCGCCCCGCCCGGGGCGATCGGGACAACGGCGGTTCGGCTCGGCAACCAGACCGAGCTGATCGTGAACCGTCAGGTCGTCGGACGGGCCTACCACCGCGCCCGCGACCCGAACAACCTCGACAACCACTTCGACGCCTTCCTGTATCCGTCCGCACCGGCCGGGACCTGGACGGTCACCATCGAGGCTGCTCGGGCCGGGACCGGGCGATACCACGCGTGGCTGGAACGGGACGAGGCATGCAAGCAGTGTCAGACCCGGTTCACCGTGAGCGACGCCAACCCGACCTTCACCACCGGGACGATCGCCAACGGCCACCTTCCGCTCGTCGTCGGCGCCTACGACGCGCACACCAGGTCCTGGCCGGTCGCCAGCTTCAGCAGCACCGGCCCGACGCGCGACGCTCGCCTGAAGCCGGACGTGGCCGCCCCTGGAGTGGACGTACTCGCCGCGCGGTCGGCACCGGCGGGCAGCACGCGCAGCCCCGGCCTGCTGGTGCGCAAGTCAGGCACCAGCATGGCGACCCCGCACGCCACCGGAGCCGTCGCCCTGTGCCTGCAAGCGGCCGGACACCGTCTCGGCGCCCGGCAGATCCGAGCCCTACTCCTCAACAACGCCGACCCTCCAGCAACGACCGATCCAGGCCACCGGCTGGGCCGCGGCTACCTGGACATTCCCGACCTCGTCGCTGCTGTCCGCAGGAGGTTCCCCGACCCGGTCACCCGTACCCGAACGAAGGCCGCAGCCATGGATGCCGACCTCGAACCCGACCCCGAACCGCTGGGCACCCTCGCGTTCGCGCCCGCGCAGGCCTATCGCGAGCTGCTGTACCGCCCCGACAGTCCGCTGTCCCGGTGGATCGGCACGAGGTTCGACATCGCGGCCCGACCGGGCCAGCGGGTCGTCGGTGCACCGCTCCCCGGAGATGTGCTGCTCACCCTCGACCCCGATCGCCCGGACGCCGGACGATGTCTCGAGCTCAGACCAGCGAACCTGACCCGGGAACGGATCCTCACCTCGGCCCGTCGCATGCCCGGGGGCCAGCTTCTGCTGCGCCCACGCACGGTCGACGGCACAGCCGATTCATCCTGGGCCGCGGAGTCCGATGGGGAAACCGCTAGCCCTGGACCTCGCATCCGGATGGATGCGGAGCTGCGCGCGGCGTGGCGCGGGTACGAATGCGCCGAGAAGCGGATGGTCCCGCTGCGGCTCTTCGGGAAATGGACCACGCCGGTCAATCCGGCGACGGTCGACGCGTGGCGTGCACTCGAGCACGCCTTGGTCACTGCCGGGTACCCGGTTCACCGGGCCTGGGTCTACATCTGCCGCAAGATCACCGGAAAGCAGACACCCTCACTGCATGCTTACGGGTTGGCCATCGACATCGACCACAAGGATCCGACCTGCAACGTGCACCGCGGCACGCCCGACGGCCGTAGGGTCAGATTCTCGGCGGCCGCCAGCAAGGAGAACCGCTGCCGAGACGTCCGCGACGACAAGGCCGACACCAGCTTCACGCCCAACCAGGTCGCGGCCGTCGAGGCGATCCGGACGGTGGACGGTCACCAGGTGTTCGCCTGGGGTGGGCGCTGGCAGATGAGCAAGGACACCATGCACTTCCAGATCAACGTGACGCCCCAGGAACTGGCCCGGGGATTGCGACCCGCTGGGACCGGGACGACGCCGACGCTGCCCACTCCCTGCGCCCAGACGCTGAAAGGCCTGTCGGTCGCCGTCGTGGGCGGCGGACTAGCGGGCTTGCTCGCCGCCCGAACACTGTGCCAACAAGGAGTGACAGTGACCGTCTTCGAGGGCCGGGAGCAGGTCGGCGGCCGGGTGCTCAGCGACCGGTCCTTCAGCCGTGGCCGGATCACCGAGTTCGGCGCCGAGCTGGTCGGCTCGATCCACACGCGCTGGGGCGAGCTGGCCACCGAGTACGGCCTAGCCCTGATCAGCCGCATGGACACCGACCTGTACCGAGGCCAGGGGCTGAACGTGAAACTCACCCTCGACCGCCCGCTGACGATGGACGAGATCCGCGCACTCGGCGCCGAACAGGAAACCCGGGTGCTGCGCCCGATCGCGAAGCTCGCCAGCACGATCGTCGACGCGTCGCGGCCCTGGCTCTTCTCCCGACTGAGGCTGTACGACAACATGTCGGTCGCCGCCGCGCTGACCAACCTGTTCGGCGTGAAGCGGACCGAGCGGCTCTGGCTGCTCATGGAGATGCTGCTGGTCAACAACAACGTCGCCCGCTTGGACGAGTTGAACTTCCTCGGCCTGCTGTGTCTGGTCAAAGGTGGGCAAGCCGGAACCGTCGGGGACTCGCTGATGGGCTACTGGGATGAGCTGGAGATCTATCGCTGCGCCGACGGCTGTCAGCAGCTCGCCGTCGCGATGGCCGCAGACATCCAGACCCGGCACGGGTGCAAGGTCATGCTCCGTCGGGCCGTCACCCACATCGACCTCGCCAACGGCGTCACGGTCGCTTCCAGGATCGTGCGACGCGACGGAACCCTGGAGGACGGGTCCCCCCATTTGAGCCGGTTCGACTACGTGATCCTGGCGGTGCCGCCGACGGTCTGGGCTGATATCAAGATCACCCCGGTGCATCCCAAGGAACCGAGCCAGGTCGGCCTGATGGGCACCGGCGACGCCGTCAAGTTCCTCAGCGACGTCAAGGGCCGGTTCTGGGTCAAGGGCAAGTCCGCGCCATACGGCGGCTCGCTGACCCTGGGTCAGGTCTGGGAAGGCACCGATAGTCAGACCCGCATCGGCGACCAGGGTGTCGTGCTCAGCGTCTTCGCCGGCGCCAGAACGCCGACCGCGAACCAGTTCAAGCAGGGGCTGACCGAGCTGTACCCGAGCTACCCGCAACAGCTCATCAAGTCGAAACTGGTCAACTGGCCCAGCGAACCGTTCATCAAGACCGGCTACGCGACGCCCAAGCTGGGCCAGATCTTCACCGTCGGCAAGCGACTCAGCGAGCCCTTCCAGGACCGCATGCTCTTCGCCGGAGAGCACACGCAGATGAACCACTTCGGCTACATGGAAGGAGCGCTGCGCTCGGGCGAACGCGCCGCGCACCTGCTGATGCAGCGCGCCTGCGGCCTGCCGGCCCCCGCAGATCCGGCGCTGGTGGCCAGTGCCGCGCCCTAGCGCACCGCCCGAAGACTCGCGGCCCCGCCGACCACACCCAACCTGGGAGACGTCATGGACACCAATGACACCACCGCCGCGGTCACGTTGGCACCGGCGAGAGCGTACCGGGAACTGGTGTACCGACCCGAGGGTGCGCCCTCGCGATGGTTGGGCCGCCAGTTCGAGGTCCTGGCCCGTCCGGGCCAACAGGTACCCGACCCACCACGGGCCGGTGACCTGTTGGTGAAGGTGGTCCTCGGGCACCTGGGTGGCGGTGACTGCGCGGTACTCACCGGCTCGAACCTGACGCGGCGACGTACCGGAGCAAACCCGGGCTGGTACGCCGCGACCGCCGACGCGGCCAGCGGGGTCGACCTGCTCTCGCGACGCGTCCTGGACCCCTCTCGATGCGTGCCCCCGGGCGTGCTGCTCCTGCGGCCGCGGGCGCAGCACCATGGGAACGCTCTGACCGCAATCGCTGACCTTGGAGCAGATCCTGCGGCCGAGCCCGAAATCGGTGAGCACGACGCCGAGAGCAGGACACCGGTGCCCGTGGACGTCGCGGCCGCGGTGCCACCGTTCGCAGCAGCTGAGCGCGCCACAGTCCTCGAGCCGCTGCTGCCCGCGCGAGAGTCGGCAACGGCCGTCGGCTGGAACGGCCGGGTGCACCCGGCCACATCTGGAGTCACGGTCGACGAGATCCGCGCAGCGCTCCGCAGCTACGTCGACGCGGCTGCCGTACAGACGGCGCTCCAACGGCGCAACGCCACGGCGCCGGGAGCGCCGATCGACGCCTCCACCGCCACCACGGACCCGGTGCTGGCCGAGTGCGTGCACCAGTTCCAGATGAAGTGCTACCGCGACAAGAAGGAGCACGACGGGCAGGCCGGCGAGTCCACGCTCGACAGTCTCGGGCTGATCGCTCGTACCGGGACCGGCCTGCACCGTGCCGACCGTGGGCACGTTCGCGCCCAACAGCGGCTCAACAGCAGGGACGCGGAGGTCAAGGCGGCCACGAACAACGCATTCTCCGCGGCCAACTGGTTCGACCTGATGGTCGACCCGTCAGTCTTCGGTGTTAGGACGAAGCTCGGGAACGGGCTGCATGTGGTGATGGTTCGCAAACTGCGCCAGGCAGAGCGGCACCTGCTGACCCTGCCCGCCTTCGCCGGAATGACCCCGGCCCGGCTCGGCGCCGCCCTGGGGCTCACCGAGAAACACGGCGGCGCCCGCCCTGCCCAGACCGAGAGCACCAGCGTGCACACGTTCGGGCTGGCGATCGACATCGAGTACCTGGCGAATCCGTGGGTGCGCAGCAAGGCCAGCTGGCGCGCGCTACAGCGGGCCTCGCTCGTCTCCGGCACCCGCCTGACCCAATCGAGTGCGCCACGGTACTTCTCGTCGCTCGGATCCGATCCCGCGCGATCGACCGGCCAGATCTGGGACGAGCTGCATCGACGCAACAACGAACTCATCACCTACTTCCAGCTCGGGCAGGACTCATCGGCGCTGCGCGCAGCGCTCCAGGCCGGCCAAGACAGGGGAACCACGGGCCTGATCAACCCAGCCGAGACGCTTGACAGTGCCGTGACCAGATGGCGAACCCAGATCAGTCAGGACCAGCGCCACCTCGCCGCAGGCGACTTTCACCGCCACGTGTCACCAGCCCGCGGATTCCTCAGCCACCCACGCGACCTGGTCATCGCACTCCGCGACCACGGCTGCCTGGCGTGGGGCGCGATCGACCTCGGACCCGGCGCCAGAGGCAGTGGCGACATCATGCACTTCGATGCCCGAGTCGAGAGTGTGGGCAGAGTGCTGACCCGAGACACCCAGGCATTCCTGCCCACCCTCGGACACCCCTGCGTGCCCACCACGCCGGTGGGGACCGACGGCGAGGACCGGCCCGCCGCCAAGTCACGCGTGCACAGAGCAAGGGACTGCTGGGGCAAGCTCTTCCCCACCTCGACGGTGCTCAAGAAGGTGAAGATCTTCGATCTCACCCAAGCCCCGTCCCAGGCGGTGGCCGGCTTCGACTTCAGTGGGTGGACGAATTCGAGCACACGGGTCTACATCGCTGATGGCGTCTACGACAAGCCCGGACTCCTGGAGGCCGTGCTGTACCACGAATCTCTGCATGTCTGCCAGTTCGACGCCGCCGGCGGGAAACCCCCCGCGTCCTACACGGAGATGATGGGTTTCGAATGTCAGGCCTACACCAAGTCCGCCCAATGGCTCGACAAGAGACCCGACGCAGTCGTACGCGGATGGGCAACCAAGATGCGCGAGATCGCACAATTGTTCTGCGACGAGATCCAGGCCGCCAGGAAAGCAACCAGCACCCTCAACGTCTTCGGCCGCGAGAGACGCTTCAAGAAGTTCCTGCTGGACCAAGAGTTCCTACCCGCCCACGACAGCATCGAGGACCTCTACAAACCGGTCGGCACGAAGCGCAACCCCTCAGCGGCCGAGTCGACAGAGCCAGGCAGCGCAGCCACTGATGTCGAAACCATCGACGCGGAGACCGCCGGCCCCGAGATCCCCACCCCCGCCGCCGGCCACGTCGAGACCGACGCCGAGTCGCGACCGGACAAGGCCAAAGACACCGTCCGTGCCCAAGCCCGTCGCTGGGGGACCGACGAGGCCGCTCTGATGTCGGCCCTGCAGGCTTTGCTGCCGTCCGAGATGGCGGAGGTATCCGCAGACCGGGCGATCGTGGACACGCTGCGCGACGAACTGTCCGGCCCCGAACTCACGGCCGCGGGCGCCCAGCTGGCCCGGGGCCGGGTGGGTTCGATGAGGCGGGTGGAGATCGAGCGGATCCTGGCGGCGCCGGCCCGACACAGCTTCGGGACCCTGGCAGCTGCGATTGCACGCGACGTCCTGCTCGGGCACCAGGAGGCGTTCGACCGAACCGGCACCGGCACGATCCATGGCAGCCGTTGCCCGACACCGAGGCCAGCCGGCGCCACCACATCGGACTGCACCGAATACGTGAAGGACGTACTCGATCGGGCGCTCACCGCGCAAGGACTACCCAACGTGTGGACCGATGTCCTGCGTGAGGCCACTGCTCGCAGCGGCCGTCGGGGGCTGAAGGGGACGGAAGTGATGAAGGCGTTGCAGACCATGTGCGGCTGGGAGGCGCTGTTCTGGGCGCCCGATCCACTCGACACCGCCGACGGCAAGAACGAACACAAGCATGCCTATCGCGTCCTCCGGAGGAAAGGGACGTATTACGGGATCACTGTCGACCAAGCCAAGTCGGTGATCAACTATCGCAGGACCAACGCCGCGAACCCGACCCTCCTGGCCGGGGTCGAGCGACTGCGACGACTCCAGTTCGGCGTCCTCGCGGCACGTGGTGGCACGCACATGGCCATATTCATGAACGGATCGGTGTACGAGGTGCACCGGTCGTCGGCAGCAACCGACCGCAACGCCGTCGAGGCGACGCCGCTGGAGGACTTCGCCTGGCAAAGTGGCGCGATTGCCGGTCCCCCGGGCGACCTCGCTCTGGCCTGGGCAACTCCGTGACCACGGCACCGCCCGGCGTTGCAGCCAGAAGCTGGCCAAGCCCGAGGGCGCCCCGTAGACGAGGTGCCCGATCGGCGAGGGGACGCGGGGCCGGTACCTCGCCCGGCCACCGCGTCGCCTGCCCTCCGAGCAGCAGGAGGACCACGCCCCTGTGATGGGTGTGGTTGACCGCTAACGAAACAGGGCACTGAACTCGTCATGACCACATCGTTTGGCCGATTTGGTCCACGATCCTCCTGCGGACTGACTGCGGACAATCCACAGTAGACAGTGAAGCTGTGATTGCGTCGCTGGCCGGGCTCCTTGGCAACAGCAGACTCCTCGAGTTCCCAGCGCTGACATCGTCAGAGTGCCAACACATCGAGACCAGGCGCAGTCAGTCAGGCCGATGCAGCTTCATAACCCCGCGTTCATGTGCACCAGCCGCCCGCAGCCCTGGGCCGGTGACCGCCCCGACTCGCACCGTCAGTTGGGCCGGGCGATGTCCGACCACATGCTCGAGCACCTCGGCATCGATCAACCGGGGCTCAATCTCCCGGCAGCGCGCCAGGATCGACTCGGCCCCGGCCAACAGAACGTCGGTCCCGGCGAGGCTCGTCCAAGGTCCCGCCGAGAATGCAGTCTTAGGTTCTCGGGTGGATGTATGCCCTCGCGGTGGCCGCTCGAAGTTTCCCACTACGCGCCGTCCCTTGTGTGTTCGGTGTCCACCTTGTCGAGCGACGCGAGTCCCGCGGCCGCCCGACGATCTGGATCGATGACCGCCGCCCGGGCGACGGAATCGAGCCTCGGTGGCGGTCCGGCTGGCCAGTCCGCGTGATGATGCAGCTCAGGTCGGCGAGCGACCGGATGCGGCAACTTGGCCCACCTGTTCGCAGCGAGCCAGTACAACTCGACTGCCAACGCGGCCGAGGTCACCGCAACGCACAGCACCCACGGTAGCGACCGCCCCATCGACGACGAGACAACGGGGACAGACATCCGACCGCAGTAGCCAACTCATGGTTCGTCGCACCTTGCCGAAGTCTGTCTGGGATGCTTAGTCGTCCAATTCGTGGGACGAACCGCGGTCGAAATCCCACTGCCAGTCGCGACTGGCGGCATCCCGGCAGCCCTGCAGTCTTCGGTGCACTCGGCAGGGACTCTCTCAGGCTGGCGAAGACAAATCGGGATCAGCTTTGAGCAGCAACTCGAGTCCCGGTTGATCGATGCCGAGATCCTCGAGCATGTGGTCGAACTGCGACCGGTCCGACCGACGGTGCGGGTCGAGGAGTCGTTCACCGGTCCGGGCCACGCTCGGATGCTGCACAACCATGGCCATGGCGGTTCGGGGATCACCTTGGGCTGGAGCTGCGCCGAGGACGTCCTTGCAATGGCCGGGTCCCCGCTTGAGGCAGGCGCGCATCGTATTCGGTATTCGCGCAACCTTCCGTGGACTTCGGGCGTATCTCTGGCACGACATCACCAATGGCGTCGCGCACAACGTTCCGGTTGCCCTAGGAAGGGTCATGCCATGAAGAGCTGGTTCAAATGGATTGCGGTCACCGTAACTGTCGCCGCCATCGCGGTGGTGGCCCCGACTGCCGCGCAGGCAGCGCCGTATTGCGGGATCACCTGGGGTTCGCTGGACAAGAGCGCCGGCAGCCTGTCGCCGGACCCGCTGGTTAACGTCAGAGCGGGCCAGCACAACTGCTTTGACCGGCTCGTCTTGGATCTTGACGGGGCCCCCGCCGGCTACACGGTCAGCTACGTCCCGGCCATCGGCACGGAGAATGGCGAACTGCTCCCGCTGCGCGGCGGAGCGTTCCTGCTCATCTCACTGCAGGCGCCGACCTACGACGCCGCCGGAAGCCCGACGTACTCCCCGGCCAACCCTGCCGAACTGGCTAGCGTCAACGGCTGGCGAACCTTTCGCCAGGTCTCCCTAGGCGACAGCTTCGAGGGCTACACCACGATCGGTCTAGGCGTCCGCGCCCGGCTGCCGTTCCGGGTCTTCACACTGGACGGTCCCGGAGACAATTCGCGACTGGTGATCGACGTCGCACACAAGTGGTAATAGCCGTATTCCTGACATTGCGGAGCCGGCCACCGGCCACCTCGCGGGGTCGACCTCCCAGTTCATGCCCTCGCGACCTCGATCAGCCTTCGGCTCGGGCTACCGAGCCGGCGCCGTGACTTCTAAACGGCTCGTTGGGTTAACCGTCGTAGCGGCCTCTCACTACTTCCTTGGCGATCGAGCACACCGGCCTCCTCTCCTACCGAAGCCGCGAACGTGGGCCAGGACAGTGTTGTCCGGTCTGCCTTCCAGCCGTCAACGCGCCCTGATTCCCGCGCTGAGATCGTTGGTCGACGCCGCAGAATCTGTCTCCGACGGATTGTGGGCAGGGGGCTGGGCAAGGCCATCCTGCTCGGCCGCGAATTCCTTGTGGCTAATGACATCATCCGGACGGTCGCGATCTCGCCGAGAGCGTCGGGCTACTTGCCATGATCGTGCTCGTCCGTACGTTCTTGAGCTGCTCACTAGAGGTAGAACTGGAGTTGGCCGTAGCAAGCAGCGCCAGCCCCGCGGAGCCGACGCAGCGTAGCCCTTCAGGGCTGGGGGGTCTGCCAGAGCACCGTTCTCCTTACCGCACCGGACCGCTTCCATCCGGACAATCCACAGCAGACAATCTCCAGACGGAACCCTCGAGTTGGTGGAGCACGTGGGCAGCCAGCACGGAGCCGGATGCCAGGGCGCAGATGGACCCGCAAGTACAAAGGCTGGTCCAAGCTTTCATGCTCAGGTCACCGCAGGACAGCGACGTGGAGGAGCTGAAGTGGCACGGCACCCAAGTCCACCGGTCGCTGACGTTTCCGGTTACTCCCGGCAAGCCGTGACCGGTCAGCTTCCGGATTTCGTGTTCCTTCTCCGGTTGGGTACGGACTGATTCGTGGCCTCGATCATGCGATCCGATGAAGACCGGCGCGAAGCGTGGGCCGAGGAGCTGCTCGACCGGCTCACCCCGATGATGAGCGCGCTGGGTGTTCTCTTCCTGTTCGTGGTGCTCGGTGAACAGGTCGCCAGATCCAACAGCACCCTGAGCACCCTGCTCGCCGTCACCGGCTGGGTCCTGTGGGTCGTCTTCGCCTTGGAGTTCGTGGTGCGGTTGATCGTTGCGCCACACCCGGGCCGGTTCTTGAAGCGGAATTGGTGGCAGCTGCTGTTCCTGGTCCTGCCGTTCCTGAGGATCCTGCGGTTGATCCGGGCAGTACGTGTGCTGCGCACCGGACGGGTGCTCTCCTCAGTGGTCCGGTCCTCTCGCTCCGCCCTGAGCGCGCTTGGCGGACGGGTCGGGTGGTTGGCGGTGATTTCCGCCATCACGATTCTGGGCAGCAGCCAGCTGCTCTACGAGTTCGGCGACTACGACACATACGCTGAATCGCTGCATGCCGCGGCTCTGGCCGCGATCACCGGGGAGCCGCTGGGCCAACCAGATGGGTTCATCAGGATCGTTGAGGTGCTGTTGGCGATCTTCTCCGTCGTCGTGTTCGCCACCTTAGCTGGCACGCTCGGCGCCTACTTTCTCGAGACACGGCGACCCCCGCAGCAGGACTAGAGCAGCGGGCTCGAACGCAGCGTCCGGTCATTGTTGCGTTCGCGTCATGGTTGTGGCTCTGTCGTCGCCGGCGCATCAGCAGTGCTCGCTCGGCGGTAGAGAACCCGTCCCGGGGCACTCGTGAGACCGTGGGCAGCAGTGCTCACGGCAACGACCAATGCCCCAGCAGCCAACACCACTGGATCCACGCCGAGACGGTCGGCTTCCAGAGTGAGGTAGAACAGCGCGGACACACCGATCGGCCCGAACCAGCCCAGATAGAGCGCGTCGGGACGGCCCACCCGCAACCCACGCCGAAGCAGGCACACCACTGGGATCCGGCGCAGCAGCAACACCGCCACAGCCAGAGCCGGACCGCGCCAACCAAGTTCGGTCCACACCTCCCATGGCAGCATGGCACCGAGAAGCACAAACACCGGCAGCACGGCAAACCGATTGATCGCCTCATCAATCGACACCGCGCCGGCGCGATCGGCTCCGGTGCTCGCAGCGTTGAACGCAAGTCCGGCCACGAAGACCGCCAGGATCCCGTCGGCTTTGAGGAGACCGGCACCGCCAAGCACGCCCAGAGCCAACACCAGGGTGAACATGATCGCCGAACTGTTCTCCGCCGCGCCGTGGTCCTCACCGATCCGCAAGGCTCGCGCTCCCAGCAGTCCTCCTGCGATCCCCAGGAACACCGCAGCCAGGACCTGCCACAGCGACTCCAGCACCGCCTCGCCCCCAGTCAGCGGACCAGCCAGGGCAATCGCAGCGAGCACGAACGGAAGGGCTAAACCATCATTAGCACCGGACTCCAGCGAGAGCACCTGCCGATTGCGCGACGGGATGTCCTGTTCTGCTGGTTCGCCGGTCACCACGCTCGATGCCAGCACAGGGTCCGTCGGGCAAATCGCGGCCCCCAGCAGCACAGCCGCAGCCACCGGAACGCCCAGCACAGCCAAGGCCAGACCGGCCGAGGCCAACGCCATCACCGGCATGACCACGATCAAGAGGATCAGCACCGGGCGCAACTGTTGACGGGCATCGCGAATCGGGTAGCGCAGCGCGACTGCCATCACAGACAACGCAAGTAGCAAGCGTGTCGCCTCATGCAGCAACGCGTGATTTTCGAGCAACGTCGGCAACCGCAGAGCGCCCAGAACCTCCCGCCCAAGGAGAATGCCGATCACCAGCCCGATCAGCGGTTCTGAGACGGGCATACGTCGAATTCGTAAGGAGAGCGCCGCCACGATGGCGCCGCTCACCCCGACCGCCGTCAGCACCACGTCCAGACTCATGCCTTCCCATGCCCAACCGAACAAGCGGCTAACCCGCGCGCGGGCCGGCATCGCCAAGACCAGCCTGATCAGTGAGGTCGCGGCGCGCGCCGGGTTACGGGTCGGCTGGGGAACCTGTGCCGATGCCGAGCGCGCGCCGGCGTTCTGGCCGTGGACCGCGGCGTTACGTGGGCTCCTCGCCACCCTGGGCACGGCCGAAGTCGTGGCACTCACCCGAACCGACATCGTCGAGCTGTCCCGGCTTCTGCCGGAGCTGACCGGGCCCGGAACCCCAGGCGGCGAGGCCGGGCCGGTCGAGAGCCCACTCGATGCCGACGCGGCGCGACTGCGCCTGTTCGACGCCCTCGCCCGGTTCCTCGAACGGCTCGCCCGGCATTCGCCTACGCTGGTGGTGCTTGACGACCTGCAATGGGCAGATGACTCGACCCTGGCGTTGCTGCGGTTCACGGCCCGTGCGTACCGGCCCGTTCCCCTGGTGATTGTCGGCGCGTACCGCCACGACGAACTCGGTTCCGGCGCAGCCCGGACCCTGGCCGACCTCGCCGCGCACGGCGAACAGATCCGGCTTCAGGGTCTGTCGTCGGACGAGGTCTTCGAGCTCATCCTGGGCACGCTTGGCCGAGCCGGCGGGTGCGGTACCGGCCGCAGCCCGCGAACTGGTGGCCCAGCGAGTCGAGCGGCTCTCGGCGGGCTGTCGGACTCTTCTCGAGGCCGCCGCGGTAGCCGGAAACGACCTCCAGCCTGACGTGCTCGGCGAGGTGTGCGGCGCCGACGCGCGCTCCTTTCCGCCGCTTGTGGATGAGGGGATAGCCGCGGGAGTCCTGATCCGCGATCCTGACGGAGTACGGACCCGGATGGTGCACGACCTGTTTCGCGAGACCATCATCGATGGGCTCGCCTACCCGCAGCGCCTGTCGCTGCACAAGGGCATCGCCGACGCGCTGGAGCACCGGTACGCGCGTGGCGCGACGGTGGTGGCTGCCGATCTGGCCAGACATTGCGCCGCCGCCGTCCCACTGGAGGGAGGCGAGCGGGCGATCCGCTGGGCGCGATCGGCGGCCGAGGACCCCGGCGATACCGACGCCGGCCCCGGGTTGGTCGACCTGCTGGTCGAGGAAGCCGACGCCCGCTCCCGCACCGGCGACTCGGCCGCCGCCCGCGGGCTGCTGGAGGATGCCCGGGACCGGGTGGCAGTACTCGGTGACGCGCAGCGGTTGGGCCGGGTAGCGCTGGGTATCCA
>Ga0136630_1000114_pt1 | contig 24061 bp, 30 predicted proteins | sample AntDrymUQ5682106_2_FD_105496 | JGI IMG/M metagenome (GOLD analysis project Ga0136630, IMG submission 105496) | Polar desert sand microbial communities from Dry Valleys, Antarctica - metaG UQ568 (21.06) | ecosystem: Environmental > Terrestrial > Soil > Desert | place: Antarctica: Dry Valley...
GCATATGAAGGGTAGCTTCACGGGGGCGGTCGCGAACAAACCGGGACTCTTCCAGGCCGCCCAGGGCGGAACCTTGTTCTTGGACGAGGCCGCCGAGTTGCCGCTGCACATGCAGGTAAAGCTCTTGCGCGCGATTCAGGAGAAGTCCATCCGGCCCGTCGGGGCCCAGCAAGAGCTTGCCGTCGATGCAAGGATCCTGAGCGCCACGCACAAGGATCTCGCCGCCCTGGTCAGGGAGGGGCGTTTCCGCCAAGACCTCTATTACCGCATCAATGTGATCCAATTATGTGTACCGCCATTGCGGGACCGGGGCGGGGACATTCCGGGGCTCGTCGCGTTCATCATGAACCGGCTGACGACCGGGGCGAACGGACCCATCCCGCGGATCGCCGAGGAGGCGATGCAAGCACTCGCGCGTTATCCCTTCCCGGGCAATGTGCGGGAGCTTGAAAACATCCTCGAACGCGCCCTGACGCTATGCGAAGGCGATCGCATCGAAGCGCGCGACCTCGATCTTCCTGCACACGCTAATGAACCCGCCGGCCAGGCGGGGATCCAGGGCTATCTTAGCGAGATCGAACGCCAACAGATCCTCGCGGCGCTCGAGCAAGCGCGCTGGAACAAGACCGCGGCGGCGAAACTGCTTGGGATAAGTTTCCGAGCGCTGCGCTATCGCTTGGAGAAGCTCGGGCTTGACTAGTGAGAACCGCCATGTGTTCCCGAATCCATCAGAGTTAAGTGCGCATTGCCGGCAGTGACTTCCCTACATAGACATTTTGATGCATAGCACGTATGCTTTGACGCATGCGAACCACCGTGCGCCTGGACGAGCGCTTGCTCGTAGAAGTCAAGCAGCACGCACAGGCCAGCAACAAAACGCTCACCTTAGTCATTGAAGACGCCTTAAGAGAAATGCTTGCTCGGCGGCGGGTGTGTCAGAAACGCGCGCGCGTAAGGCTCACGACGGTGAAAGGGAAAGGAGTCCGGCCTGGCATCGACCTCGACGATTCCGCCACACTCGTTGAATTAATGGAAGCATCGAATGATGCTGCTTGACGTCAACATTTTAGTTTATGCGCATCGGCAAGATGCTCCGAACCATGAAGCATACTGTGGCTGGTTGGAAGATCTCATCAATTCGGATCAGGCATTCGGTATGTCTGACTTTGTGCTCAGTGGCTTTCTGCGTGTCGTGACACACCCGAAAGTTTTCAATCCTCCGAGCTCGCTCGGGCAGGCGCTGGCCTTCGCACGGGAACTGCGGGATCAACCCAATTGCACTAAGCTGGCACCCGGGCCACGCCACTGGGACATCTTTTGCCGCCTGTGTCAGGAAGCCGGGGTCAAGGGTAATTTGGTCCCGGATGCTTTTCTCGCGGCCCTCGCCATCGAATCCGGTAGCGAATGGATCACGACCGACCGTGATTACAGCCGCTTTAAGGGACTTCGATGGCGCCACCCGCTGCATTGACCCGTCGCCATGAAGAAGCGTAGCTATCGTACTCAGGAATGTAGGGTGGGTTCGGCATGCTGTTTATGCCGCAACCCACCGACTCGGCCCGCGTAGCGGGCCTCCTTTTCAAGCCGTGCTCCAAGGTGTCGGCCTGCGGCCGACGGATTGGTGGGTTACGCCGCAAACAGCGCAGCTCACCCACCCTACATCTAAGTCACAGCGAGAGATGGTGTGAGAGTCTATTGGAGTCGTTTTGTTCAACGCTCAAGACGTGAGTATCCATTAAACCGGAACTAGCCTACGGAACGTTAAAAGTTATACCATTTGTGTCGTCAGCCCCACGGTGTTTCGAGGAGCCGGGTTTCGTTTCTATTTCTTTTCACGTGAAGAACCTCGCATGCACGTTCGTGTCCACGGGAAAAAACGGGGAGGCGAAATTCTGGTTGGAACCGCAGATAAAGTCGCGCAGACTTTCGGACTTCAGCCAAAGAGATCACCGACGCATTGCTCCTCATTATGGAGCACGAACATGATATCCGCACGGCTTGGAACAGACATTTCGGAAGTCGAGGTTACGAACGTTTCGAAGCATGGTTTTTGGTTACTTATCCACGATCAGGAAGTCTTTGTCCCCTTTGAACAGTTTCCGTGGTTTAAAGAGGCCGCGATTGGTGAGTTGCTGCATGTAGAGCTACCCTCACCCCATCACCTCTATTGGCCGGATTTGGATATAGACCTTGCGGTGGAGTCACTTTCCCATCCAGAACGATTTCCACTGGTCAGCCGTGTCGCTAACCTCGAACGCCCTGATTGACAAGCCGTCGGTAGCCACGGCGGAGATTTGTCGCGGAGCAAGATTGCGATCAATTCGAAGGCGCGCACGCGTCGCGTCAAAAATGGACAAAATTGGTCATCCCCGGGGCGTAGCTTTGGGGGATAAACCCATGACCTGCGTCACGCAACCGGCGTCGCATCGCCCTGCGCGGCATCTGGCATACCTGCTGCACTGTAGCGCTCAGCCACCGGAGATAACCGCGGTCGGCAAGGAAGAGGCCCGGTCGTGCAGTTAGCGTGAATGCGCTATCTGTTCAGGGTCATTGAACCATCCATTTTTGAGTCATCAGGAGATTTTCTAATGAAGAAGTTCCAACAAGGTTTTACCTTGATCGAATTGATGATCGTGGTCGCGATCATCGGTATCCTGGCCGCGATTGCGATCCCGGCGTATCAGGATTATACGGTCCGCGCCAAGGTGACGGAAGGACTGAATCTTGCCGCGGCTGCAAAAATCGCCGTGTCAGAAACCTGGGAGTCTAATGGCAGCCTAGTGGCTTTAACGTCTGCTGTCGCCCCGGCGTGTGTCGCCACGACGAGTTACTGCTTTACGCCAACGAAGTTTGTCGCCGGCATAGCACTCAATTCTGGTGCAGTTGCTAGCAACGGTGAGATCACGGTTACCTATGATACAACGGCCAACGGGATTTCGCAGCTTGCCGTTCCTGCAGGGTCGAATGTGATGCTTTTGGTGCCAACCATTACGGACAATATCCTGGGCCTGACCCCGCTCGTAGCAGGTGCAGCTGGCTCCATCGACTGGCACTGCAAATCTGCGGCGTCCACGTTCGCTACTGGAACTGCTGGGACGGTCCAAGGTAAGTATGCGCCGGCCCAGTGCCGCGGTGCTGTCTAAGACCAGACTGTCATCTTGACGGTAGCGTAGCCCGGATGAAGCGAAGCGCAATCCGGGAAGCTTCGAACCCAAAGCCCCTCCCCGGAGGGGCTTTTCTATTTCCCGGCCTGTGCTCGCCAAGTCGGTTCCGCTTCTTTCCACCCAGGCTACATCCACTGACTGACACCGCATGGGACGCCGTTCCCGGCCCGGCTTAAAACAGCTTCACCAACGTCGCCATCGCACCCACGGCCACCGCCAGCATCGCACCAAGCTTGATGGTCATACGGTATTCCAGCTCTTTCATGTCCCGTTTGAGATCGGCGCGGAGCGCTTCGATGTCCCGCCTGACGCCGCCCCGAAGCTCCTCGATATCCCGTTTGAGCGCGACCTCGAGCTCTTTGACATCGCGTTTAACCGCGATCTCGAGATCTTTGAGATCACGCTTGGTGGTAAGATTCTGCTCAATGAACTCAGCCTCCGCCTGCGCCAATGTTTCCGCCTGCTGATCGGTGAAACCGCCCTCCTTGAGGCGCTTGGCAAACTTCAACGTGTCAAAGGCGATGGCCGTCATCGGTTGGAGCGGTTGCGTATATGCGTGCTCCAGAGCATAGCAAATTTTCACAACCCGTCATAGGCTTGGAGTTATCTGCTTCCAACCGCCGTAGGCGGACGAAACCAGCATTGCCTGGATGAAGCGCAGCGGAATCCGGGATTCTTCAAACCCAAAGCCGCTCCCCGGAGGGGCTTTTTTTGTATACTGCCGCCATGACCAGCGCCGAAGCTTTTCGTGATGCGCAGAGCGACGCCGAGTTAGTTACCAAAAAAGATTTGCAGATTGAGCTTGCGCCGCTTAAAGGCGACTTGTTACTGTTGAAATGGATGATGGGGTTGGATATTGGGCGGGGTTCTGGCGCTGATTTTACGGTCGTTTTTTCCAGGTTGACCCCCGCCCAGGGTCCGATAATTCCTTAACGCCGATATTAGGCGCGCGTGTTTGCAGCGGCCGCACAGCGGCGTTATCCTAAATTGAAATCCAGCCAAAGCATCCAGATCCATGTCTAGCAGCGCACATACCTTATACCAGCGATACCGCCTGATGGTTGATGATTACCGCCGCATGAGCGAGGCGGGTATATTTCACGAGGACGATCGGGTGGAGCTTATCGATGGAGAAATCATAAAAATAGCGCCAATCGGCAGTCTGCACGCGGGATCGGTGGACCAGTTAACCCGTCTTTTTATCCTGACCTTCGGACAAAACGCCATCATTCGCGTCCGAAACCCGATTGTCCTGGACGATTACTCAGAGCCCGAACCGGACCTTGCGCTGCTCACGCCGCGCGAGGATTTCTATAAATCCTCACACCCCACCGCACGCGAACCCTCGCGCACCCTTACCTCCTGACGCCCTTGCGCTTGGCTGGGTGTGAAATCGATCTAAGCGCTTTGTTCAGGCGAGCTTAGAGTTTGTGAATAAATCTACTGCGCTCGGGATCTCGCGTTCCGGCGGTGCTCGGAATCCTCATGTATTTCAATATACACTCCGGTTCCTGCGCTCCGGCGAAACGCGAGCTTCCTTCGCTCGCTGACGATTTCTTCACAATCTCTTAGCACGTACCAAGCGAACTCGGGGATCCCGCGCCGCTCCTTTGATCCCGGCAGATCAATGGACCTTATTTTGCCTTGTCCAGGCTGCCGATGCTGGTTTTTTTTGAGATGGCAGGTCATGACGGTGGCGTAGTTTCAACATTCATTAGCGAGGAAGACTCTAGATGGAACAAGCGATTTCGAGTTGCTGCGAGGAGACTCAGGGCCAAGCCATAAGCGCAAAAACAATGACGCGCTGGAAAGCCTCCGTCATCCATCTCTCCATCTGCGCCGTCATCGCACTGGCGGTGCTCGCCTGGATGCTGTTCGTCTGGTATCCCGCGCCTTATTTCGAGGCTCTGGGCGCCGGGAAGCTTTCCATGACCATAATCGGGGTGGATGTCGTGATCGGCCCGCTCATCACGCTCATCATTTACAACCCGCTCAAGAAAAGCCCGCGGTTTGATCTGGCCGTTGTGGCGCTCCTGCAATTGAGCGCCCTCGTCTATGGCGTATACGTGGTCTATGAAGCCCGCCCTGTCTACGTCGTATTTAATGTAGACCGGTTCGACGTGGTGGCCGCCAACGAGATCGACCCGGAAGAGCGCAAGAGAGTAACGCGCCCCAAATATCAATCCTTACCGCTAACGGGACCCCGGATCGTCGCCGCGGTTTTGCCCTCCGATCGCGAAGAGCGACACCGGATCCTGTTCTCCGCCGTGGGTGGGGGTTACGATTTACCGAACTTCCCGCAACACTATGTGCCCTATGAAGAGCAGATCTCGCAGGCAATCGCACGTTCCAAGCCCTTGGAAGATCTCGAGCGACAGCGCGCGGAAGCTGAACCGCAATTTGCGGCCTTGAAGAAGGAGTTCGCCGGGCGCGCGAAAGATCTCGGTTTCCTCCCCGTGCGCGCCCGCAAGCAAGATCTCACCGCCATCATCGATCGCAAGACCGGCGAGGTGCTCAAGGTGTTGCCCATCGACCCGTGGGTGTGACGTGATACAAACTGGGAATACTGTTAACCGGAGGAAGATTAAAGGGTGGTCCATCCTTGGACCTGATCCGCATCCGTGCGCCGCATGCAGGCTTCCGGCAATTTTGTTCCGGGGCCACCTTGCAATGCATTAATCTTATCGGACCGTTGGTGCCGTATCTTTAACCCCCTAGCCCATGCCAGGACGTTTAGAACAATAACTGTGAACGCTGTTTCACTCCGAGCGCGGGCGCGTTGACCGGGGCGCATCCGGCGTGGTAGCGCCCACGGCTCGGCCCGTGACAGACGGGCGGGCGCCGCAGGTAGCAAATCTCAGTCGGCGGGAGTATTCGGGTTGGGCCCGAGGAAGGGTTGGAGGGTCTTGAGGATTTCCTTGTGCACCTTGGGCCCGCCGGCGACGACGTTTCCGGAACGGAGATAGCCGTGGCCTCCTTCCAGATCGCTAACGATACCGCCGGCTTCGAGGATCAAAAGCGCGCCCGCGGCGATGTCCCATTGTTTCAACCCGAATTCCCAAAAGCCATCCAAGCGCCCGCAAGCCACGTAGGCGAGGTCGAGCGCCGCCGATCCGGCCCGGCGTATTCCAGAGGTCACTTCGATCAGAGCCTTGAGCATCGCGAGGTAGCGGTCGAGGTGCTGCAATTCCCGGAAGGGGAACCCGGTACCCAACAAGGCCCCCGGCAAGTTGGGGTGTTGAGTGACGCGGATGCGGCGATCGTTCAGGAGCGCCCCCTCCCCGCGGCTCGCCGTGAACAGCTCCTGCCGCAGCGGGTCGTAAACCACGGCCTGATCCAGCCGCCCCCTATGCTTCAGGGCGATGGATACGGCGAATTGCGGAAACCCGTGTATGAAGTTGGTCGTGCCATCCAAGGGATCGACGACCCATTGGTACTCGTCGCTCCCGTGAGTGCCGCTCTCCTCGGCCAGGATGGCATGGTTTGGATAGGCCTTGAGGAGGATGTCGATGATCGCACCCTCGGCTAGTCGATCAACCTCCGTGACAAAGTCGTTCTGTTGTTTGGTATCGATTCTCAAGCCTTGAACGCGGTCGAGGTGCCTGACGATAATGTCACCCCCTTTGCGCGCGCCGCGAATCGCGATATTAAGCATGGGGTGCATCGGTGGGTTGCCTCGGTGGTTGCGTAGTTACGAATCGAGCGCGAAATTCTATCCAACAATGAGCGTTTAAGCGAAACAGTCTTGAATCCCGGATGAATAGTGGCGCTTTGGCGAAACTGCGCTTTGTGCTGGTGCGGCCGACGCATCCCGGCAATATCGGCGCCAGTGCGCGCGCGTTGAAGACCATGGGACTCAGGCGTCTCTTCCTCGTGGCGCCTAATCGCTATCCTTCGGCCGACGCCACAGCGATGGCCGCCGGAGCCGCCGATGTGCTGCGGGAGACAGTGATCTGTGGATCGCCCGCCGAGGCCGTGCGCGGATGCGGTCTGGTGGTCGGTGCCAGCGCTCGGGACCGCAGCATCCCCTGGCCGACTGTCTCGGCCCGCGAAGGCGCGTCACGAATCATCGAGGCGACCGGGCGCGGGGAGGTTGCTCTGCTCTTCGGGCCGGAGCATTCCGGCCTTAGCAATACCGAGGTCGAGCTTTGCCAGCTTTTGGTCAAGGTGCCGGCCGCTCCGGAGTATTCCTCACTCAATCTCGCGGCCGCGGTTCAGATCATCGCCTACGAATTGCGCCAAGCCGCGATCCCTCACGATGCGACCGCGGATCTCGCTATCGAACGCGCCGCGACCGCCGACGAGATGGCACGGCTTTACCTGCACCTCGAAGAGACCATGATCGATGCCGGGTTCCTGGATCCGGAGAAACCGCGCCGGCTCATGCGGCGCATGCGGCGATTGTTTAATCGCGTTAGCCTCGATCAGAACGAGCTAAACATCCTGCGCGGGTTTCTCGCAGCGGCACAGGCCAAGATAAAAACTAAGGTTCCTGGTGATCTTGAGCGCTAGCCGGCATCGATGACCACGCGCGCATCGCCCTCTCGCGCTGCTTCCACCCAACCGATCCGCCAAGCGGCCTCGCCGTTGTGCCGGAGGTGTTCGAGCGCCGCGCCGGCATCGTCTAGGCTCACGATCACGACCATGCCGATACCGCAGTTAAATGTCCGGTACATCTCCCGCGTTTCGATGTCGCCGGCATCCCGAATCCATTCGAAAATCGGCGCCCGCGGCCACGCCGTGGTTGTAATCACCGCACGGGCACCCGGAGGCATGACGCGCGGCAAATTGTCGATAAAGCCTCCTCCGGTAATGTGGGCGATGGCCCGGAGGCGGACGCTGCGGAGCAAGGCGAGGATCGTCTTCACGTAGATGCGGGTCGGTTCGATCAAGGTATCCGCGAGGCTACGGCCGCCGAGATCCATCGTCAAATCCGCGCCCGAGTCGGTGATCAATTTTCGGATCAATGAATAGCCGTTGGCGTGCGGGCCGCTCGAGGCGATGCCGATGATGGCATCGCTCGGGATCACCCCACGTCCGTCGACAAGCCGATCTTCCTCCACGATGCCGACACAGAATCCGGCAAGATCGTAGTCGGCTCTTTGATACAAGCCAGGCATCTCGGCTGTCTCGCCGCCGATGAGCGCCATCCCGGCTAGCTCGCAGCCTTGGGCGATTCCGGCGACCACTTGCTCGGCCGTGTCGAGGTTTAGTCGCCCCGTGGCGAAATAATCGAGGAAGAACAGCGGTTCCGCGCCTTGCACGACCACGTCATTCGCGCACATGGCGACGAGATCGATGCCGATCGTCCGGTGCCGGTTAAGGTCGATTGCGAGCTTGAGCTTGGTACCCACGCCATCGGTCGAGGAGACCAACAGCGGTTTGCGATAGTTCAAGCCAGCGAGGCTGAAAAGCGCCCCGAAGCCGCCGATTCCGCCCACCACCCCTGGCCGGTGGGTCGCGTGCGCATAAGGTTTTATGCGCCGCACGAACTCGTTGCCACGCTCGATGTCGACGCCCGCGTCCCGGTAAGTCGCTCCCTTTTCTTGGCCGTTTCGCATCGGCTTATGGTAGCGGCGCGGGATTCGCGCGGCAAACCTTGACGACGGCCGCCATCTTAGCATACGTTCCGCGCATGCGCTGGGTGCGATATCTTCTGCTGGTCGCGGGATCGGTCCTCGCCTTAGCGAGTGAAGGGGCTCAGGTCCGTGGGCTTTACGAGGCGGAGATCCCGACCGCGGGCGGCGAGCCGGCTGCCAAGGCCGAGGCGATGGAAATGGCGCTCCGAGTCGTGCTCGTCAAGCTCACGGGCGATCGCAATGCCGCGCAGCGCGAAGGCGTCGCGGGACTATTTAAGGAGCCGCAGGTCTACATACAGCAATACGGATATCAAACTTCCGAGGGCGGGCAGGGGAACGCGGGCGGCGGTGGGCGCGTGTTGGCGGTGAAATTCGACGCGAAGGCCCTCAGCGGCGCTCTCCGTCGCGCGGGTTTGAATCTTTGGGGACGCGAGCGCCCGCTGGTGCTGGTCGGCGTCTCGCTCGGCTCCGGCGGAAAACGCGCTATGGTCAGCCGCGACGACGCTTCGGGCTACACGCATGCCATCGAGCATCAAGCCCGCCAGCGCGGTCTACCCATCGTGATACCGATCATGGATGAGCGCGACCGGGCATGGCTGTCCGATCTACAAACGCTGCCAGCAACGGCCACCGGCGAGGTATCGAACCCCTACGGAGCCGATGCGATCCTGACGGGTCATCTCGACGACGTGCCGAGCGGTTTATGGGAGGCCAAGTGGAGCCTATTCTATGGCGGAGAAGTTCAACGCTGGCCGTCCCAAGGCGATAGCGCGGAGACGGTCTTGGAGGAAGGCGTCGACCAGGGCACCGACGCTTTGGTCGCGCTATTGAACGCGCCCTCCGACCAGTTGTCGGAGGATATCGTCAGTCTCACCGTACACGGCGTGGCGGCGCTCGACCACTACGCGCAATTACAGCATTACTTGGAATCGCTCGAAGCGGTCACCCATAGCAGCGTGGTTCGGGTGCAACCGGATAGCGTGGAATTTGTCGTGATCGCCCGTGGCGGCGAAAGCGCGCTCGGCCGCGCCATCGCCCTCGGCAAGTACCTGGAGCCGATGAGTGGGGACCCGGCGCCCGGGCATTACCAACTACGCTTGCAGTAAAGCCTGGGATTGGCATCTCCGTGACGCAGTTTAGACAACTCCCGTTCGTATTCCCCGAGGGCCGGATCCCGAGCTTCGAGCTTTACTATCCGGGGCCCAATCGCGAGGTTTTCGAGCACGTTCGGCGGCTCGGCGAGGCGCCGGCGAGCCTCTATTTGTGGGGGCCTAGCGGTACCGGAAAGACCCATCTTCTGCAGGCCGCGGGTCATGAGTTTACCGCCTTAGGGCGCCGGGCCTGCTACCTCGCACTCGCGCAAAACGCGGAGCTATCCCCAACGATCTTGGAGGGACTTGAGGATCTGGACTTGGTCTGCATCGACGAGTTACACAGCGTCGCCGGGAACCGCGAGTGGGAGCGCGCGTTACTTCATTTGTACGAGCGGTTGCGCGATTTCGGGCGCTGCTTTGTCCTCGCCAGTCTGGAAAGCCCCGAATTCATCAACATCGATCTGCCCGATCTCAAATCGCGGCTCGCGTGGGGTTTGGTATTCCACCTCCGGCAACTCGACGAGTGTGATAAAATCCGCGCCCTGCAGTGGCGGGCAAAGCTTCGCGGCGCAGATCTTTCCGACGAGGTGGCGAAGTATCTATTGCGGCGCAATTCGCGCGCAATGGCGGAGTTATGCCGCGTGCTCGATGAGTTGGATGAGTCATCGCTGGCCATGCAGCGTAGGCTCACGCTACCGTTAATGCGCGCTGTGTTAGATCGTCGATGATCACGGAGGCAGGCTATGACAACAACAACGATGGGGCCAGGCAAACAAGCGTGGTCTTGGTATAAAGCGGGCTGGCGGCTGTTCTTAATCAACCCTTCGACGTGGATCTCGTACACGTTCCTGTGGGTGCTATTGGCGATTCTTCTTTGGCAGATCCCGATCCTCGGCCGCGTTGCTTGGTGGATGATCAATCCCGCGCTTTACGCCGGGTTTCTATACCAAGCCGCCGAGATGGAACAGGGACGACCGCTTGCCGTGAACCGTTTCTTCATCGGCCTTACCAACAAAACCACGCGCCTGCCGCTGCTCACGCTGGGCGTCATCACCTTAGCCGCATACGTTTTTTTTAGTGTCGTGACGATGGTGGATCCGAGCCTGTATTCAACGATTGAGTCGCTATTGCGGGCCGATGCGAGCAGCGGGATCGTGGCGATCGTGATCAATCTATGCTTGCGCTTCGTGCTCTCACTCATGATCCTTACCTTGGCGACGATGGCCTTGCTGTACTCCTGTCCCGCGATCATGTTTGCCGGGAGCGATGGGTTTGACGCCATGATGAACAGCTTTGAGACCTGCGCGCGTCACTGGCGCGCGTTTGCGGCCTTCATGGGCATCTTCATCGGACTGGCCATCGCGGCGATGATTCCCATGGGACTTGGGCTTTTGGTGCTGATACCGGTCACCTCCTGCGCCGCGTATGCCAGCTTTCAAACGCTGTGCGGTTCAGCGCAGCCCGACGCGAACGCACCCGATTAATGAATATACTTCGCGGGCGGGATATGAACCCCGCCCTTGACCAAAAGGGAGAGCTGCACTTCTCCCCTTTGGAAACCCCATCGCTAAGGAACCCGCGGCAAGACCGCGGGGTATGCGTTTAATTAATAATCTATGAGTCCAGGGCCTGTCGTAGGCGGAGGGCCGTCTGAGCGAGGCGCCGGCCGAGGGCGACACAAAGCTCGTGCTCATCGCCGGTGATCGGGCGATCGCTATCGGTACCCGCGACATGGCTTGCGCCGTAGGGTGTGCCCCCGCTCGCGCTGCGCATGAGCGCGGGCTCGTCATAGGGTAAGCCCAGCACCAGCATTCCGTGGTGCAATAAGGGAAGCATCATCGAAAGCAAGGTGCTTTCTTGCCCGCCGTGCTGGCTGGACGTGGAAGTAAAGACGGCCGCCGGTTTGCCGATCAACGCGCCCGACACCCACAGGTCCGATGTCGCGTCGAGAAAATACTTGAGGGGAGCGGCCATGTTGCCGAAGCGCGTTGGACTCCCGAGCGCGAGCGCGCCGCACTCGACCAGATCGGCGCGGGTGGCGTAGGGGGGTCCATTTTCGGGAATCAGATCCTCGCTCGCCTCGCAGACGGTCGAGACCGCAGGAACCGTACGCAGGCGGGCTTGGCAATTCGGGACCCCGTCGATACCCCGCGCGACGAGGCGGGCCATCTCGGCAACGTTGCCGTGGCGGCTGTAAAAAAGCACCAGGACCTCGATCACCGGGCAAAACTCACAGAATTTCGAACACTCGTTCGGGCGGACGGCCGACGACCGCTTTGGCGCCGCTGACGACGATCGGACGTTCAAGCAAGATCGGATGTTGAATAAGTACGGAAATCAGATCCTCGTCACCTAAGCCAGGGTCATCGAGCCCCGCGTCTTTATATTCGGGCTCATGTTTGCGCATCAGATCCCGTGGCCGAAGGTGTAGAAGTTTTAGCAGCCGCTTTAGGGTCTCCCGATCGGGGGGGGTCTTAAGATATTCAACGATTTCCGGCTCGATTCCGCGTTCCTTAAGTAGCTCGAGGGCTTGCCGGGACTTGGAGCAGCGTGGGTTGTGATAGATGGTTACCTGCATGGTCCGATCTCCTGACGTTTCGCGTTGTGGGTATTATCGCGCCTCGAAAGCGGGTCGCACGGGTTCGGTACACGGTCGCCCCTTATATTTTTCGCCCGTTAAGCTAGCGTAAAATCGAGCTTAGGTGAACACCTGTGTTAAGTGCCTGATCAGCGGCCGCGTGCAAGGCGTCTCTTTTCGGGCCCATACCCGCCACCAGGCGTTGCAGTTCGGACTCAGGGGCTGGGTACGGAACGTGCCCAGCGGACAGGTCGAGGTTCTGGCGTGCGGTCCCACGGTGGAGGTCGAGAAGCTCATAGCGTGGCTTTGGCAGGGACCGGCAGAGGCCCGCGTAGCCGACGTTCGGTGCGAAGCGGTATCCACACCGACACCGGCCCCGGCAGGCTTCGTGATCCGCTAAGGAAGGTCTGCAAAAGTGTCGCGAGCAAGCCCAGATGCGCGAAGCCGCGGAGCGAATCGCGAGACATATCAGGTAGATAGGCGAGCGAGGAGCGAGCACGCGCCAAAGCATAGGGGCTGCGCAGTAACTTTTGCAGAGCTTCCCTAATCAACCGGCGAGACGGGCCTTGATAAACGGCACGGCCTCGTCGAGGTTGATATGCTGCGCATGTACGTCCCGCCGGCCTTGGTATTCAAGTGTATCGTTGTCCAACCCGCGTTCGCTAGGCACCAAACGATGCGGGATCCCCACCAACTCCAAATCGTTGAACATCACCCCCGGCCGTTCTTTGCGATCGTAGTACAGGACCTCGATACCGGCCGCCAGCAGCTCGGCATACAGCCGCTCGACCACCTCACCCAAGCGTCCCGAGCGCTGCATATTGACGGGCGCCAGCGCCACCTGGAAAGGTGCGATCGCCCCCGGCCAGATGATGCCGCGTTCATCGTGATTCTGCTCGATTGCCGCGGCCACGATCCGCGATACACCAATGCCATAGCACCCCATGATCAGAGTCACCGCCTCGCCGTTTTCGTCGAGGCAAGTGGCCTTCATCGTCCTACTGTACTTGTCGCCTAGCTGAAAGATGTGACCGATCTCGATGCCGCGCGCAATGGTCAGAGTCCCCTGGCCGTCCGGGCTGGGATCGCCTTCGACTACTTTGCGGAGGTCGTCGACGTGTGGCGGCAACGGCAGGTCGCGACCCCAGTTGACGCCGATGAGATGATAGCCGGGTTCGTTGGCGCCGCAGACGAAATCGCTCATGCAGGCGACCGAGCGGTCGGCGATGATGCCCATGTCCGGTGATGTGTGTTGCAGGTTCATCGGGCCGATGTAACCGGCGCGGCCGCTTAGATGGCCTTCGATCTCCTCGTCGCTGGCGAAACGGAAGTCGCCGATCCGCTTGCGTGCCTTGGCCTCGTTGAGGTCGTGGTCGCCGCGCAGCAACAGGAGACAAAATTCTTCGCCTTGACCGGAATTGACCATCACGGCGATGGTCTTCAGTATCTTTACCGGCGGCACGCCCAGATAGTCGCTAACTTCGGCGATGCTCTTACTGCCCGGCGTGGCGACCTTTTGCATCGCCCCATTGGGGGGCGTGGGGGTATCGGCAGATGCCAATGCCTCCGCAAGCTCCACGTTGGCGGCGTAGCCGGAGGTCGGGCAGAAGGCGATCGCATCCTCGCCGGCTTCGGCCAGGACGTGAAACTCATGAGACAGGTTCCCGCCGATATTGCCAGTATCCGCAAGCACGGCGCGAAATCTAAGCCCCATGCGGGTGAAGATTCGGGTGTAGGTCTCGTACATCCGGTCATACGTTTCTTGTAACGAGGCCTGATCGAAATGAAAGGAATAGGCGTCCTTCATCAAAAACTCGCGCGCCCGCATGATGCCGAAACGCGGCCGCACCTCGTCGCGAAACTTGGTCTGGATCTGGTAGAAGTTCGCGGGCAGTTGCTTGTAGCTACGGATCTCCCGGCGCACCAGATCCGTGATGACTTCTTCATGGGTGGGACCGAGACAAAACTCGCGTTCATGCCGATCACGGAAGCGCAAAAGCTCCGGGCCATAGTGCTGCCAGCGGTGCGATTCCTCCCACAGCTCCGCCGGTTGCACGCCCGGTAACAAGACCTCTTGGGCACCGGTGCGATCCATCTCTTCGCGGATGATGCGTTCCACCTTGCGCAGAACGCGCAATCCGAGTGGAAGCCAAGTATAAATCCCCGCCGCGAGCCGGCGCACCATACCCGCTCTCAGCATGAGATGGTGGCTGATAACCTCGGCGGCGGCGGGGGATTCCCTCACGGTTGGGAGTAAAAACTGCGAGATCCGCATTGCGGTGCCCTCCTGGCGTTGCCGGTTTCGGCCGGATCGGCGACGCCCTTTGAGCCGCGCATTCTACACCATTGCAGCGGCTTGACCTGATCCGGAAATGCCAGTAGCTTCTCATATTTCAAGGTCCCAAAAGGTGTTAGAGGTGACAGAAAAATTTCGCGGGGCGGAGATCTTCGTACGCTGCCTCAAAGACGAAGGGGTCGATTACATTTTCGGCTATCCGGGCGGGGCCGTGCTGCATATCTATGACGCCTTGTATAAGCAGGACGCCGTCAAGCACATCCTCGTGCGGCACGAACAAGGCGCCACTCACGCCGCGGACGGTTATGCGCGGGCTACCGGCAGGCCGGGCGTGGTCTTGGTGACCTCGGGTCCCGGCGTGACCAACACCATAACCGGGATCGCCACGGCCTACATGGACTCGATCCCGCTGGTCGTATTCACCGGTCAGGTGCCGACCCATCTCATCGGCAATGACGCTTTTCAAGAAGTCGATGCGATCGGTATCACGCGCCCCTGCGTCAAGCACAATTTCCTGGTCGAAAACGTCAACGACCTCGCGAGCGTAATCAAGAAGGCGTTTTACATCGCCACCACGGGCCGCCCCGGTCCGGTGGTCGTGGATATTCCAAAAGACGTCACCGCCGACCTGGCCGAGTACCATTACCCGGAAACGGTCGAAATGCGTTCCTATAAACCGGTCACTAAGGGCCATCCGGGCCAGATCAAGAAGGCCGTGGCGCTCATCCTCGCGGCCAAGCGTGCGATGATTTACACCGGGGGCGGTATCGTGCTCGACAACGCCGCCGGGGAGCTCATCGAGTTTACGCGCCATCTCGGCTATCCGATCACCAACACCTTGATGGGGCTTGGCGCCTATCCGGGAACGGATCCGCAGTTCATCGGCATGCTCGGGATGCACGGCACCTACGAGGCCAACATGGCGATGCACCACTGCGACGTGCTCATCGCCATCGGCGCGCGTTTTGATGACCGCGTCACGGGCGATCTCAAACACTTTTGCCCGGAGGCCAAGATTGTCCATATCGACGTCGATCCCTCGTCGATCGCGAAGAACGTACCGGTGGCTGTACCGATCGTCGGCGGCGCGGGCAGCGTCTTGCGCGATTTGATTAAGGCGCTACACGAAAGCGGCGCGAAACCGGATCAGGGCGTGCTGGCCGCGTGGTGGGGACAAATCAAAGAATGGCAGTCCGTCGATTGCCTGCGTTACGACCGAACCACCGAGGTCATCAAGCCCCAGTATGTCATCGAGCAGCTCTATGAACTCTCCGGCGGCGATGCGTATATCACTTCCGATGTCGGCCAACACCAGATGTGGGCGGCGCAGTTTTATAAGTTCGACCAACCCCGGCGGTGGATCAATTCGGGAGGACTCGGCACCATGGGGTTCGGCTTGCCAGCGGCCTTGGGCGTGCAGGTGGCGTTCCCCGATCATCTCGTGGCCTGCATCACGGGAGAGGCCAGCTTGGTGATGTGCATCCAGGAGCTCTCGACCTGCCTACAGTACGGGCTGCCCATTAAAATCATCAATCTTAACAATCGCTACATGGGAATGGTCCGGCAGTGGCAAGAATTCTTCTACGATCGGCGCTACTCGCATTCGTATATGGATGCCTTGCCCGATTTCATCAAACTGGCGGAGAGCTTCGGGCACGTCGGGATGCGGATTGAAAAGACCGGTAGCGTACGGCCGGCCCTTAAGGAAGCGCTGGGGATGAAAGAGCGCCTGGTGCTGATGGATTTCATTACCGATCAGAACGAAAACGTCTACCCCATGATTGCTGCGGGCAAGGGTCACCATGAAATGCATCTGTCGCCGGAAAGGGAACTGGCTTAGAGGTGCGCCGGATCATCTCTATTCTGCTCGAAAATGAGGCCGGCGCGCTATGCCGGGTGGCTGGTCTTTTTTCGGCGCGCGCCTATAACATCGAGTCCTTGACCGTAGCCCCGACGGAGGATCCAAGCGTCTCGCGCTTAACGCTGGTCACCGGCGGTTCCGACGAGATCATCGAACAAATCACCAAGCAACTGAACAAGCTCGTCGACGTCATCAAGCTCATGGATCTGAGCGAAAGCCAGCATATCGAGCGCGAGTTGATGCTAGTCAAAGTCAGCGCCGCTGGCACGGCGCGCGAAGAGCTCAAGCGCCTGGTCGATATCTTCCGCGGGCGGATCATCGACGTAACCAACACCATCTACGTCATCGAGCTGACCGGCACCAGCGAGAAGCTGGACGCCTTTGTCAACGGCCTCGACAGGAAGCTCATTGTCGAAGTCGTGCGTTCGGGGGTTTCCGGCATCGCGCGCGGCGAAAAATCTCTGCGCATATAATTTCTCCAAGAGTCATCGAGGCAAGGCATTCTTATGAAAATCTATTACGATAAAGACTCCGATCTCTCCTTAATCCAGGGCAAGCGCGTCGCCATCATCGGCTACGGCTCCCAAGGTCACGCGCATGCCAACAATTTGAAGGAGTCGGGTGTACAGGTGGCCGTCGGCTTGCGCGAGGGATCCGGCACCGCGGCGAAAGTGTCCGCGGCGGGACTGGCCACCGCCTCGATCGAGCAAGCGGTCAGCGCGGCCGATGTGGTCATGGTGCTCGCGCCCGATGAGCACCATGCCGTCCTCTATCGCGAGCATATCGAACGCAACATCAAACCGGGAAGAGCTTTGGCCTTCGCCCACGGGTTCAACATCCATTTCCGCCAAATCGAGCCGCGCTCCGACCTTGATGTCATCATGATCGCGCCCAAGGGACCCGGGCATTTGGTGCGCTCCACCTACACCCAGGGCGGGGGGGTGCCTTGCCTCGTCGCGATCCACCAGGATGCCACCGGTCAAGCCAGAGAGATCGCACTCGCTTATGCGACGGCCATCGGGGGCGGCCGGGCGGGGATCATCGAGACCAATTTTCGCGAGGAAACGGAGACCGATCTATTCGGGGAGCAAACCGTGCTGTGCGGCGGGATCACGGCCCTTATCCAAGCCGGGTTCGAGACCCTGGTCGAGGCGGGCTACTCGCCGGAGATGGCCTATTTCGAGTGCCTCCATGAGACCAAGCTCATCGTGGATCTGATCTACGAGGGGGGCCTCGCGAACATGCGCTATTCCATATCCAACACTGCGGAATACGGCGATTTCACCCGCGGGCCGCGCGTCGTGGGCGAGGAAGCGCGTAAAGCGATGAAGGAGATCTTGCAGGAAATCCAAAGCGGACAGTTCGCGCGGGAATTCATTCTCGAGAACCAGAGCGGCGCACCGATGCTGAAGGCGATGCGGCGCCTGAGCCGCGAACACCCCATCGAGGTGGTCGGCGCGAAACTCCGCGAGATGATGCCCTGGATCCAAGCAAATCGCTTGGTCGATCGCAGCCGGAACTAGGCCATTGAGGAGGCGCCGGGGTGTACGGATGGCCGGCTCGATGCCGACTGTTTAGAGGGGTTTGATCGTGCTTAACATCGGACACAATGCGAAGACCCCGCGCCGCCGCGGCCTGTATCTGCTGCCGAACCTCTTCACCACCGCGGCGCTGTTCGCCGGCTTCTACGCCATCGTCGCCGCCATCAAGGGCAGCTTTCACGAGGCGGCGGTGTCGGTCTTCATCGCCATGCTGCTCGATGGACTCGATGGCCGCGTGGCGCGCCTCACCAACACGGAAACCGATTTCGGGGCGGAATACGATAGCTTGTCGGACATGGTTTCCTTTGGGGTGGCCCCGGCGCTCGTCATGTATCAATGGTCTCTGCTCGCCTTGGACAAACTGGGGTGGCTCGCGGCATTCGTTTACACCTCGGCCGCCGCGCTCCGGCTGGCGCGCTTTAACAGCCAGGTGGGCACGGCCGACAAACAATACTTTCAGGGTCTGCCCAGCCCTTCGGCGGCGGCCTTATTGGCTGGTTTGGTGTGGGTCGGCGCGGATAGTGGATTGACCGACGGTAGATTCCTGGCGCCTCTGACGCTGGTATTGACGGTGGTGGCGGCGGGCCTCATGGTCAGCAATGTTCGCTACCATAGTTTGAAGACCATCGATTTCCGAGGCCGCGTCCCCTTCGTGCGGGGCCTCCTCGTGGTTCCGATCTTCGTGCTCGTGTCCCTGTCGCCGCCCATTTCGCTGTTTGTAGCCTTCCTCATCTACGCCTCCACGGGTCCGGTGATTACGCTGTTGCAGATCCGCCGCAAACGCGCCGCGCGTCGCGGCTCCAGCGAGGGGCCGAACCCCGAAGCGTGAGCTGTTTACTGCTGCGGGACGGGTTGAAAGGCGCAGACTTGCCCCAGATTGCGCAAGTGCGCTTCAATCTGCTGCATGCGATTCTCGGGCGCCGGATGAGTGCTGGCGAATTCGGGCGCGCGCGATGCGCCGCCGCTTGCTTCAGCGAGAATTTTCATCACATCGACCAGCGCGGCCGGATCGTAACCGGCGCGTTCAATGAAGCACACGCCGAACTTGTCCGCTTCGAGCTCATCCTCGCGACCATATTTCATGTTGATCAGGCCGCCGACCATGCGCGCGACTTGAGCCATTTCGTACGAGCCCGAGCCCATCACCACTGCACCGGTGAGTCCTTGCGTCAATTCTTGTTTGGCGATGTGCTCGGCGGAATGGCGGCCGATCACATGGCCGATCTCGTGGCCTAGCACACCCGCCAATTGATCTTCAGTCTTCAAGCGCGAGTGCAGTGCAACGGTGATGAAAATCTGCCCGCCGGGAAGCGCGAACGCATTCACGGTTTTGTCGTCCGCGAGCACATGAAAATCGAACGGATAGCCGCTCTGCACCGCGATGCTCTGCGCGACGATTCTCTTACCTAGCGCTTTCACGCTGCGTTGTACGCGTTCATTGCTATATACGCCGCCGAACTGCGCTGCCATCTCCGGCGCGGCCTGCAATCCCATGGCGATTTCTTGATCCTGGGTCAGGCTAATGCGCTGCGATTCGCCGGTGATCGGATTGACCGAAGTCTTGCTGAAGAACGAAAGAACGGAAAAACCCGCGATCACCAACATGATGATCAGGCGCATTTTCCACATGTCGCGATTCCTACTGAGCCTTGCTTAGACGTGAACATGCTCGAAGCGGTCGCGCTCCAGCGCCTCGTAAACACCGCCGGCGATCGCACCGAAGATGACGTGCGACAGCGCCATGATCCAGCCGCGCAGGGGCGCGAGCCACGAAAGCGCGTCCGCTACCGAATAGTAGTTGATCGCATAAAGCGCCAGACCAAATAACGCGCCGCCGACAATGCCGACCAGAATTCCCCAGCGATGCAGACAGAATGCGATCAAGCACGCGAACACGATGGCCAGCAGCATGTGCAGAATAAAGCCGGCCGCGTAGACGCTCCCGCCCACGCCTGCGGCAGGCGGCAGCACGCTCGGCCCCAGAACGACCGCGGCGGAAAGTTGCAGCGGCAAATTGGCGTTACCCAGGTAGTAACTGGCGAGCCACATGTTCAACAGCATGAATACGACGCCGGCAACGATGCCGGCGATGATCGCGGCGCGCCAGTCCATCATTTGTCGAAGTATGGTTGGTCGATTGGTTTGCATACGTTGCCCGTCGGGCGAATGCGCCGCGAGAAGCATAGCGCATTTTGACTGATCATGGCCAGTGAAGGCGGCAGCGGCAACTGGGATACCTGATAGCACCCGAACGCCGTGAGTTCATGAACAGACCTGTCGTTTTCATCACCGGCGCTAATCGTGGCATCGGTTTTGAGGCAACTCGACAATTGGCCGAACGCGGCTTCCATGTCTTCATTAGAGCCGATGAAAAACCTGGGCAGTAGGCTGTTGCGGAGATTCAGAAGAGCGGCGGTAGAGCCTCGTTTCTGCAAATCGACGTGAGTGATTCGGCCAGTATCCGGGCCGGCTGAATGGCCGTTGTGATTAAAGCGCCGGGCCGTGTAATATCCGCTGCACGATTGAGAACCGTTCCGAGAGTCCCATGACCCATCTCGCTAACCGCTACAGTGCACGCATCACCCAACCGAAATCTCAGGGCGCATCGCAAGCGATGCTCTACGGCGCCGGACTCACCGAGGCGGACATGCACAAACCGCAAGTCGGGATCGCCAGCGTCTGGTACGAGGGTAATACCTGCAACATGCATCTCTTGCGGCTCGCGGACAAGATCAAGGAGGGGGTGGCCGCCGCGGGTTTGGTGGGAATGCGTTTCAACACCATCGGAGTGAGCGACGGGATCTCGATGGGCACGGAAGGCATGAGTTATTCGCTGCAATCGCGCGATCTCATCGCCGATTCCATCGAGACCGTGATGTGCGCTCAATGGTATGACGCCAATATTTCGATCCCGGGGTGCGATAAAAACATGCCCGGTTGCCTCATGGCCATGGGCCGCCTGAACCGGCCAGCGCTCATGATCTACGGGGGCACCATCCGGCCCGGCCACCGTGGCGATAAAAAGCTCGACATCATCTCGGCGTTTCAAAGCTACGGTGAGTATCTCGCGGGCGCCATCGACGAGGCGACACGCATCGACATCGTAAAAAAATCCTGTCCGGGTGCGGGCGCCTGCGGCGGCATGTACACCGCCAACACGATGGCGGTCGCGATCGAAGCGCTCGGGATGTCGTTGCCCTACAGCTCATCGACGCCGGCGGTCGATCCGGCGAAGCTCGACGAATGCCTGCGGGCGGGCGCGGCGATCCGCTATTTACTCGAGCAGGACATCAAACCGTGCGACATCATGACCCGCGAGGCGTTTGAAAACGCCATGGTCCTGGTCACGGTGCTGGGAGGCTCGACCAACGCCGTGCTGCACCTCATCGCCATGGCGCGCGCGGTCGGGGTCAAACTCGATCTCGCGGATTTTCAAGCGGTCAGCGATCGCACCCCCTACCTCGGCGATCTCAAACCGAGCGGCAGCTACGTCATGGAGGATCTGCATCAGGTCGGCGGAACACCGGCGGTGATGAAATATCTCTTGGAAAACGGGCTGCTGCGGGGGGATTGCATGACGGTAACCGGGAAAACCGTGGCGCAGAATCTAGCTACCGTCGCGGGGCTCGCGCCGGGCCAGGATCTGGTGCGGCCGCTCGCGCGCCCGATCAAACCGAGCGGTCATATACAAATCCTCAAAGGGAATCTGGCGCCCGGCGGCGCCGTGGCCAAGATCACGGGGAAGGAAGGCTTGCGCTTTTGCGGGCCGACCCGGGTCTACGATTCCGAGGAAGCCATGCTCGCCGCGCTGGAAAAAAACCAGATCCAAAAAGGCGATGTCGTCGTGATCCGCTACGAGGGTCCGAAAGGCGGACCGGGAATGCCGGAGATGTTGACCCCAACCTCGGCGATCATGGGCGCGGGGCTCGGCGCGGACGTGGCCTTGATCACGGATGGGCGGTTTTCAGGCGGGTCCCACGGCTTCATTGTCGGGCACGTGGTCCCCGAAGCTCAGGAAGGCGGACCGATCGCGCTCATTCACGATGGCGATCGGATCATCATCGATGCAAGCGAACGTTGTTTGAGCGTCGAGGTAGAGGATGAAGAACTCGCCCGCCGTAGAGCCCGATGGACACCTCCGCCCTACAAGGCAGTGCGCGGAACTCTCTACAAGTATATTAAAAACGTGAAATCGGCATCCGAAGGGTGTGTCACGGACGAGTGAGAGGTTGGGAATAAATCGTCGCGAGCTGGCCGGAGATCACACGCCTAGCGCGGGACCAAGCCGCTCCGTCCCGACTCAGCATGAATTGCCGGTTTGACAGCAATACAGGAATACGGCTAGGCTGCTTCATGAAAGCCACAATTGAGATTCCCGACGACTTCTACCGCAGGGTCAAGGCCAAGAGTGCCTTGGAGGGACGGCCGGTACGCGCGGTAGCCGTTGAGTTACTTCGAACCTGGGTGGGGGATCCTTTAGAGCAAGCGGCCACCCAGCCGCCTTCGTTGCACGATCGGATGCAGAACTACTGCGGCATGATTGATTCGGGGGTGACGGACCTGGCCACAAATCCCGAATACTTGGCGGATTTCGGCCATGGCTCGACGGGTCATCGTTGACTCGGGGCCACTGGTCGCATTTCTAGACCGCCGGGAAGCCCACCACGCCTGGATAGCCGAACAAGCAAAGACACTCCCCCTGCCCTGGCTGCTATGCGAAGCGGTCCTGGCCGAGTCCTGGCACCTGCTGCGCAGTCTGCCACGCGCTCAGGACGCGATGCTGGAGATGGTCGAGAGCGGGCTTCTGAAAGTGGAGTTCGCGCTCACTGGCGAGATCGGCCAACTGCGACTACTGCGGGAAAAATACCGTGCCATACCGATGTCCCTAGCCGACGCGTGTCTGGTGCGGATGGCGGAGACCTTCGACGATCACGCGGTATGCACCCTGGATTCGGACTTCGCCATCTACAGAAGCACAGGCGCGAACCGATCCTGCTCATCACTCCCTCCGGATCGTAAGCCGATGGCCATCATCAACTACCGAACGGGTCGGCAGGGGCGCGCGGAACGCTCTACGAGTATATTAAGAACGTGAGATCGGCATCCGAAGGCTGTGTGACCGACGAGTGAGAGTTGTGAAAAAACCTGCTGCGCTCCGGCTGCTCGCTGCGATTTATTCACAACCGCTGACTTTTACGATCCGATCATCCGCTCATCGAAAGCTGGTATTGCTTATAGTATTGCAGCACGCGCCGCACGTAGGTCTGGGTCTCTGGATAGGGCGGGATCTTGCGACCATAGCGGAGCACGGCGTTTTCACCCGCGTTATAGGCCGCGAGCGCGAGCACCAGGTTATTCTTAAACATGCCCATGAGATGGCGCAGGTAACGCGACCCGCCGCTCAAATTCGCGATCGGATCTTTACGGTTGCTGACGCCGTAGCGTAACGCGGTACCGGGCATGAGCTGCATGAGCCCTACCGCGCCGGCGTGCGAGACCGCTATTGGATTGTAAGCCGATTCGGCCTTGATCACGGCATACAACAAGGCGTGAGGTAGCTTATACCTGAGTGCCGCCTGGGCGATGGCGGGGGCATAGAGTCTACGATTCTTCCCGCTATCGGCATATCCCTTGCCCGAGGGTATGGTCCAACCCTTCCAGGTCCGGACAATGCGTTTATAGCCAGTATGGCTTGGCCGGTCGGTGAGGTAGACGCGGCCGTATTTATCGACGTATTTATAGATATCGGCATGCGCTTGGGGTGCGAAAAACAGCACCACCATAATCGCAAGATAAGAAACCGGGCTGAGATGGTTATGCGCCATAGGATCTATTGAGCCTTGCATAATGAGTGAACTATTTTCGCTTTCATCGATCAGATCTTTCAGGGATTACACTGGAGGAGACGATGAAGAGCGAAGAGAAACGCAAAGTCCTGGAGAGGCGGC
>Ga0136630_1000115_pt1 | contig 23990 bp, 27 predicted proteins | sample AntDrymUQ5682106_2_FD_105496 | JGI IMG/M metagenome (GOLD analysis project Ga0136630, IMG submission 105496) | Polar desert sand microbial communities from Dry Valleys, Antarctica - metaG UQ568 (21.06) | ecosystem: Environmental > Terrestrial > Soil > Desert | place: Antarctica: Dry Valley...
CAAGACCCTCGCCAGGGCTCAGATCGTCGGGACCTACCGGCTGACGTGACCCCTCTGCGGCGGCCGCCCGCCTGGCACGATCACCTGCCGATAGGGCAGACTGTCCGATTGTGCGGGGGTGGGTGTCCTTGTGGTTCGCCGTCGCGCAGCGCAGCTTCCGGCGGTACTCGACGTACCGTGCGGCAACGCTCGCGGGGATCTTCACCAACTGCGCCTTCGGGATCATCATCTGCTTCGTCTGCATCGCCGTGTGGAGGCAGAACCCGACAGCCGGCGGGTATGACGTCAAGGACGCAGTGACCTACGCCTGGTTGGGTCAGGCGATGATCATGACGGTCGCCGTCTCGTCGTCGACCTGGCCGAGCCCGGTGAGCCCAGCCGCTGCCCGGGCGCCGACACGGTGAGGATCGAGGGTCCGCGGCAGTGGTTGACCTTCGCAGCTGAGAGCAGCGCGGCCCCGCTGGTTTCTGACATCGCCAGCCGCTACAACATCGCAGACCTGTCGATCCTCGAGCCGAACATCGAGGACGTGATCTAGCAGATCTACAGCGGCGCCCCTCCGCGACCTTCAGGCTCGACCGACCCGGCAGACTAGCGCCATGACTGTGACCGACGTGCTGGGAGAGCCCTACACCCGCGAGACGATCGAGCTGCCTGAGGACGCAGAGGGACCGGTCGTCGCCACCCTGGTCAAGCGGCTCGCACCTCGTGGGGCGTCGCACGGCGCCGTCCTGCACGTGCACGGCTTCTGCGACTACTTCTTCCAGACCGCGCTGGCGGACTTCTACGTCGACCTCGGCTACGACTTCTACGCCCTCGACCTGCGCAAGCACGGCCGTTCGCTGCTGGCCCACCAGACACCCAACTTCTGCCTCGACCTGGCCGAGTACTTCGCCGATCTGGACGAGGCGGTGGCCCGGATCCGCGACCGCGACGGTCACGCGCGTCTCGTCGTCAGCGGCCACTCGACCGGAGGTCTGGCGGCCGCTCTGTGGGCCGCCTCCCACGCCTCCACGGGACGACAGGTGCTCGATGCGCTCGTCCTCAACAGCCCCTGGCTTGACCTGCAGGGCTCCTTCTTCGCTCGGACCGCAGGCACGGAGGCCATCAACCGGCTCGGGTTACGCCGCCCGTACGCCGTCGTGCCGAGGACTGTCTCGGGTGTGTACGCCGAGAGCCTCCATCGCGACCACCACGGCGAGTGGGACTTCGATCTCGCCTGGAAGCCGCGTGACAGCTTCCCGGCCCGAGCCGGTTGGCTGCGGGCCGTCCGGGCCGGCCACCGCCTGGTCCACCGTGGCATCGATGTCGGTGTGCCGGTGCTCAGCCTGTGCTCGGCGATGAGCACCGTCCTGCAGGCGTGGTCTCCGGAGGCCGCCTCGACCGACACCGTGCTCGATGTGAAGCAGATCGCCAAGTGGTCGCATCAGCTGGGGCCGCATGTCACCGTCGTCCGGGTCGACGGCGCCGTCCACGACGTCTTCTCCTCCCGCAAGGCCGTCCGAGAGCGGGCCTTCGGCGAGGTCGAGAGATGGCTGTCCTACGCGGTCCGCTAGGGCGCTTGCCTGTCCGGCAGTCAGTCGAAGAAGACGAGCATCACGATCGCCACCACCCCGACGATCGCCACGAACCCACGGAACACAGGGGCAGGCAGACGCCGTCCGACGGTGGCTCCGAGCTGGCCCCCGATGACCGAGCCAGCGGCCACCAGACCCGCCGCCGCCCACGACACGTCTGCCACGGCGATGAAGACCACGGCAGCCACCGCATTGACCAACAGGGCAAGGATGTTCTTGGCAGCATTGATCCGCTGCAGGGACTCCGACAGGCCGAGTCCGAGGATGGCGATCAAGAGCACGCCCTGCGCCGCCCCGAAGTAGCCGCCGTACACTCCGGCAAGGAACACGAGAAACCACACCAGCACCGAGCCGTGCGAGGGGGACGCCGCGCGCGGACGCACCCGTCGCGAGACCCACGGCTGAACCACGACGAGGACACACCCGAGCCCGATCAGCACAGGGACGATCGCGTCGAAGGCGGTGGCAGGTAGGGAGAGCAGCAAGAGGGCACCCGCGACACCACCGAGCAGCGATGCCACGCCGAGCCGGATCAGCCGGCTGCCCTGTCCTCGCAGCTCGTGGCGGTAGCCGACAGCACCGGAGAGCGACCCGGGGACCAGCCCTACCGTGTTGGAGACGTTGGCGAGGACCGGCGGATAGCCGACGGCGAGAAGGGTCGGGAACGTCACCAACGTCCCCGACCCCACAATCGTGTTGATCGTCCCTGCTGCGATACCTGCGACGAAGACCGCGACTGCCTCGAGCAGTGTCACTGGGCAGGCGGACCTGCGGGTGGCTCGTCGCTCGGCGGCTGGGTTCCTGGCGGCGGTGGCATCGGGGGCTCCCTGTCCGGCGGCGTGTCACCCGGCTGGTCCCCAGGGCCACCAACGCCAGGGCCACCCACGCCAGGAGGCTGCCCTTCGGTTGCAGCCTGACGCGTCGGGGAGGCAGCCTGTTCGGCGGCTGCGATCGCCTCGGCGACATCCTCGTGCGCGCTCGACAGCGAGGTCTCGCCGGACCTGCCGGTCACCGGCATGTCGGCATCGACAGGCTCGCCGTAGTCGACACGCTGACGTGGACCTGACGTGTCGGTGGGGATGCCCTGGATCGAGCCGATGGTGCTGCCAAGACCCTCCAGGGCTCGGCCGATCTCGCTCGGCACGATCCACACCTTGTTAGCGTCGCCCTCGGCGATCTTGGGCAACATCTGCAGGTACTGGTAGGCCAGCAGCGCCTGGTCGGGCGAGCCGTCGTGGATCGACTGGAACACGGTGAGGATCGCCTGACCCTCACCCTGCGCGCGCAGGATTCGCGACTGCCGATCACCCTGGGCCCGCAGGATCAGCGCCTCGCGGTCGCCCTCCGCGGTGAGGATCGCCGACTGCTTCTGCCCCTCGGCCGTGAGAATCGAGGACTGACGCATGCCCTCGGCGGTGAGGATGACGGCGCGTTTGTCCCGGTCGGCTCGCATCTGCTTCTCCATCGAGTCCTTGATGGAGGGCGGCGGGTCGATGCCTTTGAGCTCGACGCGGTTGACGCGGATGCCCCAGCGGCCGGTCGCTTCGTCGAGCACCCCGCGCAGCGACTGGTTGATGTCGTCGCGGCTCGTCAGTGCCTGCTCCAGCGTGATGCCGCCGATGATGTTGCGCAGTGTCGTCATGGTGAGCTGCTCGATCGCCTGGATGTAGTTGGCGATCTCGTACGTCGCGGCCACCGGGTTCGTCACCTGGAAGTAGATGACGGTGTCGATCGACACCACGAGGTTGTCCTCGGTGATCACCGGCTGCGGAGGGAACGAGACGACCTGCTCGCGCAGGTCGATGAGATAGCGGACGCGGTCGACGAACGGAGTGACGATGTTGAGGCCCGCCGACAACGTGATGCGGTACTTCCCGAAACGTTCGACGATGCCGGCTCGCGCCTGCGGCACGATCCGGACCGCCTTGGTCAGCACCAAGATGGTCAGTAGAACCACGATGCCGAGAGTGATCAGCAACAACATGACAGGGACCCCCTGAAGGTCGGTGAGCCGGCAGGTAGCCGACTTGGAGAGTTGATGAAGCCTTCCACAACGCGGTGCCGAGCTAGTCGAGCCGGTACACGACGGCCGTGGCGCCGTCGATCTCGGCGACGGCGACCTTGTGACCTGGCTCGATCACCGTCGCCTCCTCGACGCTGCGCGCCGACCACACCTCGCCGCTGAGCTTGACACGACCGGCGTGTGCGGTGACCCGCTCCAGCACCATCCCGCTCTTGCCCACGAGTGACTCTGGGCCGGTCTGCAGGGTTGGCCCCGCATGCAGACGACGTACGATCGGGGGCCGGACGAACGCCAGCAGCGCCATGGACACGACCACCGCGCTGAGCACCTGGACGACGATGTTGAAGCCGAGGGCCGCCATCAGGGAGGCGGCGAGTGCCCCGACCGCCAACATGAGCAGCGTGAAGTCGAGCGTCGCCATCTCGAACGCGGCCAGCAGGAGGGCGATGATCAGCCAGGTCTGCCAGTCATGCTCGCGCAACCAGTCCATGCGCAGACCCTAACCCACGTGATGAGTTCAGCGACGATGCGAGGCAATGCGTCGCCGCGCGCTGTAGCGGCCATCGGCCACGTCCAGGCGCAGGCCCATGCCGAACGCGGCGGACAGGTTGTGCTCTGTGAGGGTCTCCCTCATCGGCCCCGCGACGACCTGCTCGCCGCCGCGCAGCATGAGCACATGGGTGAAGCCCGGCGGGATCTCCTCGACATGATGGCTCACCAGGACGGTGGCGGGTGAGCTCTCGTCGAGGGCGAGCAGACTCAAGGTGTCGGTCAGATCCTCACGACCACCCAGGTCGAGCCCTGCGGCCGGCTCGTCGAGCAACAGCAGCTCGGGGTCCGTCATCAGAGCCCGGGCGATCTGGACTCGCTTGCGCTCCCCCTCGCTCAGAGTGCCGAACGTCCGGTCGGCGAGGTGGCTGACGCCGACCTCTGCGAGCAGCTCGGCTGCCCTGGCATGGTCCAGGTCGTCGTACTCCTCCCGCCACCGGCCGACGACGGCGTACGACGCCGACACCACGACATCGGCGACCCGCTCGCTTCGAGGGATGCGCTCACCAAGGGCAGCACTCGTGAGCCCGATGCGGGGTCGCAGCTCGAAGACGTCGACCGTCCCGATGACCTCCTGCAGGATGCCCACAAGACCTTCCGAGGGATGCAGGTGGGTGCTCAACACCTGGAGCAGGGTGGTCTTGCCGGCGCCGTTCGGCCCGAGAACCACCCACCGCTCATCGTCCTGGACGCGCCAGGTGAGCCCACTGAGAAGCCGATGAGAGCCTCGCACAACCGACACGTCCGCCAGCTCCACGACCGCGGCCATCGATCTCCTCACCCAGCTCTGCTTCCAGGCTCCAACCTATTGCACGTGCATGCTATGACGTGCGGCCTCGTAGGCTTTGCTCGTGCTCCTCCTTCCCGAGTCCGCTCGCGTCGCATGCTGGCTGAACGCGTGGCTGGCGGGACGGCACGGCGCCGACATGGTCATCGACGGAGTACGCGGTGACCAGGCGCTTGTCGACTTCTCCGGTCTCGAGGACGAACCCCTCTCACCTGCGCTGCTGCTGGGCGCACTGCGCGGGCTCGGAGTCAAGCAGGCAAGCGTCGCGCTGCCGGTGCCAGGTGACCCGACTGGGTTGGGTGGACCCGCCGGGTTCAACGCGGAGGCGCACGACGCGGGTGAAGCCGTCCTCTGCCACGGCCCGGACCTGGGGCTGTTGCCCACGACGATCAGCCACACCACCCGATGGACCGCCTCGACTGCTCACGCACCGGCATACATGGCCGACGTCAGCACGGCCGACCGCGAGCTGCGCGACGCAGTCCGGATCGCCGCGAACGAGCTGGCGGCGCTCGACGTCGCGACCTGGAACCCCGAGGTCGCCGACGGTCTGCTGAACCTGCGGTCGCCGGCGTCGTTCTCCGGCCCGACCACCTTCGCGTCGGCCTCCGCCGCGCAGACCGCGGCCGCGGCTGTCCGCTGCCGCATGATCGTCGCCCTCGCCACCGCCGACGAGGGTGGAGCGCTCTCAGCCCGACAGGCGGCCAGCCGACGCCAGCTGCTCGCCTCGTTGGACCGGGCGGCTCGCGCGGCGATCGTCGCCGCCTGCTCCAGCCTCGACGGCCGCTAGCCGTGCCCGCGGACAACTCGGCCACACTGCTCATCACGCTCATGGGCAAGGATCGCCCTGGCGTCACGGCTGCGACGTTCGAGATGCTGTCGGGCTTTGGTGTCGAGGTCCTGGACATCGAGCAGATCGTGCTTCGAGGACGGTTGATGCTCGGCATCCTCGTCACGGCTCCACGCGACATCGCCAAGCTGAGCGCCGTCGGCAAGGCGACGGCTGACGCACTGTCGATGGACTTCGAGATCGAGCGAGGGGTCGGCGACAACGCCCGGCGACGAGACGGTCGTGCCCACGTGACCGTCCTGAGCAGACCCTTGTCGCCGCGTGCTGTGGCGGCCATCACCGGCAGGATCGCCGACACCGGCGCCAACATCGACCGGATCGTCAGGATGGCTCGTTACCCGGTGATCGCGATCGAGTTCGACGTCTCGGGAGCAGATATCGGTCAGCTGCGCACCGTGCTCGCCACCGAGGCGGCTCGTCAGCAGGTGGACGTCGCCGTGCAGAGCGTCGGGTTGCTCCGCCACGGACGCCGCCTCGTCGTGATGGACGTCGACTCCACGCTCGTCCAGGGTGAGGCCATCGACGCACTCGCCGAGCTCGCGGGCGTGGGCGACCGGGTGGCCGGCGTGACCGCGGAGGCCATGCACGGCCAGCTGGACTTCGAGGAGTCGCTGAGACGTCGCGTCGCCCTCCTCGCCGGGCTCGACGAGTCCGCCCTCGATCGGGTGTACGTCGAGATGGAACTGACGCCGGGCGCACGCACCCTCGTCCGCACGCTCGAGCGACTCGGTTACCGCCTCGGCATCGTGAGCGGCGGTTTCAGCCAGCTCACGGACCGGCTCGCTGCAGACCTCGGGATCGACTACTCGCGTGCGAACGAGCTCGAGATCACCGACGGCAAGCTGACCGGCAGACTCGTCGGCAAGGTGGTCGACCGGGCCGGCAAGGCAACCGCCCTCAGGAGCTTCGCCCGCGACTCGAACGTCACCCTCGACCGCACCGTCGCGGTGGGCGATGGCGCCAACGACCTCGACATGCTCGCCACGGCCGGGCTCGGCATCGCGTTCAACGCCAAGCCGATCGTGCAGGAGGCCGCTCACACGACAGTCAACGTGCCCTATCTCGACGCCATCTTGTACCTCCTCGGCATCAGCCGAGAAGACATCGAGGCGGCAGACGCCGAGCACGGCATCACCACCCCGCGCCCAGACATGCCGTAGCTGCCCAACGACCACCGCAGAGATCGGCGGTCAGGTGGCCAGGGCAACCCGAGACTCGGATCCTTCGGTGGTCTCCTAGTCTCCGCGCGGGGAGAACCGGTCGGCGAGTCGAGCACCTCCAGCGTCGAGCTGTTCCCATGACTGCCGCAGCTCGAGAATTGCCAGCGACCCTGGGCGGAGGCGCACCTCGTGGTCGTCAGACTCCAGCAGCAGCATCGCCACCTCGACCATGGTGGGGTTGTGACCCACCACGGCCGCACATCCGACGTCAGCGCCGACACGCTCGGCGCAGATACGCAGCACCTCAGGCCCGTCCGCGTCGTACAGGTCGTCGATGACCACCACCTCCGGAGCCGTTCCCGGCGCTGCCGCCACCAGGTCTGCGGTCTGCCGCGCCCGGACGGCCGACGACACCAACAGGAGCTCAGGTGCCCAGCCGGAGGCAACCAGCCACTCCCCTGCGGCACGTGCGTCACTCTCGCCGCGGTCCGTCAGTCTCCGCTCCCGATCGCTCGCCGCGGTCGACTGCGCCTTGGCGTGGCGCATCACGACCAGCCAGGGGGCAATGCGTTCGCTCATGGCTCCATCCTTGCTCATCGCCCCGGTCCGTCCCATGTCGTCCAGCGAACCTCCTCCTCCTCCTTCTCGATTCGTCCGGCCAGACCCCGCTCAAACCTCACGCGCTGAGGCGGACGAATCCATGACTCGTCAGGCGCCCATCGCGTGGTAGCCACCGTCGACGTGGATGATCTCGCCGGTGGTCTTGGGGAAGAAGTCGCTGAGCAGGCCGACGACTGTGCGCGCCGTCGGCTCGAGGTCGTCGAGGTCCCAGCCCAGCGGCGCCCGCTTCTCGAACTCGTCCTCGAAGAGCTCGAACCCGGGGATCGCCTTGGCGGCCAGCGTCTTCAGGGGTCCGGAGCTGACCAGGTTGCAGCGGACGCCGTGTGGTGCGAGATCCCTCGCGAGGTAGCGGTTGCACGACTCCAGGGCGCCCTTCGCGAAGCCCATCCAGTCGTAGCCGGGCCACGCCACAGAGGCGTCGAACGTCATACCGACGACACTGCCTCCACGGCTCATCAGCGGCAGGCAGGCGGTGGAGAGCGAGGTCAGGGAGTACGCCGATACACGCACCGCCTGCGCCACGTCGTCCCACGGGCCGGCGAGGAACTTGCCGCCAAGGATCGTCTCGGGGTTGCCGTACGCGATGGAGTGCAGGACACCGTCGAGGCCGTCGACGTGCTCGCGCACCTGCGCCTCCAGCCCGGCCAGATGCTCGTCGTCGGTGACGTCGAGCTCCAGCACCGGCGCCGGGTCAGGCAGTCGCGTCGCGATCCGACGGGTGATGCCGAGAGCTCGCCCGAAGTTCGAGATCAACACCGTCGCCCCTTGCTCCTGCGCCAGCTTCGCGGTGGCGAAGCCGATCGACTTGTCAAGGGTCACCCCGGCGACGAGGATGCGTTTGCCATCGAGAATGCCCATCAGTAACAGCCTTTCGTCAGTTCGTCAGTGACCCATGCCCAGGCCGCCGTCGACCGGGATGACGGCGCCGGTGATGTAACCAGCCTCCTCGGATGCCAGCCAGCGCACCACGCCGGCGACCTCGTGACCGGTCGTGAACCGCCCGAGCGGGATGGCCTCGAGATACCCGGCCTTCCTGTCGTCCGGCAGCTCTGCTGTCATCTCGGTCTCGACGAAGCCGGGCGCGACGACGTTGGCCGTGATCGACCGCGAACCCAGCTCCCTGGCGATCGAGCGCGCCATGCCGACGAGACCTGCCTTGCTCGACGCGTAGTTGACCTGGCCGGCGGACCCGAGCAGACCGACGACCGAGGAGACGAGGACGATACGTCCCCGCTTCAGCCGCAGCATCCCTTTGGCAGCCCGTCTGGCGACCCTGAAGGACCCGGTCAGGTTCGTGTCGATGACCGACGACCAGTCCTCGTCCGACATCCGCAGGAGCAGGGTGTCGCGGGTGATGCCAGCGTTGGCCACGAGCACCTCGACGCGCCCGTGTTCGGCTTCGACCTGCTCGAAGGCGCCCTCGACGGCGGCGGTGTCCGTGACATCGCACTTGACGCCGAACAAGCCCTCAGGCGGCGTGCCGGAGCGGTAGGTGACGGAGACGTCGTCGCCCACGTCGACGAAGGCCTGAGCGATGGCGCGCCCGATTCCCCGGTTCCCACCGGTGACCAACACAGACCTACCCACGTCGCCTCCTCATCTTGTGTCCGGCGGCCGACGCTACCGCTTACCGAGCGGTACGACGAACGGGGCTCGCGGTCCTCCGCTCGTACCCCCAGCCCAGCGAGTTGAGCGGCGGCGTACCGTTGGATGCCTAAGGAGCACACGTGAACGAGCACACCGACCCGCCGGTCAACATCACGTCCGCCCGCGTCAGCCACAGTGACGACCTGCGGCGTCGGCAGCTGCGCTACCTGTTCTCGATGGGACTGCGCACGGTCTGCTTCGTGCTCGCCATCGTGACGACCGGCCCACTGCGCTGGGCGCTGGTCGCTGGCGCCGTCTTCCTGCCCTACATCGCAGTCGTGCTCGCCAATGCCACCGACCGCCGGACCAGCGCCGGACCCCCCTCCTTCCCGATTGATGACGCACCTCTGCTGGAGACCGGACCCGCACGCGACACGCATTCGGGCAAGGTGTAGACCGGGTGGCGAAGACGTGTAACACTGAGTGCGAAGGCAATCCGTCTCCCCCGTCGGAGAGCCATCCAGTGATGCCGGGCAGCTTCCCCCCGTGGCTGTCCGGCATCGCCACGTCCGGGGCCGTCATGGCTGCTGCCCGTGCGATGCGCCCGCGTGGACAGGTCCGATGAGCGACCCTGACATCGTGACCTGCTCCGCGAAGGACTGCCGCGACCCGGCGACCGTGAAGCTGCGCTGGAACAACCCGAAGCTTCATCCGCCGGAGCGGCGCAAGGTGTGGCTCGCCTGCCCACACCACCAGCAGTCCCTCACGGACTTCCTTGCCGCCAGAGGATTCATGCGTGACACGGAGCCTGTCTGAGCCGGCTCGGCAGGTCAGCCGCCGATTGCACTCATCGGTCGAACCGGCTGCAGGAACGACTCGTCGTCGATGCCGTGCCCGGGACGCTTGGTCCACATGGCGGCACGCCACCGCCGGGCGATCTCGACGTCGGAGGCACCAGAGCGCAATGCCTGCCTGAGATCGGATTCCTCACGGGCGAACAGACAGTTGCGGATCTGCCCATCGGCAGTGAGCCGTACCCGGTCACAGTCACCACAGAACGGTCGGGTGACCGATGCGATCACCCCGACGGTGGCCGGCCCACCGTCGACGAGGAAAAGCTCGGCGGGTGCACTCCCCCGCTCTTCTGGGTGCTCGGTCAACTCGAACTCCCGCTCGAGCGACGTGAAGATCTCGTGGGCTGTCACCATCGTGTCACGGCTCCACCCATGCTGGGCATCCAGCGGCATCTGCTCGATGAACCTCAGGTCGTACCCGTGGCTGAGGCACCAGCGCAGCAACTCCGGCGCCTGATCCTCGTTGTGTCCGCGCAGCAGCACTGCGTTGATCTTGACCGGCGTCAGACCGGCTTCGGCAGCCGCTGCGAGCCCCGTGAGCACGTCATCAAGGCGGTCCCGCCTGGTGATGGCCAGAAACGTCTCGCGACGTACGGTGTCGAGGCTCACGTTGACCCGGTCGAGCCCCGCGCGGGCGAGGCCGCTGGCAACCTTGTCCAGCCCAAGGCCGTTGGTCGTGACAGCGATTCTAGGACGGGGCCGCAGCCGCGCGGTGCGGGCGACGATGTCGGTGAAACCACGACGGATGAGGGGCTCACCGCCGGTGAAGCGGATCTGGTCGACGCCAAGACGGGTGACCGCGATGGTGATGAGACGCACGACCTCGTCGTCGGTCAGGACCTCCGGGGTCGGCATCCAGTTGAGACCCTCGGCCGGCATGCAGTACGAGCAGCGCAGGTTGCAGCGGTCGGTCAACGACACCCGCAGGTCGGTCGCGACGCGGCCGAAGCGGTCGCTCAACGGCATCGTGTCGTGTATCGCAGTCTCCATCCGCCAAGCGTACGCGGTGGCTGGGCGCCCTTCAGCGAAGAGCCCAGCCGTGGCAGGTACGTTTGACCTGCTGTGCTGCACTTCCTGCTCTCCCGACGCTGGCTCGGGCTCCTGTTGGCAGTCATCGTCGTCGGTGTCGCCTGTGTGGAGCTCGGACGCTGGCAGCTGCGACGTTCGGTCGAGCGCCACGAACAGAACCTCGTCATCTCGCGCAACCTCACGGCGAGCCCGGCCCCCGCCGCGGAGGTGCTCAGTCCCGAACGGCCACCTGAGGCCGACGACGAGTGGCGCGTGGTGTCGGCGGTCGGGACGTACGACGTCGAACGGCAGCTTGTCGTCTCTTACCGGACGCGCGAAGGCGCACCGGGAGTCGACGTGCTGGTGCCACTCGTGACAGCGGCCGGGCCGGCGTTGCTGGTCGACCGGGGCTGGGTGCAGACGCAGGGAAACGCCAACCGGGCCGTCGATGTCCCCCCGCCGCCGCCAGGCACGGTGACGGTGAGGGGTTGGGTGAGGAGGAACGCGGAGGGCGGAAGCGACCAGGTCACACCGAACGAAGGGACGGTCAGGGCGATCTCCTCGACCGCCATCGCACCCACGTTGCCCTACCCGGTCTACGACGGTTTCGTCGACCTCACAGCCGAGGAGCCGGCTGTGACACCGGCCCCGGCTCTGGTGGATCCGCCGGACCTCGGGTCGGGTCCGCACTTCTTCTATGGCCTGCAGTGGTTCTTCTTCGCGATTCTGGCGTTCGGGTTCTGGTGCTACTTCGCCTGGTCCGAGTACCGACAGCGAGGCGGACCGCAGTCGGTCGACGCGAGGACGCGCGTCAAAGACCCCGCGTGATCCCACCGTCCACCGGCAGCATGGCGCCCGTCACGTAGCCTGCGGCCGGAGACAGCAAGAAGGCGGCAGCCCGACCGAACTCCGCCGGCTGTCCGTAGCGGCGCAGCGGGATCTGCTCGATGTTGGCGCGCCTTGCCTCCTCCGCGTCCCCGCCCATCGCGTCGAGCTCTTGCACCCGCTCGGTGTCGACCCGACCCGGCAGGAGCCCGTTCACCCGGATGCCCTTCGGCCCCAGCTCGTCGGCGAGGGTCTTCGCGGCCATCGCGAGGCCCGGCCGCAGCCCGTTGGAGATCGCGAGGCCACCGATCGGCTGCTTGACCGACGTGGAGAGCACAAAGACGAGCGCGCCGCCCTCTTGGAGCTCCGACGCGATCGCTCGGGCAAGCCGCATCGCGCCAAGGAAGACACTCTCGAAGCTGGCGCGCCACTGGTCGTCCGTGATCGCCGTCACGGCACCCGCTGATGGACCTCCCACGCTGATCAAGGCACCGTCGACGCGCCCGAACCGTCGCCGTGCCGCTGTCACGAGGGCATGAGGAGTGCCGGCGTCACCGTTGTCAGCCACCACCCCCTCGGCCATCTCCTCGCCCAGACCGGCAACGGCGGCCGCGACGTTCTCCGGGGAGCGGGAGGACACCACGACCCTGCCGCCTTCGTCCACCAGCACGCGGGCCGTCGCCTGGCCGAGTCCTCTGCTGGCACCGGTGACGATGTAGACGCGGTCATTCAGGCCTAGATCCATCTGCTCATCATGCCCCAGGCGGCTCCGCAGACCTCACTGGATGCGGAGCGGTACGGCGTCTGCCTCGTCGCTGAACTGGGTGCGGTAGAGCTCGCTGTACAGGCCCCCCGCTGCCAGCAGCCCCTCATGTGTCCCTCGTTCGACGATCCGGCCGCCGTCCACCACGAGGATCTGGTCGGCCTGCCGGATGGTCGACAGTCGGTGCGCGATCACCAGCGACGTACGGCCCTCGAGTGCAGTGTCCAAGGCACGCTGCAGCGTGTGCTCCGACTCGCTGTCCAAGTGGGCAGTAGCCTCGTCGAGGATGACGATCCGGGGAGCCTTCAGGAGCAGCCGGGCGATGGCCAGTCGCTGCCGCTCGCCGCCGCTGAGGCGGTAGCCACGGTCACCGACCACCGTGTCGAGGCCATCGGGCAGGGCTTCGACCAGGCTGCGTACCTGGGCAGCCCCCAGCGCGGTCATCAGCTCCGCGTCGCTGGCGTCCGGCTTGGCATAGGTCAAGTTGGCCCGGATCGAGTCGTGGAACATGTGCGCGTCCTGGGTCACGTAACCGACCATGGCGTGCAGGTCGGCGGACTTGACGTCTCGCACGTCCGTGCCCCCCACGCGGACGGTGCCGCCTGTCACGTCGTACAGCCGAGCCACGAGGTGTGTCAGCGTGGTCTTTCCGGCTCCCGAGGGGCCGACGAGCGCGACCATCTCCCCCGCTTCGACGTCGAAGCTGACGTCGTGGAGGACGTCCACAGTGACCTTGCCCTCGGGACTGGCGACCCCCTCGAGGCTGGCGAGCGACACCTCGTCGGCCGTCGGATAGCGAAACGTCACGTTCTCGAAGTGCACGGTCGTCCGGCTTGGGTCGAGCGGCTGCGGGTCGTCCGCATCGGTGATCATGGGCGCAAGGTCGAGCACCTCGAAGACGCGCTCGAATGAGACGAGCGCGGTCATCACGTCGATGCGCACGTTCGACAAGGCCGTCAGCGGACCGTAGAGGCGTCCGAGCAGGGCAGCGAGGGCCAGCAGTGTCCCGACCGACAGCTTCTCGCTGATGATGAACTGACCTCCGACCCCGTAGACCAAAGCGGTTGCCAGTGCAGCGACCAGCGTCAGGGCGCTGAAGAATATCCGGCCCACCATGGCGATCTTGACCCCGAGGTCACGCACCGTCTCGGCCTGCCGCGAGAACTGGTCCTGCTCTTCTTGCCGACGCCCGAACAGAGTCACCAGCATGGCGCCGCCGACGTTGAAACGTTCGGTCATCGTCCCGGACATATTGGCGTTCGTCTGCATCTGCTCGCGAGTCAGTCCCGAGAGCCTGCGTCCCGCCCACTTCGCCGGGAACAGGAAGAGCGGCAGCATGACGACGGCGAGCAAAGTGATCTGCCAGGACAGGAAGAGCATCGTTGCGACGACCAGGACGACACTGATGATGTTGCTGACGACGCCGGACAACACCGAGGTGAAGGCCCGTTGGGCACCGATGACGTCGTTGTTGAGCCGAGACACCAGCGACCCGGTGTTGGTCCGGGAGAAGAACGCGACAGGCATCAGTTGGACGTGACCGAAGACCTTGGTGCGCAGATCGTAGATGAGCCCCTCACCGATGCGGGACGAGTACCAGCGCTGCGCGAGCGTGAGGACGGCCTCGCCAACCGCGAGGACCGCGATGACGACCGCGAGCATGGTGACCAGAGACCGGTCACCCTCGGCGACACCGTCGTCGATGATCTTCTTGAAGAGCAGTGGGGACGCCACGATGAGGGCAGCGTCGATCACGACGAGGACGAGAAAGGCGCCGATCTTGCGGGAGTACGGCTTGGCGAACGCGAAGACCCGCCGGGTCGTGCCCGGGGCGAGCCTGTCGCGATCCTTGGTGGGATCCTCGCGACTGAACTGGTGCATCATCCGCATCGGGCTGGTGGGACCACTCATCGTGCCGACTCCAACGTCATATCACCCCTCCGTGTTCCCCACCACCGGCACCTGACGCAGCAGCCACTACGCCAGCGCGACGAGATCGGCGTACCCGGGGCTCCAGAGATCCTCATCGCCTTCCGGGAGGATCAGCACGCGATCGGGCGAGAGGGCCTCGACCGCCCCCTCGTCATGGGTGACGAGCACGATCGCGCCTGCGTAGCTGCGGATCGCATCGAGCACCTCCTCCCGGCTCGCCGGATCAAGGTTGTTGGTGGGCTCATCCAGGAGCAGGACGTTCGCCGCCGACACCACCAACGTGGCCAGCGCGAGGCGCGTCTTCTCGCCCCCCGACAGGACCCGGGCCGGCTTGTCGGCATCCTCGCCCGAGAACAAGAACGCACCGAGCACGCTGCGGGCCTGGGTCTGGGTCAACGTAGGAGCTGCTGACTGCAGGTTCTCGAAGACGCTTCGATCGATGTCGAGCGTCTCGTGCTCCTGCGCGTAGTAGCCGAGCTTGAGGCCATGGCCCGGCTCGACCTTGCCGGTGTCTGCCGCGTCGATGCCGGCAAGGATTCGCAGCAGTGTGGTCTTCCCGGCTCCGTTGAGGCCGAGGATGACAACCCGGCTGCCCTTGTCGACAGCGAGGTCGACATCAGTGAACACCTCGAGCGAGCCATATGACTTCGACAGCTCGTGAGCCATCAGCGGCGTCTTGCCACAGGGAGCCGGGGACGGGAACGAGATCTTAGCCACCCGGTCGGACCGCCGCGTCGCCTCGAGCCCGCTCAGCAGCCGTTCGGCCCGTTTGGCCATGTTCTGAGCCGCTGTCGCCTTCGTGGCCTTGGCTCGCATCTTGTCGGCCTGTGCCATCAACGCGCCGGCCTTCTTCTCAGCGTTCGCGCGTTCGCGGCGGCGGCGCCTCTCGTCGGTCTCCCGCTGCTGGAGGTACTTCTTCCAGCCCATGTTGTAGAGGTCCACCTCGGCGCGGTTGGCGTCGAGGTGGAAGACCCTCGTGACTGTCTCCTCGAGCAGTGCGACGTCGTGGCTGATCACCACGAGTCCGCCCTTGTGTGCCTTGAGGAACCCTCGAAGCCAGGTGATCGAGTCGGCGTCCAGATGGTTGGTCGGTTCGTCGAGCAGCAGTGTCCGCGCTTGCGAGAAGAGGATGCGGGACAGCTCGACACGCCGACGTTGGCCTCCTGACAGCGTCTGCAGAGGCTGACCCATCACCCGCTCCGGCAGCCCAAGGCTGGCGGCGATCTGTGCGGCCTCGGACTCGGCGGCGAAGCCCCCTGCCGCGTGCAGCTCCGCATCTGCGGCGGTGTAACGACGCATCGCTCGCTCGGCGACCACCGGATCGTCGCTGCCCATCTGCTGCTCCGTCTGGCGAAGGCGCCGCACGACGTCATCGAGTCCGCGTGCGGACAGGATCCGATCGCGGGCGAGGACGCTCAGGTCACCCGTGCGGGGGTCTTGAGGCAGGTACCCGGTAGAGCCGACGCGCGTCACCTCACCGCTGAACGGCGCCGCCTCACCCGCCAAGATCCTCGTCATCGTGGTCTTGCCGGCACCGTTGCGCCCGACCAGGCCGACCTTGTCCCCCGGGCCGATCCGAAACGACACCTCGTCCACCAGGATCTGCGCACCGGCGCGCACATGTAGCTGTCGGGCGGTGATCATGGGGGACGACCTTCGCAGAGGTGGAGAGGCCGCCCAAGGCTACAGGCGGCAACCGAGGCCTGAACGAGAGGCAGCCGAGAGGACCTGTGACTCCTTCACGGGTCGATGATGCGTATTGTCACCGACCGAGCCCTGTCGATCGCCTGATCCAGTACGGACCGCTTGGGGTCCGGCAATCCGCCCAGCCAGCGCTGCGGTCGCGTCGTCAGCGGTCGAAGAGCCGGCTCCGCGAAGACTGTGTCGACAGCCCGGCGGTCGCCGCCAGAGGCGATCAGGTCGAGGGTCGCCCGGCGCGGCAGCAACAGCTGCTCGACGTAGCCGGCAGCAGCCTCGAAGGCGACGCGCGCCTGATTGTCGCGACGGTTGGCGAACCTCTGCTGGGACCATCCGCCAGCCTTCGTCTTGCCCTGGACATGACGCCGTCCCGTCTTGGCGTCGACCACGGCCGTCCCGACGACATACGCGACAGCGAATCCGCCCCGTCGGACCAAGACGACGCCGAGACGCCATGGATGCTCCAGATGGGCGATGACGTCCGCCGGGGTCCGCAGTGCCGCGTCCTCGAAGGGAATCTCCATGCTGACCGCTGTGCCGTCGGGGCTCAGCGCACACAGCGTGCCCTCGGCCACGGACCACTGGGTGCCTTGGTGGCGAGCCTCGAACCGCACCAGCCAACCCGACAGCCGTTCGAATGGCACGAGCGCCTCGCGTGGCGCTGCAGCTGGGTCAGGCAGCGGTCGACCTGCGATAGCCAGGCAACAGGTCGTCAACGAGCGCGTCTGTCTCAGCCTGTGGGCCACGGGAGGAGCCGTCGCGGGCGAGGGCGGCGTACATGTCGTCGGCGACCGTTGGGAAGACCAGCGGATCTGCGGCGCCCAGCTGCGGAAGACTCACCGCCGGGCATCGAAATTCATGCCACCGAACCAACCGCTCCACGGATCGAGGCTTAGACGTTGAAGCCGAGGGCGCGCAGCATCTCGCGGCCCTCGTCGCTGATCTTGTCCGGACCCCACGGCGGAATCCACACCCAGTTGATCCGGAAGTCGTTGACGAGGCCCTCCAGCGCCGCACGCGTCTGCTCCTCGATCACGTCGGTCAGCGGACAGGCAGCCGAGGTCAGCGTCATGTCGATGGTGGCGATCGCCGCTTCGTCGATCGAGACGCCGTAGATCAAGCCGAGATCGACGACGTTGATGCCGAGCTCGGGGTCCACGACGTCCTTCAGCGCCTCCATGAGGTCGTCCTCGGAGACCGAGGACTCGCCGCTGGACAAGTCGACGTCGGGTAGATCGGTGGTGTCGTTGGTCATGCCGGTCATGTCACACTGCCCTCCACATCCGCGACGACTCGTGCCGTCGCGTCCTTCCACGCCATCCATCCAAGCAGCGCGCACTTCACGCGCCCGGGGAACTTGGCCACCCCCGCGAAGGCGATGCCGTCCTCGAGGATGTCCTCGTCAGGCTCCACCTTGCCACGGCTCTGCATCAGCTCCACGAACGTGCTGTGGATCTCCAAGGCGTCGTCGACCTTCTTGCCTATCAGCAGGTCCGTGAGCACCGAGGTCGACGCCTGGGAGATGGAGCAGCCCTCCGCGTCATACGAGATGTCCACGACCACGTCGTCCACGACGTGCACGCGCAGCGTGACCTCGTCGCCACAGGTCGGGTTGACGTGGTGGACCTCGACCTCGAACGGATCGCGGAGGCCGGCGTGGTGAGGCGACTTGTAGTGGTCGAGGATGATCTCCTGGTACAGGCTCTGGAGGTCCATCACGCCACCTTGAAGAAGCGTCTGGTCTGGTGGATGCCGTCGATGAAGGCGTCGACCTCGGCTGGTGTCGTGTACAGGTAGAACGAGGCACGTGTCGACGACTGGACGCCGAACCTGGCATGAGCCGGTTTGGCGCAGTGATGGCCGGCGCGAACGGCGATGCCGAGAGAGTCGAGCACCTGGCTGACGTCGTGCGGGTGGATGCCGTCGAGCTCGAAGCTCACCGCCCCCCCGCGGTCGACCGCCTCCGTCGGCCCGAGGATGGTCAGGCCGGGGAGCTCGCGCATCCGCTCGAGCGCGTATGCCGTCAGGACATGCTCGTGGGAGGCGATCCTGTCCATCCCGATCGCGGACAGGTAGTCGACCGCCGCCGCCAATCCGATCGCCTCGACGATCGGCGGCGTGCCCGCCTCGAACTTCGCAGGCAACGGGGCCCACGTCGACCCTCCCATCGTCACGGTCTCGATCATCGACCCTCCCCCGAGGAAGGGCGGCAACGCGTCGAGCACCTCGGTGCGCCCCCACAGCACCCCGATGCCGGTGGGGCCGACCATCTTGTGCCCGGTGAACGCGACGAGGTCGGCGCCGAGGGCCGCCACGTCGACGGGCATCTGCGGCACAGCCTGCGACGCGTCGACGACGACGAGCGCACCCACCTCGCGCGCGCGGCGGATGATCGTCTCCAGCGGGGTCACGGTGCCGAGCATGTTGGACACCCAGACAACCGACACGACCTTGGTGCGGTCATTGATGACCGAGTCGATCTGAGACAGGTCGAGCCGGCCCTCGTCCGTGATCCCGAACCAGCGGAGAGTGGCATCCTTGCGCTCCGCGAGGAGCTGCCAGGGCACGATGTTGGAGTGGTGCTCCATCTCGGTGATGACGATCTCGTCGCCGGCGCCGACCGCGTGGTCCCCATGTGCCCAGCTCAGCGTGTTGGCGACCAGGTTGAGTGCCTCAGAGGAGTTCTTGGTGAAGATGACCTCTGAAGCGTCAGGGGCGTTGATGAAGGCCGCGATCTTGACGCGGGCGACTTCGTACGCCTGCGTGGAGGCGTCACCGAGCTGGTGTACGGCCCGGCCGACGTTGGAGTTGATCTGCTCGTAGTGCGCCGTCATCGCGTCGATCACCTGACGCGGCTTCTGCGACGTGTTGGCGCTGTCGAGGTAGACCAACGGCCGGTCACCGTCGAGGCGCCGGCCGAGGATGGGGAAGTCGGCGCGGATCCGATCGGTGTCCAACAGTCCGTGCGAAGGAGCCTCAACTGCGGTCATCAGATATCAACTCCCTGAAAGCGGTCAGGCACTGATCCGCTGGTACTTGTCGTAGCCTTCGGCTTCGAGCTGCTCGGCGAGCTCGGGGCCGCCCTGCTCGGCGATCCGGCCGTTGACGAACACGTGCACGTAGTCGGGCTGGATGTACCGCAGGATGCGTGTGTAGTGCGTGATGAGGAGGACACCACGGTCACCTTGTCCACGGAACCGGTTCACACCATCCGCCACCACCTTCAGTGCGTCGATGTCGAGGCCGGAGTCGGTCTCATCGAGGATGGCGAACTTGGGGTTGAGCAGCTCGAGCTGCATGATCTCATGCCGCTTCTTCTCTCCGCCCGAGAAGCCCTCGTTGACATTGCGCTGAGCGAACTCGCGGTCCATCGAGACCTTGTCCATCGCGTCGTTGACGTCCTTGACCCAGGTACGAAGCTTGGGAGCCTCGCCGTCGAGGGCTGTCTTCGCCGTCCGGAGGAAGTTGGACACCGACACACCCGGCACCTCGACGGGGTACTGCATGGCGAGGAACAGCCCGGCACGGGCGCGTTCGTCGACTGACATGGTCAGCACGTCCACTCCGTTCAGCGTGACCGTCCCGGAGGTGATCGTGTACTTCGGGTGACCGGCGATCGAGTAGGCGAGGGTCGACTTGCCCGACCCGTTGGGTCCCATGATCGCGTGTGTCTCGCCCGACCTGACTGCGAGGTCGACGCCTCGCAGGATCGGCTTCTGGCCGTCCTCGGTGTCGACCGCGACGTGCAGGTCCTTGATCTCCAGGGTTGCCATGGGTCAGATCTCCGTATCGATGTTGAGGGGGTCGTCGATGTCGACGACGATCGCGTCGCCCTCGACCTTGCAGGCGTAGATGGGGACCGGCTCGTATGCGGGTAACCCGGTGGGTTTGCCGCTGCGCAAGTCGAACCTCGACCCGTGCAGCCAGCACTCGATCTCGCAGCCCACGGTGTCCACCTCCCCCTCGCTGAGGGGGATGGCAGCGTGCGAGCACTCGTCGTCGATCGCGAACACCTCGTCGTCGGTGCGGACGATCGCGACATCGACACCTTCGACTTCGACGGCCAGCACACCTCCGACGGGGACGTCGTCGAGGCTGCACGCGTGTCGGAAGTTGCTCATGCGCCGCGCACCGAGGTCGGGGTTGCAACGTGGCGGGCAAGCTCGGCCTCGACCGCGACGAGCAGCCGCTCCTCCACCTCGGGCACCTTGATCTTCTTGATGATGTCGGCGAAGAAGCCGTGGACGACCAGCCGGCGGGCCTCGTCCTCGGTGACGCCGCGGGACTGGATGTAGAAGAGCTGCTCGTCGTCGAAGCGTCCGGTGGCTGACGCGTGCCCGGCGCCTTTGATCTCACCGGTCTCGATCTCGAGGTTGGGCACCGAGTCGGCGCGGCAGCCGTCTGTCAGTACGAGGTTGCGGTTCGTCTCGAACGTCTCGATGCCCTCGGCGGCCTTGCGGATCAGCACGTCCCCGACCCAGACCGAGTGCGCGCCCTCGCCCTGGAGGCCTCCCTTGTAGACCGCGTTGCTCTTGGTGTGCGGCGCGTTGTGGTCGATGAAGAGGCGGTGCTCGATGTGTTGGCCAGCGTCGGCGAAGTACAACCCGAAGGCCTCGAGCTCGCCGCCGGGACCGTCATACGCGAAGTTCTCGATGACGCGCACGAGGTCACCGCCCAGCGTCGCCTGGAAAGTACGCACGTGTGCGTCGCGACCGATCCGAACCCCGACCTGACCGAGGTGCACCGCATCGTCGTCCCACAGCTGAAGCGACACCAGATCGAGTTGGGCGCTGGCACCGACGAGGACCGAGGTGCTCACGCTGTAGCGAGCACTCCCCGAGTGCTCGAAGACGACGGTCGCCTTGGCGTGGAGACCGAGGCGTACGACGATGTGGCCCCACACGACCTCGTCGGGCGATGCACCACTGAGCCTGACCACGAGGGGCTCACCGAGCTCGGTCTCGGCCGGCACGTCGACGAGGACTGCGCCGGCGCCGTTGGCGACCGCGAGCGCGGAGGGGCGGTCGGCTGGCAGAGTCTCGCCGAGAGCTGCAGCTTCCGCAGTGGAGATCTCGCTGATGGTCACACCCTCAGGAATCCGGGCATCCCACTTGAGGTGACCGTCGGAGGCATCGCCGTCGAGCAGCCCCCGCAGCCGCTTGAGCGGAGTGAAGCGCCAGACCTCCTCGCGGCCGGTCGGCAGCGGATGGTCGGCCAGGTCGTACGACGGCACCGGGTGCAGATGGCTCGCCACCGACGACTCAACCGCGTCCTGAAGGTTGGTACTCAACGAAGTCCTAACTCTCTAACGAAACGTAAGCCACAAGCGGAGGTCGACCATGGTGTTGTCGAGCCCAACCACGACCGGTAGGCGAAGACGGAGAGCCGTCGGCATGAGGCGCCAAAGGCGCCTCAACCGACGGCTCCCTCCATCTGCATCTCGATCAGGCGGTTGAGTTCCAGGGCGTACTCCATCGGCAGCTCGCGGGCGATCGGCTCGATGAACCCACGCACGATCATGGCCATCGCCTCGTCCTCGGCCAGACCGCGGCTCATCAGGTAGAAGAGCTGGTCGTCGCTCACCTTGGACACCGTCGCCTCATGACCCATCGACACGTCGTCCTCGCGGACGTCGACGTACGGGTAGGTGTCGCTGCGGCTGATCTGGTCGACCAGCAGCGCGTCACAGCGCACAGTGCTGGCGCTGTGGTGAGCGCCGTCGGCGACCTGGACGAGTCCCCGGTACGACGTCCGACCACCACCGCGGGCGACGGACTTGGAGATGATCGAGCTCGAGGTGTGCGGTGCCGCGTGGACCATCTTGGCTCCGGCATCTTGATGCTGACCCTCACCGGCGAAGGCGATGGACAGCGTCTCACCCTTGGAGTGCTCGCCGAGCAGGTAGATCGCCGGGTACTTCATCGTCACCTTGGAGCCGATGTTGCCGTCCACCCACTCCATCGTTGCGCCGGCGTCGCACGTCGCGCGCTTGGTCACCAGGTTGTAGACGTTGTTGGACCAGTTCTGGATGGTCGTGTAGCGGCAGCGTCCGCCCTTCCTGACGATGATCTCGACGACGGCCGAGTGCAGCGAGTCCGAGCTGTAGATCGGAGCCGTGCAGCCCTCGACGTAGTGGACGTAGGCGTCCTCGTCGACGATGATCAGCGTCCGCTCGAACTGGCCCATGTTCTCGGTGTTGATACGGAAATAGGCCTGCAGCGGGATGTCGACGTGCACACCCTTCGGCACATAGATGAAGGAGCCGCCGGACCAGACCGACGTGTTGAGCGCGGCGAACTTGTTGTCCCCGACCGGGATGACCGAGCCGAAGTACTCCTTGAAGATGTCCTCGTGCTCACGCAGGGCCGTGTCGGTGTCGAGGAAGAGGACGCCCTGCTCCTCGAGGTCCTCGCGGATCTTGTGGTAGACGACCTCGGACTCGTACTGGGCGGCGACGCCTGCGACGAGGCGCTGCTTCTCGGCCTCGGGGATGCCGAGCCTGTCGTAGGTGCTCTTGATGTCCTCGGGGAGGTCCTCCCACGAGGTGGCCTGCTTCTCGGTCGACCGCACGAAGTACTTGATGTTGTCGAAATGGATCCCGCTGAGATCGGACCCCCACGTCGGCATCGGCTTGCGGTCGAACAGCTTGAGACCCTTCAGCCGCAGGTCGAGCATCCACTGCGGCTCGTTCTTGAGGCCGGAGATGCCGCGCACGACGGACTCGTTGAGCCCGCGCTGCGCGGTGGCCCCGGCGAGGTCTGAGTCCGCCCAGCCGTACTCGTAGCGGCCGATGCCCTCGAGCTCGGGGTTCATCTGCTCGATCGATGTCATGACGAGGTCCTCCCAATCGGGGTGGATGCAGGGTGTTGCCTGGATGCCGCAGCCCGTGTCGTGGTGACGACCCCGGGATGCGGGACGTTGGTGGTGCAGACCCCGTCGCCGTGGGCGATGGTGGCCAGTCGTTGGACGTGCCGCCCGAGCAGCCGGGCGAACACCTCGGTCTCTGCCTCGCAGAGCTGGGGGAACTCGGCTGCCACGTGGGCGACCGGGCAGTGGTGCTGGCACAGCTGGTCGCCGATGGGTGCGGCCCGCACCGAGGCAGCGTAGCCGTCCTCGCTGAGGGCGTCGGCGAGCACCTCGGCCCTGTCCTCCGGGTCGGCCGCTTGCACAGCGGGGCGGTAACGGTCCTCGAGCTCGGACGTGCGACGTCGCGCGAACTCGGCCACCGCGTCGGGGCCGCCGGTCTCGCGCAGAAACCTGAGTGCGCTCACGGCCAGGTCGTCGTACGCCTGAGTGAACGTGTCACGACCCCGGTCGGTCAGCGTGAAGACCTTCGCCGGTCTGCCGCGGCGCCGGGCGCCGGTGATCCGCGGCTCCCGCGCCTCGACGGCACCGTCTCCCACGAGGTGGTCGAGGTGGCGTCGTACGGCCGCCGCGGTGAGATCCAACCGCTCGGCCAGGGCCGCCGCCGTGGAGGGCCCGTTCTCGAGCATGGAGCTGGCAACCCGCTCACGTGTCGGGGCATCGTCGAGGACGCCGGTCGCCACACTCTCGGCTGCGGGGAGTGCTCGGACGATCGACGCGTCGGAGGTGGCAAGCACGTTCGCCGGCTGCCGTACGTATTTCACAACATCATTGTGTCGTAATTCCCGACGACGCTCAAACAAGGTAGCCCTAAGTCGGTCCCCACGCGGGTCCCCCCGAGACGCGACCTTAGACTTCCACGCGTGACAGCCGCTGCGGTCGAGGTCCAGGA
>Ga0136630_1000116_pt1 | contig 23872 bp, 15 predicted proteins | sample AntDrymUQ5682106_2_FD_105496 | JGI IMG/M metagenome (GOLD analysis project Ga0136630, IMG submission 105496) | Polar desert sand microbial communities from Dry Valleys, Antarctica - metaG UQ568 (21.06) | ecosystem: Environmental > Terrestrial > Soil > Desert | place: Antarctica: Dry Valley...
GGGACTACGCCAGCACGGTCGGGGTCGACGCCCAGCTCTCCCTCCTGCTCGACCCGCTGGGGGGGTTCATGAGCCTGGTTGTCTCGGGCGTCTCGACGCTGATCCACCTGTACGCGGTCGCCTACATGGCGTCCGATCGGGGCTACACGCGGTTCTTCGCGTACCTGAACTTCTTCGTCTTCTCGATGCTGCTGCTGGTCCTCGCCGGCAACTTCTTCTTCCTGATCGTCGGCTGGGCGTTCGTGGGCGCGGCGTCCTACCTGCTGATCTCGTTCTGGTACCGGCGCACGACGGCCACCGCGGCGGGCATCAAGGCGTTCGTCATCAACGTGGTCGGCGACGTCGGCCTCGTGCTCGGCACGTACTTCCTGTTCAAGCACACCGGCTCGCTGGACTTCCTGCGCGCGTTCGAGGGAGCGGGGGAGCTCGGCCGCAACGACGGCGACCTGGTGGCCGGCTGCCTGCTGCTGCTCGTCGGCGCGTTCGCCAAGTCCGCGCAGGTGCCGCTGCACACCTGGCTGCCGGACGCGATGGAGGGCCCGACCCCGGTCTCCGCGCTGATCCACGCCGCCACCATGGTCACCGCGGGCGTCTACCTGATCGCGCGCATGCACCCCTTCTTCGAGCAGGCGCCGATCGCGGCCGACGTGGGCGCGATCATCGGCTGCCTGACGCTCGTGGTCGCCGCCACGATCGCCCTGGTGGTGACCGACCTCAAGCGGGTCATCGCCTACTCGACGATGTCGCAGATCGGCTACATGGTCATGGGCGTGTCGTCCGGCGCCTACGTCGCCGGGCTCTTTCACCTGATGACGCATGCGTTCTTCAAGGCGCTGCTGTTCATGGCCGCCGGGTCGGTGATCGCGGCGATGGCGGGAAACCAGAACCTCGACCGGATGGGCGGCTTCCGCAAGGCGATGCCGTTCACGTTCGGCTGCATGGCCATCGGCGGGCTCGCGCTGGCCGGCGTGCCGCCGTTCGCGGGGTTCTTCTCCAAGGACGAGATCCTGGCCTACGTCGCCGCGCGCGAGGACTGGCACGTCGTGCTGGCCGTGCTCGGCTTCGCCGGCTCGTTCCTGACCGCCGTGTACACGTGGCGGATGATCTTCCGGGCGTTCTTCGGCCCGCCCGTGGAGCCGGCCCGCGAGCTCGAGCACGGGCATCTCCACCACGCGCCCGAGCACACCAACCCCGCTTCGGGCGAGGTCGAGGACACCGACGTCGGCTTCCCCGGCCCGGACCATCACATCGCCGAGCGCTCATGGAGCATGAAGGTCGCGATGGGGCTGCTCGCCGTGGGGGCGGTCGTCGGCGGCTTCCTGCAGATCCCCAAGGTCAGCCACGTGCTCGAGAGCTTCCTCGAGCCGAGCTTCGCCGAGTCGCGCTACTTCGAGGAGCTGCACCCGTCGGACGGGCTGACCTACGCGGGCCTCGCGATCGGCGCGCTGCTGGCGGTCGGCGGCATCGCGCTCGCGTACGCGCTCTGGGTGAAGGACGCCGACCGCCGGCGTGTCTCCACGCTGCGGGCGCGGCTCGCGGGCGTGCACGCGTTCTTCGCGCGCAAGTGGTACTTCGACGAGTTGATCGACGCGGTCGTCGTGCGGCCGTTCGCCTGGTTCGGGCGCTTCGCTCGCGACGTGTTCGAGCGTGCGGTGGTCAACGGCGTCTTCGTCGGCGGGCCGTCGGTGGCGGTGCGCGCCGGCTCGGCCGCCGTGCGCGCCGTGCAGTCGGGCTTCCTGCGCTACTACGCCGCGCTGCTGCTCCTCGGCGTCACCGCTCTGAGCCTCTACTTCCTGCTCTCCGCGTCATGACCATCCACCTGTCCATTCTCCTCTTCTTCCCGCTGGTGATGGCGGTGCTCGGCGCGCTGCTCCCGCGCGGGGTGGCGCCCGTCGCGCTGTTGGTGGGCACGCTCGTGGCCCTCGCGTACGCGGTGCTGCTCTTGTTCGACTTCGAGACGGGCACCGACGGCCTGCAGTACGTGACCGACGACGCGTGGATCGACGAGCTCGGCGTGCGCTACATGCTCGGCGTCGACGGGTTGAACCTGTGGCTGATCGCGCTGACGACGCTGCTGTTCGCGGCGTCGGCGCTGTGGATCATGCTGCGCCCGCCGCCCGAGCGGCCGCAGCTCTACGCGTTCCACCTCGGGCTCGCCGAGACGGCCGTGCTCGGCGCGTTCCTGGCGCAGGACCTGCTGCTGTTCGTCCTCTTCTTCGACCTGATGCTGGTGCCGTTCTACTTCCTCATCGGGCAGTGGGGCGGGCCCGACCGGGTCGGGGCGACGTTCAAGCTCGTCGTCTACACGCTCGTCGGCTCGCTGCTCATGCTGGCCGCCGCGGTGGCAACCGGGATCACGGCGGCGGCGGGAAGCGACGGCGGCGTGAGCTTCTCGATCGAGCGGCTGGCGAACGCGCAGCTCGAGACGGGCCCGCAGCGCTGGATCTTCGTCGCGTTCGCGCTGGCGTTCCTGATCAAGATGCCGGCCTTCCCGTTCCACGGCTGGATGCCGGACGGCTACGGCAACATGCCGCTGCCCGTGCTCGCGGTGTTCTCCGGGGTGCTCTCGAAGGTCGCCGCCTACGGCTTCCTACGCGTCGTGCTGCCGGTCTTCCCGGACGCCAGCGAGGACTTCCAGATGGTGATCCTGCTGATCGCGCTGGTGTCGATCCTGTACGGCTCGGCACAGGCGTTCACGCAGACCAACGCGCGGCTGATCCTCGGCTACTCGTCGATCGCCCAGCTCGGCTTCATCGTGCTCGGGATCTTCGCCCTGGGTGAGGCAGCCGGCACGCAGGGCGCGCTGTTGCAGATGCTCAACCACGGCCTCGTGGTCGCAGCGCTGTTCTTCATCGTCGCGCTGCTGCACGAACGCACCGGCTCGGACGACATCCGCGACATGGGCGGGGTGGCGTTCCGCGCGCCCGTGCTGGGAACGCTGTTCCTCGTCGTCGCGCTGGCCACGCTCGCGATCCCCGGCTCGGCGAACTTCGCGGGCGAGTTCCTCATCCTGCTCGGCCTCTTCAACGCCGAGACGGTGATCGCGATCGTCGCGTTCACGGGTGTCGCGATGGCGTCGGTCTACATGCTGCGCGCGTTCATCCGTGCGATGCACAACCGCGCCGGCGCCGGCGTGCGGTCGTTCGACCTCAGCGTGCGCGACGGGCTGATCCTGGTGCCGCTGGTCGTCGCGATCATCGCGTTCGGCGTGTATCCGCAGCAGGCGCTGCGCCATTCCGAGGCGACGGTGGAGCGGGTCGTCGCGGCGCCGGCGGGCGACGACGCGGTCGCGCAGGAGGGAGCCACGCCATGAAGGTGAGCGGACCGACGATCGACTGGATGGCGATCTCGCCCTTGATCGCCCTCGTGGCGGGGGTGGTCGTGGTGCTGATGACCGGGCTGATGCGCGCCCCGTTCGTGCGCCGAACGCTCGTTCCGATGCTCACGCTGCTCGCACTGGGCGTGGCTGCCGGGCTGAGCATCGTGACGTGGGGCGACGACGTCAGCGTCATCTCCGACGCCATGGCGATGGACGACCTGACTCTGTTCCTCACGCTCATCTTCGTCGCCGCCGCGGCCGGGACGGTGCTGCTCTCGTGGCGGGCACTCGCGCCGCGGGAGGCGGGTCACGGCGAGTACTACGCGCTGCTGTTGAGCGCCGTGCTCGGCATGGTCGTGCTCGCGGGCGCACGAACCTGCTGACGATCTTCATCGGGTACGAGCTGCTCTCGATCCCGCTGTACGTGCTGTGCGCGACAGAGATGCGGCGCGCCACCTCACTCGAGTCGGGACTGAAGTACCTGGTCATCGGCTCCGTCGGGTCGGCCACCCTGCTCTACGGGCTCGCGCTCGTCTACGGCGCGACCGGAGCCACCTCGTTCGACGGCGTCGCCGCGGGAGTCGACGACGTCAGCGGCGACGTGCTGCTGCTCACCGGCCTCGCCCTCGTGGTGGCCGGCTTCGCGTTCAAGGCGTCGGTGGCGCCGTTCCACCAGTGGACGCCCGACGTCTACGAGGGCGCCCCGACCGCCATCACCGCGTTCATGGCGGTGGCCACCAAGGCGGCCGCCTTCGGTGTCGTCATCCGATTCTTCGACGTCGCGGTCATCGGCGAGTCGAGGAGCTGGGCGCCGGCGCTGGCGACGCTGGCGGTCGTGACGATTGTGGTCGGCAACGTGGGCGCGATCGGGCAGTCCTCGCTCAAGCGCCTGCTCGCGTACTCCTCGGTCGCCCAGGCGGGCTACATGCTCGCGGGTGTGGTCGTCACCACGCAGCTCGGCGCGCGCGCCGTGGTCTTCTATCTCGCCGTCTACCTGTTCATGAACATGGCGGCGTTCGCGGTGATCGTGGCACGGGAGCGGGAGGCCGGTCTCGGCGACGACATCTCCTCGCTCTACGGCCTGGGACGCGAGCGGCCGCTCCTGGCGTGGCCGATGACGATCGCGATGCTCGCGCTGGCGGGCTTCCCGGCCACCGCGGGGTTCTTCGGCAAGGTCTACCTGATCGGCGCGGCGGTCGACAACGGCTACGCCTGGCTCGGCGTGGCGATCGTCATCGGCTCGGCGATCTCGCTCGCCTACTACCTGCGAGTGGTGGCGGCGGTGTGGATGCGCGCGCCCGACGAGCGCCCGGTCGCGGCCGCGGTGGCCGCGGGAACGCCGCGCCCGGCGATCGCCGGCGGATCGGCCGACGCCGATCCGGGCGCCGATGTCGTCGCCGGGTCAGTCGTGTTCGAGGACGACGAGCCGTCGGCACAACGCCTCGCCCAGCCGGAGGTCGTCGGGCTGGCGGTCGTGTGCGCAGCGGCCACGATCCTCTTCGGGGTCTATCCGGGACCGCTGCTCGACCTGGCGGTCGACGCGGGCGCTGTGCTGACGAACCTGTTCTGAGTTCGCGAGGCGTTTCCGTCAACTGCGCCCTTGAAGGAGCGAGTTCGGAGACAGCCGAGGCGGGCTTGTCGAGTTGACGGCGATTGTCGGGACCAAGTCGACAATCAGCTCGCCAGCCGAGGTCTGATTGTCGAGTTGACCCCAACCATCGAGATCAAGTCGACAATCACTCGCTCCCCCTCGATCCGTTGTCGACTTAGACGCCACGCCGGGGGCGAACCTCCGGTCCTCAACACCTACCTATGCGGTGGCGCGCGCCAAGCAGCAACCACCGGGCCAGGCGTCGGCCGAATACGTCGCGATCCTGCTCGTCGTGGGGGTCCTGCTGGCCGGCGCGGCCGCGCTGGCGTTGGCCGTCCCCGGGGTCGGCGATCGCCTGATCGCGACGGTCCGCACGGGCCTGTGCATCGTCGGCGGCGACGTCTGCCGCACCGCCGACGCGGCCGCCGCCGGCCTGGCGCCGTGCCTCACGGCGGAACGTTCGCGGCGCCAGGACACGACGCTCGACATCGCGGTCCTGCGGCTCGGCGGCCACGGTGAGTGGCAGCTCGCGCTGCAGTCCGATGGCCAGGCGGTCGTCACGCGGCTCGAGGAGAACGAGCTCGGCGCCACGGTCGGCGTGGGCGTCGAGTTCAGCCCGGTGGGCGTCGACGCGTCCGTCTCCGGCGCGCTGGTCGCCGGGTATCGCGGCGGTCGCGCGTGGCGCTTTCCCGATGCGCCCGCCGCGAGTGCGTTCCTCACCGGCGCCATGCGCGACGACGCCGTGCGGAAGTCCCGGGAGCCCGCCGTGCGCTGGCACGCCGTCGGCGGCAAGGCCGGCTTGGACGCGGGCGTCTCCGTGGCCGAGCTCGCCCGTGCCGGGCTCAAGACGACGGCCGATGGCGCGATCGGGTTGCGAAGCGAAGGCGCCCGCAGGACGCTCACGCTCGACGTCGGCACGACCGACCCGCACCTCGCCGCGGCCCTGCCCGGCTTCCCGCCCGCACCCGGACCGCGACGCGGTGTAGTCGCCGACGTGAGCTGGGAGGGCGGCCAATTGCGCGAGCTCGCGCTGCGGTCGGCCTTTGCGAACGGCGAGCGGACGGACGAGCTCAGCGCGCGCCTGGATCTGCGCGAGCCCGAGAGCCGCCGGCTCGCGGAGCAACTCCTGGCGCCCGGCTCGACGTCCGGCGACCTGCATGCGCTCGCCCGTCACGCCGCGCGCCACGGAATCGTCGAGCGGACCGGCTACGCAATCTCCGAGCGCCGCCGCGGCTTCAGCGTGGGCGGCCGCCTCGGACTCGGCCTCGGCCTCGAGCATCAGCGGATCACCGCCGAGCGCCGGCTCGTCGACGCGGTGGCGTGGGTCCGCGGCGGGCCCGCGCGGCGCCGGTTCGACTGCCTCGACGCCTGACGTCGCCACCCCGCCGGCGGCGACTCTGCTCATCCCCGTCGCGGCCGGTCCGGCCGGTACCCTCAGCCGTCGGTGCGCTATCCGTCGGACGACCTCTCCCCCGCCGAGCGTGCGCGGATCGGCCCGCACGTGACCGACCTCGACGGTCCCGTCTTCGCGCTCGTCAACTTGCCCGAGACGGTCAAGGGAGCGCTGTTCGCTCGGTACTCCCGCTATCCGGGGACACTGCGGCGGCTGTTCCTCGAGGAGTTCGCCGACTCGCTGCCCCCGGCCGGCGCGTGGGACGGAAGCGAGGGCGAGCGGGCGGCGCAGCTCTACGAGCGCATCTTCGTCGGCTACGGCGATGACTCCGTCGCCCAGCTCGGCGGCGCGCACGTCGCCTGCGAATGGGTGTCCAACGTGCTCACCAAGGTCCTTCAGCGCCCCCGCCTCGCGGCCTACCTCGAGCAGTCCACGCGCTACATCGCCTATGACGCACCGATGCCGGGCGGCGGCTATCGCTACTACCGCGACCCGGAGCTGGGCCATCCCTACGAGGTCGCGATGGACGCCCTGTTCGACACCTACGCCGCCGCGCTTCCGCGCGTGCGAGCGTGGGTGGACGAGTCCTACCCGCGGACCGACGGGGAGCCGGCGGCCGCTCGTGCCCGTGCGGTGAACGCCAAGGCGCTGGACCTGCTGCGCGGCCTGCTGCCCGCCGCATCGCTCTCGCACATGGGCATCTATGCCAGCGGCCAGGCCTACGAGCAGCTCATCCTGCACCTGATCGGACACCCACTGCCCGAGGCGCGGCGCTACGGCGAGATGATCCTCGCCGCGATCCAGGCGGTCATGCCCAGCTTCGTGTCACGCGTCGAGCGTTCGGACCGCGGGGGCGCGTGGGCCGGCTACCTAACCGAGCGCCGGGCCGCCGGCGACCGCTGGGCGGCCCGACTGGGACTCGCGGCCCCCGATCCCGCCGAGGCGCGGCCGTCGGTCGCGCTCACGCATGTGGACGGCGACGAGGAGCAGCTGCTGGCGGCACTGCTGTTCGAGGCCGCCGGGGCGAGCGAGGCGCGCACGCGCGCCGCCGTGGGCGGCTTGTCCGCCGCCGACCGCGGCGCCGTCCTGGCCGATCTCGTCGGACAGCGCGCGAACCGCCGGCACCGGCCGGGGCGGGGCTTCGAGGCTCTGCGCTACCGATTCGAGATCGTCTCGGACTACGGCGCCTTCCGGGACCTGCAGCGCCATCGGATGCTGACCGTCCAGTGGCAGGGCCTCACGCCCCATCTCGGCGCCGGCGTCCCGGACGAGGTGACCGCCGCGGGCCAGGGCGACGCCTACCGCGCCGCGCTCGACCGCTCGGCCGCCGAGTTCCACCGCCTCGAGGGCGCCGGCTTGAGCAGCGCAGCGCCCTACTCGCTCTGCCTCGGCTACCGCATCCGCTACGTGCTCGACCTCAACGCGCGCGAGGCGATGCATCTCGTCGAGCTGCGGTCCGGCCGCGAGGGGCACCCGGCCTATCGGGCCGTCGCCCACCAGATGCACGCGCTGATCGCCGAGCGCCACCCGGCGGTCGCGGCGGCGATGACGCACGTGGACGAGTCACGGGAGCCGCGCCTCGAGCGCATCCTCTCCGAGATGCGCCAGCAGTCGCGCCGCGCCGCGCTGGCCGGTTGAGCGAGGGTGCCCAGCAGTCGGCGGCTTCACGCCCGCCACGGCGGCAGCGCCCAGAGCGCCCGCAGACGCCCGCGGGGGCCTCTGCCGCTCGCGAGCTCCCGCCGCAGCGCCCGGCGACCGCCGGCCGTCGGGGCGGTGGCGGTAGGCGCGAAGCGGCCCGCGCGCAGCGCGCGCAAGTAGGCCGCGGCCTCGGGCGTGCGACCGAGGCGCTGCTCGAGCTGCTGCAGCGTGGTGCCAACGGTCCACGGACGGCCGCTGCGCCGCAGCGCGGCCTCGAGCTCTCGGACCGCGCGATCGAGCTCCGCGACCGGGCCCTCGCTGCGCCGACGCCGGCGCAGCAGCGCCCACGCCGCCAGGCTCAAGAGCAGCAGACCGGCGAGCGCGAACCACCACCACGCCGGTCCTCCCTCCTCCCCTCCCCCCGACGCCGCTCCGCCGGGACCGCCGGGGCGGCCGAGCAAGTCGGGGCGCACGCCGCCGGTGCGGGCGGCCGAGCCGCCCTCGGACGACGAGGCCGCGTCACCCCGGTCCGAGCTGGTCTCCGGCGGACGCTCCAGCGCCGCTATCTGCGAGCGGGCGGGCGTGCCGGCGGGCGTCGGGTCGAACGTGACCCAACCCCACTCGTCGAACCACGCCTCCACCCAGGAGTGCGCGTCGGTGTCGCGCACGATCCAGGCCTGCTTGCGCTTGGAGTAGCCGCCCGGCGAGAATCCGGTGGCGACGCGGGCGGGGATGCCGCCCATCCGCAGCAGCAGCGCCATCGCGGCCGAGTACTGCTGGCAGTAGCCGCTCCTGGTGTCGAACAGGAACCCCTCCAGCGTCGCGGTGCCGGCCGGGACGGGCCGCGGCACCTCGTCGTAGGTGAAGCCGTCCTGCAGGTAGCGGTTGACCGCGAGCACGTAGTCGTACGGCGTCTCGGACTGGCGGCCGAGCTGCTTGGCCAGTTGCCAGGTCCGGGCGTAGGGCGAGGAGCGCAGCGCCTTGTCCCCGTCGTGGGAGCGGACCGGTGTCGGGTAGGCCGCGTCCGGTGCCGGCCCGCGCCCGAAGGCCGCGAACGGCGCGAAGCGCAGCTCGGCTTGCGATCGCAGCCGCGACGCGTCCCCGGCCGCCGCCGAGTCTCCGCGCGGCGCGGACTTTCGCTCGGTCGGGATGACGAGGTCGAGGTCGTCGAGGCGCCGGCTGTCCGCGCCGGAGGTCGACTCGCCCAGGTCGGCCGCGCTCGGGCGCGGCACGTAGGCCTCCACGGTGTAGGAGTCGCCGCCGCGGAACTCGGTCTGGGACCGCCACAACCCGGGTTCCACCGACGGGGCGACGTCCCGCGCGGTGTCCTCGACGCCCAGTGTCGTCCCGGCGCCGATCACGTCGCGCGTCTGGATTCGGCGCAGTGTCACCTTCAGGGTCTCGCGCCACGCGAGCTGCGACCTCCAGTCGAGTGCGAGGTCGAGCGCGGGGGACGACGCGACGCCCGGCCGATTCGCCCCGCTGTCGATCCACGTCGCGCCGTCGAAGTCCTCGAGGTCACGCACCTTCCAGTAAGACGGATCCCGCGCGGCGACGCGCAGCACCTCGGCGCCGTCGCGCGACCAGGTGATCGGCCCGTAGCTGTGACCCCAGTCGAAGCGCAGCGGCTCGTCGGGCCCAAGCCCCTCGGCGAACGCCTTGTAGTCGAACCAGGGATCCTCCCCGTCGGCGACCGACGCGAGCGGCAGCGCCCCTGCCACGGCCAGTGCCAGCATGGCGGCGATGCCCAGCCCGGGGCGGAGCGGAAGCCGCTCGAGCCACAGGAAGCAGACCGTGAGAGCAGTGAGGACCAGGCCGAGCGCCACGGGTTGGGTGCCGCCGAGGGAGACGACCGGAGCGGCGACCAGCACCAGCAGCAGCGCGAGCGAGAGGAACGGGTAGCCGCCTGTGTCCGCGGACGCAGTCCGCTGGGTGGCTGTGCCCGCCGGCGCCTGTGCCGGCCGGCCAAGGCTCGGTGGAGTCCGCTGGGTACGGGGCCAGAACGCCAGCAGCGCCGCGAGCACGCACAGCAGCGCGCCAAGCAGTTGCAGCGTCAGCCCGGGCCACGGATCGGCGCCGACGTAGGGCATCTGCACGCTCGCCAGCGCCTCGATGCCGTGCGACAGCCCGCTGGCCAGCTCGTCCAGGCGGCGCGGCTTGAGCAGGCCCAGCTCTAGGCCGGAGACGGCGTACGCGGCCAGCAGCGCGAGCCCGGCGACGCCGAGCGTGGCTCCAGCGCGCCGGCGACGCCGGCCGTCAGCCCACAGCACGGCGCCTGCGGCGCCGACCGCAACGAGCACCCACAGCAACGCGCGCGCCGCGGGCAGGCCACCCACCATGCGCTGCCATTGCAGCGCCCCGAGCAGCGCCAGCGCGGCGAAGCCGCCCAGCCGGGCGATGGACGCCGGCAGCAGCGCCGGCGGCCGGCGCTGCGCGGGCGGTGCGGTGGCCGTCTCCTCCACGCCGCCTAGGATGGCAGGACCGCTGCCGGCCGGAGTCAGGCTCGGTCGCGGTCGCGGTCGCGGTCGCGCAGCTCGATCCGCCGGATCTTGCCGGTGAGCGTCTTGGGCAGCGCGTCGATGAACTCGATTCGGCGCGGATACGCATGGGCACCGAGCCGGCCGCGGACGAACGCCTTGATCTCCTCCGCCACCGCATCCGATGGCTCCACGCCGGCGGCCGCGACGATGAACGCCTTCACCACGTTGCCGCGGCGCTCGTCGGGCGCGGCCACGGCAGCCGCCTCCGCCACGGCGGGATGCTCCAGGCACGCTGACTCGACCTCGAACGGCCCGATGCGGTAGCCGGCGGCGATGATCACGTCGTCGGCGCGGCCCTCGTACCAGACGTAGCCGTCGTCGTCGACCTTGGCGGCATCCTGCGTGTGGAACCACTCGCCGCCGAACGTCTCCCGGCCGGCCGCCTCGTTGCCCCAGTATCCGAGCGGGTAGTGCGGGTTGGAGCGCGCCCGCAGGCAGATCTCGCCGCGCTCGCCGGCCGGCACGGGGCGCTCGTCCTCGTCGAGGACCTGCACGTCCCAGCCGGGCATCGGCTTGCCCATCGAGCCCTCGCGGACCTCCAGGAACGGGTAGTTGGCAACCAGCGGATAGGACTCCGTGAGCCCGTAGTAGTCGAGCACGGTGACGCCGTACTGCTCGCGGAACCAGCGGATCGCCTCCGGGTTGAGCGGCTCGCCGGCGCTGCACACGACCCGGAACTTCTGCGGGTAGCGGGTGCCGGCGTCGGGAATCGACATCATCGATCGCATCGCGGTCGGCGTCGTGAACACGTTCGTCGCGCCGTGGCGTGAGAGCACGTCGAGCTGGCGGTGGGGATCGAAGCCGCCCTCCCGTTGCAGTACGAGCTGCACCGCGCCGAGCCGCCACGGGCCGAGCAGCGGCGCGATCCCCGCCGCCCACGCCCACTCGCCCATGCCGTGGAACAGCTCCCCGTCGCGGACGTCGTGGCAGTAGGTGAACTCCTCGTGCGCGAGCAGATAGCGATGGGCGTGCAGGATCCCCTTCGCCAGGCCGGTGGTGCCGGACGAGTAGTAGAGCTGGGCCGGGTCGTCGGCCAGCGTGTCCTCGGGCGTGAACGACTCGTCGCCGTCGGCCGGCATGTCCTCGAGCAGCAGCAGGTGCTCGACCAGCGACGGGTCGACACGGCCCGCGTTGGCGGCGTTCGTGAGCAGCACCTTGGCGCCCGAGTCCGACACCCGGTGACGGATGCCCTCGTCGCCGTAGAGCACCGACATGGAGAGGAGGATGGCGCCGCACTTCCACGTGCCAAAGAAGGCGGCCGCGGTCTCGGGCGTCGGCGGGAGCAGCATCGCGACGCGGTCGCCCTGCTTGACGCCGTGATCGCGCAACTGCCGGGCGAAGCGGTCCGACGCCTCCTGCAGCTCGCCCCAGCGGACCTCCCGCACAGTCCCGTCGAAGTGCTCGTGGAGCATCGCGAGCTTGTCCGGCGGGTGCTTGTCGCACACGTCCGCGGCGATGTTGTAGCGCTCGGGAACGACCCAGGCGTGCTGGGCACAGGCCTCTTCGTAGCTGGCGACCATCACGGTCTTGTACTCCTCGGGACCCGGCACGACAAGGCGGCTCAGCCTCGGTCCTCTGCCGGATCCCCGGCCCAGCGCCGGTACAGGTCGTGCGCGATGCCGAATTGATCCAGCACCTTTCCGGCCGTGTGCGCGAGCAGGTCGTCGATCGTGCGCGGCCGGTGGTAGAACGCCGGGACGGGGGGCAGCACCGTCGCGCCCGCGAGCGTGACCGTCTCCATGTTGCGCAGGTGGACCAGGCTGAGCGGCGTCTCCCGCGGCACGAGCACCAGCCGGCGGCGCTCCTTCAGGCACACGTCGGCGGCGCGGGTGAGCAGGTCGGTGCTGATGCCGGCGGCCACGGCGGCCAGCGTGCGCATCGAGCACGGGATCACGACCATGCCGGTGGTCACGAACGAGCCGGAGGCCAGGGGAGCCGCCAGGTCGCCAGATGCGTGGACGACGTCGGCCAGAGCCTCGAGCGCCGCCTGCGGCTCCTCGAGCTCGAGCTCGATCGTGCGGCGCGCGCCGGGCGACAGCACGAGGTGCGTCTCGATGCCGCCGAGCTCGCGCAGCGCCCCGAGCAGGACCCACGCGAGTCGCGGCCCGCTCGCTCCGCTGACGCCGACGATCAGCCGCGGCCGGCTCATGGCCGCATCAGCCGCCGCGCCGCCGCCATCGCCGCGGCCGGCGGCGCGGCGACGCGGTGATCGGCGCGATCCACGCTCTTGCGGGTCGCGTCGATGCCGAGCTTCGCGACCGTGCCGCGGCGCTGCAGCGGCTCGGACCGGTCGGCGCTCGTGTCGGGCGCGATCAGCAGGTCGCGGTCGGGCCGCGCGAACGAGGTCCGGGCCCACTCGACCTGCTCGCCGTCCCACGGGTCGATGTCGGCGTCGACGACGGTGACGGTCCGCACCAGGCTCACCTGTGCCCACGTGGCGAACATCAGCCGCCGCGCGACGCCGGCCCGCGCGCGCTCACCGTCGAGCGCGATCACCGCGGTGAGGCGCCCGCAGCCCCCCTCGGGCAGGGCGATGGCGCTCACCGCCGGCTCGATCCGCCGCAACGCCGGCGCGAGGCCGGCGGCGATCGCGACCCCGCCGAGCAGCAGGTGCTCCGGGTGCAGCCCCGGCTCGATCACGTGCAGGAAGGCGTCGTGCCGGCTCGTCATGCGGTCGAAGGTCACCACGTGGCCGGGACCGTAGTCCTCGTACATGCCGTGGAACTCCGAGACGGGCCCCTCGTACACGGTCTCCGCCGGGTCCAACGTGCCCTCGAGCACCAGTTCGCAGTGCGCCGGCACGAGCAGGTCCCGCTGTGCGGCCACTACGTCGAGCCGCTCGCCGAGCAAGGCGCCCGCCTGCTCGAGCTCGTCGTCGCCGTAGCCGAGGTACAGGCAGGCGGCGAGCATCACCGCCGGATGGTTGCCGAGCGTCACGGCGATCGGCAGCTGCTCGCCCTGCGCGCCGGCGTCGCGCGCCATCCGCGCCAGGTGGTGATTGGGGGCGATGCCGATCAGCGCGCGATTGCCGCCGAGCGGCTTGAGCCGCGCGATCGAGAGGTTGCGCTTGCCGGTGGCCGGCTCGCGCGCGACGATCGCGCCCGCCGTCACGTACGGCCCGGTCTCGTGCTCGAAGAACCAGGGCAGCGGCAGCTCGTCCAGGTCGGGCGCATCCTGAACCCTCTCCTGGCACGGACCGGTCGCGACCTGCCGCGGCGCCAGCGGGCGCTCGATCGCGCCGGCGAGGCGATCCTGCAGGTCCGCGAGCTCTACGCCGACGGCCTGCGCCATGCGCTCGCGCGTCCCGAGCACGTTCCCGACGACGGCCATCGCGTGACCCCGCACCGCCTCGAAGCGCAGCACGGGCCCGCGCCCGTTCACGGCGAGGCAGGCGGAGAGCTCGAACCGGCGGTCGACCGGCGCCGACACGCGCGTGAGCTGACCGTCGGCCTCGAGCGCTGCCAGGAAGGCGCGCAAGGACTGCCGCGCGGGCGCGGTCACGCCGGAGTCCCGACGGCCGCCGTCGCCGGGGCGACGAAGCGGCCGCGGCCGGGGCGGGCGCACAGCGCGCCGCCCGCGTAGACGAGCTCGCCGCGCGACATGACGTGGGTGACGCGCCCCCGCACGCTCCTGCCGGCGTAGGGGCTCCAGCCGGCCGGCGTGACCATGCGGGCGGGATCCAGCGACCACCGCACGTCGGGATCGAGGATCGCGATGTCGGCGTCGGCGCCCTCGGCCAGCGCGCCCTTGCGCGGCCACAGCCCGAAGCGCCGCGCGGGCGCCTCGGCGAGGAGCCGCGTGAGGAGCGCCAGACCGAGCCCGCGCGCCCGCAGCGCATCGTGCACGAGCGCCAGCATGACCTCGAGTCCGGGGGCGCCCGAGGCGAGCGCGAAGATGTCCTCGCCGTGCTTGCGCTCCGCCGGCCAGCCCACGTGGTCGGAGGACACGATCCCGATCGTCTGCGCCTCGATCGCCGCCCACAGGGCCTCGACTTGGTGGCGCGGGCGCAGCGGCGGGTTGATCTTGGCCTCGCCGCCGAGGCGCTCGAGGTCGCGCTCGTCGAGCGTGAGGTAGTGCGGGCAGGTCTCGACGGTCACGTCGATGCCCGGCCCGGTGGCGAGCGCGACGCTGCGCCCCAGGGTGGCGTGGCAGACGTGCAGCCGCACGCCGGTCGCCGCGGCGAGCTCCACGCAGCGGCCGACCGCCTCTGTCTCGGCGACCGGGGGCCGCGAGCGCGCATGGGCAAGCGGCTCGTGGCGGCCCGCTGCGCGCTCGGTGGCGATGCCCGCGCGCACGATCTCGTCGTTCTCCGCGTGGACGCCGGCCAGGCCGCCGGCCGCCGCGATCGCCGTGAACGCACGCAGCAGCTGATCGTCCGGGATGCGCGGGAAGCGGCGCGGATGGGTCTCGAACGTCGAGAGCTTGAATGCACAGGCACCGGCGCCGACGAGGTCGGCGACCTGGTCCAGCGCCCCGGCGGGCGGGACCGTGGCCCACAGGGCGACGTCGACCAGCGCCTCGCGCTCGACGTCGGCGACCTTGGCCGCGAACGCGCCGGCGTCGGCGATCGGTCCAGCCGCGTCGTAGGGCATGTCGCAGACCGTCGTCACGCCCCCGGCGGCGGCTGCGGAAGTGGCCGCGGCGATCCCCTCCTCGGGCGCGCTGCGGGTGTGCACGTGCACGTCGACGACGCCGGGAAGCACGAGCGCGTCGCCGACGTCGAGCTCATGCTCCGCGTCGCAGGCGGCGTCGCGCGCGGCGAGTCCGACGATGCGCCCGTCGCGCACGGCGACGGCGCCCGGCTCCGCCTCGCACCGGGGTCGTGCGACACGGCCGCGAACGACGCAATCGGCGAACGGCAGCATGGGCGCGAGCCTACCGGCGGCGGCGGAGCGGCACGCCCGCCTCTTCTTCGAGCAGCGCGACGGCGAGCAGCTCGCCGTCGACCGCCCCGTAGCGGGCCAGCGCACGCCGGTGGATGCGCTCGACGAGCTTCGACAGCTCGAACGGCACGCCGGACTCGCGGGCGAGGGCGGTCACCGTCGCGAGCTCCTCGACGCAGCGGTCCAGTCCGAAGGACTCCAGGTAGTCGCCGTTGAACAGCGCCTCGAGATCGTGGCGGATGAACTCGCTCGACGCCGCGCTCGACGCGAGCGCCTCGCGCAGCACGTCGAGATCGATGCCGGCGCGGCGGCCGAGCAGGAGCGCCTCGGCCGTTGCCACCGCCTGGCCGAACCACAGGAGGTTGACGAGTAGCTTGGTCGTGTACCCGGCGCCGTGGCCGCCGACGTGCAGGATGCGCTCTGGGTCGCCCACGACTCCCAGCAGCGCCCGATGGCGCTCGACGAGCATGGCGTCCCCTCCGACGAACAGCGCCAGCTTCCCCGCCACGGCGGCCGCCACGCCGCCGCCCACCGGCGCGTCGAGCACGCCCACTCCCCGCGCGCGCGCCCGCTCGGCGATCCTGCGTCCGACGGCAGGCGAGCTCGAGCTCATGTCGATCCAGGTCGCCCCGGGGGTCAGCGCGTCCAGCGCCGCACCGGGTTCGAGCATCGCGTCCTGGACCTCCTGCGGCCCCGGCAGCATCGTGATCAGGACGTCCGCCGCCCCGGCGACCTCCGCTGACGTGCTTTTCCAGCGCGCGCCGCACTCCGTCACCGCCGCCTCGAGTTCAGCGCGCAGGTCGCCGGCCGTAACCGCGTAGCCGGCGCCGGCCAGCTTCGCGCACATCGGCAACCCCATCCGGCCCACGCCGAGGAAGCCGATGCGCGTCACGCGTGGTCCCGGCGCGCCGCTATTCCTCGTCGGTCTGACGCTCCTTGACCTTGTCTCCGAGCTGGGCCATCACGTCGGGGTCGCGCAGGGTCGTCACGTCGCCCAGCTCGCGGCCCTCGGCGATGTCGCGCAGCAGGCGCCGCATGATCTTGCCCGACCGCGTCTTGGGCAGGTCGTCGGCCCAGATGATGCGCTTGGGCCGCGCCAGCTTGCCGATCCGCTTGGCCACGTGCTCGCGGATGTCGCCGACTAGCGCCTCGTCGCCGTCGCGGCCGCCCTCGAGCGTGACGAACGCGGTGACGGACTGGCCGGTGTCCTCGTCGGCCTGGCCGATCACCGCCGCCTCGGCGACCTGGGAGTAGGAGACGATCGCCGACTCGATCTCGGCGGTGGACATGCGGTGCCCGGAGACGTTGAGCACGTCGTCGGTGCGCCCGATGATCCAGAAGTAGCCGTCCTCGTCGACGCGGGCGGCATCGCCCACCGCGTATACGTCCGAGCCGAACTTCGACCAGTACGTCTCGATGAAGCGGTCCTCCTCCTTGTAGAGCGTGCGCAGCATCCCGGGCCAGGGGCGGGTCAGGGTCAGGAACCCCTGCCCGGTGCCGGCGTCCTCGTTCTCGTCGGTCACGACCGCCGCCTTCACGCCCGGCAGCGGCTTGCCGGCCGAACCCGGCTTGGCGTCCTGCAGCCCCGGCAGCGTCGTGATCATGATGCCGCCGGTCTCGGTCTGCCACCAGGTGTCCACGACCGGGCAGCGCTCGCCGCCGATGACCTTGTGGTACCACAGCCACGCCTTGGGGTTGATCGGCTCCCCGACCGTGCCGAGCAGGCGGAGCTTGGACAGGTCGTGGCGCTCCGGGTACTCTCTCCCCCACTTCATGCACGCGCGGATCGCGGTCGGCGCCGTGTAGAACTTCGTGACGCCGTAGCGCGCGCACAGCTCCCACCAGATGTCCTTGTCCGGGTAGTCGGGCGCCCCCTCGTACATCACGGACGTCGCGCCGTTGGCCAGCGGCCCGTAGACGATGTAGGAGTGTCCGGTGACCCAGCCGACGTCGGCCGAGCACCAGTAGACGTCCTCGTCCGGCTCGAGGTCGAAGACCGCCTTGTGCGTGTAGGCGACCTGGGTGAGGTAGCCGCCGGTGGTGTGCAGGATCCCCTTGGGCTTCGCGGTCGACCCGGACGTGTAGAGGATGAACAGCGGGTGCTCCGCGTCCAGCGGCTCGGCGGGACAGACCTCGGCAGCGGCCTCCATCAGCTCGTGGAACCAGAAGTCCCGGCCGTCGGCCATCTCGCACTCCGCCTCGGTGTGGCGGACCACGATGACCGTCTCGAGCTGCTCGAGGCCGCCCATGACCGCGTCGACCTGCTGCTTGACCGGCGCGGTCTTGCCCTTGCGCCGGGCGCCGTCGACGGTGATCAGCGCCCTGGCGTCGGAGAACTCCATCCGCTCGAAGACCGACTCGGCCGAGAACCCCCCGAACACCACGTTGTGGACCGCGCCGATGCGAGCGCAGGCGAGCATGGCGACGACGACCTCGGGGATCATCGGCAGGAAGATCCCGACCACGTCGCCGGCGCCGATGCCACGATCCTTGAGGGCGTTCGCGAAGCGCTGCACATCGGCGTGCAGACCGGCGTAGGTGATGTCGCGCTCCTCGCCCTCTTCGCCGCGCCAGTGGAAGGCGACCCGCTCGCCCAGGCCGGCTTCCACGTGCCGGTCCAGGCAGTTGTAGGAGACGTTCAGCGTGCCTCCGAGGAACCATTTGGCCCACGGCGGGTTCGACCAGTCCAGCACCTGATCCCACTTGTGGTTCCAGTGCAGCGCCTCCGCCTGCTGCGCCCAGAAGCCCTCGAAATCGGCCTCGGCCGCGTCGTAGATCGACGCGTCCGAGACGACCGCCCGCTCCCGGAACCGGTCCGGGGGCGGGAAGGACTCCTGCTCGAGCAGCCGGCCCAGTTCCTCGTCGAGCGTCACGCCGTCCGCCATGGTGATTCCTCCTCCGCTGGTCTCGCCCGCCGCGGAACCCTAGTGTCCGGGCAGCGCCTTCTCCGCGCCGAGGCCCGTCTCGGACCGGACGTAGAGCTCGTGGAACGAGCGCTCGTTCGCGCGCTCGGTGCTCAGGAGCGTGCCGAGGATGCAGCCCAGGAAGCCGAGCGGGATCGAGATGATGCCCGGGTTGGCGAGCGTCCAGCCGATCGGCGAGCCCGTCACGGTGTCGGCGCCTGGCCACACCTTCGGCGAGACGATGATCAGGAGGATCGCCGAGATCACGCCCAGCGAGACGCCGCACACCGCGCCGACCGTGTTGAACCGGCGCCACGTGAGGGCGAGGACGAGCGCCGGGAAGTTGGCGCTCGCGGCGATCGCGAAGGCCAGGCCGACCATGAACGAGACGTTCAGCCCCTCGCCGCCGATGACGGCGATCAGGATCGCGATGACGCCGATCGTCGCCGCCGCGATCCTGGCGACGACCACCTCCTCCTTCTCGGAGTCCTTGCCCTTGCGGATGATGCTCGACCAGATGTCGTGCGCGACCGCGCCCGACGCCGACAGCACGAGCCCGGCGACCACGGCGAGGATCGTCGCGAACGCGACGCCGGCGATCACGGCGAGGAACAGGTCGCCGCCGAACGTACCGGCGCCGCCGCCCAGCTCGAGCGCCAGGTTCGGCGCCGCCAGGTTGCCGCCGGTGCCGGCCGCCTCCACTCCGCCCTGGCCCATCACGGCGCGCGCGCCGAAGCCGATGAACGTGGTCAGGAGGTAGAAGCCGCCGATGAAGAACATCGCCCAGACGACCGAGCTGCGGGCGGCGCGGGCATTGGGGACCGTGAAGAAGCGCATCAGGATGTGCGGCAGGCCCGCGGTGCCCAGCACGAGGGCGAGCCCGAGCGAGACGGTGTCGATCGGCGAGGAGAGGAACGTCCCGGGAGCCAGCGAGAACGTCGACTCCGCGGTGGTGTTGGCCTCCGCGCGGTTGAACAGCTCGATCGGGTTGCCGCCGACGCGCTCGAGCACGAAGATCGACATCACCCCGATACCCGCCATCAGCAGCACGGCCTTGATGATCTGCACCCACGTCGTGGCCAGCATGCCGCCGAAGATCACGTAGCAGAGCATGAACGCGCCGGTCAGGATCACCGAGATGCTGAAGTCGATGCCGACGAGCGCCTGGATCAGCACGCCGGCGCCGACCATCTGCGCGATCAGGTAGAAGGCGGCGACGGCCAGCGTGCCCATCGCCGCCGCCGTCCGCGCCGGGCGCTCGCGCAACCGGAAGGACAGCACGTCGGCGATCGTGTACTTGCCCGAGTTGCGCATGCGCTCGGCCAGCAGGAACATCACGGTGAGGAACGCGACGAGGAACCCGATCGAGTACAGGAACCCGTCGAAGCCGTAGAGGTAGATGAGGCCGGCGATGCCGAGGAACGAGGCCGCCGACAGGTAGTCGCCGGAGATCGCCAGACCGTTCTGCAACCCGGTGATCTGGCGGCCGGCGGCATAGAACGTGGTGGCGCCGGTCATGCGCTTGGAGGCCCAGTAGGTGACGCCGAGCGTGATCGAGAGGACGATCGAGAAGATCACGACCGCCTCGACGTTGATGGCGGCGAAGACGCTCATGATCAGACCCCCTCGACGGTCGTCGAAGTGGCGCCGACGCGCTCTCGCTTGACCTGGCGGCCCCCCGGATGCCCCTCGTCGTCCGCGTAGGCCTCGATGGCGCGCTCGGCGAGCGGGTCGAACTCCGCGTCGGCCTTGCGGAGGTACCACAGGCCGAGGATGAAGACCATGGCGAACTGGGTCAGCGCCAGGCAGTAGCCGACGGTCAGACCCTCGTAGACGCGCTCGCCCATGAAGTCCGGGGCGTAGGCGCACAGCAGGATGAACCCGAGGTACCAGCTCAGGAAGAAGACGGTGCACGGAATTACGAAGCGGCGCCGGCGATGGACCAGCGCCTGGAACTCCGGCGATCGCTCGATCGCCTCCCAGTCGATCGGGGTCGCCGCACGGTCCGGTTGGTCCACCATGTCCTCTCCTCTCCTGCGACAGGGTCTGGCGGGTCCTACCCCGAGGGACGACGACGACACTCGTGATGATTCGCACCTCTTCAGGTTGGAAGCTTCCAGATGGTCGGCGCCCGGGCGTCTCACCGCGACGCAAATCGGGAACGGTCATGGCGTGGCCACCGAGGTGCAACCGCACGAGCTGACCCGCGTCCTCGATCGCCTGGGCGCGGTGCTGAGCAGCGTGCGACTGCCGCTGCGCACGCCGTCGGCGGCCGAGGGCGAACGGGTGCGGAGCGAGCTCGCCGGCCAGATCGGGGACTACCTGCTGCCCCGGCTGCGCCAGATGGACGCGCCGCTGCTGATGGTCGTGGGCGGCTCGACCGGCGCCGGCAAGTCCACGCTCGTCAACAGCCTGATCGGCGTGGAGGTCAGCCCGGCCGGCGTCCTGCGCCCCACCACGCGCGCGCCGGTGCTCGCCTGCCATCCCCACGACACGGGCTGGTTCGCGGACGAGCGCATCCTGCCCGGCCTGGCCCGGACGAGCGGCGGACCCGCCGGGCCGGGCGGGCTGCAGCTCGTTGTCACGGAGCGCCTGCCGTCCGGGCTCGCGCTGCTCGACGCGCCCGACATCGACTCCGTCGTGGAGGCCAACCGCACGCTCGCGGGGCAGTTGCTGGCCGCCGCCGACTCGTGGCTGTTCGTGACCACTGCGGCGCGCTACGCCGATGCCGTGCCCTGGGATCTGCTCGAAGCCGCGCGCGAGCGCGGCACCTCACTCTCCCTCGTGCTCGACCGCGTCCCGCCCGAGGCGATCGACGAGGTCGGCGCGCACCTGCGTGCGATGCTCGGAGAGCGCGGGCTGGGCGGGACGTCCGTGCTGGTCGTGCCGGAGGTGGTGCTGGAGGACGGGCGGCTGCCGGCGACCGCGCTGGAACCCGTGCGCGCCTGGCTGGACGAGCTGGCCGTCGATGCGCAGGCGCGGGCCGGGCTGGTGCGCCGGACGCTGACGGGCGCGCTGGACAGCGTGCCCGGCCGCGCCGCGAAGGTCCGCGCGGCGCTGGCCGAGCAGGACGCGGCGGCCGCCGAGCTGCGCGACGCGGTCGAGCGGATGTACGCGCAGGCGCTCGACGACGTGGACGAGACGGTGCGCAGCGGCGCGCTGCTGCGCGGCGAGGTCCTCGCCCGGTGGCACGATGTGGTCGGCACGGGCGACGTTATGCGGGCGCTCGAGACGCGGATCGGGTGGCTGCGCGATCGGGTCAAGTCGCTCGTGACGGGCGCGCCGGCCGCCGACGCGGAGCTGCGCACGGCGGTGCAGACGGGCGTCGACGCCGTCGTGCTCGCCGCCGCCGACCGCGCGGCCGAACGCGCCGCGGCCGCCTGGCGCCACGATCCGGCGGGCCGCGTGCTGCTCGAGGACGGCGGCCGCCTCGACGCCGCCTCCCCCGACCTCGCCGCGCGGACCGGCGAGGCGGTGCGCGCCTGGCAGGGGGAGGTGCTCGAGCTCGTGCGCGGCGAGGGCGCCGGCAAGCGCGCCACCGCGCGCCTCGCCTCGCTCGGGGTCAACGGCGCCGGGCTCACCGTCATGATCGCCGTCTTCGCGAGCACCGGCGGCTTGACCGGCGCGGAGGTGGTCGTCGCCGGCGGCACGTCCGCCCTGAGCCAGAAGGTCCTGGAGGCGGTGTTCGGCGACCAGGCCGTGCGCACCCTGGCGGCCCGCGCCCGCGAGCGGCTGATGGCGCGCGTGCGCGAGCTGCTCGACGACGAGGCGGTCCGCTACGCACGCGTGCTGGAGCCCGTCACCCCCCCGGCCGATCACCTCGACACCCTCGACGCCGCGGTGCGCGACCTCGAGCGGGTGCGGTGAGCGGCGCGCTCGACCGGCGGCTGGCGGCGCTCGCCGACGCCGCCGCCGTCGGGCGTGGGCGGCTGGACGACGAGGCGGTGTCGGCGGCAGAGGCCGTGGTCGAGCGAGCCGGGCGGCGGCTCGGGCTCGGCATCGAGGCGACGGTCGCTGCGCTCGCGGGCCCGACCGGCGCCGGCAAGTCGACTCTGTTCAACGCGCTCGCGGGCGCCGAGCTGGCGAGCGCGGGCCATCGGCGGCCCACGACCGCGACCGCGACCGCGGCGGTGTGGGGCGACGTCGGGGACGCGTTGCTGGACTGGCTCGAGGTCCCGCGGCGGCACCGGCTCACGGGAGAGCCCGACGGACTGGTCCTGCTCGACCTGCCGGACTTCGACTCCGTCCAACGGGCACATCGCGCCGAGGTCGAGCGGGTCGTGGCGCTCGCCGACCTGATGGTGTGGGTCGTCGATCCGCAGAAGTACGCCGACGGGGTGCTGCACGAGCACTACCTGCGCCCGTTCGCAGCCTACGGAGAGGCGATGGTCGTGGTCCTCAACCAGGCCGACCGGCTCGACCCGACCGCGCGCGCCGCGTGCGTCGGGGACCTGCGGCGCCTGCTGGCGGACGACGGCCTCCCGGGGCTGCCGGTGCTGTCCGTCTCGGCCGTGACCGGAGAGGGGCTCGACCGGCTGGAGGCGCTGCTCGAGCAGCGCGTCGGGGCGCGCGAGGCGGCGGTCGCGCGACTCGCCGCCGACGTGTCCGCGGCGGCGTCCGGTCTCGCCGGCGCATGCGGCGCCGGATCACCGGGAAGCGTCGATCGCGCCGGCCGCGCCGCCTTGGAGACCGCGCTCGCCGAGGCGGCCGGGGTTCCCGGCGTCGTGCGGGCCGTCGCCGGTGCGCACCGCCGCCGCGGCGCGCTTGCCACGGGTTGGCCGTTCGTCCGCTGGGTTCGCCGCCTACGCCCCGATCCGCTGCGCCGCCTGCGGCTGCCCGACCGCGCGAGCACCGGCACCGAGCCCGCCCCGGCGCCCGCTTCCGCGTCGGAGGCGCCGGCGGCGGCCCGCTCGTCGCTGCCCGAGCCCACCCGCGTGCAGCAAGCGCAGGTGGAGACGGCGGCACGCACGCTCGCCGGCCGGGCCGCCGGGCAGCTCCCGGCGCCCTGGCCCGGCCTCGTGCGCGAAGTCGCGCTCGCACGGCACGACACGTTGCCCGAGCGGCTCGACACCGCGGTGTCGGGCACGGACCTGCGGCTGCGAACGCCCCGCTGGTGGCGGCTGGCCGGCCTGCTGCAGATGTTGCTCGCCGTGCTCGTGCTCGCCGGAGCGCTGTGGCTCGTCGCACTGGCCGGGCTCGGCTACCTGCAACTGGGCGATGCGATCCCGACCCCCGAGATCGAGGGCTTCGCGATACCTACGCTGCTGCTCGGAGGCGGGGCGCTCGCCGGGTTCGTCCTCGCCTTCCTCGCCGGCGTCGCGATCCGCGCCGGGGCGCGACGGCGCTCGCGGGTCGCCGAGCGTGCGCTGCGCGCGCGTGTGCGGGCGGTCGGCGAGGAGCACGTGGTCGTGCCCGTGCAGGCAGAGCTCGAAGCGCACCGCCGCTTGTGTGCATCGATCGCCGAGGCCCAGCCGGCAGCGCGTGCGCAGAGCGCGGTGCCGGCCTGACCTGGCGCTTGGGGCGACTCGGGCGGAAGGCGTTCCCGTCACAGCGCCGCGGCGAGCACCTCGCGGGCGATCGGCGCCGCCGATGTGCCGCCCTGACC
>Ga0136630_1000118_pt1 | contig 23775 bp, 22 predicted proteins | sample AntDrymUQ5682106_2_FD_105496 | JGI IMG/M metagenome (GOLD analysis project Ga0136630, IMG submission 105496) | Polar desert sand microbial communities from Dry Valleys, Antarctica - metaG UQ568 (21.06) | ecosystem: Environmental > Terrestrial > Soil > Desert | place: Antarctica: Dry Valley...
AGGGCGAGCAAGAGGGCCGCCAGGGAGAGGACGACCAGGCGCGCCGCCAGGGGGCCGGGCTTCTCCCCCTCCCGCGGGGCGAGGAAGCGGCGCTGGTAGACCTGAAACGAGTACAGAAAAGAGAGGGCGCTGCCCACGAAGATGAGGACGACGAGGAGGGCGACCGTCACCGCGGAGTCCTCGGCGATGGCCGCCTTGAAGACCGCTATCTTGCCCACAAAGCCCGCGGCAGGGGGCACGCCGGCGATGGAGAAGGCCCCGACGGCGAAGGCCGCGCCGATGAGCGGGCCGCGAAGGCCCGCGGCGAGGAAGACGACGCCCTTGTTCAGAGAGTTGACCACCGAGTAGAGGACGGCGGCCGTAAAGCCGAGCGGTCCGCCCACGCCGAGGGCGAGGAGGATGTACCCGACCTGGCCTATCGCGGAGTAGGCCATCACCTCGGAGGTGTCGCGGCGCGAGATCGCCTGCAGGGCGCCGTAGACGATGCTCGCCGTCCCGAGCACCATCACCGCGACCGACCCGTACGCGAGCTCCCGCGGCAGGATGCCCCCGCCGAAGCGCAGCAGCCCGTAGCCCCCGATGTTCGCTAAAGCGCCCGACAGGATCGCGGCCACCGGCGGGTGGCTTCCGACGTAGACCGCGGGCAACCAGAAGTGGAACGGGAAAAGCCCCAGCTTCAGGCAGAAGGCGGAGAAGATCACGGCCGCCACCACTATCACCGATCTCGGGTCCAGCGAGTCCGTCCGGGAGGCGATGGTCGCCATGTCCAGGCTCCCCGTGATGCTGTAGAGCGCCGCGATCCCTATAAGAAAGACCACGGACCCGAGCAGGTTGACGACGGCGAAGATGAAGGCCGCCCGCACCTGGTAGTCCTCCTCCCTGTAGCCCGCCAGCACGAACGAGGCGGTCATGGAGATCTCGAAAAAGACGTAGAAGTTGAAGGCGTCCCCCGTCAGAAACAGCCCGGTCAGGCCCGCGGCCACGAGCAGCACCAGCGGCGGGAAGGCCCGCCAGCGCACCCCGAGCGCCACCTCGTAGAGCAGGGAGGCGAGTATCACCGCCACCGAGACGGCGGCGAAGGTCACCCCCAGAGCGTCGGCGCGCAGCGAGATGCCGACCCCCTCGGGCCACCCGCCGGCCACGGTCTCCACCGTCCCCTCCCGCAGCACCACGAGCGTCAGCCAGACGAGGGAGGCCAGGCTCGCCGCCAGGCCCGCCGCCCCCACCAGCCCGACCCACCGCTTGCGGCCGTCGACGAAGGCCAGGAGGGCTGCGAGCACCCAGGGGATACCGGCCGGCAGCACGATGAGTACCCCGTCCGTCATCTTGGCTCGTCCCCCGAATCCTGCTCCGCCACCGGGACCTCTTCGCGTTCCGGGTCGTCGGTGCGCTCCAGGGCCTCGGCCTCGCGCATCTCGGCGGCGGCGATCTCTTCTAGATCCACGGTGCCGTGCGTGGTGTAGAGCCGGTAGACCATGGCGAGCAGGAGCGCCGCGACGCCGAAGCCTATGACGAGCGCGGTCAGGGCCATCGCCTGGACCAGCGGGTCGCTGGCCCCCTCGTCCTCGAGGGGCAGTATCGGGGCCGCCCCGCGCGTCAGGCCCGCGGAGATTATGAACAGGACGGCCGAGTTGGAGACCAGGATGATCCCGACGACGACCCGCGTGAGGTCCCGCTGCAAGAGCAGGAAGGTCCCCGAGGCGAAGATGACCGCTACGACGAGCGCGGCGTAGACGGTCACAGGGCCCCGCCCTCCCGCGGCAGCGTCTCGGGGTCCGCTGCCTCCCGCTGGGAGATGGACCGGGCAAAGGAGGAGACCAGGCCGACCGCGAAGCCGAAGACGAGGAGGAAGATCCCGAAGTCGAAGAGGACCGCCGTCATCACCTCGATGGTGCCGATGTGGAGGGGCTCCGTGCCCGCCCGCGGGAAGTGGGTCAGGACGGGCTCCCCGAGGAAGAGCGGCGCCGCCGCGACGCCCAGGGTGACGAGGAGCCCGACCAACGAGACCGCCGCGGCGTGCCGGACGGCCGGCATGCCCCTGGTTGCCTCGTGGCCGAAGGCCATGTACCGCAGCACGACGCCTAGGGCGGCGATCACCCCGGCCGAGAATCCGTCCCCCGTCTGGACGAAGCCCTTGACGAGGACGGCCGCGGCGATCACGAACGTGGGCAGGTAGAGCAGGCGCGCTATCCCCCGCGTCACGCCGCGGGCCGCCGGCTGGTGGGCGCCCGCCGTCTCCTCCGCGGGGCTGCCCCCGATCAGGGTTCCCACGCCGAGCAACGCGAGGACGACGACCGTGATCTCGCCCAGAGTGTCGAGCCCGCGGAAGTCCGCCAGCGTGGCCGTGACGACGTTCTTGGCGTGGGCGTCGGGGGTTAGCCTGATGTGCTCCTCGGCGACGCTCGACCCGGCGGGCGGCTGCGAGAGGGCCCCCCAGACCACGACGAACGCGAACGCCCCCGCGGCCACGGAGACGAAGACCTTGCGCGCCAGCCCGGGCGAGGGCAGCCTGGCCTGGCGGTACAGGACGCGGTAGGGGATGAGCCTCAGGGTGGAGATGAGCAGCAGCGTGAGCATCGTCTCGACGAGCACGGCCACGAGCACCACGTTGGGAGCCCCGTAGAAGGCGTAGACCACCGCCAGCACGAAGCCCGAGCCCGAGAGCACTAGCGCCAGCGTCACGTGCCGTCGCACGAACGCCGTCGTGACCGAGGCCACCGCAACCGCGAGCATCGCCAGCATCAGCGGGGCCTCGTCGGCCCGGAATTCGCCCACCCGGTACACCCCGCCTATGGGCGTCGCCAGCACGCTGGCCCCCACCAGTACCGCCGTCGGCACGAGCACGAACGAGATGCGCCCCCTGAGGTTCTGGATCTCCAGGCGGTGCACCCCGTCGGACACGACGTTGAGCCCGTGCACCACCATCCGGTACAGCCGCTCGGGCCCCGCCGCCTTGCCGAGCCTGCTCGCGCCGAGCGCGGCCGGCGACCAGACCGGCCGCGAGAGGACGAGCCCGGCGCCTAGGACGTAGGCCCCAAGCGCCATCAGGTACTCGGGAAGAACCTCGGCGTGGTACGAAGCGTCCAGGGGCGTCGAACCCCCGAACGAGGCCCGCCCGGCGGCCTCGGCCAAACCCTCGAACGGCCCGGCGAAGAAGCCGCCGATCAGCCCGATGGCCCCGAGCGCCGCGACCGGCCCGACGAGGGGCCAGGAGACTCCCCGCGGCTCGGCGCGGCGTTCTCCGAGAAAGAGGCCGGCCCACAAACGCCAGGTGTAGGCGAGCGTCATGGCCGCGGCCACCACGGTGATGACGACGAAGAGCGTCCCCCTCTCGAGCGCGGCGGCGAAGAAGAACTCGTCGGCGAAGAAGCCGACCGTCAGGGGGAGCGCGGTGAGGGTGGCCGCCGCGAGCCCGCTCGCCACGGCGAGCAGCGGCATGGGCTTTCGCAACCCCCCGAGCCGGCTCAGGCGGTTCTCGCCCGTCGCCTCCGTGACCGTGCCGGCCGTCAGGAAGAGGGCGCTCTTGGCGATGGCGTGCGCGATCACGTAGAACGCCGCCCCGCCCGCGCCGTAGGGACCCCCGAGGCCGTACATCGTCACCACGAGCCCGTACTGGGCGATGGTCGAGTAGGCGAGCAGCTGCTTCAAGACGTCCCGCGTCAGGGCCAGCACGCCGCCGACCGCCATCGAGAGGATGCCGACGACGAGGAGGGCGTCGAGCAGGAGCTCGCTCCTCAAGAGGAGGGGGTAGACGCGACCTATCAGGAGAACGCCCGCGGCCACCATCGCCGCTGAGTGCAGGTACGCCGAGACCGGCGTGGGGGCCGCCATGGCCCGCGGCAGCCAGAAGTGCAGGGGCACCTGGGCGCTCTTGGCGAGCCCGGCGACCGCGATGAGCCCGCCCGCGGTGTTCAGGAGCGGCCCGGGCCCGACCCGGCCCGCCAGCTCCGGCACCGAGAATGTCCCGTGGGCGGCGTAGAGCATGAGCGCCCCGATCAGGAGCAGCACGGCCGTCACCCCGGTGACGAGCAGGGCCATCAGGGCCGAGGCCCGGGAGTCCGCGTCGTGGCGGTCGAAGCCGATCAGGTAGTAGGAGGCGATGGCCGTAAGATCCCAGAAGACGAAGATCAGGATAAGGTCCTGCGCCATAGCGAGCCCCACCATGGAGCCCATGAACAGGAGGATAAAGAAGTAGAAACCGACGCCCTCGGAGGCGGGCCTCTTCTCGTGCTCCAGGTGCAGCGGCAGGTAGCGCGAGGAGTAGACGAGCACGAGGAACCCTATGCCGGTCGCCAGCAGGGCGTAGAGAGCCGCGAGCCCGTCGAGCTCCAGGTGCAGCCTCAAATCCCAGCTCGGTGCCCACGCCACGTCGACCGCGCCGCCGCCCGAGAGCCAGCCCCACAGCGTCGCCCCGAAGGCGAGGGCGGCGAAGGCGGCCCCGGCCGGTGCCGCGGAGCGGTCCTCGAACGCGCCGGCGAGCAGGGCGATGGGGGCCGCGAGGAGGGCGAGGAGCAGGGGCAGCAGCACGGGTAGCGTCATCGCACCGATTTATCCCCCTCTCGTGGCTGGCCGGAGCCCTGCATTATACTGCCGCGAACGCCAGGTTAGCCCGGGGTCTCCGTTTCGACCGTCGGGATCTTGGGACAAAGGCAACGGGTCCGTACCCGAAAAGACGGAGGCCGACTCCAGGCTTTCGGCAGGCTCCAAGGTCTGCGGGACGTGAAGCCCAACCGCCGCCGGGAAGGAGGCCCGTTCTGGCGGCTCTCCACGTCGCGTCGCCGTGCGGTCTCGTGCGCGGGTATGCCGCCTTGCTCCTCCCCGCTTTCTCCAATCCCGCGGCATCACATCCCCGATTCCGACGACGGACGTAGTATCAGTTTCCCGCTCGTGGGGCGGCTTTGAAGAAGTCGAACCTTCTCGAGGGAGAGGTGTTCTCGGCCCGGTTATCCACACCGCACGGTCGCCATCCAGATGGGCGACCTGAAGTTCTTTTGCGCCCCTCTGTTCTCTCTACGGAGACCGCGACCCGCTGACCGAGTCTGCCAAGATCGCCTCCGGCCCGCAGCTCCTGTAAACTTTCGTGGTCCTCCAAGATCCCTCCTCCCAGGTCCGCGAGCCAGATTAGTGAGGCTGGAGAGATCGTGCCTCCGGGGACGGGAGGTTCGTACGTGGCTCGACGGTGCTGGCCGCCCACGACGAGGCCGGCGGCAATGGTGGCGCCGCAGACGGGGACGAAACGCCGGCGACGGAGGAGCGGGCCTAACCGGGCGTACGAGCGCGACTGGGAGATCGGTACCGGCGGAGAAGACAGAGTAACGGGGTCCTTACCCGTAGAAAGCCCTATCGTACGCGGAAGGAGGCACCGAACGATACCGACGCGCGCACCATCCGTGCGGCGGGTGGGATCAACGCCTCGCTACGGACGCCGGACCCGGAGGATCGGGTGGAGATTCACGCGGCCGACACGATCCGGGAGGGCCACTTCGTCTGCGACCCCCGGGTTCCCCACCGGGCGGGCCTCCGACCGGATCCCGAAGCCCGCACAGCGGGCCTGCGGCTTCGACACGCCGGGGACTGAGAGATCGATCAGCGCATAAACACAAGAGATCCCGCAAAGAGGAGAGTTCGCGTGGCAAGCCCCGAGATCAACCGACAGTTGAACGAGCGTCTGGACGAACTGTACCGGCGGCATCTGTCCGCAGGTGAGGACGGCGTCGCCAGCTACTACGGGTCGGGGCGCCGATACTACGGGCCGGAGCTTGCCACGCGAGAAGAGCGCGACCGGTTTAGCATCTGCCTCGCTACCATCGACGGCGAGGTCTACCATACAGGCGAGCACCAGTTCCCTTTTGCCCTGCAGTCCGTCTCCAAGGTGTTCGTCTACGGTCTCGCCCTCGAGGACCGCGGGCGAGACCACATTCTACAGCGGGTTGGGGTGGAGCCCAGCGGCGACGCCTTCAACTCCATCGTCTTCGACGAGCGAAACAACCGCCCGTACAACCCGATGGTCAACGCCGGGGCGCTCGCGACGACCAACCTGGTGCGGGGGGAGGATCCTGCGGAAAAACTCGAACGCACGCTAAAAGTACTCAGGTGCTACGCCGGCAACGAGAGACTCGAGGTGCACCAGGACACCTTTCGGGCCGAGATGCGGACGGCGGACCGGAACCGGGCGACCGCCTACCTCATGCGCAGCGACGGCATGCTCGCGGGGGACGTCGAGGCCATCCTCGCCCTCTATCTACAGCAGTGCTCGGTCTTGGTCACGTGCCGGGAACTCGCGGTGATGGCGGCGACGCTGGCCAACGGCGGCACGAACCCCATTACCGGCGAACAGGCGCTCGACCTTCGCTACGCGAGAGACGTCCTGAGCGTGATGCACACCTGCGGCATGTACGACTTCGCCGGCCAGTGGGCCTATCAGGTCGGTATCCCCGCCAAGAGCGGGGTGAGCGGCGGGATTCTGGCCGTCGTCCCCGGCAAGATGGGCATCGCCGTCTTTTCGCCGGGGCTCGACGTATACGGCAACAGCGTCCGGGGCATCAGGGTGTGCGAGGAGATCTCCGAGCGGCTCGGTCTGCACGTCTTTGCCACCGGGGCCAGGAACTCGATGCTCGGCCCGGCGTAGCCGCACCAAATAGTGGCGGAGCCGAGAACCGCCGGAGCGGGGGCGAATGGCCGATCTAGACTCGAAGCCGCAAGTGCAGGAGGTGCTGCGCAGGCATGTGGGGCACATGAACTATGCCTTTCCCAGCGCGCCGTGGCTCACCGCACGTTGGCGCTCCGTTGCTCCCCGTGCCCAAGTCTTCCTCTGGCTTCAAGACGTCTCTTTGGGCCGTCCCCGCTACCGAAGTGACACGCCCCAAAAGCGCCGGCATGCTCGCCGCGGCTTCCGGCGCGGACCGCCGTCCCGTTCTCCGCACGCGCGTGGTGGGAGGGCCCCGGTCGGCGGGTCTGGGAGGAAGGGAGGATTCCGGGAAGATCGTCGGTGGGGAGTCTCCCCGTCGGCCCGCGGACCGGCATGACGTCGATAGCAAAGCGCACCACCGACGCTACCTGGGCGAACGACGGAGCGGTTTGCCGCCGAGGTAAGCGTTCGTCCTCCACGCGCCGATGGCCCCGCCGACGGTGCCAAAAACCGTGTCCGAAACCGAGTCCAGGGGCGGATTGTGGATAAACACGGGGAGGAGGTCCACGACGATCTCAAAAATCTCCCATGCCACCCCTCCGACCAGACCGACCACCGCCCCCACGGCGAGCGCCCGGCGCCCGGATACGACGGGCAACGCGCCGCGGAGGTGGGCGATCTCCGCGGCGAGGGCCACGAGGGCCAACCACGTCAGAAAGTGCGCCAGGCTGTCGAAGAAGAACCCCCCGTAGAAGAGGCCGAACGCGATCCCTGAGAAGTCGAGCGCTATGCTCGCGGCCAGCATTACGCGAACGAAGCGCGACAGCTTTCTCGTCTCCCGAACGAATCCCGGCAAGGTTTTCTTCATGCCAGCCCCCGGCTTCTGCTGTGGTGCCCGCCCGGCAACGCGTCGGTTGCGTTGCGCGCAGGCTTCTTGCCCCCGGTCATCGTCCGGACCCGACCGACGCACGTTTCCCCGCTACGGGTTCCGCTATGTAGAGGCGCTGCGGGCAGGGCGCACCGACGGCGATGTCCAAGAGCAGAGACCCGCGCAGGCCAGCAAGACGCAGAAGAGCGCAAAAAGTGTCGTGGCTCCCACATCCGGCGAGTATACGTACCAGGCTCCGCCGCTTCCCGACGATCGCGTGGCGACCGTGAGATGGACCAGCAACGTCACGGAAGCGGATACCGCCGGGATTGGCGTGCGCGAGTATGCTCTTTCTCCCAACCACCCTTCCGGGCTTCATCCCCGACGTACGGACGAGTTGCGGTGCGCAACGCAAGCGTTGGCGGCAGGATCGCACAACGCCGATCCTCCGCGTCGATCTCGCCAACCGCCCCGAATTTTCTTCCCGAGGCGCGCCGGCCACCGCCCCATCGGGGCAGACTGCAGGTGTTGTGGGTGTCTCCGAAGCGATGAAGGCCCCGCACGGCTACGATCCGCTGCTCACGATCGCGGGCCTGGCCGTGCTCGCGATGGTGGTCCTGCCGCGCCTGCTCTCGGACAGACTCGCGTCGGCGCCCATGGTGTTGCTCGGGCTCGGTTTCGCCGCGTTTCCCTGCCGCTAGGGCTCGACGTCGCGCTCATGGGGGCCAGGCGAGGAGCACGGAGACGTCCAAAAGCACGGGCCGACCGGCGAAGAGGAGGACGAGGTGCGCTTCTCGCTGACCTCCGAGGCCGGGCTCAACGACGGGCTGGCGTTCCCGTTCACCTACGCGGCGATCGCCACACGGGTGGCGTTGCGGGTCAGGCGCTCCTCTAAGGTAAAAGAGCGACGCTCCGGCGACGGCAAGCTAAGGAAGCACCATAGACTCCTCGCTGTCCGGCGCTCGCGCCCCCGCAGGGTGACCCCTGAGGAGATCCGGAAGCGCGTCATCCGGCAGGACGCCGGTAGACGAGCACCGGACCATCGGTAGACCGTAGCACGTCGGAGGAGACGCTCCCGAGCATCATGCGCCGCATCGCCCCCAGGCTACGGCCACCCACGGCTATCATCGCCGGTCCGCCACCCCGCGCGGCCTCGACGATCACCGCCGCCGCGTCTCCTACGATAACTGCGGTCTGTGGACGCTGGCCCCGTTTCTCCACAAGCTCCTCGGACAGGTCGTCGAGATCCCGCTCCAGCCGCCGCAAAGCCTCCTCGGTGGTTGGCACGTTTGGGCGAGACGGAGCTTCCTGGGGCAACTCCGGGTACTTCGGGAACGCCGACACCAACCGCACGTCCGCGCCTAGGAGCCTCCCCAGCGTAACGCCCAGCTCCGCCGCCCCCCTGGCCTCTTCCGAGAAGTCTTCGCCGATCACTATTCGCACCGGCGGCCATGCCTGCCCGCCACCGTCCACGATAAGTACCGGGCAGGATGCGTGGCGAGCCAGTCCGTCGGAGACGCTCCCCGTCACCAGCCTCTTCAAAGGGCTCAGACCCCGCCGGCCCGCGACGATCAGGCCGGCGTCCACCTCCTCGCGCAGGTCGAGGATCTCGTCCACCGCCGGCCCGCGTTTCAGGTGGGCGTCGGCGACGCTGCCGCCGCCGGCCTCTATGCGCTTGATGTGGGCTGTGAGCAGGTCTCCAGCCTCCCGCTCGTACAACGAATCGTAGGCGGTTGGCAGAGGGCGTCCCGTGTAGCCTGGCGGGGTCGGCGGGCGCCAGGCGTGCACCACGTGAAGCTGGGAGCCGGTCGCCTCGCAGAGATCCACGGCCGCCCGGGCGGCCACATCCGCGTGCTCCGAGCTATCGGAGGCCAGAAGTATCTTTGTCGGAAAAATGCTCATTCGCGAAACTCCTTTCCTCTGTGCACCTTGACTTTGCGGCTCCGGGCGCCGTTCGCATCCCCACCGAGGTTGCGTCTCGCTCGCCGGACAACTATGGCGCGGTCTCCAAAGAACGATTCTTCCGGTTCTCTCCTAGGGTCCATCGCGCGAGGCGTTCCTCGCTTTCGATGAGTCTCGTTGTCGGCCGTGTGAACGGTGTTTGGGAACCGTGAGAAATCTCACAGGAAGAAGGAGATCGCCTTGGCCGCCGGGCGGCGGACTACCGGACGGGTCGGCGCGGCGTCGCCGGGGCTCCCTCGCTCCGCTATCTCCTCCCCACCCTCGCCCACCTCCGGCAGGCGCACGAACTACCACATCCGACGCCACAAGGGCGAACGCGAAGACGCGCTGCCGCCGAAGGCCCGCGCGGCGCTCCCGGCCACTTCGGGCCTGGGGAGACGGCCGGCCCCCGGTTCTCCTTCGCACCGCGAGCCACCTTGCCTTCTGTGAGGCCTCTGAGGAGGCCATACGCTCTGCCTATCCAGAAGTACGATGCTTCGGGGACGATGATGCTGCGGCCGGGATCTCCCCTGGGGCCTCCGGTTTGCGTTCGGCTGCAAAATGGAAAACACTGACGGCACGACCGGCCCGGTATTCGGGATCGATTGGTCTCACGCCGCCCGTTCTTGGGTGGGCGACGAGAGGAGGTGCAAGAAAACATGAGAGCCGAGCTCCGACGCGACACGCCCCGCGGCTTGCTGGTCAGGAGGATCGCCCCGAGGGTCGCCCTGCTGGCCCTGTTGTGGTGGGCGCTCAACGGCGACAACGCCGGCTCGTGGTGGGTCGGGGCGCCCGCGATCGCCGCCGCCACGCTCGTCGGCGTCGCGCTCTCGCCGCGCGCGGGTCCCAGCCCGACCCTACTCGGAACCCTCCGCTTTGTTCCGTTCTTTCTGCGGCAATCCCTGGTCGGCGGGGCGGACGTGGCCCTGCGGGCGCTGCGCCCGAGCCTGCCGCTCGCCCCGGACTTCCTCGAATACCGTCTCCGGCTGCCCATGGGTCCCCCGAGGCCGTCATGGCCGCCACGGTGAGCCTGCTCCCCGGCACGCTCACGGCCGAGATAAGAGAGGGCACCCTGCGCGTGCACACGCTGACCGAAGGGCAGGCCGTCGAACGAGACCTGCGAGAACTGGAGTTTCGTGTCGCCGGGCTCTTCGGCCTCGGAACGGAGCCCGCCACTTCCCCCGACCGCAAGGAACGACCGTGACGGCCTTCTACCTCGGGGTCTGCGCGTTCTTGCTGCTAAACATCTTCGCGGGCCTCGTGAGGGTTCTCCGCGGGCCGACGCCGGCGGACCGGATGCTCTCCGCCCAGCTCTTCGGCACGACGGGGGTGGCCATCTTGCTGCTGCTCGCCCCTCGCCGCCCCCTGGCCCGAGGTCATAGAGACCTTCCTGCAGCTGGGGGCCGTGGGCACCACGGTGCTCATGGGGCGCTTCCTGCTCGCGGCGTGGCCGCGCTCCGACGGGGAGTCCGACGGGGAGTCCGACGGGGGTCGTCTCTCCGCTGGCCTGTGGCTGCCGTGGGCCGTCCTGCTAGCCGCGGTCGCGACCCTCGTGGTCCTGCTCCCCGACGACGTGGCGGACACTTTGGACCTCGTCCTCTCCTTCAGCGCCCTGTGGCCGGCGGTGGTCGGGGCCGCCCTCTTCTGCGCCGGCCTGCTCGCCGTCCGCCGGCGCGGCCGGGGCTTCGGTCCGAAGATCCCCGAGGGCGACTTGCTGGTGCCGGCGCTCGGCCTGCTGGGCTCCACGGGACGCCTCTGGGCGTCCCGTCTCCTGCCGGGATGGAAGGCGCTCGGCGCGAAGGCGTCCTTTGGGATGGGGCGTCTTTACGACCGAGCCTCGCCCCGCGCGCTAATAGGCCGGGCTGAGGGTTCGATGTTCCTCTGGACCGTGGCGGCGAGCCTCTTCGCCGTCCTGACGGTCGCGCTGCTGGTGCTCGTCTGGCTCGGTTAGCGACCGGCGCGGCCGTTCCTGTGCAAACTCTCATGGTCCTCAAAACCCCCTCCCAGATCCGCGGGCCAGACTAGCGGGTAGAAGAACGATCACGACGGCGGGAGGTTCGCATTGCGGCGCTTTGAGGGCTCGGCGGCAGGCAAGGTCCGGCTCGCGCTGCTAACCGCCGCGGCGGTGACGATCTCCGCCTGCGGCGCGACGGGGGGCGCAAACAGCGACGACGGGGGGGATGCGCAGGACGGCGGCGAAACGCCGGCGCCGGAGAGGCAAGCCGCGCCGCCCGCGGACGGCGAAGGGACGCCGAGCGGCGATGCCGTGGGCGCGAACGGGAGTGGCCAGGACGAAGAGGGCCGCTCGTACGAGCGCGCCTGGAAGGTCGGGGCCGGCGGCGAGGTCGAGGTCCGCTTCGAGGATGGGGCGCTGGAGTTGCTCGATGCCAGGCCAAACCAGGGGTGGAAAGCCGAGGTAGAAGAGCGGTCCGCGGACGAGATCGAGGTCGAATTCCTCCGCGAGGACAAAGAATGGAGGTTCGACGCGGAGGTGGACCGCGGACGTCTCGCGGTCGAGACCGGCCAGAAGCTCCGGGACGCGGAGGGCGGCACGTACCGCCTGGGCGACGCCGGGGCGGTCGAGATCCGCCGGCAGGGCGACGGGATCTCGCTCGTCCATACCCGCGCCACCGGGGGCTGGGGGGCCGACGTCGTCGGGCGGGATGACGATGAGGTCGAGGTCCGCTTCGAGCGCCAGGACGAGCGCTGGAAGCTCGAAGCGGGCCTCGACGACGGACGCCTGGAGGTCGAGACCTCCCGCAAGACGACGGAACCCGTCCGGCAGTAGCACGGTCCGCGCGCGAGAGGAGGCAACGTGAACGAAGGGAAGGGTTTCGAGGAGAGGCGCGGGTCGCGTCCGGTAAAGCGGTCCCTGAGCCTGGGGGCGGTACTCCTGTTCGGGGCGGGGCTGCTGGTGGGCGCCGTCTTCGGTCATGTCGCCGTCGGGGTGGTGCTCTTCGCCCTCGGCGCCGTCCTTTTTGCGGTACGAGGCTACCTCAACAACGGCGACAAGGTCGCGGCCGGGGTCCTCATATTCGTCGCCGCCGCCGCCGTGGGCATCCAGACGATAGTCCATTTCCTCGGCCCGTGAGCGACGTGCGGCCCCGCGCGGGCCGGGGCGCCGAGGTTTTCGCCCGCGCCGAGCGGGCACAGGATGGAGATACGGCCGCCATTCTACCAACGGGAGGCTAGAGAAGGCATGGATACGGCACCCTTCAGGCCCGTCCGGCGGACGGGAGGCTACCTCCCGCTGGAGGACCACGGCCTCATAGGGGACGGCAGCACCTCAGCGCTGGTCGGGCGGGACGGCTCGATCTCCTGGCTCTGCGTCCCCCGCTTCGACTCCCCGCCGCTCTTTTGCGGGTTGCTGGACGCGCGCCGCGGCGGCGCCTTCACGGTGGCGCCGGAAGACCTTACCGAGTCCCGCCAGTTCTACGAGCCGGACACCGGCGTCCTCGTCACGGAGATGCGGGGCCGCTCGGGCCTCGTGCGCGTGACGGACGCGCTGACCCTCCGCTCCGGGGCCGACCTTACCGAAGACGCGCCCGCGGCGCGCGGGGAGCTCTTGCGCTCTGTGGAGGTGCTCGGCGGCCCCACGCGTCTGCGCGTCGAGGTCCGGCCGCGCGGCGGCGCGAGGGCCGAGAAGAGGGGCGGCGGCCTCGACCTCCGCTGCGCCTCCCGACCGGACCTCGACCTCCGGCTGCGAACGACGGTGCCCATCCAGGGCCCGGACGCCGTCCTAGACCTGAAAGGCGGGGACCGGGTCTCCTTCGTGCTGCGCTGGGGCGGCGGGCAGAACCGGCACCGTCCCTCGCCCCCCGAGGAGACCCTGCGGAGCACGCTCGGGGTGTGGCGGCGCTGGATGCGCCACTTCCACTACGAAGGGCCGCGTGAGGGCCTCGTCCGGCGCTCGGCGATCACCATAAAGCTGCTGGACTACGTGCCCACCGGCGCCATAGTCGCCGCCCCAACCTCCTCGCTGCCGGAGGAGATCGGGGGCGAGCGCAACTGGGACTACCGGTACGCCTGGATCCGGGACGCCGCCTTCTCCGTCTACGCCCTCCGGCGCATCGGCATGGCCTCGGAGGCCGCGGGCTTTCTCGGCTGGGTGCTCGACGCCGTCGAGCGCCACGGCCGCCCGAAGGTCCTCTACGACCTCGACGGCGAGATCCCCGACCCCGAGCGCGAAGATCCCGAACTGGAGGGCTACCGTCGCTCGGCCCCCGTCCGCTGGGGCAACGCCGCCGACGGGCAGCGCCAGCACGACGTCTTCGGCGAGATCCTCGACTGCGCCTACCAGTGGGCCTCGGACAGATGGGCCGGCGCCCCGCAGATGGACGAGGAGCTCTGGGGGAGGCTGCGCGGCCTCGCCGACGACGCCCGTCGCGAGTGGCGCGAGCCGGACCACGGCATCTGGGAGGTACGGACGGCGGGCCGCCCGTTCACCTATTCGGCGGCCCTGTGCGGGGTCGCCCTCGACCGCGCCGCGCGCCTCGCGGGGCGCTTGGCCCTTCCGGGCGACGCGAAGGGCTGGCGGGCCGAGGCCGCGGAGATCCGGCGCGCCGTCCTGGAGCAGGCCTGGGACCCCGAGCAGCGGGCCCTGACGGCCCACCTAGGGGGCGGGGGGCTCGACGCCAGCGTCCTCGCCCTGCCCCTGAGGCGGGTCGTGCCCGCCGACCACCCGAAGATGGTGGCGACGGCAGAGGCGGTCACGCGCCGCCTCGGCGCCGGGGACGGGCTTCTCTACCGCTACCTGCCGGATGAGTCGCCGGACGGTCTCTCAGGCCACGAGGGGGCCTTTGTTCTGTGCAGCTTCTGGCTCGTGGACAACCTCGCCGGCCAGGGGCGCCTGGAGGAGGCGCACGAGCTCTACGGCGCGCTCTGCGACAGGGCGAACCCGCTCGGGCTCCTGCCCGAGCAGATCGACCCGACGGACGGCGCCTTTCTCGGAAACTACCCGCAGGCCTTCAGCCACATAGGCGTGATCTCCAGCGGCTTCAACCTCGCCCGCGCGACGGAGAAGGGAGCGCAAACCTCGTGATCCGGCACATGCTCATCCTCGGGGCCACCGGGGATCTCTCGCTTCGCTACCTGCTCCCCGCCTTGGCCCACCTCCGACGGGCCGACGACCTGCCGGAAGACTTCGTCGTGGAGTGCCTCGGCCGCGACGACACGGGCACCGAAGCCTACCGCGCCCTGGCCGCGGAGGGGCTCGCCGAGCACGCCCCCGAACTCCCGCGCGAGAGCCGCGACGCGCTGACGAAGACGCTCCGTTACCATCGGGCGAACGTCACCGATCCCGGGCGGATCTCGGCGGTGCTCGGGGAGACGCACGGGCCCGTCGTGGCCTACCTTTCGCTGCCGCCTCAGGTCTTCGCGCCCGCCATAGAGGCCCTCGCCGCCGCCGGCCTGCCGGAGGGCAGCCGGGTGGTCGTCGAGAAGCCCTTCGGCGAGGACCTCGCGTCCGCGCGGGAGCTCAACCGGCTGCTGCGCGCCGCCTTCCCGGAGGAGGCCGTGTTCCGCGTGGACCACTTCCTCGGGTTGCAGACCGTGCAGAACGTGCTGGGGTTGCGCTTCGCCAACCGCCTCTTCGAGCCCCTGTGGAACCGGGAGCACATAGATAGGGTCGAGATCGTCTGGGAAGAGACGCTCGCGCTGGAGGGACGGGCCGGCTACTACGACGCCGCGGGGGCGCTCAAGGACATGATCCAGAACCACCTCCTCCAGCTCCTGTGCCTGGTCGGCATGGAGCCGCCGGCCACCCTGCGTGAGCGCGACCTGCGCGACCGCAAGGTGGAGCTGCTGCGCGCCGTGCGAAGCCCCTCCCCCGAAGAAGCGGGGCGCCAGACCATCCGCGCCCGCTACTCCGCCGGCCGCATCGGAGACAGGGAGGTGCCCGCCTACGCCGAGGAAGAGGGCGTGGACCCCGAACGCGGCACGGAGACCTTCGCCGAGGTCACCCTGACGGTGGACAACCCGAGGTGGTCGGGGGTGCCGTTCGTGCTAAGAAGCGGCAAGGCTCTCTCGCGGGACCGGGCCGAGGTCACCATCCGCTTCCGGCCCGCGTCCCACCCGACCTTCGGCCAGGAGGCGGAGCCCAACGTTCTGCGCCTCCGCCTCGAACCCGACAGCGTCTCGCTGGGCGTGAACGTGAACGGCCCCGGAGACCCGTTCGTCCTCGAAAAGATCGAGCTCAGCGCCGAGCTCGCCCCGCAAGGGATGCCCGCCTACGCGCGCCTGCTCCTGGACGCGCTGGAAGGAGACCCCACGCTCTCCATCCGCGCGGACGAGGCCGAGGAGTCCTGGCGCATCGTCGAGCCCGTCCTCCGGGCCTGGGAGCGGAACAGGGTGCCGCTGCTGGAGTACCCGGCCGGTTCCGACGGCCCCGGGCAGGGCTCCCCGCACCCCCTTACCTGACCCTTCCCGCGACGGACGATCGGACCGGCCGGTGGTCCCCTATCTGCCGCCGCGCAGCCCGGATACCTCGGGCAAGCCACCGAACCCGCGCGCCGCTTCTGTGCAAACTCTCATGATCGCCACACGGGGCTCAAATGATCGGGAGGCATAAATAGGACAAAGGACTCGGTCGCCGGTACGGGGCCGGAAGTCGTGAAGGAAGGAGGCATCGCGATGCGGGCCACGGCGGTAGGGCGGAAGGAGAGCGGGGCGCATTTCGAGACGCCCGAGCAGTACGCGGGCTACGAGGTTCGCGACCCCCTCGACCAGCGGATAGGGACCGTGGAGCGGGTCTTCCTCAACGGCGGCGGGGAGCCGGAGTACATCCGCACGCGGATGGGCTTCCTCGGCAAGAAGCAAGTCCTGCTCCCGGTCCAGATGGTGGCGGTGGACGACGAACGTCACGTCCTCCTCCTCAGGTAAGGCCGGGTTGCGTAAGGAGCGGCGGTCGGGGACACGACGGACGTCGGGGCGCTCGGGCGACCGCCCGGCGGGCAAGCGCCGGAGCTGGACGCGGAAGATGAGGCGGGGGTCTCGTCCGTCTTCCCCGGCGTGGCGAGGGTCACCATCTTAGGACCCTTGGGTCTCCCGGTTCTGCGGCCCGTCGGCCCGCCGCTGTGAGGCCGCCCGCGCCCGAGGCGTCGCGCGCGTCTTCCCGCGGCGTCTACCCGGCCGTCGCCCTGTTCTTCGCCCTGGGGGCGGTGTCCTACCTCGCCTACCAGGCCTCGCAGGTCGTGCTCACCCTCCTGGTGACGCTGCTGCTGGCGGTCGTGGCGAGCGCGCCGGTGGACTGGCTCGCCCGCCGGGGCCTGGGGCGCGGTAAGGCGACGGCGCTGGTTGTGGGAACGTTCGGGCTCGCCCTCTGGCTCGGGTGGGTGCTCGTCGCCCCCGCCGTCGAGCAGCAGGCGCGGCAGTTCGCCGACGCCCTGCCCGCGCTTCTGGAAGACGCCGAAGCCGTGGTCGCAAGATCCGGCGAAATCCTGGGCGTCGAGGCCGGAGCGGACCTGGAACTCGAGAACCTGCCGGGGGCGGCCCGGGAGCTCGTCTCCGAGGACCTGCTGGCTGCGACGGCCGGTTTCGGCAGGAGCGTCGTAACCCTCCTCTCCTACGCGTTCGTGGCGCTCGTCGCAACCATCTTTCTCGTCGTGCGACCCTTCCCTGTGGTGGACGGCTTCGTGGCCCTCTTCCCCGCCGGCCGCAGGGGGCGGGTGCGGGAGGTTCTGGCGGCCGTCTACCGCACCGTCCAGCGGTGGCTGCTCGGCCAGCTCGTCGCCATGGGGTTTATCGGGGTGTCGACCGCGGCGATGCTGTGGCTGCTGGGGGTGCCGTTCGCGCTGCTTCTGGGCCTGTTTTCGGGCCTCGTCTCCTTCGTGCCCTTCGTCGGGGCCTTCGTCTCGGCGGTGCCCCCGGTCCTGCTCGCCCTCCTCTCCGACCCCGTGCTCGCCCTGTGGGTGGCGCTCGCGTACACCGCCATCCAGCAGGTGGAGTCGCAGGTCATCCAGCCGCTCGTGATGAGCCGGGCGGTCGCCCTGCACCCGGCCGTGCTGCTCTTCGGGCTGCTCCTTATGGGCTCGCTCTTCGGCATCGTGGGCCTCCTGCTCGCCGTGCCCCTCGTGGCAACCGTCCAGGTGCTCGTGCGCGAGCTGTGGGTCCGAAGGATGGACGGCGCCGGCTCGGACCCCGACCCGCCCGTCCGAGAAAGCCGGGAAGGTCCCCGGCGGTGGCTGCAAAAGCTCCTGCGAAACCCTGGTCGCCCCCGCAAGGAAGGACACGGCCGGTGAACGCCGCGCCCGGAACCGGGGTCGCGGGCGGCCATCCGGCGCGGTAACGGCGCATCCCCTGCACGCAAACCGGCAAGAGAGGAGAGACTTAGAACATGCCACGGAGAAGGAGCAAACGGAAGAACCGCAGGACCCTTCGCCTCGCGCTCGCGGCCCCGCTCGCGGCGATAGTCGTCGCCTGCGGGGCCGCCGGGGAAGACGCGTCGGACGGCCCCGGGGAAGACGCTCGATCGGTGGACGGCCTCGAGGTAGAGACGCTGGCCGAGGGACTGGACACGCCCTGGGAGGTCGCGTTCGCCCCCGACGGGCGCGTCCTCGTCACCGAGCGGCCCGGCCGGATCCGGGTGCTGGAGGACGACGAGCTCCGGGAGGAGCCCTACGCCGAACTCCCGGCCGAGGAGACGGGAGAGGGCGGCCAGCTCGGCCTCGCCCTCGACCCGGACTTCGACGAGAACGGGCGCATGTACGCCTACTACACGGCGGCGGGGGACGGAGGTCCCGTCAACAGGGTAGTCCGGCTCGTCGAGGCGGACGGCGAGGTTCGGGAGGACGGGGCCCTGCTGGAAGCCCCGGCGGCCTCCATCCACAACGGGGGCCGGGTGGCGGTCGGCCCGGACGGCAAACTCTACGTCACGCTCGGCGACGTCGCCGAAGTCGGCCTCGCCCAGGACCGCGGGGCCCTGGCCGGCAAGATCGCACGCCTCGAACTCGGCGGCTCCGTCCCCGACGACAACCCGTTCCCCGGCTCCCCCGTCTTCTCCTACGGCCACCGCAACCCGCAAGGCCTCGCCTGGGACAACGAGGGGAACCTCTACGCCCCCGAACACGGCGCGAGCGGCCACGACGAGCTGAACCTCATCGAGGCCGGGGAGAACTACGGCTGGCCCGAGGTCGAGGGCGCGGGCGGCGAACCGGAGTTCGCGGACCCGCTCCTCGAGAGCGGGCGGGAGACGTGGGCGCCCTCGGGGGCGGCCCACGTATCGGGGGGGCCGTGGGAGGGCAGCGTGCTCTTCACCGGCCTGCGCGGGGCCTCCCTCCACCGCGTCACCTTCGCCCCCGACGACCCGTCCGGGGTGCGAGACCACCGGGAGTACCTGGAGGGCGAGTACGGCAGGCTCAGGACCGTCGCGCAAGGCCCAGATGGAGATCTGTACGTGCTCACCAGCAATAGGGACGGCCGAGGCGACCCGACTTCCGGGGACGACCGGCTGCTGAGGATAACCGTGCCCGAGGAGGGCTGAGGTGGGCCTGCGGTCGAAGATCCTGCTCGCGGCGACGGGCCTTTTGCTTGCGATCCTCGCCGTCGCGGCGGCCGTCGCCTCCGCCCGGTCGGACCCGGCGCCCGACAAAGAAGCCGCGCTCCCCGACCTCAGGACGCTGCCGCTCGCGGACCTCCGCGTCGAGGAGGACGAGGACGAGAAGATCCTGAGGTTCTCCAACACGGTATGGAACGCCGGAGACGGCCCCCTGGAGGTGCGGGGGGAGCCGAGCGCGAGCGGTGAAACGCTCGTGACCCAGGCCGTCCACCTCGAGGACGGGGGGACCGAGGAGCGCGAGGTCGGGAAGTTCGTCCACCACGACGACCACGACCACTGGCACGTCGAGGACTTCGCGCTCTACGAGCTGCGGTCCATCAGGCCCGGAGGCGAGGTGGGTTCCGTGGTGGCGAGCAGCGGCAAGGTCTCTTTCTGCATCATCGAGAACACCGAGGTAGACGGGCATCTCGTCTCCGAGCATCGGGAGAAGTGGGAGTACGGCGGCTGCGGCGATGAGACCCAGGGCATCTCGCCCGGCTGGGGCGACACCTACGGGGCCAGCGTGAGCGGCCAGAAGCTCAGCATCGAGGCCGTCCCGGACGGGAGGTACGCGCTGCGCTCGGTCGCCGACCCGGAGAACAGGTTCGCCGAGTCCGACCCCGACAACAACGGAGCCATCGTGTACCTGCAGATAGACGGGGACGAGGTCGAAGAGATCGACGAAAAGTAGCCCCGTCCGCCACCGCGCCGCCAGATTCCCGACCCGTGCCGCGCGATAGGCGCTCTCTGTGAGAAACCTCATCCGCGTCAAATGGTCCCCACACACTCGCCGAAGATCATTGGAGGCGTGATGGAGGGCCAAGATGGGCCCCGGAACGCAGAGGAGAGAAGGTTTTGGAGTTCTACGATGGTCGCGGGGGTTCGGTCGGGCGGGCGACGGCCCGGATGGTCGCCCCCTCGGCGCAGTTCCTCGGGGCGGAGGCCTGCGGACACCCCTTCTCGGGCTTCGCCGGCGGGGCGGTCTCCGGATGAGCGCCTCCGGCCTCTCCGGGCGCTCGACAGTCCTTGATCTGGAGGAGGAGGAGGAGTACGCCTTGGAGTACCTGGCCAGGATCAAGATCCACAACCCCACCGACGGCGGCGTGCTCGTCGAGCTCAACGGGGAGTTCGACCTCTCGTGCCTGGAGGCCTTAAGGGGCGCGCTCGACCGGGCGAGGGCGCTCGGCAGGGCGGTCTTCGTGGACCTCTCCGGCGTCGGCTTTATGGACGCGCTGTGCACCCGCGAGCTCCTCCGGCGCACGGGGGATGGGTCGGGGCGGTTCGAGCTCTGCCAGCCCTCCCTGGAGGCGAGCCTGAGCGCCGCCGCCCTGGGCCTCTGGGGTGGCATGAAGACCTGCATCCCCGAAGATCCCGCCTACGAGGCGGTGATCCAGGAGATCTGCAGGCCGCGGCCCGAGGGGGACGACGCACAACGGACCAACCGGGACCTCTACACGACCCAGTCCTCGGGCGCCCGGGACGAGTAAATCCGCCCTCTCGGTGCCGGCCGCGGCTTGCACGGTCGCGTGGCCGGAAGGATGCTCTTTGGCGTCAGCGTGGCCCCGGCACCCCTCACAAGAACGTCGCGACGAGCCCGCCTGCCGTCCCGGGCGCCGCGTACTCCGGGTCGGAAACTCCAGGCGGGGTGCATCAGAGAAAGAGCACCGCCACGTATCCGGCGTACGCGGCGAGCAACGCCAGCCCCTCCACGCGGTTCAGCACGCGCCCGGTGGCGAGGAAGGGCAGCACGAGGAGGCTCAGGCCAAGCATCATCAAGAGGTCGGCGCGAAAGGCGGCGAAATCCACCTCCAGCGGGACGGCGAGGGCCGTGATTCCGAGCACGAACGTCGCGTTGAAGACGTTCGAGCCGACGAGGTTGCCGAGGATAAGGTCGCCCTGGCGTCGTGCCGCGGCGACCACGGAGCCGGCCAGCTCCGGCAGGCTTCCGCCGACGGCGACCAGGGTAAGGCCGATGACCCGCTCGGTCACGCCGAGTTCCCGGGCCAGCCCGACGGCGCCCTCCACGAGCATCTGCGCCCCCGCGACCAGCAACGCGACGCCGAGCCCCACGCCGCACAACGCCACCCACGGCGACCCTGCTCGGCCCGCCTCCTCCCCGTCCGGCCCGTCACCGGGAACGGCGGGCCTGTACACCAGCAGCACGGCGAAGTAGGTCCCGAGCGCGGCCAGCAGCACGACCCCCTCGGGCCTGCCCAGGGCGCCGTTCGCCAGCAGGGGAAAGAGGAGCGCCCCGGCCGCGATCATAAACGGCACCTCGCGCCGCAGGGAGCGCCGCCTCGACCGAAGGGGACGGACCAGCGCCATCGCACCCAAAACCAGCCCCAGGTTGGCGATGTTCGAACCCACGACGTTCCCGAGGGCCGTCCCGGGGGCATCGCCGAAGCCCGCAACGAGCGTGGTCGCAAGCTCCGGCGCGGAGGTGGCGAAGGCCACCACCGTGAGGCCGACCGTGAGCGCGCTCATCCCCGCCGCGCGCGCCAGGCGGACGGCGCTCCTCACGAGCACCTCCCCGCCCGCGTACAGCAGCCCCACCCCGGCGAGCACGAGCAAGGCCGTCACCGGCCAACGCCCCGAACCGGCGCCCGGCCTTCCTGGGGAATCTCAGCCGTCGCGGCCCTCCCCCGGTAGCGGGGAGACGAGGACCGGTCCACCGACGCCCCGCAAGACGCCGGTGGGGACGCTGCCGAGGGCGAGGCGGCCCACCGCCCCCAGACCCCGGCTGCCGACGGCGACGAGCGCAGGACGCTCGTCCCTTTCGGCAACCTCCTGGATGGCGGCGGCCACGAACGTGACGATGGGGGCCGCCCCTGTGGCGGACCAGCGCAGCCCCACGAGCAGCACCGGCAAGACGACTATCGGCACCGCGGCGGGCACCGCGGCGGGCGCCGCGGCGAGCGCCCAGTAGAGAAAATTCACGGGAAGTTCAGAGCTCACTGCGTCCCCTCCTTTGCGGTGTGCGATGTGGGCGGGAGGCCCCCGATCACGGGCAGCCCGTCAACCCGGCCCCAACGCTCGGGCAGACGGAGGGGCTTTCGAACCGCGGCGATAGGACCGCGAACGTGCCCGGCGGGGTCGACGGGGGGCGCCTTTGGCGGGCGCCCCCGGCGGCGTACCGGGACGGATGGCGCGGGGCCGTCACTCCGGCTCCTCGCCCGCGGAGATAAAGCGGTCGTAGAGCAGGGCGGCGAGGACGCCGCCCGCGACGGGACCGACCACGTAGACCCACGCCGCCGTGAACTCTCCGGCGACCAGCATCGGGCCCAGGGCCCGCGCAGGGTTCACCGCGCCGCCGGTCACGGGCCCGGCGATAAACACGCACGCCGCCAGCGCGAGGCCGACCGCCACGGGCGCGACCGCCCCCGGGACCCGGTCGTCGGTGGCGACGGAGATCACCACGAAGACCAGGAAGAAGGTGATCAGCAACTCCACCAGCAGGGCCTGCAGGTCCCCCACGCCCCGGCCGGGAACGTGGCGGCGAGGCTGGCCTCGGACCGGGCTTCGCCGCCGTAGGCGAGCCACGTGCCCGCGGCGCCGAGCGTGCCCCCGAGCAGCTGGGCGCCGACGTAGACGGGGACATAGGCCCACGACAGCTTTCCCGTCGCCGCGAGGCCCAAAGTCACGGCCGGGTTGACGTGGGCCCCGGAGACGTGCCCTATCGCGGCGACGATCGCCGCCAGGATGATGCCGAAGGCCAGGGCAACGGCCAACGAGTCGTAGAAGGCGCCCGCGGTCGGCCGCCCCAGCAGGGCGGCCGTCGCGACGGCGGTGCCGGTAAAGACCAACATAAAGGTGCCGATAACCTCCGCCACCGCCGTGCGGACCATGTTGTCTCCGACCTGGCTCCCGTACAGGCCCGTCCTGCCGCCGGATTTGCCGTTTCTCTTGACCACGCTTGGGCTCCTTCGGTGTACTTTCGGGGGGCCGCGGCTCCCGCGGGGATCACGGCAGGTCTCTCCACTCCTCGGGCATGAGCCGCGCGCGCAGCGCGAAATCGCCGTTCCCGAGCGGCTCGTAGACCGCGGCCTCGCCCTCCTCCAGCGTGACGCCGGCGACCTCTTCTAGAGAACCGCCGGTTCCTCTCCTCGTCCTCACCCTCTACGGACAGCAGCTCGAGCAGATCCTCCGTGGGCTGGGCGCGGCCGAAGGCAAGCTCCGCGGTGTCGGTGTTGCGGAAGTAGGGGCTCGAGAGGACCTCACCGACGGGTACGTCGATCTCCTCGAACGCCTCGCCGATGGCCTCGGATTGCTCGCGGCCCTCCCCGGAGAGGTTGCGCTGCGCGTCGCGGTCGCCGAGCGTCTCGGTGCCGTTGACGCCGCCCGCTTCGGTCGCGGCGTGGCGGAGGTAGATCACGTACTCGCCCCCCCGGAGCCCCTCGACCAGCGCCGAGTCCGGGGTCGTTCCCTCTGCTGTCTCCGCCCCGGCCTGCGACCCGGACGCTTCGGGCTCCTCCTCCTGCGCGGGTTGGGCGCAGCCGGCGCCCGCGAGCAGGGTTGGGAAGGCGGCTCGCCTCATCCTAGACCGAGCTGCGGCGGGTGATCAGGCCGTAGACGAACAGCAGGATCACCGCCCCGAACGTTGCGACCAGGATGGACCAGATGTTGAAGCCGGTCGCCCCGGTCCCGCCGAGAATCCCGACGAAGAAGCCCCCGATGGACGCACCGGCCATGCCGAGCAGTACGGTCACCAAGAACCCGCCGGGCCCGGAGCCGGGCATGATCCACTTCGCCAGCAAGCCCGCCAGGGCTCCCACGATTACCCAAGAGACGAGACCCATCTCGTCCTCC
>Ga0136630_1000119_pt1 | contig 23740 bp, 18 predicted proteins | sample AntDrymUQ5682106_2_FD_105496 | JGI IMG/M metagenome (GOLD analysis project Ga0136630, IMG submission 105496) | Polar desert sand microbial communities from Dry Valleys, Antarctica - metaG UQ568 (21.06) | ecosystem: Environmental > Terrestrial > Soil > Desert | place: Antarctica: Dry Valley...
TCACCGGTACCGGATCCGCGGGTTGAGGAACGCGTAGGAGATGTCGACGAGGAGGTTCACCAGCACCACGACGAGGACGAAGAACAAGATGCCGCCCTGCAGGACGGCGTAGTCGCGGAAGCGGATGGCCTCGAGGATCCAGCTGCCCATGCCCGGCCAGGAGAAGACCGTCTCGGTGAGGATCGCTCCGGTGAGGAGCAGCCCCACCTGCAGGCCGACGATCGTGACGACCGGGAGCATCGCGTTGCGCAGGATGTGGCGGCGGTTGACGACGCTGGACACCAGACCCTTCGCCCTGGCGGTGCGCACGTAGTCCTCGCTGACGACGTCGAGCGTCGCGCCGCGGGTGATGCGGGTGATGATCGCCAGTGGGATGGTCCCGAGCGCGATAGCCGGCAGGACGAGATGCTTCGCGGCGCTGACGAAGGCGTCCCAGTCCCTCGTGACGATGCCGTCCAGCAGGTAGAAGCCGGTCGGGTGCTCGGCGGTCAGCATCCTGACGTCGATCCGGCCGATCGTCGGCAGCCAGCCCAGCCGGACGGCGAACACGTACTTCAGCAGCAGCGCGAGGAAGAAGACCGGGAAGCTGATCCCAATGAGCGACGCGACCAGGCTGGACTGGTCGATGGCGCCCTGGTAGCGCTTGGCGGCCGCAAAGCCGAGCGGCACCCCGACGAGGACCGCCACGAGGATGGCGCCGATGGACAGCTCGACGGTCGCGGGGAAGCGGTCGAGCAGCTCCTCGCGGACCGGCCGGCGCGTCCGGATGGACACGCCGAGGTCGCCCCTGGCCAGGTTGCGCATGTAGCCGAAGTACTGCTCGTGGACGGGCCGGTCGAGCCCGAAGCGCTGCTCGAGCACCTCGAGGTCCCGTTCGGTGGCGCGCTCCCCGAGCAGGGCGATCGCCGGTCCGCCCGGCAGCGCCCGCAGGAACGCGAACAGCACGAACGACAGCACGAGCAGGACCGGGACCATGTAGAGCAGCCGCAGCGCCACGTATCTCAGCATCGGCGCCGCATCCTAGAGATCACCAGCGCGACCGGTCGACGAGCCGGACGAGCGGGCAAGGCAGGCTCTGCTCACCGCCCGGCGCAGCGTAAGAGGCCGTTCTGCGGAGCCACGCGGCAGGCAAGGGCAGGCTCTGCTCGCCGCGTGGCGCAGCGTAAGAGGCCGTTCTGCGGAGCCACGCGGCGAGCAGGGCCCGAACGGGTCGGCCTGCTACTCGTTGACCGTGACGATCGAGAACGGCTCGAGCGACACCGGACTCGGCTGGTAGCCCTCGACGTTCGACGTGAACGCGAGCGCGGGCTCGGTGTGGACGTACGGCAGGCCTGGGAGGAAGTCCATGAGCATGCGGTTGGCCTCCTCGTAGAGCGCGACGCGGGCGTCCTCGTCGGTCTCCGCCTCGGCCTCGTCGAGGATGCTGACGATCTCCGGATTGTCGAAGCCCCACGCGGGCTGCGGGCTCTGGAAGAACGTCCCGATGAAGTTGTCCGGGTCACCGAAGTCGCCGGTCCACCCCAGCAGGTACATCGCGTACTGGCCCGTGTCGACGTTGCCGAGGTAGTCGGGGCTCCACGGTGCGGAGTCCTGCTGGACCGCGAACCCGGCCTCCTCGAGGTCGGCGACCATCGCCTCGTAGTTGGCCTGCGGGTCGGGCATGTAGGGCCGCGACACGTCCGTCGGGAAGGCGAACTGGATCTCCACCGGCAGCTCGTACCCGGCGTCGGTCAGGATCTGCTGCGACATCTCGGGGTTGTAGTCGTACGTCGTCACGTCCTCGGCGTAGCCGAAGAGCGCCGGCGGCATGAACTGGGTCGCGACCTCGCCCTGGCCGACGTAGAAGGCGTCGACGATCTCCTGCCGGTTGATCGCGTGCGCGATCGCCCGGCGGACCTCGATGTCCTCGAGGGGCGGGATCGCCTGGTTGAAGCCGATGTAGCCGACGTTGAAGGCCGGGCGGCTGAGCAGCTGCAGCCCCTCGGTTGACTCGATGGTCTCGAAGTCCTCCGGGGCGACGAGGTCGTAGCCCTGGATCTCGCCGGTCTGCAGCGCCTGGAGCCGGGCGGGCCCGTCGGCGATGGGACGGAAGATCAGGTTCTGGATGTTGCCGGGGAACTCGCCCCAGTAGTCGGGGTTGCGCTCCATGACGAGCTGCTGCCCGCGGGTCCACTCGACGAAGCGGAACGGGCCGGTCCCGGTCGGGTGCTCGGTCCCGTACGTCCCCGTGGCGCGGAACAGACCGTCCTCGCCGATCTCCCCCTCGTCGGCGCCGAACTCCTCCAGCGCCGCGGGGCTCGCGAACGTGAAGTTCGTCAGGGCCAGCGACGGGATGAACGAGGCGGAGGACTTCGTCAGCGTGATCGTGGCCACGAGGTCCTCGGTGGCCTCGCAGCTGGCGAACAGCGACTCGGTCTCGCCGCCGGCGAACCCGCCGAACACCGTCTGCCAGTAGTAGGTCGCGTCGGCGGTCTGGAAGGCCTCGGGGAAGTTGTACCAGCGGTCGAAGTTCGCGCAGACGGCCTCGGCGTTGAACACCTCGCCGTCGTGGAAGGTCACGCCGTCGCGCAGCTGGAACGCCCAGACCGTGCCGTCGTCGTTGGGCTCCCAGGACTCGGCCAGGCCGGGCGCGACCTCCGTGCCCCCGAGCTCCAAGGTCACGAGACCCTCGAAAATCTGGTCGATGGCGCGCAGCGACTCGCCGTCGGACACCAGCGCGCCGTCGAGCACGACCGGGTCGGCCGACGTGCCGAACACCATCGTGGCACCGTCGCCGGCCGGTTCGGCACCGGTCTCGGTCGCGTCGCCGGTCTCGGTCGCGTCGCCGGTCTCGGTCGCGTCGCCGGTCTCGGTCGCGTCGTCGGGCTCCGTGCCCGCATCACCGGTCGCCGCGGCGTCCGGGGTCTCCTCCTCGCCGGCGGTGTCCCCGTCACCGCAGGCCGCCGCCACCAGCAGCAACGCCGCGAGCAACCCCGCCGCGCGTAGCCTCTTCGCCCCAAGTAGCCGCATCCGTGTCCTCCTGGTCGGCCCGGCCGGGTGCCGCCGTTGGCCCCGGTGCCCGCAGAACCTACTACATGGCTAAGCAGTCGGGGGGCGCGGCTGCCCGCCGGCCGGGTGGGCCGCCCGCCGGCCGGGCGGCCACGCGGGAAGCGCGGGCGCCCGGGCGTCGTCGGAACGTCCACGAGGCCCGGTGGGGCCGCGGGCGGCCGCTGGCTACACTGGTGCCCTCATCGCGGCCCAATGGGGGACCGCGCGTTCCTCGCGCGGAGAATCGGGGAGTGCGTGGCAACCAGTCGGCGGGTGGGCACGGCCGTGCAGTCGCTGGCTGCGACCCTCGCCCGCATCCAGGACAACGTCGGGACCGTCGTCGAGGGGAAGCCGGAGGTCATCCGGCTCGCGCTGACCGCGCTCCTGGCGGAGGGCCACCTGCTCATCGAGGACGTGCCCGGCGTCGGCAAGACGCTCCTGGCCAAGGCCATCGGCCGGTCGATCGCCTGCAGCGTGCGGCGGGTGCAGTTCACGCCCGACCTGCTGCCGAGCGACATCACCGGTGTGACCGTGTTCAACCAGGAGCACGGCGACTTCGAGTTCAAGCCGGGCGCGGTGTTCGCGAACATCGTCCTCGGCGACGAGATCAACCGTGCGGGCCCGAAGACGCAGTCGGCCCTGCTCGAGGCCATGGAGGAGCACACGGTCACCGTCGACGGGACGACCTACGAGCTGGGCGTCCCCTTCATGGTGATCGCGACGCAGAATCCGATCGAGCTCGAGGGCACGTACCCCCTGCCGGAGGCCCAGCGCGACCGGTTCATGGTCAGGCTGTCGATCGGCTACCCGTCCGTCGAGGCGGAGCTCGAGGTCCTGGAGGTCCACGGCGGCGGCGACCGGGTCGGCACGCTCGAGCCGGTGACCGACGCGCAGGAGGTCGCCGCGATGATCGAGACCGTGAAGACGATCCACGCGGCCGACGCCCTCAAGCGGTACGTCGTCGACATCGTCCGGACCACCCGCGAGCACCCCGCGGTCGAGCTCGGCGCGTCGCCGCGGGCGTCGCTGGCCCTCCTCCGGGCCTCGCGGGCGAAAGCCGCGGGCGAGGGGCGCGACTACGTCCTCCCCGACGACCTCAAGGTCCTCGCGCCGGCGCTGCTCTCCCACCGGCTGATCCTGACCCCCGAGGCGCAGATGAGCGAGCGGACCCCCGCAGACGTGCTGTCCGAGATCCTGGACACGCTCCCCGTGCCGGGCAAGCGGTAGGGGCCGGGGTGCTCACCGCTCGCGGCACGACGCTGCTGGTCGGCGCAGTGCTGCTCTGGCTGGTGGGGCGGCTCCTCGGCGTGCCCGAACTCCACGTCGTCGGGCTGGCGAGCGCCGCGCTGGTCGCGGCGGGCGCATTCGTGGTGCACCTGTCCACGTCCACGATCTCGGCGCGCCGCACGGTCACCACGCCGCGCATGCCCGCCGGCGGCACGGGCGAGGTGGTCCTGGAGCTGCGCAACGACGCGCGCCTGCCGTCGTCGCTGCTGCTCGTCGAGGACGATTGCCAGTACGGACTCGCCGACTCCAGCCGCTTCGTCGTGCCCGGCCTGGGGCCCGGGAGAACCGTGACCCTGCGCTACACCGTCACCGGGGCGGCGCGCGGCCGCTACAAGGTCGGACCGCTGCGGGTGCACATCCGCGACCCGTTCGGCACCACCCAGCGGGTGCGCCGGTACACCTCGACTGCGGACCTGCTCGTGTACCCGCGCATCGAGCCGCTGCCCGAACGCGCCGTCCGCGGCAACCACCACGGATCCGGATCGAGTGAGACCCGGCGACTGTTCTCCACGGGCGACGAGTTCTACACGATGCGCGAGTACGTGCAGGGTGACGACCTGCGCCAGGTGCACTGGCCGTCGACGGCCCACCGGCAGACGCTGATGGTGCGCCAGCAGGAGCAGCCGTGGCAGGCCCAGGCGACGATCTTCTGCGACTCCCGGCGCGCCGCGCACGCCGGCAGCGGGGCCGACTCGAGCCTGGAGAAGGCCATCTCCGTCGCCGCGAGCGTCGCCTGGCACCTCGCCGACCGCGGCTACCAGCTACGGCTCGTCACCGACGCCGACCACCGCAGCGTGGGACCCGAGCGGTGGGAGACCGTCCTGGACCGGCTCGCCGAGCTCCAGGCGTCGAAGGGCACCGGCGTGGCCCCGGCCCTCCAGCGGGTCCGGGGCGGCGAGGGGCTGTTCGTCGCCGTGGTCGCCCCCCCGCCGGGACACGGACCCGTCGCGCGGCATCCGGACGCGCGGACGCTGCTCCAGTGCGGCCGCGGCTACACCGGCCGGGTGGCACTCGTGGTCGTCGCCGCCGGCGGCGAGCGGCGGGCGAAGGAATTCGCGACGCTGCTGGCGGCCGCCGGTTGGAAGGCCGCGACCATCGCCCCCGGCCAGGAGCTCGCCGATCGCTGGCGCGCGGCCATGGGCGAGCCGACCGCGCGCACCGCGGGGAGGACCGCGTGAGCACCGTCCTCGACCGCGGCAGGCCGCCGGCGCGGGACTGGTCCAGCCCCGCCCCGGGCGGGACGCCGGGGACCGTGGGCGGCGGCGGAGGGCCTTCGGCCGGGCCCGGCGGCGAGGGGCCGGGGGGCGCCGGCCGCGAGACCTCGCTGCTGCTCGCCGTGGCGGCGCTGGTCGTGACCGCCTGCCTGCCGCTCGCGCGGGTGTACGTCGGGCTGCACTTCCTGCGCCCGGTGCTCGGCGGGGCCCTGCTCGCGCTCGGCATCGCCTGGTGCTGCCGGCTGCTGCGGACCGGACCGGCGGGCGCGTTCGGGGCGAGCATCCTCGGCTGGTTCCTGTTCGTCGCGGTCGCCTTCCTGGGCGACACGCTGGTCCTGGGGGTCGTGCCCACCCCCGAGACCCCGGGCGCAGCCTGGGACCTCTGGGTGCGCGGCCTCGAACTGATCCGGCTCCGACCGTCCCCCGCCTTCGCCGAGGCGGGTCTGCTGATGGTGACCGTCACCGGCGTGTGGGCGATCGCCTACACGGTCGAGGGCATGGTCTTCCGGCTCGCCGCGCCGGTGAAGGCCATCGTGCTCGCGCTGGTCCTGTGGGTCGTGCCCCTGACGATCGCCCTGCCCGGCGCGAGGACGTGGCCGTGGGTCGTTCCGTTCCTCACCGCCTCCGCCGCGCTGCTGTTGTCCTTCGCCGGCGCGGACCTGGGCCGCTGGGGCGCCTGGGTCGACCCGTCGGTGCGACGCGGCGGCGTGGGCGGCGACGTGCCGTTCGGCGCCGGCCGCAGGGGCGCCCTCGCGGCTGGCGGGGTCGCGGCGACGGGATGGGCGACCGCGGCGGCGGCGATCGTCGTGGGCGTCCTGTTCGCAGGCTGGCTTCCCGGCTTCGCCGACCCGGCGTGGTACGAGCTCCGCGGGCTCGGCGGCACGACCCTGACGAGCAATCCGATCGTCGACATCCGCACCCGTCTCGTCGCCCGGGACACCGGTCCCGTGCTGCGGGTCCGCAGTCCCCGCCCCGTATACCTGCGGGTGACGTCGCTCGACACCTACGGCGAGCGCGAGGAGTGGACCAGTTCCGGGATCCGCGCCATGCCCGTCGAGGGGCGGCTCCGTCCGGAGGTGCCCATCGCCGCATCCGACCGTGTGCCCGTCACCGTCACGGTCGTCGGTCTGGAGCCCGGCGCCGTCCTCGTGCCGGCCCCGTACCAGGCGCTCGCGGTGACCGGACCCGTCACCGAGGCGTTCCAGTACGACCCGAGCCTGGCGACCCTCACGCTCGACCGCGGCACCGTCCTATCCAACGGCGACGAGTACACGGTCGTCGCCGACGTCCCGACGCCGGATCCCGCGGCGCTGAACGCGGTGGAGGCGCCCCGTCGCCAGGGGCCGCTGGTCGCCCTCCCCGACAACGTGCCGCCCGAGGTCGAGGCGCTCGCACGCCAGATCGTGGCGGACAGCGGCGCCACCACGATGTTCGAGCAGGTGCTCGCGATCCAGGACGAGCTGCGCACCTGGACCTACTCGCTGACCCCGGCGCCCGGTCATGGGGCGACCGCCATGGCGTCGTTCCTCGAGACCCGCGAGGGGTACTGCGAGCAGTTCGCCGGGACGATGGCCGTGATGCTGCGGACGCTGGGCATCCCGGCGAGGCTCGCGGTCGGGTACACCCCCGGCACGCCCGACGTGACCGGCCACTACGTCATCACGAACGCGAACGCCCACGCGTGGGTCGAGGTCCTCTTCCCCGACCTCGGTTGGATCGCGTTCGAGCCGACGCCCCGCCGCGACGGCAACGTGCTCGTCCCGACGGCCGCGAACCTCGCGCCGAGCCTGACGCTCGCGCAGGCGCAGGGGTCCGACCCGACCGCGCCGGCGCCCGGACCCGGCGAGGAGCAGTTCCGCTCCCCCGGCGACGCCCAGGCGCGGGCGGACGACATCCTCGGCGCCGAGGGGCGGTCCGGTGCCCGCGGCGGGCGGGAGGCCGGCCGGTCGCGCACGCCGCTGCTGCTGCTCGCCGCCGCGGTGGCGGCCTCCGGCGGCATCATCCTGGCCAGGCAGCGCGGCGGCGACAGCGGCGATCCTGCGCAGCGGGCGCTGCGGGCGCGCGCCGCCGTGGAACAGATCGGGCGTGGGCTGGGGGTGGCGCCGCGGGCCGCCGAGACCGACCGGGAGTACCTCGGACGGCTGGCGGGCGGGCACCCGGCGGCGGGACGCCTGGCCACGTCGACCGCGGCGGCGTGCTACGCGCCGAAGGTCACCGAGCAGGACGCACGGCTCGCCGAGGGCGCCGCCGCCGATCTCGAGATGCACCTGCTCGCCGGGATGGGGCCCTGGCGCCGGGCGGTTGCGAGGACTCGCGGGGTGGTCGCGACCGCCTCCGCGCCGCCGCTCGCGCGCCTGCGGAGCCGACGCGGCGGGGGAGACTGGCGCGGCTGAGGCCGCGGCGGGGGCCCTGCGGCGCGATCCGGGGCCAGACGCTCCCGGGGGCCTGCGCTACTGGCGCTCGTCGTCGCGGCCGCGCTGCTCGCCGAGGTAGCGCTGGAAGCCGCTGCGGGCCTGGCCGGCCGAGGGCTGCGGCTGGTTCTGGCCGATGCGCTTGAGCATGGTGCCGCCGTAGATGACGGACACGAGCATCAGCGCCGCGCCGGCGAGACCCCACGCGATGTGCGCGACGATGCCGAAGAGCAGCACGAGTCCGACGACGAAGCCGGCAACTGCGAGCTTGATCCGGCGGCGGGCCTGGGTCGACACCGTGGTCGTCCCGACGGTCCGGGCGAACTTCGGATCCTCCTCGCGCAGGCGCGCTTCGATGTCGGAGAGGATCTGCCGCTCGCGGTCGGACAGTGGCATCTCGAGACTCCGTCCGTGGGTCCGTCCCGCCTGACGGGTCCGGACCCGGTCTGGGACCAGTATAGGGAGCGAACTCGATTGTGCGTCAAGCGATCGAGGCCGGCACGCGGTGCCGGGAGGGTCGTCATGCTCCCCCGAACCGGGGCTCGCGACGCCCCGCCGCGTCGGCGGCCTCGGCGAAGTCCGCCGACGCCAGGCAGGCCGCCTGGGCGGCCCGCTCGGCGGCGAGCGCGTCATCGCGGGACCGGGTGAGCGCGCTGCGCATGAGGCCAGGAACGGCGCCGACGGCCGTCGTGGGACCGGCCGCGAGCGCGGCCGTGTAGGCCCGCGCGGCCTCGTCGAAACCGTCGGCGGGCAGCACCGCGTCCACCAGTCCCCAGGCCAGCGCCGTCGCCGCGTCTACCGTCCGGGCGGTGACGGCGAGGTCGACGGCGCGGCCGAGCCCCACCAGCCGGGGCAGGCGGTAGGTCCCGCCGAGGTCCGGGACCAGGCCCCAACGGGCCTCGAGCAACCCGAAGGTCGCGCCGGGGGCGGCGACCCGCAGGTGGCACGCGATCGCGAGCTGGCAGCCGGCGCCCAGCGCGGGACCGCGGACGGCGGCGACGGTGGGGACGGGCAGGTCCTCGAACGCGGTGAACGCCTGCTGCAACCACGCGATCCAGTCGTCGCTCGGGCCCCGGCCCGCGCGGACGTCGCCCGCCTGGACGCCGAACAGGGCCACGTCCAGCCCCGCGCTGAACGCCCGGCCCGCCCCGGTGACGAGCACCGCACGGCACGACCGGTCGACGGTCGCGGCCGCCGCCTGCTCCCCCGCGGCGTGCAGCCCCTCGAAGGTGTCGTGGTCCATGGCGTTAAGCTTCTCGGGCCGTTCGAGCGTCACCACGCCGACGCCGTCCTCGCCCACCGCGAACGTCACCCGGTCCCGCACCGCTCCTCCTCGTCGTCGGGGGCCGCGACCGTCTGGCCCTTCAGCCCGCGTGCCGGCGCAGCGCCGCCAGAAAGGCGCGCAGGTCCGCGGGCCCGCTCGTGGCTGCCTCGTGCACCAGCGACAGATCCAGGTCGGCGTACGCGTGCACGACCAGGTTGCGGAACCCCGCGGCGCGCACCAGGCGGTCGGCGAGCTCCCCGTCGATCAGCTCGGCGTCCGCCAGCAGGCGTAAGGCGTCGGCGTAGGTCGGCGGGCTGCCGACACCGGCACGGACGCATGCTGCCACGGCGAGATCGATCACGAGCTGCACCGCATGCCACAGGTTGAACACGACCACATCGGCCGCGTCGCTGCCGGAGCGCAGCTCTTCGGGCTGCGCGGGAAGCCGCGCGGCAACGCGCGCAAGGTGCCGCTCGACGGCAGCGGCCCTGTCGGCCAGGACGGGCCGATCGACGGGCGTCATTCGGGCAGGCTCGCCAGGACCTGCTCGTGGGCCTCGCGCACCACCGTCTCCACGTCGCACCAGAAGCGGCTCGCCTCGATCTGGAACGCGGTGAACGCCCCGGCAGGCCGCTCGAGGATCGGCACGCCTTCCTGGGCGACGCGCAGCCGCAGCAGGCCGCTGGCGCGGGACAGGTCGACGAGGTCCACCGCGTCGGTGCCCAGCCGGGCGACCAGCCGTCCCGTGACCATCAGCAGGTCGACGGCACCGAGGAAGGCCACATCGATGTCGGAGTCAGCTCGCCCCTGTCCGCGTGCACGCGAGCCGTGCAGCACCAGGAGACGCAGCCCGTCGGCGTCGCCGACCGCGTCCCGGATCGCCGCGACCAGCTCAGCTGCGTCCTCCATGCGCCGGAGCATACGGGCAGGTGCTGCGGGCAGAGCGACGCGCCCTGCCGTGTAACGCTGCGGCCGGCCCGGACACATGGGTTCTTGTGGCTGCTGTCGCAGCACAGTGCCGGCCGGAGCGAGAGGGACACCGTGGATCAGTTCCGGGGCGGCTCACCGGATGGATGACCGGCGGCGGCGCTTCCAGCGCGTCTACGACGACAACTATGAGTTGATCCTCGGGTACGCGCTGCGTCGCACCGCCACGGCCGACGACGCCGCGGACGTGGTCGCCGACACCTTCCTGACCGCGTGGCGCCGCCTGGACGATGTCCCCGACGGTGAGCGCGCCCGGCTGTGGTTGTACGGAACCGCCCGGAAGTTGCTGGGAAATCACTACCGCAGTCTGCACCGTCAGCGCCGCTTGACCGAGCAGCTGCGCACCGACCTGCCGCGACTGGTGGGGCACACCACTTCCGCGACCGGCGATGGCCCGGACGCGGACTCCATCAGCGCGGCGTTCGCCCGCCTCACTGGCCAGGATCGGGACCTGCTGATCCTGGTGGGCTGGGAGGACCTCGACCCCGGCCAGATCGCGGAGGTGCTGGGCTGCACGCGCGCGACCGCCCGCGTGCGGCTGCACCGGGCCCGCAAGCGGTTCACGCAGGCGCTTGAGAAGGAGGGCCTGCAACGCAACGGGGCCGGCGGACACGAGGTGAGCGGATGGGCAACCGCCCGTCCCGGTCAGGAGGAGACGCGGTGAACCGCCACGGGCACACCACCGACACCTACGTGCGTCGGCTGCCGCTCGTCAGCGACGAGCAGGTCCGCCTCCTGTCGGACAGCGATGCCAAGCAGGCCCTTTTCGAGGAGATCACCACCATGACCATCGACACCCGCACCGCTCCACCCGCCCAGGACCATGCGCGCGTCCCCCGCCGGACGTTCGTGCTGGCCGCCGCCGTTGCGCTGCTCAGCGTCGCTGCCGTCGGCTGGGCGGTGTTCAACTCGGTCCAGGGCAGCACCTCGGTGGGCTGCCACACCGGTGACGGCGCCGTGTCGATCGTGGACGCGGTGACCGGAGACCCCGTCTCTGACTGCGCCGCCCTGTGGCGGCAGGACACCGGCACACAACCGCCTCCGCTGGTGGCCTACGACAACGGCGACGGCGGCATCGAGGTCGTTCCAGAGGGTTCGAGCATCCCCCGCGGCTGGCAGCCGCTCGAGCCGGGCGTCACCCAGGACCCTCGCCTGATCGAGCTCGAGGCCGCCCTCGACGACCACATCGACGGCCTGCCTGCCGACTGTCACCCTCTCGACGCGGCGCGCACCATCGCCGAGCGCGAGGTCGACCGGTTGGGCCTGGACGGCTGGCAGGTGGTCGCCGAGCGCGGCGAGGCCGACGGCGCGGGCACCTGCACGTACTTCCTGCTCGAGTCGGAGCGGCAGACCGTCGTGCTCATCCCACTCGACGGGGGCGCCGCTCCCGACGACGCGCCGTACAGCGTCCTGGCCGGCGAGCTCGGCACGGCGCTTGAGCAGGGCTGCCTGTCCCTGCCGGACGCCGCAGCGCAGGCCCGCCAGATCGCCGCCGATGCCGGCATCGGCGAGGGCTTGGTCGTCCACGAGGTGACCGACGACGCCGCGACGTGCGCCCGCGCCGACGTGAACGTCGGCGGCGGCGTCGAAGTAACCATCCGGGGCCCGCAGGCCACGCCGTAGCGCGGGACCGCACCAGGAAGCTCCACTGGGAGCACTCGGTCCCTCTGGAGAAGCGCCGCCGGCTCGTCCCGCCGTTCGGGGACGTGCCGGCGGTCGGCTTCCTGGCCCGCTCGGCGCAGGCGCTCACCAGGCGCAAGGCACACGGTTCACCTCAATTGGTCCCACCCTCGGCAGTAGCGATCTCAAGGCGATGGTGACGGAGGGCTGCCCGAAAGTCCTGGTCGTCGGGGTGGACTGGATCACCCGGACACTGCCCATCCCTTGACCAACTGTGAAGGACACCGGCCGCCCAGGGCCGGGCGTCCGGGGCGGTCTACCCGTCGTCGAGCAGCGCGGCGCGGGTCACGGCCGCGTCGCCGAAGCGGTTGCGGGCGACGTCGGCGGCGCGCTCGACCTGCTGCCTGCGGTCGTCGTCGAGCAGGCGGAGCTGCCGAGCGGCGCCGGCGGGCACGAGGTTGGCCACGCCGAGGCCGAGCAGGCGGACCCGGACGCGCTCCAGGCGGAGCGCGTCGAGCAGCGCCGCCGACTCGGCGTGCAGCTCGGTCGCGTGGTCGGTCGGCAGCGCGAGCGTCCGCGACCGGGTGACGGTGGCGAAGTTGGCGTAGCGGATCTTCAGCGTGAGCGTGCGGGCGGCAACCTCGCCGCGGCGGAGCCGCCGGGCGATCGTCTCGGCCAGCCGCAGCAGCTCCCTGCGCAGAACGGCGGGGTCGTCGACGTCGCGGTCGAAGGTCTCCTCGGTGCTCATGCCCTTCGCCGGTTCGTACGGCACGACCGGGCGCCGGTCCTCCCCGACGGCGAGCGACGCGAGCTGCGCGGCCGCGGCGTGCCCGACGATGCGGACCAGGGTGGGACCCGCGGTCCCGGCGACGTCGGCGACGGTGCGCAGGCCGAAGCGCTCGAGCCGGGCGGCGGTCTGCTCGCCGACCCCCCAGAGGTCGCGGATCGGGAGCCGGCCGAGGAACGCGGCCACCTCGCCGGCGCGCAGGTGGAGCAGCCCCTCCGGCTTCGCCTTGCCGCTGCAGAGCTTCGCGAGGTGCTTGTTCGGCGCCACGCCGACACTCGCGGGGAGGCCGAGCTCGCCGCGGATGCGGTCGCGGAGCAGCGCCCCGATCACCTCCGGCGGGCCGAACAGCCGCTCGCTGCCGCCGACGTCGAGGAAGGCCTCGTCGAGGGAGAGCGGCTCGACCAGCGGCGTCACGGACAGGAACAGTTCGCGCAGTCGCTGGGAGACGTCCTGGTAGGCCGCGAAGTCCGGTGACACGACCACCGCCTGCGGGCACAGCCGCAGCGCCCGCGCCATCGGCATCGCCGAATGGATGCCGTAGACGCGCGCCTCGTAGGACGCGCTCGCGACGACGCCGCGGCCCCCGAGCCCGCCGACGAGCACGGGACGCCCCACCAGCGCGGGGTCCCGCAGCGCCTCGACGGACGCGTAGAACGCGTCCATGTCGACGTGCAGGATCGGCTCGGCGGGGCGGCTGGGGGTCACGTCGGCATTGTGCGGCGCCGGTCAGCCGCCCGAGGAGCCCGGCGAGGAATGCCAGAGCTTGCGTGGCGCGCCGGCGCCGGCGCCGTCTTCGGCGTGGTTCTCGGACCACCGCTTCGCGGCGGCGCGGTCGCCGGGGTGGCGGGGGTCGTTCTCGGACAGCCTCTTGGCGTCCTGCGGGTCGACGCCGGGGTGGTGCCCGGCCGGGTCCGCCCACGTCGCCCCGTTCGGGCCGGCGCGTGACGGCGCACCGACCTCGTCGAGGGGCTTGCCGTTCACCTGGCCGGCGTCGCGCCGGCCGGTGCCCTCGCGGATCTCGGCGGCGGCCCGGCGGGGGTCGGCGGCGGTCCGGCGGGGGTCGGCGGCGGCCCGGCGGGGGTCGGCGGCGGCTCGGCGGGGGTCGGCGAATGCCGGCTTGACGGCCTGCCCCGGCCTGCCGTCGCCGTGGTCCGTCCCGGCGACCGCGACCCCCGGCCCGTAGCCGCCGAACGGGGCGTCCCCGGCTCCCAGACCGAGGCCGGACCGACCCGGCGCGCCGCGGATGCCCGCGGGCGCGCCGTCGGCGAAGTTCCCCCCAGCCTGGTCCGCCGGCCGGCCCTGCTCGGCGAGCGCGTCGCCGAGCCACCCCTCGCGCCACGCCCGCATCAGCCGGCGGAGGTCCCACACGGACTCGGCGTTCAGCGACACCCCGCGCCGGCCGGTGCGGTGGACGGTGCCCTCGACGACGAGCAGCCAGGTGTGGAACACCGTCCACGCGCAGCGGTCGTGGACGGACTCGAAGAAGGTCGCGTCGCTGACGCCGGTCGCGTCGTCCAGAGACAGGAAGATGATCCGCTGTCCCGAGCGCACCGGCGGGGTCTGGGTCGCGACCTTCACGCCGGCGACGCGCACCCGCTGACCGTTGCGGGTGGCCAGCAGATCGACGGCGCGGGTGACCTCCAGGGCGTCGATCAGGTCGTCGTAGAACCGGATGACATGGGTGGACGCGTCCATGCCGAGCACCTCCAACTCGGCGCGGACCCGCTCGCTGGGGCGGTACTCGGCCAGTCCCGGCGGCCCCTCGGGGGCGAGCAGCCCGAGCTGCTCGGGTGCGCGCGGATTCCTGACCTTGTGGCGGGTCAGGCCCGACCACCGCTCGCTGACCTCGAGCAGCAGGTCGCGGCGCGTGCGGACCAGCCCGACGCCGGCGAGCTCGTCCAGCGCGCCGGCGTGGACGAGCGCCTCGGCGACCGGCTGGGACAGCGCCGCCCGCCGGCGCAGGTCCTCGACCGCGACGAACGGCCGGCCGGCGAGGAGGCTGTCGATCATGCGGTCGTCGATCCCGGCGACGTCCTGCAGCCCGAGCCGGATACCGAACCGCGTCCCCTCACCCCGGCCTGTGTCGACCGAGTCGGCGAAACGCGGACTCAGTCGACACACCCCGAGGTCGAGCCCCGCCGGCGGGACGGGCGAGGTGTCCGCCGCGCGCGTCCACCCCTTCGGCAGCCGCTCCCCCGCGACGCCGAGGAGCGCCCAGGCCTCGTCGGCGGGGACGTGCTCCGCGCGGTACTCCCGCACCGAGCGGTTCACGTCCAGCGGCAGCACGGCCACGCCGAACTGCCGGGCGTCGTCGAGCAGCAGCCGGCGCGGGTACATCCCCGGGTCGTGGGTGAGCAGGCCGGCGACGAACTCGGGCAGGTAGTGGGCCTTCAGCCACGCCGAGCGGTAGGTGGGGACCGAGAACGCGGCCGCGTGGGCCTTGCAGAACCCGAACGAGGCGAACTGCGCCAGCGCGTGCCACAGCGATTCGGCGGTCCGCTCGGGCACGCCGCGCGCGCGGGCGCCGGCGAGGACCCACGCGCGCAGCTCGTCGAGTTCGGTGGGATCGCCCAGGCGCCGGCGGACGAGGTCGGCGGTCGCCAGATCGCAGCCGGTGACCGCGGCGACGCAGCGCATGACCTGCTCGTGGTAGACGATCACACCGTAGGTCTCGCCGAGCGCCCGTTCCAGGATCGGGTGGGGCATGACGGTCTTCGACAGGCCGAGGCGGCGCTGGAGGAACGGGCCGACCATGTCGCCCTTGACCGGCCCGGGGCGGAACAGCGAGATGTCGACGACGAGGTCGTCGATGTGCTCGGGCTGGAACTTGCCGACGAGCTCGCGCTGCCCCGGCGACTCGATCTGGAACATCCCGAGCGTACGGGTCGACCGGATCAGCTCGTAGGTGGCGGCGTCGTCCCATCCGACCTGCTCGAAGTCGATCTCGGTCCCGCGGGTGCGCCGCACCTCCTCGATGCAGTGCGCCATGCTCGACAGCATCCGCACGGCGAGGATGTCGAGCTTGCACAGCCCGAGCGCCTCGACGTCGTCCTTGTCGAACTGCGCCATCGCGAAGCCGTTCGCGCTGCGCTCGACCGGGACGTGGTCGCGCAGGGTCCGGTCGGACAGCAGCACCCCGCACGGGTGGAGCGCGATGTGGCGCGGGAAGCCGTCCAGCCGCTCGACGACGTCGAACAGCAGCCCGAGCTGGCCGCGGTCGAGGTTGAGCCCGCGCATCTCCGGCAGGTGCTCCATCGCCGCGCGCACGTCGCCGGCGCGGACGTGCGGGAAGCTCTTCGCGACGTAGTCGACCTCGTTCGCGGGCAGCCCGATCGCCTTGCCGACCTCGCGGATCGCCATGCGCGCCTTGAAGGTCTCGACCATGGCGACGCAGGCGACGCGGTCCTCGCCGTAGCGGTCGAGCAGGTCGCGGTAGACGTCCTCCCGGCGGGCGGACTCGACGTCGATGTCGATGTCGGGCAGCTCGTCGCGGTAGGGGTTCATGAACCGCTCGAACACGAGGTCGTGCGCGATCGGGTCGACGTCGGAGATCCGCAGCGCGTAGGTCACCAGCGACCCGGCGGCCGACCCGCGGCACGCGGCCATGATCCCCTTCTCCCGGATGCGGTCGACGATCTCGGCGACGGTGAGGAAGTAGGAGGCCAGCCCGAGGCGGGCGACCATCGCGAGCTCGCGCTCGAGCAGGTCGCGGTGGGTGGCGCCCGGCCGGTCGTAGCGCTCGCGGACGCCGGCCTCGCAGCGCGCGCGGAGCACGGCCGTGGCCTGCTCGCCCATCGCGACGAAGTCGGGCACCCGCAGCCGGCCGAGGCCGAGGTCGACCCGGCAGCGGTCCGCGACCTCGGCGGCGTTCGCGAGCGCGTCGGGCCGCTCGGCGAACACCCGCGCCATCTCGGCGGGGGTCTTCAGGTACCCCTCGGCGTTGCGGCGCGCCGAGTGGCGCGGGTCCAGCGGCACCTGCTGGCGGACGGCGTCCATCACGTCGGCGATACGCGCGTCGGCGGGTCGCAGGTAGCGGGGCGCCTGGTGCGCGACCGCCCGCAGCCCCAGCCGGTCGGCCAGCCCGAAGCGGGCGCGGGCGCGGTCGTCGTCGCCCGGCGCGAAGTGGTGGGTGACCCCCACCAGCACCGAGGCCGGCCCGACGAGGTCCATCCACCGGCGCGCCTCGCCCTCCGCGGCGCCGGGCCGGCCGGCGTCGAGCAGCCGCGCGACCGGCGAGTCGTCGGCGAGGAGCACGAACACGCCGGGATCGACCCGACCGCCCACCCGTCGGCAGAGCTGCTCCCAGGTGACGTGCGGGTCGGAGCGCTCGGACTCGAGGTGGTGGTCGGAGACCGTCCTGCACAAGTTGGCGTACCCGTCCTGCGTTCGGGCGATCAGCACGACCCTGGCGGCGTCGTCCTCGAGCCACGCCGGTCCGCTCCCCGGTCCCTGGGGGGCGGCCTGGCGGGCGGCACGGGTGGGAACGGGGGAGGAACTGCCACTGCTCCGGGGCCACGGGGGGCCACCCGCGCCCCTCAGGGGCGGGAACGGCCTTTCAGCCCCGTCGGGACGCGGGTGACCCCCCTCCGCTCGTGGATCCCCCTCCGCTCGCGTGTGCCCCTCCGCTCGTGGGCGTCCCTCCGCTCGCGGACCGCCCTCATCCGCTCTGGCCCGGCCACCTTCCCTACGGGGCGCTCTGGCTCTGGACCGGCCGGGGCGGGTGGTCGCCCAGCCGGGACGGGTCCTGGTGGGCTCGAGGGCGAGGTCGGCGGCGAAGATCGGGCGGATGCCGACGACCTTGCAGGCCTCGGCCAGCCGTACCGCCCCGTAGAGCCCGCCCCGGTCGGCGACGCCGACCGCGTCCATCCCGCGCTCCCACGTGGCCACGGCGAGCTCGCGGGGCCGGATGACCCCGTCCCGCAGCGAGTAGCAGGTGCGGGCTGCGAGGTGGGCGAACATGCGGCGCTCCCGACCGCCACGGCGTGGGAAGGAGCCGCCTGATCGAACTGGCGTTCGTCAGCGTATCAGACTGGGGGCGCCGATGAGCCCGACAGACCAGCACCCATGGCCTTGTCCACGAACTGCGGCGCAAGGTGCCTACCGAGTCAAGATCCCCGCCTTGGGGCCGTACCCATGGTGACTGCCCTCGACCACAAATTCGAGCAGGTCGGCGGCGGAATCCACCGTTCCGCGTTGGATCCTCACGCCGCCGAGGCGGACTTCGCGCGCCTCGGCGCGAGGCCCGACCTCGAGCACGTCACGGCCCTGCGCACCGCCCCTCGCCCACGACCTCGCAGCGCCGGGGGTCGGCGGCACCGCCGTGACGACACCGCACGGGGTCTCCCACCTACCCGAGTGGATCGATCGACGGGTCACGACGTTGCGGCGATGCCGAGGAAAACGACGACCGCGCGATCGAGACGCACCACGTCCGGCCCGTCGAGGACGCCGATCCTGGTCCCGAGCTTGGTTCGGGAGACCGTGGTGATCTTGTCGACCATAAGCCGGCAGGCCTTCCGCAGGCCGTTGCCCGCGGTCGACTCGATGTCCAACCGGAACAGCGGCGCTTCGGTCGGGTCGGTGGTGAACGGACAGATCGTGACGGAGTCGGTATCGAAGCGATCGTCTTGGAGGATCACAGCGGGTCGCGGCTTGCCGGCGTAGTCCGGACCGCCGGACACGGTCCAGATCTCCGCTCGTCTCACTCGCCCGGCCAGGCAGAGACCGCGTCGATGAACGCCTGGTCGTCGGCGGCGTCGGCGCTCGCGGCGACGGTGCGGGACTGGCGGTGCGCTTCCTCGGCGAACCCTGGGGCACGGACGTCGGGTACCCAGATCTGGAGGGGGCGAAGGCCTTGTGCTCGTAGCCGTGCTCGATGTTCGCGGACCCTCGCGCGAGAACCCGTGTCGGCCATGACGACCCTCCCCCTTGTTCGTCCGACGTTACATGTAACGATAGCAGGTTGCCGGCGACGCGTCTGAGGCACGCCGACGGCGCGCGGCGGCCTCGGCCAGCGGACCGCTTCCGTAGAGCCCGTCCCGGAACTCGCGCCGCCTGGACCGGGTCCAGCGGCGGGCGGTCAGGCGTCGATCGAGATGATCCTCGCGCCGACGTCGACGAGGTCGTAGAGCTCGATGACGTCGGCGTTGGCCATGCGCACGCAGCCGTGGGAGGCGGACTGGCCGAGCGAGCCGATGGCCTGGGTGCCGTGGAAGCGGATCGCCCCGCCGCCCGACCAGTTCAGCGCGCGCAGCCCGAGCGGGTTGCCCGCCCCGGGGCCGATGCTGGCCGGCAGGTCGGCGCCCCAGCCCTGGGGGTCCGGGTTGACCCAGGTCGGGAGGTAGCGCTTGAGCTCCACCTCGAACTCGCCGGTCGGTGTGGGGTAGCTGCCGGTCCCGGTCGCGACCAGCCACTCGTGGGTGATCTCCCCGTCGCGGTACAGGTAGAGCTTGTGCTCCTGCTGGCGCAGCAGCAGGACCTGGTCGAACTCGGCCATCGTCACCGCCGGCGCGAACGGCAGCAGCCGGACCGCGACCTCCTCGCGCCCGTCCGACAGCGCCGCGACGAGGTCGTCCCCGGTCGCGTCCACGGCGACCGCGACCCCCTGCTGATCGGGCGTGAACGTGACCCACCCGCTCGAGTGGTCCATCGCCGCGTCGCTCGCCGGCCGGTCCAGCTCCGCGGCCAGCCCCGCGACCATCCGCCGCGCCCCGGCCCCGTCCTGGACGACCGTGACGTCACGCTCGAAGTCCAGGGTCGCGCCGGTGAAGCGCATCCGCGCGAGGTCGGTCCAGGTCGCGACGTGCGTCGCCGCCATCGCCGCCGCGACGGCGGCCGTGGCGTCGCTGGTCGCCCCCAGCTCCCGCGGCGACGTCGCCCACCGCCGGCTGGCGTGGACGAGCTCGATGCGCCGGTCGAGCTGCGTGACCACCGACGCCTCCACGGCTGCGACCGCGTCGGCGGGCGTCGCTCCGCCCACGTCGACGCCGCCGATCACCGCACCGGGGAGGATCCGGCCCTCGTACACCGCAGCGAACTCGGATGTCTCGGTGGCGGCCCAGGTCACGGCCAGCATGAGGCCGAGGAGGATCCCCGCGAGGCTCCACGCCGTCCCGCGGGCCACCCACGCGGCACGGCGGATGGCGCCGCCGCCGCTGAGGACCGGCTGCCACGCCGAGCCGAGCTCGGCGACGCCCCCCGACATTCCGTCCCTTTCTCACCGTTTCGGGCACGCCGCCGCGGCATGCACACGCAGGGTACGCCGTGGCCGACCCCCGGTCACCACACCGATCGTACAGGTGGACGCGGCCGGATCAGGGCAGGTCGGTCGTGGCCTCCGGGTCGATGCCGTAGCGCTGGATCGCCTCGGCGACGGTCTCGCGCTTCACATCGCCCGCCAGGGCGAGCTCGTAGAGGACGGCGACCGCGATGCTCTCGGCGTCGATCCGGAAATGGCGCCGCAGCGCGGGACGGGTGTCGGAACGCCCGAACCCGTCCGTGCCGAGCACGCCGTACCGCCCCGGCACCCAGCGCGCGATCAGGTTGGGGACGGCCTTCATCCAGTCGCTCACCGCGACGACGGGACCGTCGGCGTCGCCGAGCGCCCCGGTGACGTACGGCGTCCTGGGCTCCTCGGTCGGGTGATCACGGTTCCAGCGCTCGCACTCCAGCGCCTCCCGTTGCAGCTCGACCCAGCCGGGCGCGCTCCAGACGTCGGCGGCGACGTCCCAGTCCTCGGCGAGCAGCCGCTGCGCCTGCAGGGCGAGCGGCATGGCGCTGCCGCTCGCAAGGATCTGCGCGGTGTGGGAGCGATCCTGCTCCGCGGCCCGGTAGCGGTAGAGGCCCTTGAGCACGAGCGCCTCGTCGAGGTCGTCGGGCATCGCCGGCTGCACGACCGGCTCGTTGTAGACGGTCAGGTAGTACATGACGTCCGGCGACTCGGACTCCTCGCCGTACATGCGCCGGATGCCGTCCTCGACGATCACGGCGATCTCGTAGGCGAACGAGGGGTCGTAGGTCACCACCGCCGGGTTCGTCGCGGCGATCAGGATCGAGTGCCCGTCCTCGTGCTGCAGGCCCTCGCCGTTCAGGGTCGTACGCCCGGCCGTGGCGCCCATCAGGAACCCGCGCGCCCGCTGGTCGGCGGCCGACCAGATCGAGTCGCCCGTCCGCTGGAACCCGAACATCGAGTAGAAGACGTAGACGGGGATCATGTGCTCGCCGTGCGTCGAGTAGCTCGTCCCGGCCGCGGCGAACGAGCCCATCGAGCCGGCCTCGGTGATCCCCTCGTGCAGGATCTGGCCGGTCTTCGACTCCTTGTAGGACAGCAGCATCTCCCGGTCCACGGCCTCGTAGTTCTGCCCGTGCGGCGAGTAGATCTTCTCGGTCGGGAACAGCGAGTCCATGCCGAAGGTGCGCGCCTCGTCCGGGATGATCGGCACGATGCGCTCGCCGAGCCCCTTCGACTTGAACAGGTCCTTCAGCAGGCGCACGAAGGCCATCGTGGTGGCGACCTCGTGCTTGCCCGAGCCCTTCTTCAGCTCGTCGTAGAGGTCCTTGCCGGGCAGCTCGAGCGGCTGGGCGCGCACGACCCGCCGCGGGACCCCCCCGCCGAGCTCTGACCGCCGGTCCATCATGTACTGCATCTCGTCGCTGTCGGCGCCGGGGTGGAAGTAGGGCGGCAGGTCGCCTTCGAGCTGGGCGTCGGAGATGTCGAGGTAGAGCCGGTCGCGGAACGTCTTCAGCGCCTTCGTCGTCAGCTTCTTCATTTGGTGGGTCGCGTTGCGGGCCTCGAAGTCGGGCCCCAGCGTCCACCCCTTGATCGTCTGGGCGAGGATCACGGTGGGCTGGCCGGTGTGCTCGACGGCGGCCTTGTACGCCGCGTAGACCTTCCGGTAGTCGTGGCCGCCGCGGTCGAGCACCGGCAGGTCGGCGTCGGTCAGGCCGGACTCGTCGAGGATCCGCCGCAGCTCGGGGCTGTCGAAGAAGTGCTCTTTGATGTAGGCGGCGTCGCTGACGCTGTAGGTCTGGAACTGCCCGTCGGGCGTGGAGTTCATCTTCTCGACGAGCTCGCCGTCGCGGTCGAGCGCGAGCAGCCGGTCCCACTTGCGGCCCCACACCACCTTGATGACGTTCCAGCCGGCGCCGCGGAAGAAGCTCTCGAGCTCCTGGATGATCTTGCCGTTGCCGCGCACCGGGCCGTCGAGCCGCTGGAGGTTGCAGTTGACGACGACGATGAGGTTGTCGAGCTCCTCGCGCGCCGCGACGCCGAGCGCGCCGAGGGACTCGGGCTCGTCCATCTCACCGTCGCCGAGGAAGGCCCACACCCTCGAGGCCGAGGTGTCCTTGATCCCGCGGTGGAGCAGGTAGCGGTTGAACCGCGCCTGGTAGATCGCGTTGATCGCGCCGAGGCCCATCGACACGGTCGGGAACTCCCAGAAGTCGGGCATCAACCGCGGGTGGGGGTAGCTCGGCAGGCCGTCGGGCTTGCCCTCCTGCCGAAAGGCGTCGAGGTTCTCCTCGGTCAGCCGGCCCTCAAGGTAGGCGCGGGCGTAGATGCCGGGCGAGCCGTGGCCCTGGATGAACAGCTGGTCGCCTGAGGAGCCCTCGTCCTTGCCGCGGAAGAAGTGGTTGAAGCCGACCTCGTAGAGGCTCGCCGAGGACGCGTACGTCGCGATGTGCCCGCCGACGCCGATCTCCTTGCGGTTTGCCCGCGTCACCATGACCGCCGCGTTCCAGCGGATGTACGCCCGGATGCGCCGCTCGACGTGCTCGTCGCCGGGGAAGGCCGGTTCCCGGTCCGGCGGGATCGTGTTGATGTAGTCGGTCGAGCGCAGCGCCGGGACGCCGATCTGCAGCGCCCGGGCGCGCTCGAGGACCTTCAGCATGAGGAACCGGGCCCGCGCGCGGCCCTCGCGCTCGACGACCGCGTCGAGGGAGTCGACCCACTCCTGGGTCTCGGCCGGATCGACGTCCGGCAGCTGGCTCGGCATGCCGTCCGTGATCACCTGCTGCTGCTGCTGGACGTCGGTCACCGTGTGCTCCCGGGCTCGGCGGATGTCTCGGGCTCTACCCTAGTCCGGGTCGGCGAAGCGGGGCGGGCGCTTCTCGCGGATCGCGGCGATGCCCTCACCGACGTCCGGGCCGGCGAAGCCCATGAACTCCAGCGCGAGCGAGGCGTCGAAGGCCGGGCCGGCCGCGCGCAGCCAGTTGTTCAGCGCGAGCTTGGTCCACCTGATCGCGGTCTGCGACCCCGCGGCCAGGCGCCGCGCGACGCCGTACGCGGTGTCGAGCAGGTCCTCGTCGTCGACGCACAGGGAGACGAGCCCGATGCGCTCGGCCTCCTCGCCCGACAGGGGCTCGCACGTGAGCAGGTGGTACTTCGCCTTCGCCATGCCGCACAGCAGCGGCCAGATGATGACGCTGTGGTCGCCGGCGGCGACGCCGAGCTTCGTGTGCCCGTCGATGATCCGCGCGGACTTCGCGGCGATCGACACGTCGGCGAGCAGCCCGACGACCAGGCCGGCACCGACGGCGGCGCCGTGCATCGCCGAGACCACGGGCTTGGAGCAGTTCACGACGTTGTAGACCAGGTCCCGCGCCTCCTTGAGGACGCGGGTGCGGACGGCGAAGTCGGCAGCCATGTCCTGCACGAGGTCGAGGTCCCCGCCGGCCGAGAACGCCCTGCCGGCGCCCCGGACGACGACGACGCGGGTGTCGGGGTCGCGGTCGACCTCGAGCCAGACGTTCGCGAGGTCGCGGTGCATGTCGTGGCCGGCGGCGTTGAGCTTGCCGGGGGTCGACATGACGATCTCGAGGATCCCGTCGTCGGGGCGGGCGAACTCCAGGCTGGCGAACTCGGCGTAGCGGGCCGTCACGGGCGTCCCTTTCGCACGCGGGTGCGGGGCGCAGTGTGCCGCACCCGGAGGAGTCGCTCAGCCGGAGAGGAGTCCCGCCGCGGCGCGGAGGTCGTCGACGAGGGCGCCGAAGGCGAAAGCGCCAGGCAATGTTCGGCGCGCTCAGCGGTGCTTTGTGCCGTATCCGGCAGAATCTACCGCTGAGGCTCGCCGCGAGGCTGACTCACTGCCGGTGCTCACGGCGAGCGCGCCGCGGCGACTACCGACGAAATCCTGCATGGCCTGCA